>JACCDH010892889.1_pt1 | contig 88443 bp, 75 predicted proteins | sample 7442481 | NCBI WGS metagenome assembly JACCDH01 (sample SAMN15323433, study PRJNA562643) | freshwater metagenome | isolation source: river surface water | place: USA:Blue River Watershed | collected 2017-08-15 | reverse complement strand
GCGCAGCACGCGGCGGTAGATGCGCAAGGCCGGAACAATGACGTCAGCCCGGTCGAGGTTGAGGCCGAGCTGCAGCACGCGCTCGTCGGGCGTCATGGCCTCGAGCTGCTTGCTGAACCGGTCCAAGTACTGCTTGCTGAGGGGTTCTTCGACCGGGCGTCCGCTGATTTTGTGGGCTTTGTTGATGTTTCCGCCCGCCCCCACCAGCGCAACGGGGCCGTCGAGCTGAGCCACCTCCGACTCGAGCCACGTGCGCAGGTCCTCCCACACCGCCTCGCTGTCGGCTTCGCTGAGAAGGCGCACGGTTCCGAGCGGAAAAGACCGCGAAGCCAGCGCCTGCCCGTCGCGAAAGAAGGTGAGCTCGGTCGAGCCTCCGCCCACGTCGACGAAGCAGAGGTTGGGCTCCTCAGGGTGAATGCGGTCAAAAAGCTTGGCGTGAAAGACGAGCTTGGCCTCTTCTTCGCCGTCAATGACCTCGATGTCGATGTCGGCCGCCCGGCGCACCCGGCGGATCCATCGCGCGGAATTCTTGGCTTCGCGCATCGCCGAGGTGGCGCACGCCCGGTAGTCGGTGACGCCGTTGACGCGCATGATGGCCGCAAAGGCCCGCATGGCATCGACCAAGCGGTAGCCGGTTTCTTTGCTGATTTCGCCTTGGGTGAACACATCGGCGCCCAAGCGCACCGGAAGCCGCGTGATCGACACCTTTTTGTAGTAGGTGTAGGTCGGAGTCGGAATCACGTGGCTGATCAGCAAGCGAATCGAGTTGGAACCGATGTCAATGGCGCCCAACGTCAGGAACTTCATGCTCATGCCTTGCGCTTTTTGGCTTGCTTTTTCACGTACTCGTACAGCTCCATTTGGCTGCGGATGCGCGGACCCGGCGCGACGCGGTGCACGCTGCGGCCCTCGGCGTCGTAGACCCGTGCCTTGACGTTGTCGCGGAACTGAATGTCGAGGTGGTCGAGGATTTCGCGCTGAATGCGGGGGTCGAGGACCGGCGCGCCCACTTCGACCCTAAGATCGAGGTTGCGGGTCATCATGTCAAACGAGGCCAGGTACATTTTGGGTTCGCCGTCGTTGGCGAAGTAGTAGACGCGGCTGTGCTCCAAGAACCGGTCGACAATGCTGACGACGTGGATGTTTTCGCTGAGCCCCTTCACGCCCGGGCGCACGCAGCACACGCCGCGCACGATGAGGCGCACCTTGACGCCGGCTTTGCTGGCCTCGTAAAGCTTTTCGCCGATGTCGTAGGAGCTCAGCGAGTTGAACTTCATAATGATCTCGGCCTTTTTGCCCTTTTTGGCGTGGGCGATTTCGCGGTCGATGCACTTGATGATGCCGTTGCGGCTGTAGTGCGGACTCACCAGCAGTTCCTTGTACTTGATGACCTTGTAGGGCTCGTAGAGAAACTCAAACACGCGGGCCACGTCGGCACAAATCACGGGGTTTGCCGTGAGCAGGTGGTAGTCGGTGTAGACCTTGGCCGAGCCCTCGTGAAAGTTGCCCGTGCCCACGACCGCGAAGTGCTCTTTGCCCCCGTCGGAGGTGTTGCGCTCAATGTGCACGACTTTGCTGTGCACCTTGAGTCCCTCGACGCCGGTCTGCACCTCGATGCCTTCTTTGCGCATTTTCTCGAGGTAGTGCAGGTTGTTTTCTTCGTCAAACCGCGCCTGAAGCTCAATGACCACCCGCACTTTCTTGCCGTTTTTGGCCGCGTTAATCAGCGCCGAAACGATGCGCGATTGGCTCGCCAACCGGTATAAGGTGATGCTGATTTTGGTCACCGAAGGGTCGATGGCGGCTTCGCGCAAGAAGCGCACGAGGCTCAAGAAGTTGTGGTAGGGCAAAAACAGCAGCACGTCCTTCTGGCGAACCACGTTCATCAGCGACTTCTCCATGTCGAGGTCGGGGTGCTGCAGCGGTTCGAGGCGCGGATGCTCCAGGTGCGCCCCCCCGATGTTGGGAAAGCGCATCAGGTCCTTTTTGTTGTGGTAGCGTCCGCCCGCTATCACCGCGTCGCTGTTTTGCATGCCAATGCGCCCCATCAGGTAGGCCAAGAAGTCGGCCGGCATGTCGCGGTCGTACACCATGCGCACCGGGTCGCCCACTTGGCGGTCCTCGAGTCCGCGGCGCACGCGGTCGAGCACGGTACTGCTCACGTCGTGGTGGTCCAAATCGAGCTCGGCGTCGCGCGAAATTTTAAACGTGTAGGCCTCGATGCGCTGCGACGGGAACAAAAAGTACGCGTACTGCAGGTTGTGGCGCAGCACGTCGTCCAGGAACATCAGGTAGTTCTTGCCGTACTTGGGAAGCTCAATGAAGCGCCCGTGGATTTCGGCCGGAACCTCCACCATCGACAGCACCGGTTCGCCGCCCAGCTTGGGCCACAGCCGAATGGCCAAGTAGATCGAGGCGTCGTTGAGTTCGGGAAACGGCAAGTGGTCCTGCAAAATCATCGCAAAAATGGTCGGACTGACCTTGTCGATGTAAAACTTGCGGATGTGGTCTTTCTGGCCCTGAGTCAGGTCTTGCTCGTCGATGATTTTTATTCCTTCGAGCTCCAAGGCGACCATGAGCTTGGCGTAGGTGGTCTCGACCCGGTCGTTGAGCACGTTAACTTCGGACTGGATCGCGTGCAGCAGGTCGTTGGGATCCCAACCCCCTAGGGTTTCCTTAACTTTTTTGACGTCGTCTGAGTCCGACATGCGCTGGATGGTCGCGTACCGCACGCGAAAGAACTCGTCGAGGTTGTTCGAAAAGATGCCCAAAAACCGCAGGCGCTCAATCAAGGGATTGCGCTCATCTTCAGCTTCTTGCAGGACCCGTGCATTAAACTGCAGCCAGCTCAAGTCTCGATTCACAAATCGAGAGCGCAAATCACTCATTTTGCCCATATTATAAAAGTATTACTTGAGGTTTTTTGGAAAATCAAAGTACCGAAGTTCCGCCCCTCCCTGCAAGCCGCTCCACGTAGAAGTTGCAAATTCGAGCACCGCGACTCCGGCAGTCGGCATGTTTTCGGCAAATCCCGGCACGGAGTCGGAAATGAACTCGCTCATCCCGGGGTTGTGCCCAAAGAGCATCACGGCTTCGGGGTCGTGGGGAATTCCGCGCAAGAAGCCCGCGATTTGGTCGTGCGAGGCCGCGTAGAGCTCGTCGGCCAAGTGCACCTGATCGAGCGGAATCCCCAGCCCTCGGGCAAAGATCATGGCCGTATGCAGGGTGCGCGTAGCCGGAGAGGTGTACACAGCCGGGCGGCGGTGCAGCACGTCCCGCAGCCATTCCGCCATCAAGTGGGCGTCGCGAATTCCACGACCCTTAAGCGGACGGTCCATGTCGGGAAGCTCGAGGTACTCCCAGGAGCTCTTGGCGTGGCGAACAAGGTAAACGGTTTTCATGCGGGGTGCGTAAAAATGGCGAGCCAACGTGACCGCCACGTTACCCCCAAATCAATTCTCGTTCCGTTTTACCTGATTCCAAAGGGAATCCCAAACCTCCAAGGTCTGTTTGGCGTTGGCGTCGCCGCGCTCAGCCAGCAGCGCCTCCATGGCCTTAAATCGGCGCAGGAACTTGTCGTTGGCCCGGGCCAAGGCCTGCTCGGGGTCCCAGCCGCGGTGCCGGGCGTAGTTCACCAGGACAAAAAAGAGGTCGCCCAGCTCTTCTTCGGCCGCGGCGTCGTCGGGCGCGCTGCGCAGCTCCTCGAGCTCCTCTTCGACCTTATTCCACACGCCGTCGATCGAGGGCCAGTCAAATCCGACGCCCCGCACTTTGTCTTGCATGCGGTAGGCCTTCACCAGCGCGGGAAGGGCTTTGGGCACCCCGTCGAGCACCGATTTGGCCGATGCGGAACCTTTTTCGGCCAACTTAATGGCTTCCCAGTTGGCTTTGACGGCCTCGGCGTCTTCAGCGTTCACGTCGCCGTAAATGTGCGGATGCCGGCGCACCAGCTTGTCGCACACTCCGTGCAGCACATCCGCCACGTCAAAGTGGCCCTGTTCGCTCGCGATTTTGCTGTAAAACACGAGGTGGAGGAACAAGTCTCCGAGTTCCTTTCCCAATTCGGACCAATCGCCCGCATCAATGGCATCGGCCAGTTCGTAGGTCTCCTCGATCGTCAAGATGCGAAGCGTTTGCTCCGTTTGAACCTTATCCCACGGGCACTGAGCCCGCAAGTCGTCCATGATGCCGAGCAGGCGCTCAAAGGCCTCGAGCGCAGGACGTCGGTCGGAATTACTCGCCATCCGCAGCCTTGGGTGCCGCTTTTTTCTTGGCCGGCTTGGCCTTGGGTTCGTCGGCCGCCGCTGCCGGTGCGTCCGCAAAGAATTGGTAGCGGACCAAGGCGTTGTACCACTGAAAAAACTTGCGCATGTCGCTGACGTACACGCGGCTGTCGTCGTAGTCGGGGACCAACTTGGCAAACTCAGCGGTCACCAGGGCGCTGTCGGCGTTGTGGGCCACGGCCTCTTGCCCGTTGAGGGCGGCTCCGACGGCGGCAAACACTTCGCGAAGCGGACGCTCGCCCTCCACGGTGTACAGGGCCATCTCGTCGAGCACGTGCACCTGCTGGCGCGCCGAGGCGCTCACGCGGGCGCCCCCGCCGAGGGGCTCGGCCACCAGGCCGGTGCGGGTTGAAGCTACGAGTTGGAAGAGTCCGGGGCGACCCGCAATGGCGAGTACGTGCTTGAGGTCGTTCATGGTTGGTTCGCTTGAATTTGCTGCATTAAAAGGGTGTCTGCGCCGCTGCGCGTAATCGACAGCAAGGTGTCGACCCGCGGAGCCCAAGGGTGCTGCGGGTAGTACTGCAGAAACATTTCGTAGGCCTGACCGGCGCGCATTCGGTCGTTGAGGTTCACGTCAAAGGTGGTGGCCACGGCAAAAAGCGCCCGCGGACCGTAGCTCTGGGGCAGCGAATCGACGACGCGCATGTAGTAGCGAATCGCAAAAAGTGCCCGGCTCGGAATCTGCGACTCCAAGTCGCCTGCCGCCAACTGGTAGCGCGCCCACAGCGAGTCGCTTTCGGCTTGATTGGCCGCCGCTTCGAGGCGCTGCGCGAGGGCATACGACCCCGTGGAGTCCTCAGCCCAGTTTTGCTTGGCGGTGAGCTCCTGAATGGCTTTTTCGCCGTCTACCTTGGCCGTACAGGAGGCCAGCAATCCTGCGGCGCCCAGAGCTAACGCGTACTTTTTCATGCTACGTTGAACTTCATTCGGTAGTTAGCCGTGACTTTGCCCGCTGCGATGTCCTTGAGGCGGCCCTGAATTAGGCGCTTTTTGAGCGGACTCAGGCGGTCGGTAAAGAGAATCCCCTCAATGTGGTCGTACTCGTGCTGAATGATGCGTGCCGGAACGCCCGTGTAGGTCTCCTCGTGCCACTGGCCCTCAAGGTCTTGGTAGGCGATGCGCAAGGTCTCGCGGCGGACTACGGTCTCGTGCAGTTCGGGGATGCTCAAGCAACCTTCTTCAAAACCCCATTCCTCGCCGGTTTCTTCCAATATTTCGGCGTTAATGAACGCTTTTTTAAACGTCTTCAGCACCTCGGCGTCTTCGGCGTGGTCAGGGTCGTCGGCAAAGGGGGCGCCGTCGACAACGAAGACCCGCGTACTGATCCCTATTTGGGGCGCCGCAAGGCCCACTCCTTTAGATGCATACATGGTTTCAAACATCGAGTCGACGAAGGCCGAAAGTTCGGCAGACGGGCACACCACGTCTTTGGCGCGGCGCTTGAGCACCGGGGAACCGTAGGCGGCAATTGGGTAAACCATGGCGCAAAGATACCCCCTACCTTTGTGGTCTGCGCAGTACTGCGCGCCAAAAAGCATGTGGATAGGCCTTGACCCTGGACTTCGCCGAACCGGCCTCGCTGAGAGCGACGTGCAGGGAATGATGGCGTTCCCGGTGGCCGCGCTGGCGACCGCCGAGCTCGCGCGCGAGCTCGCCCGGCGCTACGGCGACGGGTCGGGGATTCGCGGCATCGCGTTGGGAAGTCCGCTGCAACGCAACGGAGCGCCCTCTCAAGGTGCAGAAGCCCGAGACCTCGTGGCCAAGGCCTTAGAGGCTCTTTGGCCTTCGGTCCCCGTGCACTTGGTCGACGAGCGACTGACCTCCAAACTCGCCGCCCAAGGTGCCGCGCTGCTCGGCCGATCCAAGGCCGTCAAAAAAGACAAAGGACATCTCGACGCGGCCGCGGCAAGCTTGATCTTAGAAAACTACTTACATCAAAAGAAATGACACCCAACTGGACTGAACTCCGCGCCACGATTGAGCGCGTCTGGGAACACCGCGACGAACTGCAAAGCCCTGAGGCCCATTACGCGGTGGGCCAAGTCATCGCGGCACTGGACCACGGAACCCTTCGCGTGGCCGAACCCGTCGAAGGCGGCTGGCACGTCCACGAATGGATTAAAAAAGCGGTGGTGCTTTACTTTCCGCAGCGCAAAATGGAAACGTTTGAGGCGGGTCCCATGGAATTTCACGACAAAATGCCGCTGAAGCGCAACTACGCCGCCTTGGGCGTGCGCGTGGTTCCGCATGCCGTGGCGCGCCACGGAGCGTACCTGGCTCCGGGCGTCATCATGATGCCTTCCTACGTCAACATTGGGGCCTATGTGGGTCCGCGCACCATGGTCGACACGTGGGCAACCGTGGGCAGCTGCGCGCAAATCGGTGCCGACGTGCACCTTTCGGGCGGAGTCGGGATCGGCGGCGTCTTGGAACCCCTGCAGGCGGCTCCCGTGATTGTCGAAGACGGTGCGTTCATCGGATCGCGGTGCATCGTCGTCGAGGGCGTGCGCGTGGGCCGCGAAGCCGTACTCGGCGCCAACGTGGTCCTTACCGCGTCGACCAAAATCATCGACGTTACGGGTTCAGAACCGGTGGAGTACCGCGGCTACGTCCCCGAGCGCAGCGTCGTAATCCCCGGAACCATGCCCAAGGACTTTGCCGCCGGAACCTACCACGTGCCGTGCGCGCTGATCATCGGTCGCCGCAAAGAGAGCACCGACCAAAAGACCTCGTTGAACGACGCCCTGCGCGAGTATCAAGTGGCCGTTTAAATGGCAGAGCCCTACTCGCAGTGGATTGACCACGAGCTGTTCCGCGCAGTGGGCGCCGCGGCCGACGAACTCGGCCTGCCCTGCTACGTCGTGGGAGGCTGGGTGCGCGACCGCTTGCTCGACCGACCCCATTCCAAAGACGTGGACTTCGTCGTCGTCGGCGACGCCAAAGCTGTTGCCGAAACGGCGGCCCGGTCCCTCAAGGCCGGCAAGGTCGCCGTTTACGCCAATTTTGGCACCGCCCAGTTCACCTGGAAGGGCTGGCAAATCGAGTTGGTGCAAGCGCGCACCGAGAGCTACCGGAGCGAATCGCGCAAACCCAGCGTTCAGCCCGGCACCCTCGAAGACGACCAGCGCCGCCGCGACTTCAGCATCAACGCCATGGCCGTGGGCGTGCACCGGGCCGCTTGGGGCGAGCTGCTCGACCCGTTTGGGGGCCGCGCCGACCTTGAGGCCCAAATCCTGCGCACGCCGCTCGAACCGACCGAAACGTTTAGCGACGACCCGCTGCGCATTTTGCGCGGACTCCGCTTCGCAAGCCAACTCGGCTTTGCACTGGACCCCGCCTGCCTCGAAGGCATGGCCGCCACCGCCGACCGCCTGAGCATTTTGTCGCCCGAACGCGTTCAGACCGAGCTGCTGAAGATTTTGGAAAGCCCCAAGCCCTCCGTGGGCCTGGGCCTGATGTTTCGCTGCGGCGCCATGGAGGTGCTGCTGCCCGAAGTAGCCGCGCTGGCCGGCGTCGACGAAGTTGAAGGCCACCTTCACAAAGACAATTTTTGGCACACCCTTGAGGTGGTCGACAACACGGCCGAGCAATCCCCCAACGTATGGCTGCGCTTGGCGGCGCTGCTGCACGACATCGGAAAGCCTCCGACCAAGAAGTTTGTAAAGGGCATCGGGTGGACCTTTCACGGGCATGAGTTTTTGGGCGGAAAAATGGCCAAGAAGCTCTTTCGCCGCCTGGCGCTGCCCTTGGACGCCCGCATGGATTATGTGGTGAAGCTCATCCAAATGAGCTCCCGCCCCATCGCCGTGGTCAGCGACACCGCCACCGACAGCGCGGTGCGCCGTCTGCTTTTTGACGCGGGGGCCGACATCGACGACCTGATGATCTTGTGCTCCAGCGACATTACCACCAAAAATCCGCGCAAAAAATCACGATACCAAGCTAATTACGAGCACGTTAAGGCTAAAATGGCCGAAGTAGAGGCGCGCGACCAGCTGCGCAACTGGCAACCCCCAATCGACGGAAGCCAGTTGATGGACTGGTTTGATTTGCCCCCGGGTCCGCTCGTTGGCCAGCTGAAAACCGCAGTCCGCGAAGCCATTTTAGATGGCGTAATCCCCAATACCTTTGACGACGCCCGCGCTTTTGTCACCGCCTGGGCTGCTGAACACGGAATTTCTGCCAAATCATGAGCACTACAGTTGTACGCGTCATTTTGAATACCGAAGACGACATCTTTCGCGACGTCGCGCTTCCCTCGTCGAGCACCCTCGAAGCGGCGCACCGCGCCTTGGCGGCCTCGTTTGACCTCAACGAAGGGCAAATGGCTTCGTTTTACCGCACCGACGCGGAATGGAACCAAGGCGACGAGATTCCGCTGATGTCCATGGACCCCGCAGTCGGCCCCAGCATGGCCGACCTGACGGTGGGCGACGTGCTCGGCGCCCCCGGGCAGCGCTTGCTGTTTGTGTACGACTTTTTGGAAATGTGGAGCTTTTTGGTGGAGTTTGTGCGCCACGAAGACCGCCTCCTGGAGGGCAGCGAAGTGGTGCTGAGCTACGGAGCGCGCCCTGCAACCGCCCCCGAGCTGCAGTACGGCGACGCGGCAGCAGGATCAGGCCTCGACGACGACGATTTTGGCGACGACGACGACGAATTTGGATTTGACGAAGAAGATCTGGCCGACGGCTACTCTTCTTCAGAAGACTGGTGAAACTCGAGCGCCTCGATGGCGCGAATCGGGAGTTCCTCTGAGTTCTTGAACACCACCGTGTGCTCGGTACAGGCCCAAAGGGTGGTATGCAGGGCAAATCGGCCCTGGTCTGCGGTAAAGTACAGGGTCACCTTGCGCTCTTCGACGTTGCCCTGAAACGTGGCCTGGTGCAGCACCTTCCACCGTTCTTGGCGGAGTTCAGGGTCGGCCACTTGGTCGCCCGCGGCGAACGTCAACGCCGCTAAATCTCCGCGCTCAATGAGGCGAAAGGCAGAACGTTGTTCGGGCTGCGCGGGAAAGGCCATGACTAAATATACGGAATTTTGGCAACCTACCTTTGCGGCATGAACCACGGCGGCGCCCTTTGGATGATTCACGGACCGACCGCGTCGGGCAAAACCCGGCTCGCCATCGACCTGGCGCGGCACCTGGGGACCGAAGTGGTCAACTGCGACGCCCGCCAAGTGTACCGCGAACTCCGCATAGGGGTCGCCCGACCTACCCCCGAGGAGCTGGCGGAGGTTCCGCACCACGGAATCGCCAGCCACAGCATCCACGAGCCCCTGACCGCGGCAACCTATGCCGCATGGGCCGAGCCGGTGGTGCGCGACGTGCTCGAACGCTGCGGTTCGGCCGTGGTCGTCGGCGGGTCCGGCCTTTATGCCCAAGCGCTGCTGCACGGACTCGACCCCATGCCGGCCGCCCAGCCCGAGCTGCGCGCCGAGCTTGAGGCCGTGTGGGCGCAACGTCCCGAGGAGCTCATTCAGCGCCTGCGCCAGCTCGACCCGGAGTACGCGGCGGCGGCCGACCTGCACAATTCGCGCCGGGTGATTCGGGCGCTCGAAGTGATGCAGGCGACTGGGATTCCCTACTCGCAGCATCGCCGGGGGACGGCCCAGCGTGCGTGGCCGGTTCCGGTTCGCGAGCTGGCCCTCGACGCGCCGTTGGACTGGCTCGACCTCCGCATCCAGCGCCGCTGCGCCGAAATGATGGCCGAGGGCCTCAAATCGGAAGCCCTGGAACTTAAAGCCTATGCGGACCTGAGCCCGCTGCGCACGGTGGGCTACCAAGAATTTTATGCGCCCGACGCGCCGGTGGACCGCGACGACGCGATGACCGAGCTGCTTGCGCTGCGCACCCGGCAGTACGCCAAGCGCCAGCGAACCTGGTTGGCCAAAGTCGCCCATCGGGTTCCCGCGACCGAAGCCTGGAACTACCTTCGCAGCTATGTCGGTGCGTAAGCTTCTCTTGCCCCTATCGGCCCTGTATGCGCTCGGAGCCTGGCTGCACGCGGCCGCCTACCGTTGGCGGATTCGCACGGCCTACCAGCCCAGCATCGCGACCCTGGCGGTGGGTAACCTGCACGTAGGCGGAACAGGGAAAACGCCCCTCAGCCTCTGGCTCATGGAGCAGCTTCACCTGCGCGTGGCTCCGGTGTACTACCTGAGTCGGGGGTACGGCCGCCGCACGAAAGAGGTGCGCGAAGTTCATTTGGAGGACGCGCCCGAGAACGTGGGCGACGAGGCGCTCATGGTGCGGCAGCACTTTGGCCACAGCGACCAGGTTCACGTGATCGTCGCCCACCAGCGCGCCGAGGCCCTGAAAAAATTGGGACGCGAGGGCGTCGTCGTGCTCGACGACGCCTTTCAGCACCGCGGAGTGCACGCGGCCCTCAGCCTGTTGGTCTGTCCGTTTGGCCAGTGGTACACCGCCGACCATGTGCTGCCGGCAGGCCGGTTGCGCGAGCATCCCTCGGCGGCGGCTCGAGCCCATGCGGTGGTCGTGACGCGCTGTCCGGGACCGGTTGATCCGTTGACCCGCCTCGACATTCGAAGCATCCTTGCGCTGCGGCCCGACCAGGAACTGTTTTGCTCGTGGGAGCGCTACGGTGCGCCCGAAGCCCACTTTGGGGCACCCGATTGGGACTCGCATTCCGCAGGGGGCGCGGTCGCCTTGTGCGGAATTGGGCAGCCCGAAGTCTTCATCGCCGGCGTGCGGCGGTTGGTTCCGATGGCCGAGGCCGTAGTGCTCGCCGACCACGAACCCTTTCGCAAATCGGTCGTTCAGGCCGTGCGCCAGCGCTGCGCCGACCTTGGCGTGACGCGGATCGTAACCACGAAAAAGGACCGCGCCCGTATGGGCTCCAAGCCCAAAGCATGGAAGGGCCTTGACGTCTACGTGCTGCCCCACGAGATTGTGCTCGACGACGACGGTCCGCGCTTGCTAAAGTGGCTTGAGCAGGAATGGAAGGCCCACGGGTTCCGCGTACCTTTGCGCCCATGACGCACAACGGCTACGAGGCAGTAATTGGCCTAGAGGTTCACGTTCAGTTAAGCACGCGCAGCAAGGCCTATGCGGGCGAAGGCTACGGCTACGGCGAGGCGCCCAACACCCAGGTGAGTCCGGTTTCGCTGGGGCTTCCGGGGGCGCTTCCGCGCGCCAACTGGGGCGTCGTGCGCGCTGCCACCCGACTCGGCCTCGCGTTGGGCTGCAGAATTCGCGAGTACAACGAGTACGCTCGCAAGAACTACTTCTACCCTGACCTCACCAAGGGCTACCAGATTACCCAGCACGAGACGCCCATTTGCAACGGCGGATCGGTGCGCATCGAAACGAGCGCCGGCGTCAAGGAAATTGGCCTCACCCGCATCCACATGGAAGAGGACACCGGCAAATCCATCCACGACTTGGATCCGTTTCACACGCTTCTGGACTTCAACCGGGCTGGCGTGCCGCTGCTTGAAATTGTTTCGGAGCCCGACTTGCGCAACGGTGAAGAGGCTTATGCCTACCTGACCGAAATCCGCCAGTTGGTGCGCTACCTCGGCATTTCAGACGGAAACATGGAGGAAGGCTCGCTGCGCTGCGACGTGAACATCTCGGTGCGTCCCGTCGGCCGCGAAGCCTTCGGCACCAAGGTGGAAGTCAAGAACCTCAACTCGTTCCGCCACGTGCAAAAGGCGATTGATTTTGAGTTTCAGCGCCAAGTCGCCGCCGTCGAAGCAGGCGAAGTGATTTACCAAGAAACGCGCACGTTTGACGCCGGAAAGGGAAGCACTTCGGTGCTCCGAGTGAAAGAGGACGCCAACGACTACCGGTACTTTACCGAGCCCGACCTCGCTCCGGTGCGCCTGAGCCCAGAATGGATTGAGGGGCTGCGCGGCACGCTTCCCGAGCTTCCCCGCGCCCGCAAATCCCGCTACCAAAATGCGCTCGGACTGTCGGAGTACGACGCACAGCTTCTGACCGACGACCAAGCGACCGCCGCGTTTTTTGACGCGCTGTGCGCCGCGGGCGCTCCGCCCAAGACCGCAGCCAACTGGATCACCGGGCCGGTAGCCGGATGGCTTAACGAGCGCGCCAGCAGCATTGAGCGCTTGCCCGTCACCGCCGATCGCCTTGCCGAGCTCATAGCGCTCATCGAAAACCGCACGGTGAGCCACAGCGCGGCCCAGCAGATTTTTGTGCGGATGGCCGAGCAGCCCGACGCGCGGCCGATGGCACTCGCCGAAACGCTTGGCCTGGTCCAGCAAAGCGACGCCGACGCGCTCCTCGCCATCGTAGATGACGTGCTCCGCGATTGGCCCGATAAAGTTGCCGAATACCAGTCAGGAAAGAAGGGCCTGATTGGGTTGTTTATGGGCGAAGTGATGAAGCGCAGCCGCGGTTCAGCCGACCCCAAAGTTGCGACGGACCTCCTTCGCCGTCGACTCGATTAATCCATCTGTTTACCATGAACAAATCTCTGCTGGGCGCCTCCGCGCTTTTCTTGGCTGCCTGCTCGGGCGGCGACCTCGTGCCTGTTTCACTTGAAGTTCCGAACTGCGACACGGCGGTGGTGTTCCGCATCGACGCGGAACAGCTCGTGCCTTGGGATACCCTTTCGCTCGACGAGGGCATGCTCGAAACGGAGCTTCCGCTCGACAGTTCGGGTTCGACGTTTTATGCGCTGAGCTTCAAGAACGGAGCCAGCCTGCGCCTCGGAATCGAGCGCGGCGACGACATCGAAGGCAGCGTCAAGGTTATCGGTTCGGGAATCACCGACTACACGGTTACCGGTTCGACCTTGTCTGAGCGCCTCCTGGCGCACTACCTGCCGCTGCGCCACACTGCACTGCTGATGGACACGCTCGAGCAGGAGGCCAAAGCGCACCAAGGCATGCAAGACGCCGCCGAGCACAACGCCCAGCTGTTCATGCGCTACGAGGCCCGCGTGGCCAAGCACCGCGAAGAGCTGATCAAGTTGGTCAACGAGCAGCCCGCTTCACTCGCCAACATTTTTGCTCTGTACCAGTCGGCCGGTAATTTTTACTTGTTTGACCCGCAGCGCGACTCGGCGCTGTTCCGCACGACCGCCGACGCGATGAGCGAAGCCCACCCGGAGCATCCGATCCTCAAGGTGTTTATTCAAAGCGCGATCCGCTAAGGAACGCAGCTTTTCGGCACGACGAACCGCCCCCTGGGGCGGTTTTTTTTTGCACTCAGAACGCCACCCTCAGCCCCTAGCCCTAGCGAACTGGCCCCTGTTATCAGGTTACTAGGTACTAGTTACGGGCTGCTTGCAGCAAGGCCCTGGCTTAGGGCACTTTTGCGGAAGCCGGCGCCCCCCACTGGCCATCAACCAGCGGCCAGCAACCAGCAACCCAACAAGTCCGCGGTACCGCAAAAAAAAACCGCCCCGAAGGGCGGCCTTTGTTCAAACGGTTCAATCGCGTCTTAGCGCTTGATCAGGACCTCGCTGACGGCGGTTCCGCCCTGCGAGCGAGTCAAGATGTACTGGCCTTTGGGCAAGCCCTCGAGCTGCATCGGCACGGCCTTGGCGCCTACCGTGTTCTTGAAGTCGATGCGGCGCACCAGGCGTCCGTCCATGCTCCGCAAGGTCAAGGTGGCGTCGCCCTCGCCCACCGGAACGCGCACCACGTCGGTGGCAGGGTTCGGGTAAATGCCGAGCGATTCTTTAGCAGAAATCGCTTCGTCGTTGCCGTTGCCCAAGGGGCGGTTGACGCTCGTCGTGGTGGTCTGGAACCAACCGCGGCCGTGCGTGGCGATAAAGAAGTCGCCCTCCGTCGGAGACGAAATCGGATTGTTGGGATCGTACAGGTAGTCGGTGCGGTACTGCTCAATCTCAAACACCGGTACGCGGGCCATACCGTTGTTCTCTTCGCTGTAGCTCGGAGTGGTCGACGAAAGGTTGTCGGTCATGAAGACGCCCCACTCACTGCCCACGAGCAGGCGGTTGGAGTTGCCCTTGTCGAACGAAACCGAGTAGCACGGCATCGTCGGAAGGTCGCCTTGCTTGCTTTGGAACGAAGGTGTTCCCGAAAGGGCGTTGGTCGACAGGTACACATAGGCTGAGTTGCCGTAGTTACCCAAGCTCACCGCGACGCGGTTGGCGTCGTTCGGATCTACGTCGATGCCGGTCACCACACGGCCCGTCCAGTTGCCAATTTGGGTCACCGTAAGCGCGTAGTTCGCCGAGTCGATGAACGCTTGGCTCGCGCGGCGAACGGCTTGCAGGTTGGAGATGCGGTACAGGCGACCGTTTGAAGTCGAAACAAACAAGTGGTTGCCGTCGTTCGAAATCTTCATGTAGTGCGGAGTCACGCCGTTGCCGAAGTGGGCGATTTGCCACCACTCCGGGGTCTTGCTGAAATCATGAACGTCGCGCGTCATGAAGATTCCGCCAATCTTGGGGAAGCTCGCCGTCACGTGCGAAGTAAGGCCCACGAAGAACATCGACTGAATCGGGTCCTGAACCTTGAGCACCTGGCCAGAGTCCAAGCGGCTCGTGGTGGTGGCGCGAACCGGAAGCGCTCCGATGGCCGACTTGAGGTTCACTTGAGAACCTACGGGCAGGTACACATTGCACGTCAAAATAACTTCGGCGATCGGAGGGGTATTGAAGGTGATGTCGAAGTATCCCGAGTCGGCATTGAATACGCCTGTTGCATCTCCCGAAACGACGCCGTTGGCGTTGGCTACGGCCGTCAGCGGGCCCGCGACAATTCTCAACTTGTTGGAAATGAACTTAGCCGTCGACTGCGGGTGCGTGATCTTGCCACGGAACGTGCGCTTCACGCCGTCGCCAAAGCCCATCGAGCGAATTCCCGGAAGCAGCTGGAAGCGGACCGTGTCCTGCGACTGCGCATCGTTGGTGGTTTCCCAAAGCTCAAACGGCATCATCCAGCTCGAAAGCTGAAGGCCCTGCTGGCTAGCCAAATCCATGTAGCCATTTGCAAAATCGGCCCAGCCTTCGCCTTCGTCGTCTGAGCGGTAGAAATTGCCGTTTTGCGTCTCGGCAAACATCACCTTGGGATTCAGCCACGAAATGTCGCTGTGTCCGCCGTCGCCGCCAAACACCTTTTTGACGCCGTGGGGGCTTACGCTCTTGAAGTCCAAGTAGCTCGTACCGTTGTCTTGGCAACCGCCCAGGAGCTTGCGGTCCTTGCCAACGCCGAAGCCAAAGTACTGGTAGGTGTTGTAGCCCAAGTTGCGCTCAAACCAGGTCGCACCGTGGTTGTTTGACTTGAACACGCCGCCGTCGTTGGACGTGAAAATCACGTCGGGGTTGTTCGGGTCCACAATCAGCTCGTGGCTGTCGGCGTGGAGGTAGAACGGATTTTGGGCGAAGTCGTTCAAGGTAGAGGCCTGCACCCAACCTTCTGAAGTTGACCACGACCACACGGTGATTCCGCCCAACCAAATCTTGTCTTTGTCTTTAGCACTTACCGTGAGGAAGAGGTCCCAAATGCCTTGGCAGTAGCGACCGGCACCCACTCCGTTGCACAACGGGTCGAAGTTGTTGCTGCGCTGACCGATGCGCGACCAGGTCGCGCCGCCGTCGGTTGTGCGGTACACGCCGGCGAGCTGGCTGCCGCTGGTTTGCACGCAGTACACGTAGTTCTCGTCTTGAGGGCTCACGGTGTAGCGAATGCGGCCACCCGAGCGACGCGGAAGCGCCGTGGGCGATTGAACCGCTTGCGAAACCTCGGTAAACGTGGTGCCGTCCACCGACTTCATCGTGCGGCCCGCTTGGTTGACGTACAGCGTACCCGTCTTCGAAATTGCGAAGTCGGTGATGCCGCCGCTGAGCAGTTGAGCCCAAGTTACGCCTCCGTCGGTCGTCTTCATCAGGCCGTTGTTGGTGGCGGCGTAGATGGTTCCTGCGTCGGTCGGGTGGGCTTCGATGTCGGCGACGGCCGTCCACGCGGCGCTGCCCGAATTGTTCACCGGAAGCGTGCTGGGAAGCTGCACAAAGTTGATTCCGTCGGTCGACTTGTACACGCCGCGGCCCGCAAAACTCGGCGTGGTGTTCTGGCCCGTACCGCCATAACCCATCCAAATTTCACCCGTGCCGTAGTAAATGTCGCCGTTGGCCGCCTGGCAAATGCTCGCCACCGACTGGTTCGACCCTGGGTCGCTCACAATCGTCCAGCTCGCGCCGCCGTTGGTCGAACGGTAGAGTCCGCCACCTACCGATCCCGCATAAACAATGTTGGAATTGCTTCGGCTCACCAAAAGCGAACGGGTGCGTCCGCCGTGGTTGTCGGGTCCGCGCGTTTCCCAGTTCAGCGTATTGGTCTTTTGGGCCGTTTGAAGCAGCTGCGTCCACGCGGCCTGAACCGCGGCCGGGTCGATTTCGCCCGTTACCTGGTTGACGCGCAGCATGTTCATGTAGTCGTTGTAACCGGCAAACGAAGCTTGGGCTCCCTCTTCGCGGAATTGGTACTGACGTTCAGAGTCAGGGTTAAGCGTTAGAAAGGCGGCGGCTCCTGCGAGCAGCGCTCCCGATCCACCGAGGATCGCAATTAGTCGGGTACGGTTCATTTTCATACGGTTCGTAACAATTGGCTAAAAATAAGGTAAAGAAGGCTTAGTGCACATGCCTTTCTGCGTGGTACGACGACCGAACGAGCGGACTGCTTTCCACGTGGCGAAATCCGAGCGTGCGGGCGTAGGCGCCGAGGCGCTCAAACTCCTCGGGTTCTACGAAGCGCTGCACCGGCAGGTGGCGCGGAGAAGGCTGCAAATACTGTCCCAGCGTCACGACGTCTACGCCCACCGAGCACACGTCGTCGAGGGCCTGGTAAAGCTCGTCTTCGGTTTCGCCCAAGCCCAGCATGATTCCCGTTTTGGTGCGGTTCACTCCATTGGCCTTCAGGTATCGGAGCACTTCGAGCGAGCGCTCGTACTGGGCCTGAATGCGCACTTGACGGGTGAGTCGGCGCACGGTCTCCATGTTGTGGCTCACCACTTCGGGTGCGGCCTCGACGATGCGGTCGATTTGGTCGGTAATTCCGCGAAAGTCCGGAATCAGGGTCTCCATCGTGGTTCCGGGCGACAGGCGGCGAACGGCGCGAACGGTTTCGCCCCAAATGATCGAACCGCCGTCGGGCAGGTCGTCGCGGTCGACGCTGGTGAGCACCGCGTGCTTGATTTTCATGCGCTGAATCGAGCGCGCTACGCGGTCGGGCTCATCCCAGTCTACCGGCAGCGGACGCCCTGTGGCCACGTTGCAAAATCCGCAGGAGCGGGTGCAAATGTTGCCCAGAATCATGAAGGTTGCCGTGCCCTCGCCCCAGCACTCGCCCATGTTGGGGCATCGGCCGGACTCGCAAATGGTGTGCAGCTTGTACTGATCCACCACGTTGCGCACCGCGCGGTAGTTCTCACCGGTGGGAAGCTTGACCCGCAGCCAATTGGGCTTGCGGACGGGGGTGGGGTTCGTATTGAGGGGTTCCATGTTGGGTTTCTAACGCAGAGGGGTGGTCTTCAGTTCAAGTCGTTGAGCCATTCTCCCGAAATTCCGAAATGGCTGACGTGGCGCACGGTGCCTTGGGCGTCCTTCCAGAGCAATTGAGGGCTCTCGTGCTCCACGCCCCATTCAGCGGCTAATTGGCGGCTGAGGTCTCGGTCGGTGAGCACGTTGACGAGCGCCACATGGCCTTCGGGCTGGGTGTCCATCCATTTTTGTACCCGGTGGTGCGCGGCGAGCGATATGCTGCAGCGCGGACTGTGCTTGAGCACGAGGATTCCGCCTCGAAACCGCTCAAGGTGGTGAAGGTCGTCGAGGCGAGCGACCGAAACGAACCTCATACCCGTGCCGAGGCGTCGGCCGTCGGCGCAGCGCCGATGAACGAGGGGCACGTGTCGGCCGATTTGCACGAAGAGGTTGCCGAAAGGGCGGCTCCCAAAATCAGGGCCGCGATGAAGGTTTTAAGCGCACGCATAGCCACAAAAATACGAAGTTTGCAGTGTGCACGACATCCCTCCTTTTCCCGCGGTTTGGTCGGCCGCGCTGGCCCCTTGGGGCGGACCCCAGGCGCTGGGTGCCGCGCTGCCTGCCCTGCGCGAGGCCTACCGTTCCGAACCCACGTTTCCGCCCGCGAGCCATGTGTGGCGTGCCTTGGAATGCTGTCCGCCCGACGACGTCACGGTGGTGATTTTGGGCCAAGACCCCTACCACGGGCCCGGCCAGGCTGACGGATTGGCCTTTTCGGTGCCCCGCGGCCAAGCCGTTCCGCCCTCGCTGCGCAACGTATTTAAGGAGCGGTGGACCGACCTGGGCGTCGCGCCGCCCCCGCACGGCGACTTGACGGCATGGGCCCAGCAGGGCGTGCTGCTGCTCAATACCAGCCTGAGCGTGCGCGCCGGGTGCCCGGGTAGCCATGCCGACGGGCGCTGGGATGCTTTGGTTAGCGCCATTTTGCGCTACCTCGACGCGCAGAATCGGCCGATCGCTTTTTGGCTGTGGGGGGCGCACGCGCAAAAGTGCGGACGGTTGTTGTCGAATTCCCACCACCTCGTGATTCGGTCGGCCCACCCTTCTCCGCTGGGGGCCTACCGCGGATTTTGGGGCAGCAAACCGTTTTCTACGACCTCGGAATGGTTCAAAACTCAGGGCGCGACGGGGCCCGATTGGTCCGCCGACCTGCCTACCTTTGACCCGTGATGACCACGTTCTTGATGCTGGCGGCGCTGCTTTTGCTGGGCGCGCTTTTGGTTCTTCAGCTTCGGCGCGGAGGTTCTCCGGGAGCCGACGCAGGCGAACTCGCCCGAATTCAAGGACTTTATGAGGCCGCCAATCAGCGGGTGCGCGAATTGGAATCCGCCCTGGTGGCCGCCCAAAATGCCCAGCGCGAAACCGACATGGCCCTGGCCCGAGCCCAGGAGCGCCTGGCCGCGGCCGATTCCGCGCGAAGCGAAGTCGAGGCCCAGCGCGAGCAGCTCAAAAATGAGTTTAAAGTGGTCGCCCAAGAGGCGTTGGGACAGCAGTCGCGCATGCTTCAGGAGCAGCTCAAGCAGGGCAACAAGGCCGAGCTCGACGTGCTGCTGGCGCCGTTCCGCGCCAAGCTCGAGCAGTTTGGCGAACGCGTCGAGAAAACCCACCACCAGGGCGTGCAAGAGCGCAGCGAGCTGAAAGCCGAAGTGCGCAACCTGATGGAGCAGTCCGAAAAACTCCGCAACGAAGCCAACGCGCTGACCAAAGCCCTGCGAAGCGACAGCAAAGCCCAAGGGAATTGGGGCGAAATGGTGCTCGAAAAGCTGCTCGAACGCAGCGGACTCACCCGCGACCTCGAGTACCGCGTGCAGGCGTCGACCACCGATTCCGAAGGCCGACGGCTGCAGCCCGACGTGGTGCTGAATTTGCCAGAGGGCAAGCACCTGATTATCGATTCCAAGGTGAGCCTTGTGGCCTACGAGCGGTTTGTCAACGCCGAAACCCCTGAAGAGCAGGCGGCGGCGATGAAGGAGCACATTGCTTCGCTCCGCGCCCACATTCGCGGACTGTCCGAAAAGAACTACCAAAACCTGTACGACGTTTCGCTGGATTTTGTGCTGCTCTTTGTGCCCATCGAGGGCGCGTTCAGCACGGCCCTTCAAGCCCAGCCCGAACTGTACCAGGAGGCGTTTGACCGCAACATCGCGCTGGTCAGCACCACGACGCTGTGGACCACCTTGCGCACGGTGGGGACCCTGTGGCGCCAGGAACGCCAAAACCGGAACGTGGGCGAAATCATCCGCCAAGCGTCGGACCTGTACGACAAGTTTGTAGGATTTTCTGAGGAGATGATCAAGGTGGGCAACCAAATGAAGACGGCCACCAATACCTACGAAAACGCGATGAAGCAGCTCAGCCAAGGCAAGGGAAACCTGGTGCGGCGCGCCGAACAGCTTCGCCAACTGGGCCTGAAAAATAGCAAATCCACCAACCCTTCGCTCGTTGACCGCGCCCTGCAGGGCGAGTCCGAAGAAGACGAAACCGACGAAACCGCATGAGCGAGCAACTGAACGACCAACTTATTTATGGCATTCGCCCCATCGAAGAGGCCCTCGAGTCTGAGGTGGTGCTCGACCGCGTGTTTATTTCGCAGGAGTCGCGCAACCCCGCGCTGATGGCGATCGCCGCCAAGGCCCGCAAAAAAGGCATTTTTGTCAAGTTCGTTCCGGCCGAGCGCATGCAGCGCTTCACCCGCGCGAACCACCAAGGCGTGGTAAGTTGGGCCTCCAGCGTGGCCTACGCCGACCTTTCTGAAGTAATGGCGGGTCTCGCCGAACGCGGAGTTGCGCCCCTCGTCGTAATCCTCGACCGCGTTACCGACGTGCGCAATGTGGGTGCAATCGCCCGCTCCTGCGAGAGCTTTGGCGCCCACACGATTGTGCTTTCGGAGGGTTCCGCTCCCATGAACGCCGACGCCGTCAAGTCGTCTGCCGGTGCCCTGCTCCGCATGCCCATTTGCCGCGTGCGCTCCCTGCCCATCGCACTGACGTCGCTCGAAATGAGCGGCTGCCAAATCGTGGGCATTTCTGAAAAAGGTACCGGAACCCTCGCCGATTGCGATCTGCGCGGACCCGCCGCCTTAATCATGGGTTCTGAAGAAGACGGAATCTCCCCTGCCCTTTGGAAGGCCTGCAACGCCACCGCCAAAATCCCGACGAGCGGCGAAACCGCCTCACTCAACGTTTCGGTGGCCGCCGGCATTGCACTGTACGAGGCGTCGATGCAGCGGAGGGGCTAATTGGTTAACTGGCTAACTAGCTAACTGGCTAACTGGCTAACTGGCTAATTGGCTAATTGGTTAACTGGCCGATTGGCTAATTGGCTAACTGGCTAATTGGCTATTTGACTAGTTGGCTAGTTAGCTAGTCAGCTAGTCAGCTAGTTAGCTAATTGACTAATCAGCTTTTGCGCGATTTCGATTTTAGCCTCGGCGTCGGCAAGTTTTTTGCGTTCCGCTTCGACTACCGCGGCGGGGGCTCCGGCCACAAATTTTTCGTTGGAAAGCTTGGCCTCGACGCTGCGTTTAAATCCGCTGTAGTACTCGATTTCTTTTTGGGCCTTGGCGATTTCGGCTTCGACGTCGATGTCGTCGGCGGCCACTTGGACGCGGAGCTCAAAGGTTCCGGCCCGAAGCGGAAGTCCGCCTTCCGCATCCCCCCACTGGGTGTTGGTGAGCTTGGAAATGGCGGACCATGCGGCGGGTTTCAGGGCGGCATCGGCGGTGAGCGGCGACTTGAAGGCGATGTTTTTCTCGGCCCTGAAGGTGCGCAGGGCCACCACGTGCTCCTCCATGATGGCGAAGGTGGCCGGATCGTAGGCGGTTCCGCCCGAGGTGGGGTACGCGGCAAAGTCGAGGAAGTCGGCCTCGGCGCGCTCCGAAAGCAGGTGCCACACCTCTTCGGTGAGGAAGGGCATGAAGGGGTGCAGGGCCGCCATGAGGGTTTCGAAGTAGTCGACCGTGGCGCGGTAGATCGCGGTGGAGATGGGCTGGCCGTAGGCGGGCTTGACGAGCTCGAGGTACCAGGCGCAGAAGCTGTTCCAGGTGAGCTTGTACAGGCGCATGAGGGCCTCTGAAAGGGCGTAGCGGTCAAAGTCGCGCTGCAGTTCGGCCAATTCAGCGTCGAGCAGGCTGCGGAACCAGGTCACGGCCCATTCCGCGGCTTCGTCGGCGGGGGCGTCGTCAGAAACGTTCCAGCCCTTGACCAGGCGGAGGGCGTTCCACACTTTGTTGGTGAAGTTGCGGCCCTGCTCGCACAGCGATTCGTCAAACGGAAGGTCGTTGCCCGCCGGAGAGGTCAAGAGCATTCCCATGCGGACGCCGTCGGCCCCGTAGGTTTCCATGAGGCCGATGGGGTCCGGCGAGTTGCCGAGGGACTTGGACATTTTGCGACCGAGTTTGTCGCGCACGATTCCGGTGAGGTAGACGCGTTCAAAGGGACGCTTGCCCGAGTACTCGTAGCCGGCCATGGCCATGCGCGCGACCCAGAAAAAGAGAATTTCGGGGGCGGTGACGAGGTCCTGCGTCGGGTAGTAGTACTGGATCTCAGGGTTTTCGGGGTTGCGGATGCCGTCGAAGACGCTCAGCGGCCAGAGCCAGCTCGAGAACCAGGTGTCGAGGCAGTCGGGATCCTGCTGAAGGTCGGCGGCGGTGAGGCCCGCGCGGCCGCTGGCCGCGCGGGCCTTCTCGAGCGCCTCCTCGGCGCTCAAGGCAACCACGTAGTCGTGTTCTCCGGGACCGTAGAAGTAGGCCGGAATGCGGTGACCCCACCAAAGCTGCCGCGAAATGCACCAGTCCTTGACGTTCTCCATCCAGTGGCGGTAGGTGTTCTTGAACTTCTCAGGGATCAGCTGAATCTCGTCGTTCATCACCGCATCGAGCGCGGGCTTGGCCAGCTCGGGCATGCGCACCCACCACTGAAGCGACAGGCGGGGCTCGACCACGGCGCCGGTGCGCTCGCTCGTTCCCACGGTGGAAGCGTAGTCCTCGGTTTTGGCCAAGGAACCGCGGGCTTTAAGGTCTTCGGCGACCTTCTTGCGGGCGGCGAAGCGCTCCATGCCGGCGTACTCAAGTCCGTGGGCGCTGAGGGTTCCGTCCTCGTTCAGCACGTCGAGCACCTCGAGGCCGTGCTTTTGGCCGATGGCGTAGTCGTTCCAGTCGTGGGCCGGAGTCACCTTGAGGCAGCCGGTTCCGAAATCGGTCGTGACGTAGTCGTCGAGGATGATGGGCACTTCGCGTCCGCCGATCGGAACCCGGACGTGCATGCCGTGCAATGCTGCGTAGCGCTCGTCCTTGGGGTTGACGGCCACCGCCACGTCGCCCATGATCGTCTCGGGGCGCGAGGTGGCCACGGTCAAAAAGGTTCCGGGCTGTTCCACCACTTCGTACTTCACGTAGTACAGGGTGGCGTTGAGGTCCTTGTGAATGACCTCTTCGTCCGACAGCGAGGTTTTGGCCTCGGGATCCCAGTGCACCATGCGGAGTCCGCGGTAGATGTAGCCCTTGGCGTGCAGGTCGGCAAAGACCTGGTAGACGCTGTCGCTGCGCACCTCGTCCATGGTGAAGGCGTTGCGGTCCCAGTCGCAGCTGGCGCCCAGCTCTTTGAGTTGCTCGAGGATGATTCCGCCGTGCTTGTGCGTCCACTCCCAGGCGTGCTCCAAGAAGGCGTCGCGGCTGAGGTCCGACTTTTTAATTCCCTCGGCGCGGAGTTTTTGCACCACCTTGGCTTCGGTCGCAATCGAAGCGTGGTCGGTTCCCGGCACCCAGCAGGCATTGAATCCGCGCATGCGGGCCCGGCGGACCAAGACGTCTTGAATGGTGTTGTTGAGCATGTGCCCCATGTGCAGCACCCCCGTGACGTTGGGCGGCGGAATTACAATCGTGTAGGCCGGACGGTGGTCCGGAGTCGAAGCAAAAGCCTTGTGCTTGAGCCAAGTTTGGTACCAGCGTTGTTCAACCTGGCGGGGAGCGTACTGCGAAGGATTTTCCATAGGGACCGCAAAGGTAACCTTGTGGCATTTTTTTTGCGTTCGTTCGGCTGCATCGGTTACATTTGCCCCTGCTTGATTCGTCAACACCAAAAATTTAATTACACAATGAAGCACTTTTTCACCGCCGCCGCCGTAGTTCTGGCCAGCACGTTTGCCTTTGGTCAAGACGCCAACGCTCCCCAAATCACGTTCAGTCAAGAGACCATTGATTACGGCACCATTAAAAAGGCCGCCAACGGCGAGCGCGAGTTCGTGTTCAAAAACACCGGCAAAGAGCCCTTGATCATTACCAACTGCGTCGGCTCGTGCGGCTGCACGGTGCCGGTTTGGCCCAAAACCCCGATTGCTCCGGGCGAAAAAGCCTCAATTAAGGTGAAGTACGACACGCAGCGCGTCGGCGGCTTCCAAAAGACGGTTACCGTGACCAGCAACGCTGCTACGCCGACCAAGGTGTTGACCATTAAAGGCAACGTGGAAGACGCTCCGGCCCAGCCCACGACTCCGGTGAACACGACCGGCGGTTCCAAGGTGAGCAAGTAAGCTCGAGGTCCGCTAAAGTTTTCAACCCGCAGCCTGCCGCTGCGGGTTTTTTTGTGACCTTTGCCACCATTATGCCGAAGATTTCTTCTCGCGGGCAGCACATGCCTGAATCGCCGATTCGCAAGCTCGCTCCCCTCGCCGACGCCGCCGTGCAGCGCGGAACCAAGATTTACTACCTCAACATCGGTCAACCCGACATCGAGAGCCCTGCTGCGGCCCTTGAAGCCGTGAAGGGCAGCAACCTTAGGGTTCTGGAATACAGTCCGTCTGCAGGCTTTGCAAGCTACCGCAAAGGGCTCGCGAGCTACTACCAGGGCATCGGCTTGAACGTAGAGGCAAACGACGTAATCGTAACCACCGGAGGCTCTGAGGCGCTCTCGTTTGCCATGGGAAGCATGCTCGACCCGGGCGACGAGGTGATCATTCCCGAGCCCTACTACGCGAACTACTTTGGATTTGCTCAAGCCCTCGGCGCCAAGGTGGTGTCGGTGCCCAGCAGCATTGAGTCGGGCTTTGCCCTTCCCCCTATTTCGGCGCTCGAAGCCGTGATCACTCCGCGCACCAAGGCCGTGCTGGTGTGCAATCCCGGGAACCCCACGGGCTACGTGTACCGCCGCGACGAGCTCGAAGCGCTGCGCGACATGGCGCTGAAGCACGATTTGTTCGTGATTGCCGACGAGGTCTACCGCGAGTTTGTGTACGACGGGGCCGAGGCCATTTCGGTGCTCTCGTTGGCCGGACTCGAGCAGCACGCCGTGCTCATCGACAGCGTGTCGAAGCGCTACAGCATGTGCGGCGCGCGCATCGGCTGCATGGTTAGCAAGAACGCCGAGTTGATGGGCACCGCGCTCAAGTTTGCCCAGGCTCGGTTGTCGCCGCCAACCTACGAGCAAATTGCGGCCGAGGCGGCCTTAGCCACCCCCGCCAGCTACTTTGAAGCGGTCAACGCCGAGTACCGCGCCCGTCGCGACACGTTGGTCAAGCGGCTGAACGCCATCCCCGGGGTGTTTTGCCCTACGCCGCGCGGAGCTTTTTATGCCGTAGCCCAGCTTCCCGTGGACGACGCCGAAGCCTTTTGCCGCTGGATGCTCGAGGAATTCGCGCACCAAGGCGAAACGGTGATGATGGCCCCTGCCGCCGGATTTTACGCCGCGCGCTCACTGGGCAAGCAGCAGGTGCGCCTCGCTTATGTGCTCAAGCAGAGCGACCTCGAACGCGCCATGGACGTGCTCGAGCACGGTTTAGCCGCCTACCCAGGCCGAACTGCCTAGGCCGTGCGCATCGAACGCCACGCTTCGCTGAAGCCCTACAATACGTTTGGCCTGGACGTCACGGCCGAGCGCCTTTACCACTTGGAGTCTGAAATGGACCTCGTGGAGTACCTCGACGACCCCAAAGGATATGCTGCCCACGCGCTGCTGCTGGGCGGCGGTTCCAACATGCTGCTGTCGGGCGACCTCAAGGGATCGGTTGCGCGGGTGGCGTGGACCGGCCGGCGCGTCGTAGAAGAAGGCGACGGCTATGTGGTGGTCGAGGCGGCTGCGGGCGAAAACTGGCACGAATTCGTGCAGTGGACCGTCGACCGCGGTTGGGGCGGACTGCAAAACATGTCGCTGATTCCGGGACTCGTCGGGACTGCTCCGGTCCAAAACGTGGGCGCCTACGGGGTAGAAACCAAAGACTGCCTCCATTCGCTGCGGTGGATGCGCTGGGAAGACGGCGAGGTCGAAGAATTCAGCAACGCCGAATGCGCGTTTGGGTACCGCGACAGCGTGTTTAAAGGCGCACTCAAAGACCAAGGCGTGATCCTGTCGGTTCAGTTCCGGCTGACGACCCGGGACCACGAGCTGTTGACGCACTACGGGTCGGTGGCCGAAGAATTGGCCTCCGCCGGTCGCGAGCCCTCCCTGCGGAGCATTGCCGACGCCGTGATCGCCATCCGCCAGAGCAAGCTGCCGAATCCGGCGGAGCTTGGAAACTCCGGTTCGTTTTTCAAAAACCCGAGCGTTGAAGCACCCGTGGCCTCCGCCTTGGCCGCCGCCCACCCCAGCCTGCTTCAGTACCCCCAAGCCGACGGTCGCGTGAAGCTCGCCGCAGGCTGGCTGATCGAGCACGCCGGCTGGAAGGGCAAGCGCCTGGGCAACGCCGGAATGCACGCCAAGCAAGCCTTGGTTCTGGTGAACTATGGCGGCGCAACGGCTGCAGAGCTGGTTCAGGTCGCCCATCAGGTACAGGCCGACGTCCTTCGGGCATTTGGGGTCGAACTCGAAATGGAAGTGAACCTGATCGGGCGCTAAACCGAGCGCTCGGCAACCGAAGTCACGGGCCGGTTTTTGTACCTTTGTGCCTAACATGGCACTTCTTAAACTCTTCCTCGTGGTTGCCGGCCTCCTGGGCCTTGGTTTACTCGGCATGGCGGTCAAAATTTGGGGCAAGAAAAATGGCGAATTCGCCGGTACCTGCGCCTCAAATAGTCCTTTTCTCAACAAAGAAGGCGAGCCTTGCTCCTACTGCGGCAAAATGCCCGACGAGCAGTGCGCCAATCAGTAGGAGCTGCGAGAATCAAACACCTTAAATGCTCCCTGAGGGTCGCTGTAGATTAGTATGGCGTCCCACTCCGGGTGCTGCGCTAGCCAATCTTTGGTCGCTTCGAGGCCCTGAATCATGGACATCGTGGCAAACGCGTCGGCCTCCACGCACGTAGGGCCGATAAGGGTTGCGCTGAGCAAATCGGTACGCGCCGGCCATCCCGTTTGGGGGTTCAGGCTGTGCCCGTATTTCTCGCCCGTCACCGGATCGGTTTGAAACTTGCGGTAGTTGCCCGACGTAGCAAGCGCGCGGTCTTCAAGTTCCAAGGTGAGCTGCAGGTTGCGGTCGCCTGAGGTCAGGGGCTTTTCAATACCCACCGTGAAGGCGTCGCCGTTGGGCTTGCGTCCAAAGGCGCGGACCTCGCCGCCCACTTCCACAAAGGCGGCCGTGGCCCCGTGGGCCCTAAGGGAATCGACAAGGAGGTCCACCGAATGGCCCTGCGCAAAGGCATTGACGTTCAAGGGTCGAGGCAGCCGCAGTCCTCCGTGGTCCGCGCGAATCGGAGCCTCCCAACGCACCCTTGCGAGCAGGGAATCGACGATCGCTGAGTCGCGAGCAGGTCCCTCCGCCGTAGGCAGGAGGTTTCCGCCCACCGAAAAACCCCAGGCCTGAAGCACAGGTTCCAGCGCGGGCTCGACGACGGAGTCGGTTGCGGTCCGCAAGGCCTCAGCAACCAGCAAAAGGTCGGTAATGATCGCGGACGGCTGCACTTCGCCCCCAGCGTTGAGCACCGAAAGTTCAGACTGGGGGTCCCAAGCCGAAGCCGCCCGGTTGTAGGCCGCGAGCCATCGGGCGATGTCGTCTTGGGTGGCCTCTAGAGAATCGCCGTACGCGCGCACGACAAAAGTGGTACCCTGGGCCTCGCCCTCGGCAAACAGCTCGGGGGTTTCAGGGGCGCAGGACGCCGCCAAGGCGGCGGCACAAGCCAAAAAAAGGCGCCCTAGGGCGCCCTTCTCGGGAAGATTAACCTCCAAAGTCATCGAAGGAAACGTTTTCGGGAGGAACGCCGAAGTCGTCGACCATCTTGAGGACGGCCGCGTTCATCATCGGCGGTCCGCAGAAGTAAAACTCAATGTCTTCGGGCGCGTCGTGCTTCGACAGGTAGTTGTCGATGAGCGCCTGGTGCACAAAGCCTACGAAGCCGTCGCCGTCGCTCTCCATGCTCGTCTTCGCCGTCCAGTTGTCTTCAGGAAGCGGCTCGCTGAGCACCAGGTGAAACTTGAAGTTCGGGAACTGGGCTTCAATCTGGCGGAAGTCGTCGATGTAGAACAGCTCGCGGCGCGAACGACCGCCGTACCAGTACGACACCTTGCGGCCGGTCTTGAGCGTGTGGAACAGGTGGAACAGGTGCGAACGCATCGGTGCCATTCCGGCTCCGCCGCCGATGTAAATCATTTCGGCGTCGGTCTCCTTGATGTGGAATTCTCCGTAGGGACCCGAAACCATCACCTTGTCGCCCGGCTTGAGGTTGAAAATGTACGAAGAACACACGCCGGGGTTCACGTCCATCCATCCGCCTTTGGCGCGGTCCCACGGCGGAGTGGCAATGCGGATGTTGAGCATCACGATGTTGCCTTCGGCGGGGTGGTTGGCCATGGAGTAGGCGCGGAACAGGGGCTCTGGATTCTTCATCTTGAGGTCCCACAGCTTGAACTTGTCCCACTCACCCTGGAATTCGTCGGCCTTTTTGCCGAGGCGCGGGTGGGCCGTGATGTCGATGTTCTTGTAGTCGACTTCGATGGCCGGAACGTCAATCTGGATGTAGCCACCGGCCAAGAAGTCGAGGTTCTCGCCCTCGGGGAGCTTTACGACGAACTCTTTAATGAACGAGGCTACGTTGTAGTTCGAAACGACTTCGCACTCCCACTTCTTGATGCCAAAAATCTCATCAGGAACGCGGATTTTCATGTCGTTTTTAATCTTCACCTGGCAACCCAAGCGCCAGTTGTCGGCGATTTGCTTGCGGTTGAAAAAGCCCGTCTCGGTTGGAAGGATTTCGCCTCCGCCCTCGAGGACTTGGCACTTGCACATACCGCAGGTTCCGCCCCCGCCGCAGGCCGAAGGAAGGAATATTTTTTGAGCGCCCAGCGTACCTAAAAGGGTACTGCCCGATTCTACTTCAACGACGTCGCCGTTGATCTCGAGCTTTACGGGTCCTGACGGGCTCAAGCGAGCTTTGGCTTGCAAGAGAATGGTAACCAAGGCCAAGATGACCAAAGTAAATACCACCACACTGATGATGGTAACCGTTGATGCTGCTAGTAACATGGGGCTGCGTGCGAATTAAAGTTTGATACCCATGAAGCTCATAAAGGCAATGCCCATAAGCCCGGTAATAATGAACGTGATGCCCAGTCCACGGAGCGGAGCCGGAACGTGCGAATACTTGAGGCGTTCACGAATGGCTGCGATGGCCACAATGGCCAGAAGCCAACCGATACCCGAACCCAGACCGTAGACCGTTGCCTGACCCACACTGGTATAGGCACGCTCTTGCATGAAGAGTGAGGCGCCGAGAATCGAGCAGTTTACCGCGATGAGCGGCAAGAAAATACCCAATGCAGCATAGAGTGCCGGAGCAAATTTCTCCACCACCATCTCGATAAGCTGCACCATGGCCGCAATGATTGCGATGAACATGATGAAGCTCAAAAAGCTGAGGTCAAGACTCGCAAAACTTGGGTCGAGCCACTCGAGGGCTCCCGCCTTGAGTACGTAGTTCTCTAGGAGGTAGTTCACCGGCAAGGTGATAACGAGCACGAAGGTCACGGCGATGCCCAAACCCATGGCTGTTTTCACCGTCTTCGAAACCGCGAGGTACGAACACATGCCCAGGAAGTAGGCAAAGATCATGTTCTCAATAAACACGCTCTTAAAAAAGAGAGAAATCAACTCTTGCATGGCAGTTATTCTTTTTCAATCAATGACTTGGTACGCGAACGCTGGGCCCAAATAACGAGCGCCAACATAATCAACGCCATGGGAGGCAACAGCATCATACCGTTGTTTTTATACCCTAGCTCATAAACGCCCAAAGGCTCGAGGATGGGTACGTCAAAAAGGGTTCCGCTGCCTAAAAGCTCACGAAAAAACGCAACCACAATCAGGATAGCCCCGTATCCGGCGCCGTTGCCGATGCCGTCGAGGAAGGACTTCCATGGAGGGTTACCCAGAGAAAACGCCTCAATTCGGCCCATGATGATGCAGTTGGTGATGATCAATCCCACAAACACCGACAGTTGCTTGCTCACGTCGTACACGTAAGCCTTAAGGATTTGGTCCACAATAATTACCAACGCGGCAACGACCACCAACTGAACGATGATGCGAATCCGGTTAGGGATGTAGTTGCGAATCAGCGAGGTAATGAGATTTGAAAAGGCCGTAACCACCATAACGCTCAAGCCCATAACCAGGGCAGGCTTCATCTTAACGGTGATCGCTAGCGCCGAACAAATACCCAAGACCTGAACCGTAATGGGGTTGCTTTCGTTGAACGGATCAATGAGGAGCTTGCGGTTCTTCTTGGAGAACAGGCCCTCTTTTTCTTGGGGTTTTACTTCAGTGCTCATAGTGCTGCTACGGTTAACGTGTCGGAAGTCGCTGCGGGTGCCGGCGTGTTGCGGGCAGCGAGGTACGCTTGGTACGGCTTTAGGCAGTTCTCCAGCATGGCTTGAACGCCGACCGAGGTGATGGTTCCGCCTGAAATACCGTCGACCTGCTGATTTCCGCTGGCGTCGCCCTTGCGGACCTCAATGCCGGTGTAGGAATCGCTGAAAACCACTTTATTTGGAAACTGGTCGGTAAACATGGGAGTGGCTATTTCGGCACCCAGACCTGGGGTTTCGGATTTGTGGTCAAACTTGGCTCCGTACACCGTTTTTCCGTCAGCTTGAAGGCTGATGTAGCCCCAAATCGGACCCCACAGGCCTTTGCCGCGCACCGGAATAATGTAGTAGGTTTGGCCGTTGTGCTCAGCTACATAAAGGGGCACTTCCCGATCGGCTTCGGGCAGCGCAATGGCCGCAGCGAGGTCAATGGTTCCCGGCTGCTTGCCCGCAACCACTTGACCATTTTTGAGTACAAGTTGCTCCTTGATTACTTCGCCATACAGGGAGGCGGGGTCTTCACCTTGCAGGCCAATTGAAGAAAGGATATTCGCCTTCTTCTCGAGCTCAATGTTTGCATCTTGGGCGGGCTTAAGACCCGTCGCCGCGATGGCGAGCGCTGCCGCTACTACCACCACCAAACCGATGGCAAACGCGTACGTGTATGAATTGCTGTTTACGTTCATGATAATTAGGCTTGAACCGTTTGTGCGCGCTTGAGGCGTTTTTGAATGTTCGCGTTCACTACGTAGTGATCGATAAGCGGAGCCATTACGTTCATCAACAGAATGGCAAGCATCACTCCTTCAGGGTAGGCAGGGTTAAATACGCGAATCATAATCGAGAAGACGCCAACCAAGAACCCGTAGATCCATTTACCCCGCTCGGTATGAGCAGCAGAAACAGGATCAGTGGCCATGAATACGGCGCCGAATGCGAATCCCCCAAACACGAGGTGGTAGTAAAACGGAACCGACAAATAGGATTGCTGTTCCGGGCTAATCATTAGGTCCGCAACACCATTGAAGACTAAGCCCATGGCGAGCGCTCCAAGAACCGCAGAGAACATAATTTTCCATGATCCAACTCCGGTCGAAATCAAGTAGACCGCACCGATTAGGATGGCGACGGTACTCGTTTCGCCAATAGATCCGGGAATAATTCCGAGGAACGCATCCCACGCACTGTAATCCGTGGTTCCTGTTGTGGCATATTGGCCGAGGGCCGTGGCCGATGAAACACCGTCCACATTGCTGAGTCCAGCCCATACTTTATCGCCCGACATGTACGTGGGGTAGGCAAAGAAGGCGAAGGCTCGCGCCGTCAACGCGGGGTTGAGAATATTCATACCGGTTCCGCCGAACACTTCTTTACCAATGAGCACCGCAAAGGCGGTCGAAATGGCAACCATCCACAAGGGAATGTCGACGGGCATGATGAGCGGAATCAAGATTCCCGATACTAAGAACCCTTCGTTCACCGCATGCTTGTTGCGGTACGCGAAGTAAATCTCAATGGCCAGACCGGCGATGTAGGTCACCGCGATCATGGGAATCACTTTCATCGCACCGTACAGCGCGTTCTCCAAACTCCAGAAGTTGGCCCAACCGGATTCAATTTGTCCGATCGCCAAATGATGCTGGTATCCGGCGTTGAATAAACCAAAAATCAGCGCCGGAACCAAAGCAAATATTACCGTGATCATCGTGCGCTTCATGTCGATGGCGTCGCGAACGTGGGCGCCGCTGTGGGCGTTGTGGTTCGGAACGAAGAACATCGTCTCCAAGGCATTGTGCAGCGGGTACAAGCCCTTCAGCTTGCCCGTCGTCACCGCAGGGCGGGTGGCGTCAAATAAATTTTGGAACAGTTTCATGGCTCGTGGATTAATTCATCTCGGTGTAGAGTAGATCGATCGCTTCTTCAGCTAGCTTTTGAAGCTCCTGCTTTGAGGGGCACACCACCTCGCAGAGGGCAAAGTCTTCGGGCACTACTTCGTAGGCGCCGAGCTGCTCCATTTTCTCAAGGTCTTTGGCCCACATTGCCTTGATCAGCGGCATGGGCAAAATGTCCAGTGGAAACACTTTATCGTAGACGCCGGTCACGACAAACGCGCGGTCTTCGCCGTGCTGCTTGGTGTTGAGGTCGTACTTCTTTGAAGGGGTCAGCCAACTGAACAGCGTGCGGCTGATCGACCACTTGCCAAAGCTGGGGATCACCCAACCGAAGAAGTCGGTGCCTTGTCCTTCGGGGAGTACCGTGATCTGGCTCGCGTAGTAGCCCAGGTAGCCGGCTTTGCCGACGTTGGCTCCCGTGAGCACGCTTCCTGAAACCACGCGGTAGGCGCCCGTCTTCATCTCGGCACTCAAGAAGGTCTCGAGGTGCGCTCCCGCCACGGCGGTGATGGCGCGGGGCTTGGCGATGCCCGTTCCGCACAGCGAAACGACGCGCTCGAGCTTGAGGTTGCCGGTGCGCGCCAGGTGGCCGATTACGACGACGTCCTGGTAGTTGAGCGTCCATACGACCTCGCCTTTGTTGAGCGGACTAATGCGGTTGATGTGCACGCTCGTGGTTCCGGCAGGGTGCGGACCCTTGAACTGGTGAATTTCAACTCCGCTGGCCTTGGTAAGGGCTGCCGAGGTTTCGTTGGCCGAGATGGAAAGCACGGTGCGCGGACTCAGGAGGCTCACCACCTGAAGGCCCTTGGCGAAGTCTTCTTCGCGGCCCGCCAGAGCAACAGCCGGAGCTACCGCGAGGGGCTGCGTGGCCATCGCGTTGACAAACACCGCTTTGGGCTGGGAACTTGGGTTTGCGATGCGCCCGTAGGGACGGGCTTCGATCAAGGACCACGCTCCGGCGCTCAGCAACCACTGAATCGCGTCTTCGCGGTTCGCGGGGGTGCCGGCCGGTACCGAGCGGTAGCTGGTCTGGGCGTCTGCAAGGACTACCACTGCCAAAATTTTGCGCTTGTCGCCGCGCTCAATCCGCGCCACTTCGCCGCTAACGGGGGACGCAACGGCAATCTGAGGGTTGACTTTGTCGGTGAAAAGAATGTCGCCGGCGAGCACGCGGTCGCCTTCTTTTACCGCGAGTTTCGGGGCGAGGCCGCGGAAGTCGCTCGGGCGAACCGCGTAAACCGAGGCGCTGAGGTGGCCATCGACGATGGCTTCGGGAGCACCAAGGATCGGGAGGTCGAGACCGTTCCGAACAGAATGTACGTTGGGCATAACTGCAAAAATTTCGGCGCAAAGGTACATTAGTCCCTGTGCAAAAAGGTGATTATTTAACATGTTTTTAGCACCTTTAAACCATGCAAATAACCCGTTGGGCATGGGCCCTGATGGCCTTCGCAATCGCTTCGAGCCGACTGCTTTGCCAAGCACCTGAAATAAAGAAAGATAGCCTCATTCACAGCGTGCTTTTGCACCCTGTGGACCGCGTCGACGCTCCGGCCGTGGTCGGCCTCGGTCAGCCCCGTGCGCTGCAGCTCCGCTTTGATGACTTCAGCCAATCGGTACTGCCCCTGCGCTACGTGTGGGTGCACTGCGACCGCAACTGGCAGCCCTCCCCCATTATTGCGTCTGAATTTTTGAGCGGATTTTGGGAAGGCCAAATCGCCGAAGGCCGCTTGGCATTCAACACCTACCAGGGCTACAGCCACTACGAAATGCAGCTGCCTGAAGAGAGCAGCATGCCCGTGCTGTCGGGGAATTACTACCTGCGGATTTTTGCCGACGACCAGCTGCTGCTTCAGCTCCCCGTGGTGTTTGCCGAGGGTCCGAGCGCGCTCCAGGTAGCCGTGCGCCGCCCGGTCGCAGCGAAGTGGACGGACCGCTATCAGGAGGTGGATGCGTGGTTTCCGTGGGACGCCAGCCGCACCCAAAACCCATTCAGCGACGTGCGACTGGCCGTGCTGCAGAACCGCGACTGGAACAGCTACCGACTGCTCGCCCCCCGTTTTGCCCAAGGAGACCGGCTGGACTTTGACTACAACGGCGGCGAAAACGCCTTTTTGGCCGGAAACATATTTCGCTTTGCCGACACCAAGGCCCTGCCCTCGCCCTCGCTTCGCGTAACCCGGTACGAATTGGGAGATCGCTGGGTGGGCTTTGTGCGCCAGGACGTCGCGGCGGGATTGGGAGCCTACGTGCGCCAGGATGATGCGCGCGGAACGTTTGTTCCGCGGTCCGCCCGAGGCGACGCCCACACCCAAGCCGACTACGTGTGGCTGGATTTTGAACTCAAAGACTCGGAAGGTTGGGGCGGCCGGCGCATTGCACTCGAAGGCGATTTCAACCAGTACCAACCCGGACCCGAACACGTGCTGCGCTTCGACGAAGGCCGCGGAGCCTACGTCGGGCGGATGCTGGTGAAGCAAGGGTATTTGGAGTACCGGTACCGCGACCTCAATGCCGGAGCCGACGGGCTGGACTGGACCGAAGGCAGCCACAGCCGTTCCGCCAACCAGTACACCGCCGTCGTGTACGCGCGGCTTTGGGGCGAACGCTACGACCGCGCCGTGGCCGTGCGCACCGTCGACGTGACCGACGGGGCCCAACTGCGCATGGAGCTCGGGCAATAGGCCTACCTTTGCCGCGATGCAGCACCTGGGTACCGATTTAGCTCGCGCCGCGTCGGTACTGCGTTCCGGCGGACTTGTCGGCATGCCCACCGAAACGGTTTACGGTTTGGCCGCGAACGCGCTCGACGAGGTGGCTGTGGCCCGCATTTTTGACGCCAAAAACCGGCCGCACTTCGACCCATTGATCGTGCATCTGGCCGACTGGAACGACGTCGACCGCGTGGCCGCCGACGTGCCGGCCGAAGCCCGTGCCCTGTGGGCCGCCCTGGGGCCTGCGGCGCTCACCTACGTGCTGCCGAAACGGCCTGAAGTGCCCGATTTGGTCACTTCGGGGCTCGATTCGGTGGCTGTTCGAATTCCCCAGCTCGAATTGGCCCGCCAACTCATCGCTTCAGCCGGAGTGCCGGTGGCCGCGCCCAGTGCGAATCCGTTTGGGTTTGTTTCGCCGACCACCGCCCAGCACGTCGCCGACCAGCTCGCCGATCAGGTGGACTACATTCTCGACGGCGGACCCTGTTCGGTGGGCGTCGAGTCGACCATCGTCTCGTGGCCTGAAGGTCGGGCGGTGGTGCTGCGCTTGGGCGGAATTCCCGTGGAGGTCCTCGCAGACGTTTTGGGCTACGTGCCTGAGGTGCAGCGCTCTTCGAGCCAGCCGAGCGCTCCGGGAATGCTGGAGTCGCACTACGCCCCGGGCAAGCCCGTGGTGCTGGTTCCCCAGGGATTTGACTGGGCAACCGCCCCGCGCTCGCCCGAGGTGCGCCTTTTGGCGTGGAGTTTGGGTGCGCACGGTCTTGAGGCCCTGACTACCTCGGGCAGTTGCCGGCAGGGTGCCCAGCGGCTGTTTGCCGCCCTTCGCGAGTTTGCCGCCAGCGACGAGCAGGTGCTGTGGATGGAGCTCGCCCCTGAAGAAGGTTTAGGTCGGGCGATTAACGACCGGCTGCGCCGCGCCGCCCACCGCGCTGAAGGCTGAAGTTTTGCCCGAGGTACACGCGGCGCACGACCTCGTCTGCGGCGAGCTCCTCTGCGGTTCCGCTCTTGATGATTTTGCCCTCAAACATGAGGTAGGTGCGGTCGGTGATGGCCAGGGTTTCGTGCACGTTGTGGTCGGTGATGAGCACGCCAATGCCCCGCTCGTCGGCCAAGCGCGCCACGATGGCCTGAATGTCTTCAACGGCAATGGGGTCGACGCCCGCAAAGGGCTCGTCGAGCAAAATGAACTTGGGGTCAGAGGCCAGGCAGCGCGCGATCTCGGTGCGCCGGCGTTCCCCACCCGAAAGCAGGTCGCCGCGGTTCTTGCGCACGTTGACGAGGCTGAATTCTTCAAGGAGTTCTTGGGTTCGGCGGACCACTTCGGCCCGTGGGAATCCGCGCCACTCCAAAACCGCCGCAAGGTTGTCTTCGACGCTCAGTTTGCGGAACACCGAGGCCTCCTGCGCGAGGTAGCCGATGCCGAGCTGCGCGCGGCGGTACATGGGAAGGTCGGTCACGTCGTGGCCGTCGAGGAGCACGCGCCCTTCGTCGGGGCGGACCAAGCCCACGACGCTGTAGAACGACGTGGTTTTGCCTGCTCCGTTGGGACCGAGCAGACCCACGATTTCTCCTTGGTTCACGGTGAAGCTGGCTCCGTCGACCACCTTACGGCCGCGGTAGGTTTTCACGAGGTGTTCGGCGTGCAGGGTTTTCATTGGTTGGAATCAACGCGGTTTTTGCGCTGAACGTGTGCCAAGCGGCTGAGTCCGATGCTGAGTTCGTACAGTAGCGCCACCGGAAGCGAAACCACAATCTGGCTGAAGACGTCGGGCGGGGTAATGACGGCGGCCACGGCCAGGATTCCGATCCAGGCGTGCCGACGGTAGGTGCGCATGCCCTCGGGCGTGGTGATTCCGAGGCGCGACAGCAAGTAGACCGCGACGGGGAGTTCAAATAAGAGTCCGCTCGCGACCACCACGCTGGTGACCGTCGACAGGTAGGACGACATTTCGAAGAGGTTCTGGATTTCGCCGCTGACCGAATAGGTGGCGAGAAACTGCAAGCTCAGCGGTACGATGAGGTAGTAGCCAAAGAGGGCTCCGAGAAAAAAGAGCAGGGAAGCCGAGCCGATGAACAGGACCGATAGGCTCCGTTCGCGCGCCGTAAGGCCGGGACTTATAAAGCGCCAGAGTTCAAAAAGCACCAACGGAAAGGCCACGATGAGGCCGACCACCAGCGAAAGCCACATGTGCAGGCTGAACTGCCCTGCCATCTGGGTATTGAGCAGTTCGAGTTCAAAGCCACCGATGCAGAGCGAAGGCAGTTCCAAGTAGGTGCCCGCCTGGCAAAAGAGTTGGTATGTGATGAACTGCGGTTCTTTGGGGGCGAGCAAAACCTGGGCAAAAATCCAGTCCATGAAGACGAAGGCCACCACCGCGCCCGCCAGGATGAAGCCCGACGCCCGCATGAGGTGGGTGCGCAGCGCCGCTAGGTGGGCCAAAAACGGCATGCTCGATCCTTCAGACATGCTGCAAAGGTAGGATTGGTCGTACCTTCAAGTTTTGGTGCAATTTTGCGCCGCTTTTTTCACCGCCTATGGCCACGTTTGATACGGCAAAGAGCCGTGCCTTATTGAAGTCCTTTTTTGGTTTTGACGACTTTAGGGGCCGCCAGAGCGAGGTGGTTGCGTCGGTTATGGGCGGCCACGACACGTTTGTCATGATGCCGACGGGCGGGGGCAAGTCGCTCTGCTACCAGCTGCCGGCATTGGACCTTCCCGGGGTTGCCGTGGTCGTTTCGCCCCTGATTGCGCTGATGAAAAACCAGGTGGACGCGCTGCGGAGTTTCGCCGATTCCGACGGAGTGGCCCATGTGTGGAATTCGTCGCTCACCAAGCGCGAAATGGTCGTAGTCCGCCAGGACCTGTCAGCGGGCCGCACCAAGCTGCTGTACATGGCGCCCGAATCGCTGAACAAGCAAGAGAACATTGATTTTTTGCGCGAACTGAACGTTTCGTTCTATGCCATCGACGAGGCCCACTGCATTTCAGAATGGGGGCACGACTTCAGGCCCGAGTACCGCATGCTGCGCCAAGCGATGAACGCCATCGGCCGCCGCCCGATTTTGGCGCTGACGGCCACGGCCACGCCCAAGGTGATGTCTGACATCCTCAAGACCCTCGAGATTCCCGAGGCCACCGTGATCACCACCAGCTTTAACCGTCCCAATCTGGCGTATGAGGTCGAGGCGAAGACCGCCAACGTGGAGCGCGACGTGGTCCGCCTGCTGCGGGACTATGCCGGGCGTTCCGCCATTGTGTACTGCCTGAGCCGCCAAAAGGTCGAGGAGCTCGCCCAAGTGCTGCAACTGAACGGAATTTCGGCCCTACCCTACCACGCCGGTCTCGACGCCGGGTCGCGAAGCCGCCACCAAGACGCGTTTTTGAACGAAGAGGTCGACGTCATCGTGGCGACGGTCGCCTTTGGGATGGGGATTGATAAGCCCGACGTGCGCCTGGTCGTGCACCACGACATGCCGCGCAGCCTCGAGGGCTACTACCAGGAGACCGGTCGGGCCGGGCGCGACGGCGGCGAAGGGCGTTGCGTCACGTTTTATGCCGAGAAGGACTTGGAGAAAATGGACAAGTTTTTGTCGCGCAAGCCCGTGGCGGAACAAGAAATTGGACGCCAGCTCCTCTTAGATGCCCGGGCCTATGCCCTGACGTCAAGCTGCCGCCGCAAGTTCCTGCTTCACTACTTCGGCGAACCCTATGCCGAGCCGAACTGCGGGAACTGCGACAACTGCACGAGTCCGCAGGTCGGGCACGACGCCACCGAGCACGCCCGACTGGTTCTCGAAACCGTTGAGTTGGGCCGCGGACAGTTTCGCGCGCTCCAAGTGGTCAACACGCTCATCGCGAACGAAACGGCGATTCTCAAAACCCTGGGCGCTCGCGGATTGGCGACCTGGGGCAAGGGACAAAGCCATGCGGCAGGGTACTGGGACGATTTGATTCGGCAGTTGATGCTGGCGGGAATGCTCGAGAAGGACTTGGAGCGGTACGGCATTTTGTCGTTAACCGCCGCGGGCCGCGCCCTTCAAACGGGGTCCGGTTCGTTTGCCGCGGTTCCCTACCGCGCCTTTGATGAAGAAGACGTTGCGGTGGGCGGAACCGGGTCGCCGCGCCGGGCCGCCGCGCTCGACCCCGAGCTTTATGCGGTGCTCAAGGAGCTGAACCGCAAAATGGCGCGCACCCGAAGCATTCCGCCTTATGCCCTGTTCTCGGAGGCCTCGCTGAACGAGATGGCCACGTCTTATCCGCTGAGCGTTGAAGAGCTTAAAACAATTCCGGGCGTGGGCGAGGCGAAGGCGAAGCGATTTGGCGCCGAGCTTGTCGCCGCAGTGCAGGAGCACGTGGACGCGCACGGCATCGAACGCCCCGGCGATTTTGCCATTCGCAGCGCCGGGCAAAAAGGAAACCTCAAGCTGTACGTGATTCAGTCGGTGGACCGCAAGCTGGGACTCGAAGAAATCGCGCGGAGCAAGCAAATTTCCGTCGACGAGCTGCTGTCGGAGATGGAGAACATTGTGCGCAGCGGAACCCGGTTGAGCCTGGACTACTTGATCGAGGAGTACCTCGACGACGATTCGCTCGAAGAAATCACCGAGTACTTTGCCGACGAAAGCGAAGAGGGCGCACTGGACGAAGCCGTACGCCACTTTGACCAAGAGTACGGAGCGCTCGAGCTGCGCCTGGCACGGCTGCGCTTTTTGTGCAGTGTGGTGTAGTTAGTTGGCAAGGTTGGTAAAATTGGCTAATTGGTTTATTAGCTCAAAGATTATCAACCTGCAAAGACGGCTAAGCAGTGGCAAGCACTTTGTTAAAGTTCTTGTAGATTTAGACCATGAAGTGTCGTGCTAGTGTTTTGAATCCATCGATCTCCCTAGCCGCTTTTCCTAACTGATGAAGACCAGAATATTAACCATTTTCTTGTTAACTGCTTTCGCTTCGTTTGCACAGGACACTATTTACACAAACTCTATTGGCGAAAAATTTTCAAAAGCTGAATTAACTGAATACATAAAAGCATATCAATTGACACTACCAAATGGAAAATATATCCAGGCTGAAATAGTACATAAACTTGCCAATATTGATTCAATTTTATTAAGTTTTTCTTTACTGATTTCATCTGAAGAGCCAAAGGAGTTAATCATTGAACGTTCATATTTATCTTCATTAGGAACCTTGTTTCCAAATTTTACATTTTCGTCAAATACTTCTCAACGTCTCTCTTCTTATTATGGAAAACCAATATTTATAAATTTTTGGTACACAAGCTGTCCTCCCTGTATTGCAGAGATTCCTGTTTTAAACAAGTTTCAAGAACAATACGAGGATCAAATGACCTTTATCGCAATAACATTTGAACCTGATGAAAGCGTTAAAGAATTCCTTGAATATTCTCCATTTAACTTCATTTTTCACGTGAATGAAAGGGAGATTCAAAAAACCCTCAAACTTGATTCGTATCCCTCCAATATTATTTTGAATTCTGATGGTGAAATAATTAGAATTTTTGGAGGTGTTCCCTACAAAATTATTGACGGCCAACGAGTAATTGGCGAAGGGCAAGAAATTGAAAATGAAATAAAGAAAATTATAGCAGCAAACAAAACCGGTAAGCAATAGCATCCAATTGGACGTTAATGCTCATGTCCAAACCAACTGGAAAAATATCAAAATGACCGAGAAAACAATACGACACTATTCTACTTCAGAAGCGTTCCTTTCGATGGAGGAAATTCTTGTATCGGTGTTACTACATTAAGAGTGAGCAAATTTCAAACTCATTCGCACACAAGAATTAATAGATTTAGCCATGAATATTAAAATCATTTTATTTTTTATTTGCACATTGGGCTGGAAACAAGCCGTAGCTCAAAACAACAAAAATCGAATATCAATAAGAGCAAGCTTAGGTCAATCAATGTATGACCAATTGGACAAAACATTGCCCTACAATCAAGGCCCAAACTTGCGAATGGCATTTGAGAACGATATAAATGTCCGTGCACCATTCGAAGTTTCATACCAAAAGCTATGCTCAATTGGTCAATGGATTGGCTTGACGTACCACCAACGCCCAAATTACCTCACCTATAACCCTCAATTTTATTCCTCACTTTGGGTTGGCCCTAGAGTTCTTGCCGCTGCAGCACCCGATCGCGGACTTTCTGCGAATTATGAGGCAGAATGGACTATGCACCATTTAATTAAGGTTTATTCCCGAATGTCCCTTGGCTTTTATAAGCAAACCACTTCAGACCAAGCATCTGACTACAGTTGGTATCAAAACGCTCCGTCGGAGTTTTACACCTATGCTGTAGATGTTTCAGGCCAGGGTTTACGTCCATACATTCCTATGATTCAAGCAACTAGCGGCATACGATGGAAAGGCTTCTCCCTAGGCTATGAGGTTCAAGGTAGTTTAACCCCCATTTTGAATCCCAACGATAGCCCTGGATATGAATATAAAAACCCGATACGACATTACTTTATCGGGTTACAGTTCGGGTATTGCTACAGCTTCAATAATTAATGCTAGTACTTCACTTTAGTTTTACCTGTATTCCCTCCGCAAACCATATTCAGATTAAAAAGAAAAAAACCCAACTTGTCGTTAATCAGGGAGAACACCATCGTCTAATACGAGCATTTAGGAGCCGGCAGCCAAAAGCAAACTTCTAATTCATCACCACAAACCGAAGTTCCGCAGGTAATGGGTCGCCGCAAACAAGACTGCAGGTTGCTTTGGAGTAAGCGATCAGTTTTAGGTAGGTGGCTTCGCGGACGGAGCCGGTGTGTGCGTGTTCCGCAGGTTGAGTAGGTTGGGCCATAGGCAGCATTGAGGTTCTGCTACCCTAACGCCCAAGCCGTTAGTTTGGTATTTCGACCCGGAGCATTCGCCTCAAATTGGCGACGGCGTAGCGCATGCGCCCGAGGGCCGTGTTGATTCCGACGCCCGTTTCTTCGGCAATTTCTTTGAAGCTCAAGCCGGCATGCAGGCGAAGTTCGAGCACCAGCTTCTGGTCGGCCGGCAGGCGCTGCACCGCTTCGTGGGCGTCGAGCATCCACTGCTGGGCCACCGCCCGCTCTTCGACGTTCAGGGCCTCGTCGGCCACGCCGTCGGTCGCTGATTCCATTTGGTCGTAGCGAGCCAGCGGACTGCGCTGCTGCCGCCTGAAGTAATCCATGGTGGCGTTGCGTGCCACGCGGTGGATCCACGCCCCAAACTTTCCGGCCTCGGTGTAGTCGCCGGCTTTGAGGGTGTGAATGAACTTGATCCAAACCTCCTGAAAGAGGTCGTCGGCGACGTCTTGGTCTTTGACTTTACTGAGGATGGCTGCGAAGACGGCGTCGCCGTGGCGGCGCATCAGAACTTCAAAAGCGCGTTCGTCGCCGGATGCATAGCGCTCTATGAGCTCGGCATCCTGAACTTGGGAGTACAGCATAGCTAGTTGGCATTAAGACAATTGGCGTAGCTGTGCTTCGATAGGCTGAGGGCTATTTTGAGGTTCGCGGACCCGGACCAACGGACAGAATCCGTACCAAAAATAAGTTTTTTCTCGGAATGCAAAGCGGTAAATTTGCAACTTGCCCATGGAAGATTTAGAAGTACGCGTTGAAGGTGCCCGGGTGCACAACCTGAAGAACATCCACGTGTCTTTTCCGCACGGGCATTTGGTGGTCGTGACCGGCGTAAGCGGTTCAGGCAAATCGTCGCTCGCGTTCGACACCTTGTATGCCGAGGGCCAGCGACGCTACGTGGAATCCCTATCGGCTTATGCCCGCCAGTTCCTGGGCAAGCTCGAAAAGCCCGAAGTTGACGACATCAAAGGATTGGCCCCTGCCATTGCGATCGAGCAAAAGGTGAGCACGCGCAACCCGAGGTCGACCGTGGCCACCGCCACGGAACTCCACGACTACCTGAAGCTCTTGTTTGCCCGCGTCGGAAAAACCTATGCACCGAGCGGCACCGAAGTCAAGCGCCACCGGATTGCCGACGTGCTCGCCGCCCTCGACGGGCTTCCTGAAGGCGCGCACGCGCTGGTTACCGCTCCGCTCGACCTGTCAGGACGCACGCCCAAAGCCTACTGGGACCTGCTCAGCAGCCAAGGGTACGCGCGCGTGTGGAATCCGAGCCAGGGCATCGTGCGGCTCGACGAAGAACCCCAAGCCGAAGGCGTGGAACTTGTGGTCGACCGCGTGCCCACCGGGCCGCGCGACGAAGACTGGGAGGCCCGCGCGGCCGACTCGGTGCAGTCGGCATTTTTTGAGGGCAACGGAACCTGCCGCCTGCGCGTCGACGACCAGTGCTGGGAGTTTTCCAATCGGTTCGAGGCCGAAGGCATGCGGTTCGAAGAGCCCACCCCCGGACTGTTCTCGTTCAATACGCCCCAAGGGGCCTGCCCCACGTGCGAGGGGTTTGGGTCGGTGCTGGGCATCGACCCCGAGCTGGTCATTCCCAACCCCGGATTGAGCGTTTTTGAAGACGCCGTCGCGCCGTGGCGCGGCGAAAAGCTGGGGGAATGGAAGGAACAGCTGCTCCGCGGCGCCGAACGCGCCGGGTTCCCCGTTCACCGAGCCGTGCAGCATTTGAGTCCCGATCACTACGCCATGCTGTGGAAGGGCTGCGCGCACTTTTCGGGCATCGACGCCTTCTTCAAGATGGTGGAAGAAAGCACCTACAAAATTCAGTACCGCGTGCTTCAGGCCCGGTATCGGGGCAAAACAACCTGCCCCGACTGCGGCGGGTCACGGCTCCGCCGAGAGGCTTTGGCCGTGCGCGTAGGCGACAAAAACCTTGCGGAGCTGCTTGACATGACCGTGCGCGACGCCAAAAACTGGTTTGACGCGCTTGAACTCAGCGCCTTTGACGCTCAGGTTGGCGAGCGCCTCCTTCAGGAACTGCGGCATCGGCTGGACGTGCTCGAGCGCGTGGGACTGCACTACCTGACCCTGAACCGCCCGGCCAATACCTTGAGCGGCGGTGAGTCGCAGCGCATTCACCTCGCCACGAGCCTGAGCGCCGCCCTGGTGGGTTCGATGTACATATTGGACGAGCCGTCGGTCGGACTTCATCCGCGCGACGCCGACCAGCTGCTCGGCGTGCTTAAAGCGCTGCGCGACGCCGGCAATACCGTCATTGTGGTCGAGCACGACGACGTCTTTATGCGGGCCGCCGACACGGTGATCGACATTGGCCCCGGAGCAGGTCGGCTCGGAGGCCACGTGGTACACAGCGGTCCGGGCGCGGACTTGCCGATGGCCCCTCACCTAACCGGCGACTACCTGTCGGGGCGCAAATCGGTGCACCGCAAGGGCCTAGGCACCTCAGCCCCGCACTGGATCGAACTTCAGGGCGCCCGGGCGCAAAACCTCAAAGACGTGACCGTCCGCATTCCGCTCGAGCGCCTGACGGCCGTGTGCGGAGTCAGCGGATCGGGCAAAACCACGCTGGTCCGGGGAATTTTAGTGCCCGCGCTGCAGAAGTTGCTCGGCGAGTACGGCGGCCGCGCCGGAGCCCACGACGGACTCACCGGCGACTGGCGCCGCATCACCGCGGTCGAGGTCGTCGACCAAAACCCGATGGGAAAGTCGTCGCGCTCTAATCCGGTGACCTACCTCAAGGCCTACGACGACATCCGGAACCTGTTTGCCGCCCAAAAGTCCGCGCAGCTGAGGGGCTACGCAGCCAAGCACTTCTCGTTCAATACCGACGGCGGACGCTGCAGCGTGTGCCAAGGCGACGGCTACGTCACCGTGGAGATGCAGTTCATGGCCGACGTTCATTTGACCTGCGAGCAATGCCACGGCAAGCGCTTTATGGCCGAAGTCCTCGAGGTTGAGTTTCAGGGCAAGTCCATCAGCGACGTCCTCGAGCTCACGGTGGACGAAGCGATGGAGTTTTTCAGCTCCCACCAGCAAAAGAAAATCACCGACAAACTGCGCCCCTTGGCCGACGTGGGACTCGGCTACATTCAGTTGGGGCAGTCGTCGAGCACGCTGTCGGGCGGAGAAGCCCAGCGCGTCAAACTCGCTTCGTTCCTCGCGCGCGGACAGCAGGCCGACCCGGTATTTTTTGTGTTTGATGAGCCGACCACCGGATTGCACATGGACGACGTGCAAAAACTCCTGGTCTCGTTTGATGCCCTGATCAAGCTGGGCCACACGGTGCTCGTGGTGGAGCACCACCGCGACGTGCTGGCGTCGGCTGATTGGCTCATCGAACTGGGTCCAGATGGTGGACCCGACGGCGGACACTTGCTTTATGCCGGCGATCCGCAATTAATGGGGGGCATTGGCAGTCCCACATCGATCGCATTACACTGATTTTTAGTACAATAAAGGTTTTTTACGAAAATTTTACCCAATCTTAACCTTCCGTCGGATTTGGTTATTATTTTCGGTTTAGGCGGTTATCTTTGCGACGAATCTAAGAAGCTGATTCGTCAGTGAACTAGGTTTATTGGTTTGGTGTGAGGCCCGGTCTTCGGATCGGGCTTCCTTTTTTACCCCCCTTAGTGGAAGCCCGTGCCGCTCAGGAACGCTGGCGAAGCCCTTCGTACAGGACGACCGCAGCCGCGACGCTCACGTTGAGCGAGTCCACCCGACCGCGCATCGGAATTTTGACCCTAAGCGCATGGGCCCACGACGCCTCCAGTCCCCGGTCCTCGGGCCCTAAAATCATTGCGGATGCCTGACGCCAGTCCACCTGATGGTGGGGCGTCGCCCCCTCGAGGTGCAGCGCATAGGGCGTCACTCCCCGCTCGCGAAGCCATTCCTGAACGGCCTCGCGCGGAGCCGACACGGTCGCCAAGTGGAACAGGGCACCTGTGGAATTCCGCACCGATTGGGGGCTGTAGGGGTCGCATTCGAGGCTGCTGAAGAGCACCGCGTCGACCCCGACGGCGTCTGCGGTACGCAAGATGGCACCCACGTTACCGGGTTTTTCAAGGCCGTCTACGACCAAAATCCACGGGTGGGCCGGAAGCTTTAGGTCGTCCAAGCCCTTCACGGGCTGGTCGAGCAGCCCGACGGCCACCGCGCCGTTTTCGCGAAGCACCAATTTGTCGTACACGGCAGCGGAGCAGCGAAAGTGCTGTCCCCGTCCCTGCGCCCACGCGGGCAGCTGGGCGGTTGCCGGCTCCCAGAAGGTCTGCCGAAGGTTCCAGCCCGCGGCCACCGCGCGCTCGAGTTCGCGAACGCCTTCGACCAGGACCACGGCGTCTTTGCGGCGGAGCGCCGGTTTTTCGCGGTAGCGGATCAGCTGGCGAACCTTGGGGTTCTGGGTGGAGTCAAGTTGGAGCATCATCCGCCGATTCGTTTGATTTTGAGGCCTTGAGTCTGGGCCCAGTCTTCGACTTTACTGCGCACGTCTCCCTGCAGGACGATGGTCGCGTCGACGGCGCTTCCGCCCACGCTGCAGCGCTTTTTGAGTTCGCTCGCCCAACGGGCGGGATCAGCGTGCTCCACGGTGTCGGTAAACACCACCGTGGTGGGTTTGCCGTTGCGGCGTTCCAACCGCAGTTCCAAGGTGCCTTTGGGGGGCAGTGCGGGGCGGGGCTCGGCCTCAGTGGGCTCGGAGCGCGCGGGAATGGGCACGTCGAGCCCCTTGGACTGCAGGGCCGACGCGAGGGCCGACGCAAAGGGGTTGTCTTGGGGACCGCCCGTAGAAAAGTCACCGCGCTTGCTCATGTACCAACTTTTGGTAGAGTTCAATGTACTGGGTTCCGACGGCCGCCATGGCAAACTGTTCGGCCTTGGCGCGGGCCCGCTGGCCCATGGCTTCGCGCTTGCCAGGCGTGGTTAAGAGTTCGAGCACGTCGCGCGCCATGGCTTGAGTGTCGCCGACCGCTTCGAGGTAGCCCGAGTCGCCGTGGTCGACCACTTCGGGAAGTCCGCCGGCGCGCGTGGCCACCACGGGAACGTAGGACGCCATGGCCTCGAGGGCTGCCAGGCCAAAGGACTCTGATTCTGAAGGAAGCAAGAAGACGTCCGACATCGACAAAATGCGTTCGACGTCGGTCGATTTACCCATCCAGCGCACGTCGTCCTGGAGTCCGCGCTGCTGAACGTCTTCTTCAGCCCGCGTGCGCTCAGGGCCGTCGCCCACCAGCACCAAGCGCACGGGAATTTGGGTCCGCACTCGAGCGAAGACGTCAATCACGTCGGGAATGCGCTTGACCCGGCGGAAGTTGGACACGTGAACCAAAATGGGAACCCCGTCGGGAGCCACTTTGCTGCGGTCGCCGGCCGCGCAACGCCCGTAGCGGTCAAGGTCGACGAAGTTGGGTATCACGTTGATGCGGCGGCGAATGCCAAAAATTCGCTCGGTATCGAGGCGAAGCGATTCCGAAACCGCCGTGACCGCACTGGAGTGCTCAATCGAAAAGCACACGGCCGGTTTGTAGGACGGATGCTTGCCAACCAAGGTGATGTCGGTGCCGTGCAAGGTCGTAACCACCGGAATCACAACGCCTTGATCCTCCAAGATCTTGCGCGCCATGTAGGCGGCGTAGGCGTGCGGAATGGCGTAGTGCACGTGGAGCAAATCCAGCTTTTCGCGCTGCACGACCTGCACCATCATGCTCGACAGGGCGAGCTCGTAGGGCTGGTACTGAAACAGCGGGTAGTCCTGAACCTGCACCTCGTGAAAGTAGAGGTCGGGCTGCAGTTCGTCGAGCCGCGCCGGCATGGCGTAGCTGATTACGTGCACGCTGTGGCCCTGCTGGGCCAAAAAGGCAGCGAGCTCGGTAGCTAAAACCCCCGAACCGCCGAAGGTGGGATGGCACACGATTCCGACGCGCATCAGTCGAGCTTTTGGGTTTTCACCTTGCCCTCTTCGTCGTAGTAGGTGGCGCTGATTTGGGTACCGAACTCGTAGCGAAGCTCCGCGGCCACGCCGCCCTGCTCGTAGTAAAACGTCGCCGTTCCGTGCTTTTGGTTGTTGCGCCAATCAATGCGCGACTGAATTTGGCCGTCTTGGTAGTACAGGCGCTCTTCACCGTGCATTCGGTTGGACTGCCAGGTTTTGACCCACATGAGCCGGCCGGCCTGGTCAAACATTTTTTGTTCCCCGGTTTTCTCGCCGTCGTAGTAGTGCGTGATGAAGTTGATCTGGCCCGAGGCGTGGTACTCAAAGGTCGGCCCGTGGGCCAATCCCTGCCGGAACGGCGTGATGATGCGGGGCTTGCCGTTGCCGAAGTAGTGCACCGAGAGGCTGTCGCCGACGCTGAACTCGTGCGCTATTTGGGCTTGGGCCCAGAGCGGAGCGGCCGAGGCCGCCAGCACGCTAAAGCAAAGCGCGGTACACCACCTGCTGAAGGTCGGTGCGAATGCCCATTTGGGCGAGTTTGTTGACACTGGCATCAGGAAAAACGCGGTTCGAGAGAAAAACAAGCACGATGCCCGTTTGCGGATCGGCCCATGCAAAGGTACCGGTGAATCCGGTGTGGCCGAAGCTCTCCGGGCTCGCGCAGAGGCAAGCGGGACCTCCGCCCGACAGCTGGCGCTTGTCGAAACCGAGTCCGCGCCGGTTGCCCTGGTCGCAAGCCAGGCACGCCGTGAAGCGCTTCAGGGCCTCGTCGCTCGCAAAGCGCAGGCCGTTGGCGCGCCCCCCGTCGAGGAAGACTTGCATCATCTGGGCCACGCCTTCGGCCGTCGCAAACACCCCAGCATGGCCGGCAACGCCCCCGAGCAGGGCCGCCCCTTGGTCGTGCACGTGCCCGCGCAGCTGCTGCTTGCGGAACCTGCGGTCGTTCTCCGTGGGCGCAATGCGGTCGGACGGCGTCGGATTAAAGCAGAGTTCTGCATTCAGCGGTCCGTACCAGTCGTCTTCGAGCTGGCGCTCCATGCTGCGGCCGTCGCGGCGCTCCAAAAAGCGCTGAAACAGGTAGTACCCGAGGTCGGAGTACTCGTAGGTCTTCGGACCCAAGGGCGCCCGGGCGATGCGGGCGATGAGGGTGTCGTGCATCCAGTAGGCCGCCCAAATGCCGGGGGCCACCGGGAGGCGGTACACTGTGTCGCGCACCGTGCGCAGGTAGCGGTGGTCGTATCCGCCGTCTTGGCGGAGCATGGACGTGTAAAACGGAAGCCACGCGGGCAATCCCGACTGGTGGGCCAGAACGTCCTGCACTTTGGCGCGTCCGATGGCGGACCCCCGAAGTTCCGGCAGCAGTTGGTCCATCGTGCGCGTCAAGAAGGACGGGCCTTCTTCGTCGTAGACTTCGAGCAACAGCGGCACACTGGCCATGATTTTGGTCACGGAGGCCACGTCGTAGATCGTCTCCGGGGTCACCTTTTGGCTGCCGTCGAGCGTGCCGAATCCTTGGTTCACGACCAGCGCACCGTGGCGGGCCACCACCACCTGGCAGCCCGGGTAGGCGTCGGCGTCAAGGCCCCGCTGCACCACCTCGGCGATGCGGCGATCCAAGTCCGACGCAAACCCCGCGTCGGCCGCGCTGCGGGGCTGCAGCAGCCGGGGCGCGGGAATTCCGCTGACTGGCAAGGTTCCGGGGGCCACGTGCTGGCCCTTGGCCACGAGCAGGGCAAGTTCCCGAGTCTCTGGGGTGTTCTCGTAGCCCACCCAAAGGCCCTCGAGGTCCTGGACGGGTTGGCCGCGCAATCCATAAGGGTTGCCGAGGTGCACCACCGAAACCCGGCGGCCCGCCGCGCGGTGCTTGGCCAGGGCGGCGTTCATTTCGTCGGTCCATGCCCCCTTCTTCCAGGCGGTGGAGGTCGACGGGGCAAAAATCAACACGACGCGTTGGTCTGCGGCGGTGGCGGCGCGGAGCCCTGCCGGCGGCGTTCCTTCACCCACAAATTCTACGGCGTCGCAGGCCGGAGCGGCCTTCACGGCGGTAAATGCCTGGGCGTAAATCTCGCGGCGCAGGGATTTCCACTCAGACGCTTGGGCCGCGTAGTCGGCACTCGGAAGGGCTGCGGCGCAGTTCCATCGGATTTTTGCGTCGATGAGGCGCAGGTAGCGGCGGTGGACCTCGGCCGAATCAATGCGCCCGCTGCGCACCGCGGCTTTGAGGGCGTTGAGGGCGGCCCGAGGGTTGCCCACAAAAAGCAGCACGTCGTGGCCCGCCTCAAAGGCCCGCACCTCGAGTTCGCCCGGAGCGAGGTCCTGGGCGACCCCCTTCATGTTGAGGGCGTCGGTGAAGCACAGGCCGCGGTACTTCAAACTGTCGCGCAACCAGTGGGTCACCACGGCCTTGCTTAGCGAGGCCGGGGTTCCGCTCGGATCCAGCGCCGGAACGTTGACGTGCGCCACCATCACCGAGCCCACGCCCGCGTCAAACGTCGAGGCAAACGGGGCCAAGTCGAGGCGGCGAAGCTCTTGAAGCGGGCGACCTACCGTGGGCAGCGTGTGGTGGCTGTCCGATTCCGTGTCGCCGTGGCCCGGGAAGTGCTTGACGCAGGCCATCACCTGAGCCTGCTCCATTCCGCGAATCTGCGCCTTGGCGAGGAGCGAAACGCGGCGGGGATCGCTTCCCAGCGCCCGCTGGCCGATGATGGGGTTGCGCGGATTGGTGTTGACGTCCACTACCGGCGAAAAGTTGACGTGAATGCCCAGCATGCGCGATTCGGTGGCCAATGCGCGTCCGTACCGGCGAGCGAGCGCGGTGTCGCCCGTGGCCCCCAAGGTCAGCGGCCAAGGCAGGCGCGGCAGGCTGTCCAGGCGCATGGCTGCGCCCCATTCGGCATCTTGGGCCATCATTAGCGGAATCTTATTCTGGGCAACCTTCTGCAGCCTCTGTATGGCCTCCCTTTGGCGTTCAGGGCCGCCCTGCATCCAGATGATTCCGCCAATTTCGCCGCGGCGAACCATGGCCTCCAGGCGGTCTATTTCGGCCGTACCCTTGTTGCTGTAGCCCGCCACCATGATGAGCTGGCCCAGTTGCTCTTCGAGGTTTTGCGCGTGCACTGCGCTGTGCGTCAATGCGCTGCACAGCAGCGCCGTCCAAATACTGCGAGGTGAATTCATTACCCCCAAAGTAGGCCAAAAATCGCGGTATCTTTGGGGGGTATGGCGCTTTTTTCCCTGTTTAAAAACCAGAGCAAACCCCGCGGCTTTCAGCTGCAGCACCGCTACTACGACGAACGCAAGGAACGCCTTGCCCAACTCGGTCAGGAGGCGGACCTCGATCCCGAGGCGCGCAAGCAACGGCTGCACGAGGCGTGGTCGTCCAAGCGGACCACCCGATCGGCCGGCAGCAGCCAATTTTTGCGCATGGCCGGAATTTTTGGTGCGTTGTTGGTTTTGGCCTCGCTGCTGCTTCGATGAGCCCCGCCCCCATTCGCGAACTGCCCGAGTCGGTCGCCAACCTCGTCGCCGCGGGCGAAGTGGTTCAGCGCCCCTCGTCGGTGGTGAAGGAGCTCGTTGAAAATTCCCTCGACGCCGGGGCCACCGAAATCGAAGTGGCGCTGCTCGACGTCGGGCGCACCCGCATTCAGGTGCGCGATAACGGCCACGGCATTGCCCCCGAAGACCTCCCCATGGCGTTGGTCCGCCATGCGACGTCTAAGCTACGGGAGCCCGACGACCTTTTTGCGCTGACGACCATGGGGTTTCGCGGCGAAGCCCTCGCCTCGATGGCCGCGGTGGGCCAAGTGAAGCTGCGGTCGCGAACCGCCGACCACGAGGTGGGAATCGAACTGCGCTGCTCGGGCGGACAGCACGAAGGCAGTATGCCCAGCCCGGGGCCGGTGGGAACCAGCGTGAGCCTGGACAACTTGTTTTTTAACGTTCCGGCGCGGCGCCAGTTTTTGAAGTCGGACCCCGTCGAGTTCAAGCACGTCCTCGAAACGTTTGATGCGTTAGCCCTCGCCCACCCTGAGGTCCGCATGGTGCTCCGCCACCAAAATGCCGACGAGCGGGTGTTTGAGCCCGGCAACCTTCGGCAGCGCACCACCGCCGTGCTCGGCCGCCGGAGCAACGAAAAACTCGTGCCCGTCGACGAAACCACCGACTTGGTGCACGTGCACGGGTTTGTGCTGCGCCCCGAAGCGGCCCGCAAGACCCGCGGCGACCAGTTTCTCTTTGTCAACCGACGAACGGTGCGCAGCCCCTACATCCATCGGGCCGTGCTCGAGGCTTTTGAAGGCCTGATTTCGGGCGACCAGCATCCGGCCTACGTGCTCTACCTCAACCTCGATCCGGAGCGCATTGACGTCAACGTGCATCCGGCCAAAACAGAAGTCAAGTTCGACGACGAGCGCGGCGTGTACGCCGTGGTGCGGAGCGCCGTGCGGCGCGCGCTGGGCATCCACCAAATTGCGCCCACCCTCGATTTTGAGGTGCCCGTCGGCGAGCACATCGACTGGAGCACCCGCAGCAAGCCCGAAGCCCCGGGCATTTACGTCAACCCGAGCTACAATCCGTTTTTGGCGGAATCTACGCCCCGCCACCACTCCATCAGCAACAGCGCCGCCACCGCCGCCCGCAGCTTGGAATTCTTGGCTCCGCCCGCGGCCGAAGGCCACGGTGTGCAGCACGAGCTGGAACTGCCCAGTTCCGGATGGAACGACGAGGGATGGGACTCGGGGGTGCGCCGACCCAATCCGGCAGCCGCGGCCTTGAGCATCGCAGGGACCTTTGCCCTTGTGCCCATGCCCGACAAGCTCGTCGTGGTCCACCTGGATCGGGCGCAGCGCCGCATCGACCTCGAACGCTGGCTCGACGCCCACCCGCACCCGGGGCAAAACTGGCTTTTTCCGCTCGAATGGACCCCCGCGCCGGGCCTGATCGACGCCTGGCAAGACCGCCTGGCCGCCTGGGGATTTGCGTGGCAGGTCGAGGCCGAAGGCTGGACCTGGACCGCCGGACCCGGACACTGCGCCCCGGAATCGGCCATCGATTGGCTCGAAGGCCTTGCCCACGTCGATCCCGACGATCCGGGCGAGCTCCGCACCTGGGTAAGCCAATGGCTGAGCGCCCATCCGCGTCGGCGGGGCGACACCCAAGACGTTATTGACCGACTTTTTGCCTGCAGCGACCCCTGGACCGACGACCTGGGCCGCCCCACGGCTCGACTTTTGAACGCCGACGAACTGGCCCGATTCTTTTAAGCATGTACTACCGACCTTCTGGATTCAGCTTTCTCCCTCCCGTGGTGAAAAACCTGTTGATCATCAACGGACTCGCCTTCTTTGCCAGCATCGTCTTCGGACGCATGGGCTTCGACGTCGTGGGGCAGTTCGGGCTCTACCTGCCCGTCAGCGAACTCTTTAAACCCTTTCAGCTGGTCACCCACCTTTTCTTGCACGATACCAGCAACTTAGGACACATATTGGGCAACATGTTTGCGCTGTGGATGTTTGGAACTCCGCTCGAAAACCGATGGGGCAGCCAACGCTTCTTGACCTACTACTTTGCCACCGGGTTTGGCGCGGCCGCGCTGCACCTCGGCGTGAACTACTGGGAATACCTGCAGGCCTCCAACCTGCACCAGCTCACGGGGAGCGTCGAGGCCCTGTACCAGATGCAGGCGCTGGCGCTGACGCCGACCGTGGGAGCCTCGGGGGCCGTCTTTGGCCTGCTGCTGGGCTTTGGCATGATGTACCCCAACCAGCAGATTTACCTCTACTTCTTGCTGCCCATCAAGGCCAAGTACTTTGTGGCCCTATACGGACTCTTTGAACTGTTCAACGGCGTCGCCTCATCGGGCTCGAGCATCGCGCATTTTGCCCACGTGGGCGGAATGCTTTTTGGCTACCTCCTGATCCGCAAGTGGCAGTCGAGCCGCACCCGATTCTAAATCCGCCTTCGCCGTGAGCCCCTTGGACCAGCTTCGCATGTGGACCCAGCACAGCCCCATCAACCGGCTGATTGCGGGGCTTGTGCTCGTTTTTGGCATCCAGACCGTGCTCGAAGTCGTCGGCTGGTTGGTCGGATGGCCCGCAGAGGCCGGTATCTTGCGCTACCTGTCGCTGGACACCGAAGGACTGAGTCCGCTGTACCAGCCTTGGACGCTCCTTACCTACGGCGCGCTGCACCACGGCCTCCTTCACTTGGTGTTCAACGCGTTGACCCTGTACTTCACCGCTTCGCTGCTCGAGACGCTGTGGCCGTCGTCGCGCATCCTCAAGCTTTTTGCCGTCGGCGTCGTCGTGGGCGGACTCGGCGCCTGGTTGGCCGGAATTTGGCGGCCCGCCTGGGTGGTGGGGGCGTCGGCCGGCGTGTATGCGGTGTTTACCGCGGCGGCCGTGCGCATGCCCGACTTCAAGGTTCGGCTGTTCATGGTCCTGGAACTCAAACTTTGGATCGTCCTCGCGGCGCTTCTGGGCATGGACCTCATTGGGCTGTTTGCCCCCGACACCACTGCCCGAGCCGCCCACCTGGCCGGCGCCGCAGCGGGGTGGTTTTTGGCCTCAAGGCCCCACCTGCTCGACCTGCGCTTCGGGTGGCGGGCCGCGCGACGGGCGGCGAGTCCGCTCCAGGCAGTCCGCCCCAAAGAGCCCAGCTTGGACCAGCTTCTCGACAAAATTTCGGCCCAGGGATACGGGTCGCTCACCGCTAACGAACGCAAAATCCTTGCGCGCCACAGCCAAAAAAAGTAAGTGGGGCCGCCGTTGGTGGTGGCTGCCGCAGCTGCTCGCCCTGCCGGCGACGGGGCTGGCGTGGCTGGGCATGGCGACCGACATTTCGCTGGTGGCCCCCGTGAGCCTTTTGCTGCCCTACCTCGTGCTGTACCACGTCGTGTGGAGCATGATGGCCACGGCCCACCTGCATCCGTCGGCGCTTTTGGGCGGAATTCTGCTCGCCCTCCTTTGGACGCCCATGGGAAGCTGGATGCAGGTGCGCACCCCGGCGCCGCAGGTGCTGGGGACCCATGTGCGGACGGCCTCGTGGAACGTGCACCACTGGCGCAACCGCACGTGGACCGAGGATTCCGCGACCGTGCGCGAAATGGCCGAGTTCGCGGTCGGCCTGGACGTCGACGTGCTCGCGCTGCAGGACGTGCGCCGCGGCACCTCGGCCGAATCGCGGATTAGCGCCGAGCTCGCCCACCGCGTGGAGGCCTACGATTTGGCGCTGTACAGCCGCTACCCCATTGTGCAGTGGGACCAAGTGGACTACCCCGGCGATTCAGGGCGCATCGGCTTTATCTGGGCCGACCTGCTGCTGCCTGAGGGCGACACGATGCGGGTGGTGAACGTGCACTTGGTGAGCACCGACGTGGACTTGCGCGAAGCCCAATCGGAGCAGGCGAAAGCCGGATGGTGGCAAAGCGCCAAGCTCCTGCTCCGCCGCATGGTTCGGCGGGCCCAACCCCGTTCCGTTCAGGTCGAAGCGCTCGCCGAATGGTGGTCCGCCAGCCCTCGGCCGGTAGTGGTGCTGGGCGACTTCAACGACAGCCCGACCTCGGCCAGCCACCGCAGGCTGCGCGAGCTGGGCCGCGACAGCTTCATGCAATCGGGTGCCGGCTGGGGCAGCACCTACCGGGGGCTGCGCGTCGTTCCCCTTCGCATCGACTGGGTCTGGACCAGCGGGCCCTGGGTGGCCCTGGAACACCGAGTGGTCAAGCAAAAATGGAGCGACCACAATCCGGTGCGGGTGGCCATTTCCAGCAACTAGTTGCGGGCAGCTAGTCGCCGGCTTTGCGCACCCGGCGCAAGTCCAATTCGTTCATGGGGTGCGGCGGGGGACCCTCCCACTCCTTGGGCCAGGCCCTGAGGCTCACGTCGTAAAAGAGCGGAATCAATACCGCGTCGCGGTGCAGTTCGGCGTCGAGTACGGCGGCCTGCCGGCGGCGCTCCACCGGGTCGGATTGCGACCGAAACGAGGCATAACCCGACAGGCCGGGGTATCCGCTGACGTTGGGGCCGCCCGGCTCTCCGTAGAGCATGAGGTAGTTGCTCGGGTCGGGGTAGTCGGCAATCCAGCTGGCGCGGTACAGTCCGAGCCGGCCCTGCGCCTTGTCTTCGCGGAACGTGGCCGAGGGCAGCACCTGCACTTCAACGGGCAGCCCAAGCCGGGTCCAGGAACTTTGCAAAAATTCGGCGACGTCGCGGTAGGAAGCCGTGGTGCTCAAGACGAGGGGTTGGATTCCGGGCTTGAGGCGCCCGTCGGCGGCCAGAATCCCGGCCTGCTGGAGCAGCACTCGGGCGGAATCGGGCCGGTAGCTCCACGGCGTGGTCCATTCGTCCGCAGGTCGGTAGCCGGGCATGCCGGCGGGTAGGATTCCGCCGTGGGCCGGAACGCCCAAGCCGTTCTTGAGGTAGCGAATGATTCCGTCGCGGTCCACCGCCCAGTTCAGGGCCCGCCGCACCCGCACGTCGGCCAGGTAGTCGGGATTGCTGGGACCGTAGCGCACCACCAGAAATTCGGTATTGAGGAAGGGCGCCGTGCGCTGGGTAAACTTCGCGCGCCAGGTAGCCTTGAGGCCGCCGTCGGGGTCGAGCCACTGGTCTTTGTAGCTGGGGTCGATGCCCGTTAAAAAGTCAAGTTCGCCCTGCACAAAGGCCATGAACGCGGACTGCCGGTCGGGCGTAAACGTGATGCTCACCGCCTCGAGGTAGGGCAAGCGGCGCCCGTCGGCGTCGCGCTCGGCGTAGTTGGAGTGGCGCCGCAGCACGAGCTTTTGTCCGCGCTGCCACGCCTGGAACCGAAACGGCCCCGAGCCCACCGGGTGCTCGCTGAGGTCGGCGCCGTAGCGGTCGATGGCCCGACGCGGAACCACCGAGGTGTAGGGCACGCTCAGCTTGCTCCAAAGCGCCGGATCGGGCGTCTTCAGGTCGACGACCAGCGAATCGGGCGTTGCCGCCCACACCGAATCGACGGTTTCGAGCAGCCACGCTCCGGGCGATGCCGTGGCGGCGCGCTGCAGGCGCTGCAGGCTGGCGGCCACGTCGGCGGCGTCGAGGTAGTGCGTTTGGCCTTCAAAGCAAGGATCGTCGTGGGCGGCAAAGTCGCGGCGCAGGCGGATTCCCGCGTGCAGCCCGTCGGGCGCCGTGCCCCAAGTTTGGGCAAGGAGTCCGCGCAATTGCCCCGTAGAATCGGTCTCAAACAAGGTGGTGTACAGCTGGCGAATGACCCAGTTGTGGGCCTGGTCGCGCGCAAAGGCCGGGTCGAGCGACGAAATTCCGCTGGCCTCGTTGTAGCGAAAGAGCGGGCCCTCGACGGCCTCGGGCTCGGGTCGGCACTGCAGGGCAAGCGCGGCCAAGAAGCCGGCCGCGAGCAACCGCCCGCCGCGCGCAGAATTCCGAGCAAAACGAAGCATTTCGAGCCAAAGATAGCCGCGAAAATTCGCTATTTTCGCGAGATGCTTCCCGCCGGACTTCGCGCTTCGTTCCACACCCTCGGGTGCAAGCTCAATTTTGCCGAAACGAGCACGCTGGCGCGCGACCTGTACGCCGCGGGTTTTGTGCGCACCGACTTTGGCGAGGCGGCCGATGTGGCCGTCATCAACACCTGTTCGGTGACGCAAGAGGCCGACAAAGAAACGCGCGGACTGGTGCGCCAAGCGCTGCGGGCGAACCCCGAGTGCTTCGTGGTAATTACCGGATGCTACGCCCAGCTGCGCCCCAGCGAAATCGCCGCGATGGAGGGGGTTGACCTCGTGCTCGGAGCCAAAGAAAAACCCTTTCTGCGCCAGTTTTTGAGCGACCTGCGCAAGCGGCCTGAGGCCGAGGTCCACGCCTGCGAAATTCACGACGTCGACCAGTACCACGCCGCCTACAGCATGGGCGACCGCACCCGCGCCTTCTTGAAGGTTCAGGACGGATGCGACTACGTCTGCACCTACTGCACGATTCCGATGGCCCGCGGCGTAAGCCGTTCCGCCCCACTCGATCAAGTGGTGGCGCAGGCCCGCGAGCTTGCCGCCCAAGGCGTGCTCGAGGTGGTGCTCACCGGGGTCAACGTCGGGGACTACGGCAAGGGCGAGCACGGCAACAAGCGCCACGACCACACCTTCAGCGAGCTCGTTCAGGCACTCGACCAAGTGGACGGACTCGACCGGCTGCGGATTTCGAGCATCGAACCCAACCTGCTGCGCGACGAAATCATCGACTTCACGGCGCAGAGCGCGCGCTGGGTTCCGCACTTTCACATTCCGCTGCAGAGCGGCAACAACGAGGTGCTGGGTTGGATGAAGCGCCGCTACCGCCGCGAGCTCTACGCGGAGCGCGTGGCCCGCATTATGGACCGCATGCCCGACGCCGCCGTCGGCGTGGACGTGATTGTGGGCTTTCCGGGCGAAACCGAAGACCACTTTCTCGACACCTACCGCTTTTTGGAGGCGCTCCCCATCGCCTACCTGCACGTGTTCACCTACTCGGAACGGCCCGGGACCGAGGCCGTTCACCTCGAAGGCGTCGTGCAGCAGACCGAGCGCAAGGCACGCAACCGCCGCCTGCGCCTCTTGAGCGCCGTCAAGCAGCGCGAATTCTACGAGCGGCACCTGGGCACCGTGCGCCGCGTGGTCTGGGAGCATTCCGAGCGCGACGGCCGCATGCTGGGCTACACCGACAACTACATTCGGGTCGAGGCCGACTACGACGCGTTGCTGGCCGGAACCCGCGCCTGGGTCGAACTCACCGAACTCACGCCGCGCGACACGGTGGCCACCCGGCCGGCTGCAGATCCCGCCCAAACCTCGGCCGTATGAACACGCCAGGGTTCACTGAAGCCGTGCGCGCCGTAGGCGACTGGATCCGCAGCGAACGCCGCGAATTCAAGGCGAACGCGGTGGAGACCAAGGCACTCAACTCGCTGGTGAGCTACGTCGACCAGCAGGCCGAGCAAATGCTCGTCGAACGCCTGACCTCGCTGCTGCCGGGCAGCGGCGTGCTCGGCGAAGAAGGGGGCGAGTCCTGGATTGAGGGCGGGTCCAACTGGATCATCGACCCGCTGGACGGCACCACCAATTTCATTCACGACCTTCCGCCCTACGCCGTGTCGGTGGCCCTGATGCAGGACCGCGACCTCGTGTGGGCTGCCGTCTACGAACTGGGCCAAGGGCGCATGTTCACGGCCGAGCGGGAAAAGGGCGCCTTTTGCGACGGCCGGGTCCTCGACGTGCGCGACGGTGCCCCCTTGCGCGACGGCCTGGTGGCCACCGGCTTCCCCTACCACGAGTTTTCGCAAATGCCGCAGTACCTCGAGGCCCTGCAGGCCTGCTTTCGCGGATCGCGGGGCGTGCGCCGCTTCGGCTCGGCCGCTACCGACCTCGCTTGGGTCGCCGACGGGCGCTTCCAGGCCTTTTTTGAGCACGGACTCGCCCCATGGGACGTCGCCGCCGGAATCCTTTTGGTGCGCGAATCCGGCGGGTCGGTCAGTGACTTTTTCGGCACGGAATGGGACGACTACGACCTCGTGCGCTGCGGCAGCATCGCCGCCGGCAACCCCCTCGCCTTTCGCGACCTTGTGCGCTTGACTTCTGACGCTTTTACCCGACCATGACGCTGCTCGACACCCCGATTCCCGGATTAATCCTCATGCAACCCCGCGTATTTGGCGACGAGCGCGGCTACTTTTTTGAGTCGCTGCGCCGCGACGCGCTGCCGGCCGGAGTGCCCGAATTCGTGCAGCACAACGAGAGCATGAGCAAGCGCGGAGTCCTTCGCGGCCTCCACTTTCAGGTTCCGCCCCGCGCTCAGGGCAAGCTGGTTTCGGTGGTGCGCGGATCCGTCTACGACGTCGCCGTCGACCTTCGCGTGGGGTCGCCCACCTACGGCCGGCACTTTGGGCTCGTGCTCGACACGGCGACCAAGCACCGCCTGTACATTCCGCCCGGGTTTGCCCACGGATTTTTGACGCTCGAGGACGACACCGTATTTCAGTACCTGTGCACGGACTACTACGCCCCCGAAGCGGAGGGCTGCATCAGCTACGCCGACGCCGACTTGGGCATCGACTGGTGCGGTATCTGGAATTCCCCCGAACCCTTCACCGTAAGCGCCAAAGACCAGTCGGGTCAAGCGTTTCACTCGTTTCAAAGCCCCTTCACGTGGTGAATAAAATTCATCGCAACGGGCTTCTGGCGCTGGTCATCTTTGCGGGAGGCGTGCTACTTGGCAGCCGCAGTGACGCCGTGCTCGACGCACTGGGACGGTTGGCTAGCACGAACGAAACGGTGCCGGTTCCGGTCCCCCAAAAGCTCGAGGTCTTCGGCGAATCGATTCCAGTGAACGACCCCGACATCGCCGAGGCCCTTAGCCGCGAACTGCACGCCAACACCTACTGGCATTCCAACACCCTGCTCATGCTGCAGCGGCGTCCCCGTTGGGAGGCTCGCGTGCGCGCTTGGCTGCGCGAAGAGGGCGTCCCCGAGGATTTCGTCTACCTCTTGGCCGCCGAGAGCGGATTTCAACCTACGGCCTTCTCGTCTTCGGGCGCCGCGGGTTTGTGGCAATTCATGCCGTCCACGGCCCGGGAACACGGGCTCCGCGTCGACGCCCAAATCGACGAGCGCTACCACGCCGAGAAGGCCACGCGAACCGCGGCCGCCTACCTCAAAAATGCCTACGCCCAAACGGGATCGTGGTTTTTGGCTGCCGCCGCCTACAACATGGGGCTCAACGGGGTACTCCGCCAAATGGAACGCCAGGGCGAGCGCAACTACTTTCGCATGACCTGGAACGACGAAACGGGCCGGTACGGATTCCGCATCGCTGCCCTTAAACTGCTTCTGGAACACCCTGAACACTACGGCTACCACGTGCGGGCCGAAGAACTGTGGCGCGAAGAACCCGGCCGCCGCGTCGTGGTCGACAGCAGCGTGGCCCATTGGGGGCGTTGGGCGCAGCGCGAGGGCCTCAGCTACCGCGAACTCAAGCGGCGCAACCCTTGGCTGCGCGAGGCGTCGCTCGACAACCCGGACTCCAGCGCCTTCGAACTCGAACTCCCCGAACGGCGTTAACCTGATACAATGAACCTACGCATTCTTGGTGCCCGCGCCCACAACCTGAAAAACATCGACGTGGAGCTTCCGCGCCGCAAGCTCGTGGTCGTCACCGGTCTAAGCGGAAGCGGAAAATCCTCGCTCGCCTTCGATACGCTGTTTGCCGAGGGGCAACGGCGCTACATGGAGACCTTCAGCAGCTACGCCCGCCAGTTTTTGGGCACCATGGAACGGCCCGACGTCGACCGCATCGAGGGCCTTTCGCCCGTGGTGGCGATCGAGCAAAAAACCACCAACCGGAATCCGCGTTCCACCGTGGGCACGGTGACTGAGGTGTACGACTTTTTGCGCCTGCTGTACGCGCGAACCGCCACCGCCTATTCGCTGGCCACCGGCGAAGAAATGGTGAGCTACACCGACGACGCCATCCTCGAGCGCGTGCTTCGCGACTTCAACGGGGCGCGCGTGGCCATCTTGGCCCCCGTGGTCCGGGCCCGAAAAGGGCACTACCGCGAACTTTTTGAGGGCCTCGCCAAGCAAGGCTACCTCAAGGCCCGCGTCGACGGGGTGTGGGTCGACATTGACCGCGGACTCAAGCTGGACCGCTACAAAACCCACGACATCGACGTGGTGGTCGACCGGCTGAGCCCTGGAACCGACGACGAAGACCGCCTCAAGCGCAGCATCGCCGTCGCGATGCGCCTCGGGCACGGCAGCATCACGGTGGTGGATTGGGACCGCCAGTCCCAAAAGCACTTCAGCCGCAACCTGATGTGTCCGACCACCGGACTCTCCTACCCTGAGCCCGAACCCAACACGTTCAGCTTCAACTCGCCCAAAGGCGCGTGTCCGCACTGCGACGGCCTGGGAACGGTGCGCGAACTCGCCCTCGAAAAGGTGGTAGCCAACCCCCGACTCAGCCTGCGCGACGGCGCCCTGGCCCCGCTGGGAACCTACAAGGCCTCTTGGATTTTTCAGCAGCTCGAGCACATCGGCTGGCGCTACGGCTACACCCTGGACACCCCCTGGAAGGACCTGCCCGAAGAGGGGCGCAACGCCATCATCCACGGCTGCAGCGAGGACTTCACGCACACCCAAAAGGCCGCCGGAATTTCCCGCAAAATCAGTATAAAGTACGAAGGACTGAAGCCGTTCATCGAGGCCCAAGGCCGCGACGGCAGCAAGAGCCTGCAGCGCTGGGCCGACGACTACCTCGAAGACGGAATCTGCAGCCAGTGCTCGGGCGGACGCCTGAAGCCCGAGTCGCTGATGTTCCGCATTTCGGGCAAGTCGATTGCCGAAGTGTCGAGCCTCGCCCTGCACGAGCTGGCCGCGTGGCTTGAGGGCGTGAGCCAAAGCCTCCCCCCGGCCCAGCAGCGCATCGGCGGCGAAATTCTCAAGGAACTGGCCACGCGGGTGGGCTTTTTGAACGACGTCGGTCTCAGCTACCTCTCCCTAAGCCGTTCCGCGCGCACCCTGAGCGGCGGCGAAGCCCAGCGGATTCGCCTGGCCACCCAAATTGGTTCGCAGCTGGTCAACGTGCTGTACATCCTCGACGAGCCGTCGATTGGCCTGCATCCGCGCGACAACGACCGCCTCATTCGCAGCCTCGAGCGCCTGCGCGACCTCGGCAACAGCGTGGTGGTGGTCGAGCACGACGAAGAGCTGATGCGCCATGCCGACCACATCGTGGACATGGGTCCGCGCGCCGGAGTGCACGGCGGACGCGTGGTCGCCGAGGGCAACTACGCCGAACTGCTCGCGTCAGATAGCCTCACCGCCAAGTACTTGCGCGGAGAACTGCGGGTCGCAGCGCCGCGCGCGCCGCGGAGCGGAACCGGAGGCTGGCTCAAGCTTTGGGGAGCGACGGGGCGCAACCTGCAGCACGTCAACCTCGAGCTGCCGCTCGGCAAGCTGGTGGTGGTTACGGGCGTGTCGGGATCGGGCAAGTCGACGCTGATCAACAAGACCTTGCATCCCGCCATTGCCGGTCCGCTTCAGGGTCTGCTCGACAAGCCCGAGCCGTTTGAACGCCTCGAAGGCCTGGAGCAGCTCGACAAAATCATCGCCGTGGACCAGAGCCCCATTGGGCGCAATCCGCGCTCGAATCCCAGCACCTACACCGGCGTCTTCAACGAAATCCGCAAGCTGTTCAGCGAATTGCCCGAAGCCAAAATTCGCGGCTACGCCCCCGGGCGTTTTTCGTTCAACGTCAAGGGCGGACGCTGCGAAACCTGCGAAGGCGGAGGCATGCGCGTCATCGAGATGAACTTCTTGCCCGACGTGTACGTGCCCTGCGAGAGCTGCCAAGGCCGCCGATTCAACCGCGAAACCTTGGAGGTGCGCTACAAAGGGCGCAGCATCAGCGACGTGCTCGACATGAGCATCGAAGAAGCCATGCACTTTTTTGAGCCCGTTCCGCGCATCAACCGCGTGCTCCAAACGCTGAACGGCATTGGCCTCGGCTACATTACCCTCGGCCAGTCGGCGACCACGTTGAGCGGCGGCGAGGCGCAGCGCATCAAGCTCGCGACGGAACTCAGCAAGCGCTCCACCGGCCAAACCCTGTACCTGCTCGACGAACCCACCACCGGCCTGCACTTTGACGACGTCAAGGTCCTCATGGACGGGCTCCACCGCCTGGTCGACCAAGGCAACACGGTGCTCGTCATCGAGCACAACCTCGACGTCATCCACCAGGCCGACCACCTCGTCGACCTCGGTCCCGACGGGGGTTCGGGCGGAGGCCACATCGTGGCGACCGGCACCCCGGCCGAGGTCGCGGCCTGCGCCGACAGCATCACGGGCCGATACCTCAACGACTACCTCAAGCGCTTAAACGTGTAAGTATGGCTACCAACGGCAAAAGACCTTTAAAAGCGGCATTCGCCCACAAGTCCTGGAACGAAGTACGGACCAACGATTCCTGGGCCATATTCAAAATCATGGGCGAATTCGTGCAGGGATACGAGCGCCTTTCGCGCATCGGACCCTGCGTGAGCATCTTCGGCTCGGCCCGCCTGCCCGAAGAGCACGCGTGGTACCAAATGGCGCAAGAGATTGCCGAAGGCCTTGGCGCCAAGGGCTACGGCATCATCAGCGGCGGCGGCCCCGGCATCATGGAGGCGGCCAACCGCGGCGCCAAAGCGGTCGGCGCCCCGTCGGTGGGCCTGAACATCGAGCTTCCGCACGAGCAAAAGCCCAACGACTACATCGACCTCGATAAGAGCGTGGATTTCGACTACTTCTTTGTGCGCAAAGTCATGTTTGTCAAGTACTCGCAAGGCTTTGTGGTGATGCCCGGCGGATTTGGCACCCTTGACGAGGTTTTTGAGGCCATTACCCTCATCCAAACCAAGAAAATCGGGCGCTTTCCGGTGGTCTTGGTCGGCCGCGCGTACTGGGGCGGACTCCTCGACTGGATCGAAACCACCCTCAAGGGCCACGGCCTCATCAGTCCTGAAGACACCAAGCTCTTCAAGCTCGTCGACACCGCTGACGAGGCCATACAGGCCATCGACGACTTTTACAGCCGCTACATCCTCAAGCCCAACTTCTAGGGCCGAAGCAGCTTGATCGCGTGCCGCTCGCCCTTGGCGTCGGCGACCTCAAAAAGGTAGAGCCCCGCCTCCTGGGGGTAGTCCAGGGCTAACTCGGCGGCGTCGAGCGTTCCGCGACGCACCTCTCGGCCGTCCAGGGCGCGGAGCACCCAAGACACTTGTTCTGAACTGCTTCGCGTGAGCGACCAAGCCGCGTCGGTCAGGGCCACGCTCCATCCGCCTTCCCATTCCGCGAGGCCCCAGTAGTAGTCCGCAACAAGCGAATCCGACGGGTACAGCCCGCTGCCCAATACCATGGCCTTACCCACCGAAGCCGGATTTCCCGAAAACGACGGCCATACCAGCGAATCGTTGATGGCCCCGACTTGAGCAATCGTGAGGTGTCCGCTCGCGTCAGGCCAAAGCGTATCGCCGGATTGCTGCCAGTACACGTAGGGCGCGAGGCCCAGGTTGTTTGCCATGACCGAATCGTAGTTGGTGATTCCCCCCGGTCCGCCAAAGCGAATCTTGAGCTGAACCTCAGCGCGGCTCACCGACGGATAATCCGCCTCGAGCACCCAAAGTCCGGTTTCAATGTCGTTGACCAAAATTCGTCCGCTGGGCAGGTAAGGGTACGCGCCCCAGGCGCCGTTGTAGCCGGTTCCGCTGTACTGCGGCGACGTGTCAAAATAAGCCGCCAGCACCGGCAAATCAGGCACCTCGGTGTCGAGCACGTGGCAACCAAACGTGTAGTAGGAAGTGACGACGTGGTTGCCGTCCACGTGGGCATTGTGCGGAATCACGCCCGTACCCTGCTGGATTCGGTGGCGGAACCGCTCGTTCACGTTGGTCAGGTCGTTGACGTCGTAGGCGGCGACGTATCCATTCGCCACTTCGTCGGTAGTGTACAGCGTGCCCCCGTCGTCTGACAGCCAGCAGTTGTGGGCAAAACTATTGGGGGTCGCAAACCGCCCAAAGGTCACGGGCTGGCTCGGCAAGGCGACCCCGATGACTTGAATGTCCTCCCACAAGGCAGCACCAAATAGGGTGTCGTTTCGTGCGTATCCGTCGTGCAAGTAGTAGGTGTCGTACAGGCCAAGGACCGTGGGGTTCCACGGATTGGTGGCTACGTCGATAATCACCGCGCCGCCTACGCCCACATTCGACCCAAACGCATAAAGTTTGCCTTCTTCGTCGATCCACAGGTTGTGCGCCCGGCGAAGGGTGTCGGTTGCTCCCCCTGCCAGAGCCACCGGGAGCCGCACGTACTTGTGCGTCATGCTGTCGAGGTTGATGATGAGCAACCCGTTGGGCGCAGACCCGGCCGCCGGAACGTCGTGCACCGCATAGGCATAGTGGCTCCAGGTTTTGATGTCGCGCCAAATCGAGTTCGCTCCGGGCACCCACAATTCGTTGAAGACGCTCGAGGTCGGATTCGTGACATTGGCCACGAGCACGCCGTTGCGGTTGCCGACCAGCGCAAATTCCTCGTTGGTCGAGGTGTCGCGGTAACCCCAAACGTCGTTGTTGAACGGCGAAGCGCCCAAAGGCCCCCACTGGGTTACCGGGTACCACGCCAGGCGACGCATATTCAGGCTGTCGTTGCTGGGTTGGGCCCAAGCAATGACCGCGGCCCCCAAGAGGCCGACCAAGAACAAAATCCGTGATTTCATGGCTAAAAGTTAAGCGTAATCTGCCCGTCGTCTTCGGTTCCAAAATCAACCTCGGGTTCGGATGCGCCGTCGGCGGCGGTCGGCGCTTGGGCGAGGTCCGACCACTCCACCGTCGTACCTACCTCGACCGCATCTTCTAGAGCCTCTGTCGGCGCAGAAGGACCCTCTTCAACCGGGGCCGGCTCGTCGCGCTCGGCGGAGACGAGGCGCACGGCGAGGACTGGCCCCGTGTGAAGCATGTTGCCGAGCGCTTTCCAGCCCTTCACCGCAATAAACTCCTCGAGGACGAGCTGCTCGTCTTCGCGCTCCTTGCCGTTCACCTTGCGGAAGCGAATGGACACCGTAGACCGGTCCGCCGCCGTAAGCACGAGGAGCGCAGACTTCGCGTGCTCGGTCACAAAGCACTCCCAGCCGTCGCCGCGGGGCTCCAACTCAAAGCGCTTGACCATGTGCCGCTCCTTGATGCCGTCGAAGTACACCGCGGCCAGCGGACGCTGGGGCTCCCAGCGCTCGAGGTAGAACGGAACCTCGTTGAAGTGCAGCAGCAGATCCGGCGTCACGATGCGGTAGTTGCCCTTGGCGTCCACCTCGAGCAGTTTGTCTTCGCCGCGGAACCGGCCGAGCGAGCGTCCGCGCCCTTGGTCGTTGAGCTTGAGCACCGTTTCGTCGAACCAAATCTCCCGGGCCGCCAGGGTGCTCACCCCTTCGGACTTCAATTCAATGCGCTTGACGGTGTTCTTGGTGACCGTGTTTCCGCGCGCCGCGCGGCCACGCACCGCCAGGTCAGTGAAATCAAAATCGAAGCGCAGCTTTTTCAGTGAAGGCATGGCCCTCAAGTGCACCGTCACGACCTCGGCCTCTCCGTTCGGATTTACGCTCAGGTAAAGCACCTCAGAACCCTTCGTGCCCTGGGTGATCGGGTACTCCTTGTCGCGCGTGACCCCGCTGATGGGGAAGCGCTTCGCAAACGACGCGCCTCTGGCTCCGTCTCGGTAGATGACGTTGTAAATCGTGCGTTCGTCGCCTTTTTTAAAGACCGAAACGTGCACGATGTCGGTGCCCACAAACTTCTTGTCGCCCACCTTGGTCACCAGCATGGTGCCGTCGCGGCGAATCACCACCACGTCGTCGATGTCGGCGCAGTCGCCAACCAACTCGTCTTTGCGCAGGCCCGTGCCGACAAACCCCTCCGCGCGGTTCACGTACAGCTTGGCGTTGGCGATGGCCACTTGGGTCGCCACCACCTGTTCAAAGCCGCGCAGTTCGGTTTTGCGGTCGCGGCCGGCCCCGTACTTCTTCTTTAAGTTCTTAAAGAACTCAACCGCGTAATCAATCAGATTATCAAGGTGATGCTTGACTTCAGCAATCTGCCCTTCGAGGGCGCGAAGCTGGTCGTCGGCCTTCTGGGCGTCAAACTTCGAAATGCGCTTGATTCGGATTTCGGTGAGGCGCACAATGTCTTCGTCGGTGACCGCCCGCAGCAGGTGCTTGGTGTGCGGAGCCAGTCCGACCCGAATGTTCTCCATCACCGCCTCCCAGGTCTCGGCCTCTTCAATGTCGCGGTAAATGCGCTGCTCAATGAAGATTTTCTCGAGGCTGGCAAAGTGCCACTGCTCTTGAAGCTCGTGAAGCTTGAGCTCGAGTTCTGCCTTGAGCACCGCCACCGTCGTGTCGGTGGAACGGCGGAGCATTTCGCGCACGCCCATGAACACCGGCTTCTCGTCGATGATCACGCAGGCCATGGTGCTCACCGAAGACTCGCAGGCGGTAAACGCATACAGCGCGTCCACCATCTGGTCGGGCGAAACCCCGGGCAGAAGGTGTACGACGATTTCCACGTGCTCGGCCGTGTTGTCCTCGATCTTGCGAATCTTGATCTTGCCTTTGTCGTTGGCCTTGATCACCGACTCGATGACCGAAGTAGTAGTGGTTCCAAATGGAATTTCTCTGATTATCAGAGTTTTCTTGTCTTCAACTTCAATTTTTGCACGAACCCGTACGCGCCCGCCGCGCTCTCCGTCTTGGTAGCCGCTCACGTCGGCAATTCCGCCCGTAGGGAAGTCGGGGTAGAGCTGAAAACTGCGGCCGCGCAGGTGCGCCACCGAGGCGTCGATCAGCTCGTTGAAGTTGTGCGGTAAAATTTTGGTGCTCAAACCTACCGCAATACCCTCAACGCCTTGAGCCAGCAGCAAGGGAAACTTGACCGGCAAAAAAAGCGGCTCTTTGCCGCGGCCGTCGTAGCTCGCCTGGTACTGGGTGATTTTGGGCGAGAACGCCACGTCGAGGGCAAACTTGCTGAGCCGCGCCTCGATGTACCGAGGGGCCGCCGCACTGTCGCCGGTGTAGATGTTCCCCCAGTTTCCTTGGGTGTCGATGAGCAGGTCCTTCTGCCCCAACTGCACGAGGGCGTCGCCGATCGACGCGTCGCCGTGGGGGTGGTACTTCATGGTCTGCCCAATGACGTTGGCGACCTTGTGGAACCGCCCGTCCTCCATTTCGTACAGGGCGTGCATCAGGCGGCGCTGCACCGGCTTGAGGCCGTCTTCCAGCGCAGGAACGGCCCGCTCCAAAATGACGTAGCTGGCGTAGTCCAAAAAGTACTCGCGGTACATGCCGCGCACGCGCGACTCCACGGGCTTGACGACCTCGCCCTCGGGAACACTGGGCTCCGGTGCGCTCAGTTCGAGCGACTCGTCGGGTATCAATGCGTCCTCATCCGACATAAGCGGGATCGTCTTTTTCAATTTTCAGGTGGTCCATGATGAACTCCTGGCGTTCCGGGGTATTCTTGCCCATGTAGAACTCGAGGAGCTGCTCAATCTGCTCCTTGCCCAGCATGACGGGCTCGAGGCGAATGTCCGAACCGATGAACATCTTGAATTCGCCCGGCGATATTTCGCCCAATCCTTTGAATCGCGTGATTTCGGGCTTTCCGCCCAAGGTTTCTATCGCGGTCAACTTTTCGCGCTCGTCGTAGCAATAAAAGGTCTTCTGCTTGTTGCGCACGCGGAACAGCGGCGTTTGCAAGATGTACAGGTGGCCCTCCTGAACCAGCTCGGGAAAGAACTGCAAGAAAAAGGTTATCAAGAGCAGCCTGATGTGCATTCCGTCGACGTCGGCGTCGGTCGCGATCACCACGTTGTTGTAGCGCAGGTCTTCCAGGCCGTCTTCGATGTTGAGGGCGGCCTGCAGCAGGTTGAACTCCTCGTTTTCGTAAACGACTTTTTTGGTGAGTCCGTAGCAATTCAGCGGCTTGCCCTTCAGGCTAAACACGGCCTGGGTTTGCACGTCGCGCGAGGCGGTAATGGATCCCGAGGCGGAATCCCCTTCGGTGATGAAGAGCGTCGTTTCCAGCCGGCGGTCGTGCTTGATGTCGTTGTAGTGCACCTTGCAGTCGCGCAGCTTGCGGTTGTGCAAGTTTGCTTTTTTGGCGCGCTCGCGGGCCAGCTTTTGAATGCCCGCCAGGTCTTTGCGCTCGCGCTCCGCCCGCAAAATCTTCTTCTGAATGGCGTCGGCCACCTCGGGGTTGCGGTGAAGGAAGTTGTCGAGCTCGGTCTTCAAAAAGTCCAGCACGAACGCGCGCACCGACGGCCCGTCGGGCCCCATGTCTTGGCTGCCCAGTTTGGTCTTGGTCTGCGACTCAAAGACTGGCTCAATGACCTTAATGCTGATGGCGCCGATCACGCTTTGGCGAATGTCGGCGGCGTCGTATTGCTTGTTGAAGTGGTTGCGAAGTACCGTGACCAACGCTTCACGAAACGCGCCTTGGTGCGTTCCGCCCTGGGTCGTGTGCTGACCGTTGACGAAGGAGTAGTACTGCTCGCTCTGGCTGCGCTCGGCGTGCGTGAGCGCCACTTCGATGTCTTCGCCGCGCAGGTGGATGATGTCGTGCATCACCTCTCCGCTCAAGTTGTTGGCCAGCAGGTCTTTGAGGCCGTTCTCGGAGTAGTACTTCTGGCCGTTGAGGTAGATGCTCAGGCCCGGATTCAGGTACACGTAGTTCCACACCATCCGCTCGACGTACTCCATCTGAAAGCGGTAGTTGTGAAAAATCGAGGCGTCGGGGGTGAACACCACTTTGGTGCCGTGGCGGGCGGTCGTGGCCTCGAGCGGGCCTTCTTCTTGGAGGATTCCGCCCCCAAAGCGCGCGGACTTGGTTTGCCCGTCGCGAAACGCTTGAACCGTAAACGACGACGAAAGCGCGTTCACCGCCTTGGTACCGACCCCGTTGAGTCCGACCGACTTTTTGAACGCCTTCGAATCGTACTTGGCGCCGGTGTTCATTTTTGACACGACGTCGACGAGCTTGCCGAGCGGAATTCCACGGCCGTAGTCGCGCACCGTCACCGAACCGTTTTGCACGCTGATTTCGACGTTTTTGCCTCCGCCCATGACGAACTCGTCAATCGAGTTGTCGACCACCTCTTTGATCAGGATGTAGATGCCGTCGTCGGCGCTGCTGCCGTCGCCCAGCTTGCCGATGTACATTCCGGGGCGAAGGCGGATGTGCTCCTGCCATTCGAGGCTCCGGATGTTGTCTTCGGTATACAGTACGGCTTCGGTCATGGTAACGTGCGAATCTAGCACAAAGCCACGCGCAAAACCCGCGCTAGGAGCGGGAGTTTTCAACAGAATAATTCCACGACTTCAACACGTTTCACACGCTAAATTTACCCCATGGCCTCGCGGGTACTTCAGTCACCAAGACTACTTCTGCGGCAATGGACCCCTGAGGATGCACGGTTCCTGTACCAACTCAACCTGAATCCCCAAGTGCTTGAGTACACCGGCGATGGAGCGTTCGATTCGATTCAGGACGCCCAAACCTTTATCGAGAACTACTCGCAGTACCAGCTCCACGGTTTTGGGCGCTGGCTCATGGTTCGGCATGATGATGGAGCCAAATTGGGTTGGTGCGGACTGCGCCGCGCCGAAAACCGACTCGAAGTCGACCTCGGGTTTCGACTTGCACAGGAGTACTGGGGACAGGGCTATGCCTCTGAAGCGGCTCAGGCCTGCCTTAGCTACGGCCACCAAGCGCTCGGAATCCCAGAAATCATTGCGCGAACCCACCGAAGCAACCTGCGATCCCAGCACGTACTCGAGCGAATCGGCATGCACTTCGAGGGAGAATGCGCCTTTGACGCAGCCCCAGGCTACTGGTACCGAAGTACCTATCCGCGTTAAACGTTAAATCGGAAGTGCAGGACGTCCCCGTCCTTCACCAGGTACTCGCGGCCTTCCACCCGAAGGCGACCGGCTTCGCGGCAGGCGGCCTCGGAACGGTACTTCACGTAGTCGTCGTAGCTGATGACCTCGGCGCGGATGAATCCCTTCTCAAAGTCGCTGTGGATGACCCCTGCGGCTTGCGGAGCCGTAGCTCCGCGCGGAATCGTCCAGGCCCGAACCTCTTTCACGCCGGCGGTGAAGTAGGTATGCAGCTGAAGCAAATTGTAGGCCTCGCGAATCAGGCGGTTTACGCCCGGCTCCTCGAGCTCGAGGTCGTCGAGGAACATACGGCGCTCCTCGTAGGTTTCGAGTTCGGCAATGTCGGCCTCGGTGGCCGCAGCGAGGTGCAGCACCCCAGCTCCCTCTTCGGCGGCCATGGCGCGCACCTTCTCGACCCAAGCGTTGCCGGTTTTGGCCGAGGTCTCTTCGACGTTGCACACGTACATCACGGGCTTGTCGGTGAGCAGCTGGTAGTCGGCAATCCAGGCCGCTTCCTCGTCGGTGCGGTCGAATCCGCGCACCGACTTGCCCTGCTCGACGTGCTTTTTCAGGCGCTCGCCCATCTCCACCTCGCGGACCGCTTCGCGGGCTCCGCCCTTGGCCGCTTTGCGCGAACGCTCCAAACGCTTGTCAATCGTTTCCAAGTCCTTGAGCTGAAGCTCAAAATCAATCGTTTCCTTGTCGCGAAGCGGATTCACGCTCCCGTCGACGTGGGTGATGTTGTCGTTTTCGAAGCAGCGCAGCACGTGCAAAATGGCGTTGCATTCGCGGATGTTGCCCAAAAACTGGTTTCCCAGGCCCTCGCCCTTGCTGGCGCCCTTTACGAGGCCGGCGATGTCCACAATCTCCACCGTGGCGGGAACCACGCGTTCCGGGGTCACGATCTCGGCCAGGGCGTCCATGCGCGGGTCGGGGACGTTGACCGTTCCCACGTTGGGCTCAATGGTGCAAAACGGAAAGTTGGCCGCATGGGCCTTCGCGTTGCTCAAGCAGTTAAACAACGTCGACTTTCCGACGTTGGGGAGGCCTACGATTCCAACCTTCATAACTCGTTAATTACTTCTGTTTTCGGGCCGCAAAGGTAGCCGAAGTATGGCCGTACTTTTGCGGTAAATCCGCTTCTGATGGCCTCAATCTACGACTACCCCTCGCAAATTCGCCGCGACATCTTGCGCATGGTGCACCAACCGCAATCGGGCCACCCCGGCGGATCCATGGGCTGCACTGAGTTTTTCACCGCGCTCTACTTCGACGTACTCCGCCACAATCCGTCGTCCTTCAGCATGGACGGCCGCGGCGAGGACCTGTTCTTTTTGAGCAACGGCCACATTTCGCCCGTCCTCTACAGCACTTTGGCCCGCTCGGGCTACTTTCCCGTGGCGGAACTTTCGACCTTTCGCCTGATCAATACCCGCCTTCAGGGCCACCCGACCACCCACGACGGACTGCCCGGCGTGCGCATCGCGAGCGGCTCGCTCGGCCAGGGCCTGAGCGTGGCCGTGGGCGCCGCCCAAGCCAAGAAGCTCAACGGCGATCCGCACCTCGTTTACACGCTGCACGGCGACGGCGAGCTTCAGGAAGGCCAAATTTGGGAGGCCGCCATGTACGCCGGCGCCAAAAAAGTCGACAACCTCATTGCGACGGTCGACGCCAACGGCCAGCAGATTGACGGCAGCACCGACGAAGTACTTCCGATGGGCGACCTCGGCGCCAAGTTTGCCGCCTTCGGCTGGGACGTGATGCACCTCGAGCAGGGCAACGACCTCGACGCCGTGCGCGCCGCCCTGCGCGAAGCGGGAACCCACACCGGCAAGGGCAAACCCGTGGTGATCATCATGAAAACCGCCATGGGCCACGGGGTGGACTTCATGGCCGGTACCCACAAGTGGCACGGCGTGGCACCCAACGACGACGAACTGGCCCGCGCGCTGGCGCAGTGCCCCGAAACGCTCGGCGACTACTAAATCGACTGCATGCTGCGCCGCGGACTGCTCGCATTCCTCCTGTTCGCCGGATCCTTCGGGGCCTGGGCGCAGGGCGTGCTGCCTCCGCCCGAACCCAAGCCCGAGCCGCTGACGCGCATCTTGTTTGTGTTCGACGCTTCGAATTCCATGTACGGGCGGTGGCAGACCGGCACCCGGATGGAAGTTGCCCAGCGCCTCATGCGCGACCTGCTCGACAGCCTGGGGCGCGTCGAAAAGCCCCATTTTGAATTGGCCCTTCGCGTGTACGGACACCAAAAACCCGTTCCGCCCCAGGACTGCAACGACACCCGGCTCGAGGTGGCGTTCAGCCCGACTTCGATTCCGCGCATCCAAAAAACGCTCGCGGGGCTTCGCCCCATGGGCACCACCCCCATCGCCCGCAGCCTGATCAAGGCGGGCAGTGACTTTCCGGAATGCGCGGACTGCCGCAACATCATCATCCTCATCACCGACGGCGTCGAAGCCTGCGACGAAGACCCCTGCGCGGCTTCCCGCATCCTGCAGCAGCGCGGGGTCATCCTCAAACCCTTTGTCATTGGCATTGGCCTCGAGACCAACCTCGCCAAGAACTTCAGCTGCGTCGGAACCTACTACGACGCAGGCGACGAGCTGACCTTCAGCAAGGCGCTCAACGTCATCATGACCCAAGCCCTCGACAACACGAGCGCCCAAATCAACCTTTTGGACCACCGCGGAGTTCCGGCCGAAACCAACCTGCCCGTGGTGCTGCACAACGTCACCAGCGGCCAGACCGAAGAGGCCATCGTGCACACCATGAACTACGCGGGATTGCCCGACACGCTGGACCTGGACCCCTTGATCACCTACCGCGGAACGGTGTACACCCTGCCCCCGGTTGAAATTCCGTCGAGCGAAGTGCATGCCGGCAAGCACAACCACCTCGGAACCTTGGCCGCGCAGGGCAGCCTCCGGCTGAACATGCTCAACATGCCCAACCGCCAGTCCATGCCGCTCGCCGTGGTCCGCAAGCCGGGTTCCACCGAAATCGTGCACGTTCAGCCCTTGGGCACCGAGCAGCGCTACTTGGTCGGCACCTACGAGCTCGACCTCCTTACCCTGCCCCGCTACCGCCAAACCGTGGTTGTGGAGGGCGGAAAAACGACCGAATTGAGCATTCCCGCGCCGGGGAACGCCAGCCTCACCCTCAAAATTGCCAGCATCGGCGCCATCTTCTTGCGCGAAAACGAAGAATGGACCTACGTGGTTCCGCTCGACGACGCGCAGACCCGGCAGTCGTTTGCGCTTCAGCCGGGAACCTACACCGTGCTGTACCGCCCCAAGTCCGCGCAGCAGACCGCCTACAGCAAAAGCACCACGTTCACCGTGACGTCGGGCGCCACGGCCATCGTTAACCTTCAGTAAATTGACCCTCATGCACCCCTACACGAACCAAGGAAGCCAAGACACCCGCAGCGGATTCGGAGCCGGCCTGCTCGAACTCGGACGCCGCAACCCCCACGTCGTCGCGCTTTGCGCCGACCTTACGGGCTCGCTCAAAATGGACGCCTTTGCCAAGGAATTTCCCGACCGCTTCTTTCAAACGGGCATCGCTGAGGCGCACATGATGGGTATGGCCGCCGGCCTGACCATTGGCGGATGGATTCCGTTCACCGGAACCTTTGCCAACTTCTCGACCGGACGCGTCTACGACCAAATCCGCCAGAGCATCGCTTACTCCGACAAAAACGTGAAAATCTGCGCCTCGCACGCGGGCCTCACGCTGGGCGAAGACGGAGCCACCCACCAAATCCTGGAAGACATCGGGTTGATGAAAATGCTTCCGGGCATGACGGTTATCGTTCCGGCCGACTACAACCAGACTAAGGCCGCCACCATCGCCTTGGCCGACCACCACGGCCCTGCCTACCTGCGCTTCGGCCGTCCCAAGGTGGCCAACTTTACCCCGGCCGACAAGCCCTTTGTCGTCGGCAAGGCCGACGTGCTCGTGGAGGGCAGCGACCTCACGATTGCCGCCACCGGCCACCTCGTTTGGGAGGCCCTCGAGGCCAGCAACGCGCTTGCCGCCCAGGGCATTTCGGCCGAAGTAATCAACTTCGCCACCATCAAGCCGTTTGATACCGAGGCCCTCCTCAAGTCCGTGCACAAGACGGGGCGCGTCGTAACCGCCGAAGAGCACCAACGCCACGGCGGCCTTGGCGACCTCGTCGCCCAGACCCTGGTAATGCACCGCCCCGCCCCCGTCGAGATGGTCGCCGTCAACGATTCGTTTGGCGAATCGGGCACTCCCGCCCAGCTCATGGACAAGTACGGCCTCAACGCCGCCGCCATTGTCGAGGCGGCGCTGAAGGTGCGAAATCGGTAATTTCCAGGAACGAGCTGCGAGCCAACGGCCCGTTGACGCATTAAACCAACCGAGCTTTTCTGCATCTTAGCCTAGATGCAGCCCGACCCCCTACGCGACCTCACCGATCTGGTGCAGCGCCACACGGCCCAATGGTACCGTGTGGCCTTGCGCATCGTCCTGGACCACGGCACCGCGCAAGACGTCGTGCAGGACGCCTGCGTCAAAATGTGGTCGCACTGGACGAGCTTTCGGGGCGAGGCCCAGCGCAGCACCTGGGCGCACCGCATTGTGGTCAACGAAGCCCTGAGTGCCCGCCGGCGCGCGGCGGCCCGCTCCACGGTCGACCCTGAGGCGCTCGAAGGCATTCCCGACAGCCCCTACTTCGAGGCCGACGCCGCCTTGAAGGCCCTTTATGCGGCGGTGGCCCAGCTCCCCGAGCAGCAGCGGCTCGTGTTCCAGTTCCGCTACTTTGACGAGCTTCCCTACGCCGAAATTGCGCAGATCTTGGGCACCAGCGAGGGCGGACTCAAAGCGAACTACCACCACGCCGTCGCCAAAATCAAAAAATTTATGGCCGGATTAAACCTCGACTTCCACGCGGAATCTTAAGCACAACCAAGCCCATGAACCCACGCACTGAACCCCAATCGCCGCGCGACGGAATTCGCGTTCCGGACGAGTTTGCCGCCGAACTCGCGGCCCGCGCGACCCAGCGAGCAGCGGGTGCTTCGCGCCGCCCGCTTCGGCTTCGCCCCCTGGTCTGGACGGCGGCGGCCGCGGCCGCCGTGTTTGCCGGCATCCTGCTCACCCTGGGTCCAGTGGGCCAACCGAGCGCGGAGGTCCGCCCCGGACTGACCGTCGACGAGGCCTGGTCCGCCCTAGAACAGGGCGAAGTGACCCTCACCGACGACGAACTGATTGAACTCGCCGAACAGCACGGCATTACCCACCTATAAATCCCTCGAACCATGATTAAACCCCTCGTTCTCGCGCTGGCCGTATTAGGGTCCGCCGCCACCGCCCAGACCCGTCCGCATCCGGGTCCGCGTCCCGCTCCCGCCAAAGAGCGCATCGAATCCGCCAAAATTGGGTTCATCACCCGCGAACTGCGCCTCACCCCCGAAGAGGCCAAGGCTTTTTGGCCCATTTACAATGCCATGGAGGCCGACCTCAAGAAGGCCAACCGCGATCCGCTCCGCGAAGGGCTAAAAACCGTGCGCGGCGAAGGCGGAATCGACAACCTCACCGACGCCCAGGCCCGCGAACTGCTCGCCGAGCTCGACAAGGTGGGCGCCGAGCGCGAAGCGGTCCGGCGCACGTACCAGAAAGAATTCCTCAAGGTCCTTCCGCCGCAAAAAGTGCTCAAACTTCACGTTGCCGAACGCAAATTCCGCCAAGAAGTCATGGAACGCTTGAAGGATGCCCGCGAAGGCAATCGGCCCACGCCGCCGGCCGGGTCGCGTCCTCCGGGCGGACCGCATCGGTCCGACTTGGGTTCCGCCGAACAACCCCTTTTGTTCATCAACGGGGTGGCTTCTGAGGTGGACCTCGATTCCATTGACCCTAACCGCATCGCCTCGATCAACGTAGTCAAGGGCGAAGCCGCGGAGCGCCAGTACGGTCCGCGCGCCAAGCAGGGTGCCATCTTCCTCACTCTGCGCGACTGAAAAAATATTAAATCCGGATATATCCGAATAAATTTTCCCCCTGGCCAAGGAAATCATTCGGATTTTTCCGGATTCACAAAAATTTCGCCCGCCCCGTACCTTAGCGGAATGGACCTCCGCCAGCGTTTTTTGCACCACCTTGCGCCCACCACCTTCAGCCCGCTGGCCCTGGAATTCGTGCGCGCCGAAGGTCCCTTCCTCTACGACGCCCACGGCAAGCCCCACATGGACCTCATTTCGGGCATTGGCGTCGCCAACGTCGGCCACAGCCACCCCGAAATCGTGGCTGCGGTGCAGCAGCAAGCTGCCCGGCACATGCACCTCATGGTGTACGGAGAATACGCTCAGGTTCCGCAGGTAGCCTATGCGGAGGCCCTGCTCGAGGCCCTTCCCGCAAACATCGACCAGATCTACTGGGGCAACAGCGGGGCCGAGGCCGTCGACGGGGCCCTCAAGCTGGCGAAGCGCGCCACGGGGCGCACCGAAATCCTTTCGTTTGAGGGGTCCTACCACGGATCCACCACCGGCCCCCTTTCGGCCATGGGAAACGAATGCATGAAGTCGGCCTACCGTCCGTTGGTGCCGGGGCACCGCATTTTCCCCTACAACCACCCCAAGGTATTCGACGCGATCGGACCTGATACCGCCGCCGTGCTCGTCGAGGTAATCCAGGCAGAATCGGGCTATGTTCCTGCAGACGCGGCCTGGCTCCGGGAGCTGCAGGCGCGCTGCCGCGCGGCCGGGGCCCTGCTCGTCGTCGACGAAATCCAAACCGGCTTCGGCCGCAGCGGCGAGGCCTTCGCCTTCACCGCGTCAGGCATCGAACCCGACGTGATCTGCCTGGCGAAGGCCTTGGGCGGCGGAATGCCCCTCGGGGCCTTCGCCGCCTCGCGCGCCTTAATGGCAACCTTGGCGGAACACCCCATGCTCGGGCACCTCACCACCTTCGGAGGGCATCCCGTCAGCTGTGCGGCCGGCTTGGCCGCGTGGAACCTCCTGCAGCGGGAACGCTTGGCCCTCCGCGCCCCCGCCATAGAAGACCTGTTCCGCCGCGGCCTTGCGCCGCACCCTGCGGTCCAAGCAATTCGTGGCCGCGGCGCCCTCCTCGCCGTAGTCTTGGACTCCTTTGACCGGGTACTTCGCGTCCAGCAGCGCCTCATCGCCGACGGATTCCTCACCGACTGGTTCCTCTTTGAATCCTGCGCCCTGCGCTTGGCTCCGCCCCTCACCCTGACCGACGCGCAGGTGCAGCAGGCCGTGGACGCCATACGGACCGCCCTCGACAAAACAACCAGTAACTAGTTGCTAGTCTCTAGTCACCAGCCACCCTTGCTCAAGCACCTCCTCCCGCACGACGGACGCCCCGGCCAGCAGCCCGAACTCGACGGATTCCGCGGCTTCGCCGTGCTTACCGTGCTTTTGGCCCACAGCAGCCACGCTGGCCTTCACCCCTTTGGCGTTGACTTCGACCACTTTGGCAGCGTCGGAGTCTACCTGTTCTTCGTCCTCTCCGCCTACCTCATCAACCGGCAAATGCTGGACGCCCTGGAGCGCGGATCCGCCAATTCCCGATTCTGGCTTCGCTACGCGGTGCGCCGCCTGCTCCGCATCTACCCCATGTACCTGCTGGCCTTGCTCGCCTGCCTTGGACTGCACCGCGGAGGCCTTGAGAGCCTCATTAGCACCGGGACCGACCTGGTCAACCACCTGCTGCTGCGCGACGCCCGCGGCGTCTTTTGGACGCTGCCTGTTGAAATCACCTACTACCTGCTGTCGCCGTTGGCGGTCCTGCTCCTTTGGCCCCTCTACCGGGCGCGGCCGTGGCTGGCCATCTCGGTGCTGTTCACGGCCATGGTCTCGCTGTGGTACCTGCGCTTTCTGCACCTTCCGCTGCCCGTCGCCCTTCGCTTTGCCCCGGTCCTCGGTTTCGGAACCCTTCTTGCCCTCCTCCAGCGCCGGCTCCGCCTCCCGGGCGGAATCGGACTCGCCCTCTTTGCCCTGATCCTCACCACCATTCCCAGCGTGTCCCGCCTCCTTTACGGAACCTATCCCTTCTACGGCTACCCCTACACCCTAGCCTACGGCCTCGCCTGGATGCTCATCCTCTACCAGGCCCTCTACCACGAAGTAGCCCTCTCGGCCCTCGGACGCTGGCTTCCCCTGCGCTACCTCGGAGCCCTCAGCTTCAGCATCTACCTGCTCCACCTTCCGGTGCTCGCCCTTTGCCAGCACTACCTTGACCCGGCGTGGGTCGTTCCCGGCTTTTGGGCCGGAACCCTTGCGCTGAGCTTCGCCACCTTTACCTTCGTGGAACGCCCGTTGGCCCTGCTAAAAATCCGACTATGAATCCCAAAATCCTGCGCGGCCTCCTCTGGCTCTCGGCCTCTTTTCCGTTCATGTTTGGAGGTCCTGCCTTCTTCTATTGGATTGCGGGGCCCGCCCTTCAGCGCGGAAACTGGGTTCCCGCCGCCTTCATCGTTACGGCCATGTTCGTCGGCGTCGGCATTCTGGTGCGCGGAATCGGAATCCTCCTCGACGGCTTCTTCGGTCGGTAACTAGCTGCACGCAGCTAGTGGCTTCTTGTTCCTAGTTACTTGTAAAATGCAAAAAGCCACCGGCTTGCGCCGGTGGCTTTCGCATGGAATAACCTTGGTTTAGGCTTGCCCCGCGGGTCCGCCGAAGTGAATCGGCATCCCCGGAAGCTCGGTGTCGGCGATCGCTCCATGGGTGGCCTCGTAGCGCCCCACGTTGTCGGCTAGTGCGCGCACTAACCGCTTCGCGTGCTGGGGCGTGAGAATCACCCGCGACTTCACCTTGGCCTTCGGCAAGCCGGGCATCATTTGGATGAAGTCGACCACAAATTCGCTGTTCGAGTGGTTGATGATGGCCAAATTGGAGTACACTCCATCGGCCATCTCCGGCGAAAGCTCAATCTGCAGCTGGTTGGGATCCTGCTCGTTCATTACTCCGCCGCTTCGATATCAACCGACTTGGCAGCCATCATGCGGTCGTACTCGTCGCGGTTTCCGACTACCGAAGCATAGTACTGCTTCAAGCCGGTTCCCGCAGGAATACGGTGACCCACAATTACGTTTTCCTTCAAACCTTCGAGGCCGTCGCTCTTCGCCGCAATTGCTGCTTCGTTGAGCACCTTCGTGGTCTCCTGGAACGAGGCCGCAGACACCCACGACTTCGTTTGGAGCGAGGCGCGCGTGATGCCCTGAAGCACCAGCTGGGCCGTGGCCGAACGCGCGTCGCGCGCTTCAACCAATGCTTTGTCGGAACGCTTGAGGAGCGAATTCTCGTCGCGAAGCTGGCGGGCCGAAATCATCTGACCCTCTTTCAAGGTCTCGCTGTCTCCGGCATTCACCACCACCTTCTTGTCGAATACGCGGTCGTTCTCTTCGATGAAGTCGCTGACGTGCTCGTAGTGACCCTCGAGGAAGTGCGTATCTCCGCCGTCCACGATTTCCACCTTGCGCATCATCTGGCGAACAATCACCTCGAAGTGCTTGTCGTTGATCTTTACCCCTTGCAAGCGGTACACCTCTTGAATTTCGTTCACGAGGTACTCCTGCACCGCCGTCGGACCTTGGATGGCCAAGATGTCCGCTGGCGAAATCGCTCCGTCGCTCAAGGGCGAACCGGCGCGCACAAAGTCGTTCTCTTGAACGAGAATTTGCTTGCTCAGGTTGATCAAGTAGCGGCGCTGCTCGCCCGTGCGGCTCTCGATAATGATCTCGCGGTTTCCGCGCTTGATCTTACCGTACGATACCGTACCGTCGATTTCGGCAACCACCGAGGGGTTCGACGGATTGCGCGCTTCAAACAGCTCGGTCACACGGGGCAGACCGCCCGTAATGTCACCCGCCTTGGCTCCGCGGCGCGGAATCTTCACGAGCACCTTACCCGCTTTGATTTCCTCGCCCTCGTCGACCATGAGGTGGGCACCCACCGGCAAGGTGTAGTGCTTGATCTCTTGGCCTTTTTTGGTCAGGATCTGGATCATCGGAACCAGTTTCTTGGTCCGCGCGTCGCTAATTACTTTGTCTTGGAAGCCCGTCTGTTCGTCGATCTCCACCTTGTAGCTCAAGCCTTGAACAATGTCTTGGTAGCCTACGACCCCGGCGAATTCCGAAATAATCACCGCGTTGTAGGGGTCCCACGAACAAAGCGTCGCTCCCTTGGCCACTTTTTGGCCGTGAGCCACCACCAGGTTCGAGCCGTAGGGCACGTTGCCGGTCATCACCGAAATGCCCGTCTTCTCGTCCACGATGCGGAGTTCGCCCGTACGGCCGATCACGATCGTCGCCGAAGTGCCGTCGCTTCCTTCGCCTTCCACGGTGCGGACCTCGTCGAGCTCCACAATACCGTCAAACTTAGCGATCAAGCTGTTGACCTCAGAAATGTTTCCTGCGGTACCGCCCACGTGGAACGTACGGAGCGTGAGCTGCGTACCCGGTTCACCGATGGACTGGGCGGCAATTACGCCGACCGCTTCGCCCATCTGAACGCCCTTGGCGGTAGCCAAGTTGCGGCCGTAGCACTTCGCACAAATTCCGCGCTTGCTTTCGCAGGTGAGCGCCGAACGCACTTCCACCATTTCGACGGGAGAAGCCTCAATTTTGCGGGCCGCATCGTCCGAAATCATTTCGCCCGTGTGCACGTAGACCTCGCCCGTGAGCGGATCGATGACGTCGTGCAGGGTTACGCGACCGGTGATGCGCTCGTACAGCGTTTCCACCACTTCTTCGTTCTTGCGCAGGGCGGTCACCTCGAGGCCGCGGAGCGTTCCGCAGTCTACCTCGTTGATGATCACGTCCTGGGCGACGTCGTGCAGACGGCGCGTGAGGTAACCGGCGTCTGCCGTCTTCAACGCGGTATCCGCAAGACCCTTGCGGGCACCGTGGGTCGAGATGAAGTACTCCAAGATCGAGAGGCCCTCCTTAAAGTTCGAGATAATCGGGTTTTCGATGATCTCTCCGCCGCCTGAACCGGACTTCTGCGGCTTGGCCATAAGACCCCGCATGCCCGAAAGCTGGCGAATCTGCTCTTTTGAACCCCGTGCGCCCGAATCCAGCATCATGTAGATCGGGTTGAAGCCCTGGCGGTCGTTGATGAGCTGGCTCATCGCGGCTTGCGTCAGGCGGGCGTTCGTGTTGGTCCACACGTCAATGACTTGGTTGTAGCGTTCGTTGTTGGTGATCAGACCCATGTTGTAGTTGGCCAAAATGCCTTCTACTTCTTCGTTGGCCTCTTTGATCAGCGACTCCTTGGCTTCAGGCACCGTGATGTCGCCCAGCGAGAACGAGAGTCCGCCACGGAATGCCGTGCTGTAACCCAAATTCTTGATGTCGTCCAGGAACTGCGCGGTCGTCGGAACGTCGGTCTTGGTCAAAATGCGGGCGATGATGTCGCGCAGCGCCTTTTTCGTCAAGAGCTCGTTGATGAATCCCACCTTCTCGGGAACGACTTTGTTGAACAGAATGCGTCCGACCGAAGTTTCGATCAGCTTCGTGCCCAATTCGCCGTTTTCCAATTCCACGCGAGCGCGGATTTTTACCACGGCACCCAGGTCAACCCGGCGCTCGTTGAACGCGATGGTGACCTCTTCGGCCGAGTAGAAGGTCATGCCTTCGCCCTTCACGGGGTCGCCCGGAAGGTTGCGCTTGGGCTTGGTCATGTAGTACAGACCCAAGACCATGTCCTGCGAGGGAACCGTGATTGGCGAACCGTTCGCGGGGTTCAGGATGTTGTGCGAAGCCAGCATCAGGATCTGCGCCTCCAAAATGGCGGCGGGGCCTAGCGGAAGGTGAACGGCCATCTGGTCACCGTCAAAGTCGGCGTTGAAGGCCGTACAGGTCAACGGGTGCAGCTGGATGGCCTTGCCCTCGATCATGCGCGGCTGGAACGCCTGGATACCCAAGCGGTGGAGCGTCGGGGCGCGGTTGAGGAGGACCGGGTGGCCCTTCATCACGTTTTCGAGGATGTCCCAAACCACGGCTTCGCGCTTGTCAATAATCTTCTTGGCCGACTTCACCGTCTTTACGATGCCGCGCTCGATGAGCTTGCGCACGATAAACGGCTTGTAGAGCTCGGCGGCCATGTCTTTGGGAAGTCCGCACTCGTGCAGCTTCAAGTCCGGTCCAATAACGATTACGGAACGGGCCGAGTAGTCCACGCGCTTACCCAAAAGGTTTTGGCGGAAGCGGCCCTGCTTGCCCTTGAGGCTGTCGCTCAAGGACTTGAGCGGACGGTTGCTCTCGGTCTTGACCGCACTGGCCTTGCGCGTGTTGTCGAACAAGCTGTCCACGGCCTCTTGAAGCATGCGCTTCTCGTTGCGCAGAATCACTTCAGGCGCTTTGATTTCGAGCAAGCGCTTCAAGCGGTTGTTGCGGATGATGACGCGGCGGTAGAGGTCGTTCAAATCGCTGGTCGCGAAGCGTCCGCCGTCCAAGGGCACGAGCGGGCGAAGCTCGGGCGGAATCACGGGAATAACCTTCATGATCATCCACTCGGGCTTGTTCTCCATGCGCTCGTTGGCGTCCTTCATGGCTTCCACTACCTGCAGGCGCTTGAGGGCCTCCTGCTTACGCTGCTGCGACGTTTCGCGGTCGGCCTGGGCACGAAGCTCAAACGAAAGGGCCGGAAGGTCCAGACGCTGGAGCAGCATGTACAAGGCCTCGGCGCCCATCTTGGCGATGAACTTGTTCGGATCGTGGTCCTCGAGGTACGGGTTGTCTTGGTTCGGAAGGCGATCCAAGGCATCGAGGTACTCCTCTTCGGTCAGGAACTGAAGCTTCGTGAAGGCGTTGCCGTCGGCGTCCGTAGCCAAACCGGGCTGGATGACCACGTAGCGCTCGTAGTAAATGATCATGTCGAGCTTCTTGGTCGGGATTCCGAGCAAGTAGCCGATTTTGTTCGGAAGCGAACGGAAGTACCAGATGTGCGCCACCGGAACGACCAGGCTGATGTGGCCTACGCGCTCGCGGCGAACTTTTTTCTCGGTTACCTCAACGCCGCAACGGTCGCAAACGATTCCCTTGTAGCGGATGCGCTTGTACTTTCCGCAGGCACATTCAAAATCCTTTACAGGACCAAAAATGCGCTCGCAAAACAGACCGTCGCGCTCCGGCTTGTGGGTCCGGTAGTTGATGGTCTCGGGCTTCAGGATTTCGCCGCTCGACTTCTCGAGCAGGAATTCCGGTGAAGCCAAGCTAATGGTGATCTGGTTGAAGCTACCCGTGGTGGCTTGTTCGTACTTTCTCATGTTCGTGTGAATTCCGTCTTAATACTTTATGCTTAGTCCAACGAGACTTTAAGGCCGAGGCCCTGAAGTTCATGGAGCAGTACGTTGAACGACTCGGGAATGCCCGGTTCAGGCATGCGGTCGCCTTTGACAATCGACTCGTAGGTCTTGGCGCGGCCCACGACGTCGTCTGATTTCACGGTCAAGATCTCGCGAAGGATGTTCGACGCACCGAAGGCTTCGAGCGCCCAAACCTCCATCTCACCGAAGCGCTGGCCACCGAATTGGGCCTTACCGCCGAGCGGCTGCTGGGTGATGAGCGAGTACGGTCCGATCGAACGGGCGTGCATCTTGTCGTCCACCATGTGGCCAAGCTTCAGCATGTAGATGATGCCCACGGTCGCCTTCTGGTGGAAGGCCTCACCGGTTCCGCCGTCGTACAGCTGCGTGTGGCCAAACTGCGGAATTCCGGCTTTCTCCGTGAATTCGTTGATTTGGTCCATGCTTGCGCCGTCAAAAATCGGAGTGGCAAACTTGGTTCCGAGCTTCTTACCTGCCCAGCCCAACACGGTCTCGTAAATCTGACCAATGTTCATACGGGACGGTACCCCCAAGGGGTTCAGCACGATGTCCACCGGCGTTCCGTCGGCGAGGAAGGGCATGTCTTCTTGGCGAACAATCTTCGCGACAATGCCCTTGTTTCCGTGGCGTCCGGCCATCTTATCGCCCACCTTCAGTTTGCGCTTCTTGGCGATGATCACCTTAGCCATCTTCACGATGCCCGCGGGCAGCTCGTCCCCTACGCTGATCGTGAACTTCTTGCGGCGGTTGACGCCCATGATGTCGCTCACTTTGATCTTGTAGTTGTGCAAGAGCGCGTCGATCAAGACGTTTTTGTCGTCGTCGGTCGTCCACGTTCCGCCGGTGAGGTGGGTGTAGTCCTCCACGCCGTTGAGCACCTTGAGCGTAAACTTGGTTCCTTTCGGAATCACGTCCTCGTTGAGGTCGTTGAAGACGCCCTGGCAGGTTTTGCCGCTGACCAACTTCGACAGCTTGTCGATGAAGACGTTGCGAACCTCCTCAAGCTGCGCGGCGAGTTCGAGGTCGAGCTGCTCGAGCTCCTCCTTGTCGCGGCTGCGCTGGCGCTTGTCCTTCATGCTGCGGCTGAACAACTTCTTGTCGATGACCACCCCGCTGATGCCCGGAGGCGTTTTCAGTGAAGCATCTTTCACGTCGCCGGCCTTGTCGCCGAAGATGGCGCGAAGCAGCTTTTCTTCGGGCGACGGATCGCTCTCGCCCTTCGGCGTGATTTTACCGATCATGATGTCGCCCGGAACGATCTCCGCTCCGACGCGGATCAACCCGTTCTCGTCGAGGTCTTTGGTCGCCTCTTCACTCACGTTCGGAATGTCGGCGGTCAGCTCTTCCATGCCCAACTTGGTGTCGCGCACGTCGAGGGAGTACTCGTCGATGTGGATGCTGGTGAAGATGTCTTCGCGAACGACGCGCTCGTTGATTACGATGGCGTCCTCGAAGTTGTAGCCCTTCCACGGCATGAAGGCCACGAGAAGGTTGCGTCCGAGTGCGAGCTCTCCGCCCTGCGTGGCGTAGCCTTCGCAGAGCACTTGTCCGCGCTCTACGCGCTCGCCCTTCGTCACGATGGGCTTCAAGTTGATCGTCGTCGACTGGTTGGTCTTCAAGAACTTGATCAGCGGGTACGACTTGGTCGCCGGCTCGAAGCTCACGAGGTCTTCGTCTTCGGTGCGGTCGTACTCAATCACAATTTCGTTGGCGTCCACGTAGCGTACCGTACCTGCGCCTTCGGCGTTGATCAGTACGCGGCTGTCGCGGGCCACTTGCTGTTCCAGACCGGTACCCACAATCGGTGCTTCGGGGCGAAGCAAGGGTACGGCCTGACGCATCATGTTCGATCCCATAAGGGCGCGGTTGGCGTCGTCGTGCTCCAAGAACGGGATCAACGAAGCCGAAATCGAAGCGATCTGGTTCGGAGCCACGTCCATCAGCTGAACCTCTTGGGGCTCAAGTACCGGGAAGTCACCCTTGTCGCGCACCTTCACGCGGGGATTCACAAACGATCCGTCGGCCTTGATGGGCGCGTTCGCTTGAGCAATTACTTTCTCTTCCTCTTCTTCGGCGCTCAGGAACACGGGGGCTCCTTCGAGCTTCACGCGTCCGTTGTCCACCTGGCGGTACGGAGTTTCGATGAAGCCCATAGAGTTCACCTTGGCGTACACACACAGCGAAGAAATCAAACCGATGTTCGGTCCTTCAGGCGTTTCGATCGGGCACAGGCGGCCGTAGTGCGTGTAGTGCACGTCACGAACCTCAAAACCCGCGCGCTCGCGGCTCAGACCGCCGGGTCCGAGGGCCGAAAGGCGGCGCTTGTGCGTAATTTCGGCCAGCGGGTTGGTCTGGTCCATGAACTGGCTCAGCTGGTTGGTACCAAAGAACGAGTTGATGACCGAGCTCAAGGTCTTGGCGTTGATCAGGTCGATCGGAGTGAACACCTCGTTGTCGCGCACGTTCATGCGCTCGCGGATCGTGCGGGCCATACGGGCCAAACCGACGCCAAACTGATTGGCCATCTGCTCGCCCACCGTGCGCACACGGCGGTTCGAAAGGTGGTCAATGTCGTCGATTTCTGCCTTCGAATTGATCAGCTCAATCAAGTACTTGACAATCGAAATGATGTCTTGCTTGGTCAGCACTTGGTTGCTGGCGTCGATGTCCAGACCCAACTTCTTGTTCAAGCGGTAGCGTCCTACCTCGCCGAGGCTGTAGCGCTGCTCCGAGAAGAACAGTTTGTCGATGATGCCGCGTGCGGTCTCCTCGTCGGGCGGTTCCGCGTTGCGAAGCTGGCGGTAGATGTGCTCCACGGCCTCGATTTCGGAGTTGGTCGGGTCTTTCTGAAGCGTGTTGTAGATAATCGAAAACTCGCCCTCGGCAATGTCTTCTTTGTGCAGCAGAATGGTGGCCACTTCGCTCTCGATGATGAGGTCGACGTGCTCCTTTTCCAAAATCGTGTCGCGGTCGAGGATCACCTCGTTGCGCTCGATCGATACCACTTCTCCGGTGTCTTCGTCGACGAAATCTTCCATCCAAGATTTCAGAACGCGCGCGGCCAATTTGCGGCCCACGACGCGTTTCAAGCCGGCCTTGCTCACCTTAACTTCCTCAGCGAGGTCAAAGATTTCAAGGATGTCCTTGTCGCGTTCGTAGCCAATGGCGCGGAACAGGGTCGTAACCGGCAATTTTTTCTTGCGGTCGATGTAGGCATACATCACGCCGTTGATGTCGGTGGCGAACTCAATCCAGCTTCCTTTGAACGGAATAATCCGCGCGGAATAAAGCTTCGTACCGTTGGCGTGGAAGCTCTGGCCGAAGAATACCCCAGGCGAGCGGTGCAGCTGGCTCACGATGACGCGCTCGGCGCCGTTGATGATGAACGTACCGCGCGGAGTCATGTACGGAATGGTTCCGAGGTACACATCCTGCACGATGGTCTCAAAGTCCTCGTGCTCGGGGTCGGTACAGTAGAGCTTCAAGCGCGCCTTGAGGGGCACCGAGAAGGTGAGTCCGCGCTCAATGCACTCCATTTCAGAGTAGCGCGGGGGATCCACAAAGTAGTCGAGGAACTCCAGCACGAATTGGTTTCGGCTGTCCGTAATCGGAAAGTTCTCGTTAAAGGTTTTGAAAAGGCCTTCGTCACTGCGGTTTTCCGGCTTGGTGTCAATTTGGAAAAAATCGCGGAAGGACTTGATTTGGATGTCCAGAAAATCGG
>JACCDH011439351.1_pt1 | contig 88623 bp, 78 predicted proteins | sample 7442481 | NCBI WGS metagenome assembly JACCDH01 (sample SAMN15323433, study PRJNA562643) | freshwater metagenome | isolation source: river surface water | place: USA:Blue River Watershed | collected 2017-08-15 | reverse complement strand
CGGGATGCGTCGCCAGATCGCGCTCGATGACGCGGCTGCCCGGGTGGGCGGACTGCAGTTTCTCGATGAATTCCTGCGTCAGCTGGCGCGATACCGAGCCGGTGCTGCGAACACTGCTATTGATGTGGAGGATGGTGGTTGTCATGGTAGTTTCGCTCGTCGTTCAGGTTAAGAAAATCAGGGGATCAGTGGATCAGTGGATTAGTGGTTCCGTTGTCCAGTGATGCCCTATCAGTAGGGAAGGTCGAAGAGCAGCATCTCGGCGTCACGAGCGTCGCTCAGCTTGACCTCGCTGTGTTCGCGGATTTTCAGTGCATCGCCTCCTGAGAGGCGCACGCCATTGACCGCCAGCTCGCCACGGATCAGGTGCACATAGGCGCTGCGACCGGGAGCAAGTGCATGAACCAAGGCGTCGCCTTCGTCGAGGATGGCCGCATACAGCCGCGCGTCCTGATGAATGCGCACCGAGCCCTCGGCGCCGTCGGGAGAGGCAATCACTCGCAGGCCGCCGCGCTTGGAGGCCGCGTCGAAGTGCTTCTCTTCATAGCCGGGAGCGATGCCTTTGACCGAGGGCTGTATCCAGATCTGCAGAAAATGCACCTCGTTGCTCTCCGAGTGATTGAACTCGCTGTGCATGACCCCGGTGCCCGCGCTCATGCGCTGCACATCGCCATAACGAAGCACCGAGCCATTCCCCATGCTGTCCTTGTGCGCCAGTTCACCGTCCAGCACATAGGAGATGATTTCCATGTCGCGATGGCCGTGGGTGCCAAAGCCCATGCCCGGTTTGACCCGGTCTTCATTAATTACCAGCAACGGTCCGAAACCGGTATGGGCCGGGTCGTAGTAATGACCGAAGGAAAAACTGTGGTGAGAATTCAGCCACCCCAGATTGGCCAGTCCCCGGTCACTGCTCTTGCGGATATCGATCATGAGTGCCTCGTCAGGGTTTTATATGCGAAAAATTCGAATCTCAAGAAGTTTATAAAAAGAAAATAAATCGTCAAAACTGCATGGTTTATAAGGTGGTGGAGTATGAGATACTTTCAAGCGCCGGGGAAAGCGAAATATTTCGTTCAAATTCATCGATAAATTCGAATGCTCAAGATCAGTCTGGATGCTTTGCAACTCCTCGATGCCATCGAACGCGGTGGCTCATTGGCGGCGGCAGCCAAGGAAATGCATCGGGTTCCGTCTACCGTGTCCTATGCGGTGAGCAAGCTGGAGGATGACCTGGGCGTTGAGATCTTCGAGCGTTTGGGTCAGCGACTTGTCCTGACCGAGACGGGGAGGGCGCTGCTGGAGGATGGGAGGGAGCTGCTGATCGCTGCGCGTCATCTGCAGCACAAAGTCGCGCGTATCGCCAAAGGCTGGGAGGCGGAGTTCACGATAGGCATGGACCTGCTGTTTCCGCCCGCCTTGCTGATCGATGAGATCGCGGCGTTCTATCAGGCTAACGACAGCACCCGTCTGCGTATCACGCAAGAAGCCTTGTCGGGCACCTGGGAGGCCTTGCTGGATCGTCGCGTGGATCTGCTGTTCGGCGCGGCGGGTGAGGGCCCGCCGGGAGGAGGCTACGTCGCGGAATCCATAGGCAGCCTTAAATTCGTCTTTGCGGTCGCGCCCGCACATCCGCTGGCAGGCATCGACAGAGCGCTGACCCGGGCGGATCTTCTCGCACACCGCGTGGTGTCGGTGGCTGACACCGCTCGCCGGCTACCGCCGAGAACCGTCGGCCTGCAAGTGGGGCAGGACACGGTCACCGTTCCCGATCTCGAGTGCAAGCTGGCTTTTCAGATCGCCGGGCTGGGCGTGGGATTCCTGCCGGAACCGATGGCATTACCGGCCCTTCGGGCCGGATTGCTGATCGAAAAACAAGTCGAAGAACAACGCCCGCCCGAGGATTTTTTTCTGGCATGGCGCTCGGGTGAGCAGGGCGCCGCACTGAAATGGTGGAGGCAGCGTTTGAAAAACCTGCGGCTGATCGACCGGCTCGCGGAAAAAAATCAATTCCACCAGCCGTAAGTCGCCACTTCCTGTCGCGCCTCCAGATCGGGATACTCCGGATCCTGAGCGTGTGTATGCCTCAGTACATAGCCGGCGTTATAGGTATTGGTCAGCGTGAACTGGCAATGGCTGACCGCCTCGATCTTGAAACGCAGCTGGAACATGGTCACGCGGATGTTGCTTCCCTCGGTCGACCGGCCGGCAAGCTTGAACAGCAAGTGAATGTCCTCGATCGGTATCACGGTGCCAAAGTGATGGAGGAAAAGCTCGGCAACGGACAGTTCCGACGCAGTCAGCTGGGTCGAGTTCCCCGCATAGCAGAGCGTCCTGGATTCCGGCAGCAAGGTCAGCACGCCGCAGCCCAGTTCGGAACGCAGGCGCTGTCGTCGCTTCATGCCGGTAAACATCCTGCGAACCAGATCGTTGATCGACACGGGCTCGATCATCCAGTCCGAGATGATATCCGGCATATCCAGAAGATCGGAGGCCAGGATGTCACGCTGGAGTATGGCGATCAGCGGAGCCAGTTCATGGTCGAGGCTGTAGACCGATCGCACATGCAAGGACTCGCGTTGTTCTATCGTCCGAAGGTTTTCAATGATCGCCAGATCGTCGATTTCCATCAGCACGAATGACAGCTCGCCCTCGGCATTGTCAAGGCATGAAGAGTTGAACGGGGGCTGCAGTTCGACCAGTTGCCAGTGAATCAGCTTGCTCGGCGCAGAGGATCGGGGAAAAGGCGAATTGGCCGAAGCGAGTGCTTTGGTCACGCGCTGATACAGGGACGGACCCATGACTTTCAACAAAATCTTCAAAGGCATTTCCTCCACAGTTGAATACGTTGCTGAAACGATTGTCTGTTTCGTCGATCGCTGCCGCGGCACCGGACCGTTGCCATGGGCACTGAATCAAACGATCAACACCTTGTCCTGCCACTCCTTGATGTTTTCCCACAGGTTGAGCTCGAGCAGCCGGGCTCTCTCGGGAGACGCATAAAGACGTATTTCCACTTCAGAGCACCATTGCTCGCCATCGATCTGCACCAGGCGTTTCGCCATGCAGTCATCCTGAATGCCGCGCTCGGGCACCCACGCCACCCCCGCTCCGTTGAGCGCCAGCGTACGCAGTATGCGCGAGTGGGGGCTTTGCGCGACGACACCGAACTGCGGGTGAGCAGGACCAAACCGGATAATCCTGTTCAATAATCTGCCAAAAAATGTCTCCGGCGGATAAGACAGTATGGGAACGGTGCTCACGTGCATATCGGCAATCGGATATTTGGGTTCACCGTTTTCATCGGGAACACACACAGGCACGAGTCTGTCCCGTCCGAGGATCACTGACGCGCAGGACTTCTCATCTACCGTGATCGGTGCATTCGGGCTGTAATACACCATCAGCAGATCACAACGTCCGCCGGACAGCGCCACGATGCCGTCATAGGTCTCGCCGGCAGTGATATCGAACTTCAGTCCGCTGATGCGCCGGCTGAGATTGGCTATCCATTCCGGTAGCAGATGATCGATCAGCGAATGTGACACGTAGAGCTTGATGCCGGAAAATGCGCGGCTTCGGTGGCCCAGCGCAATGCGGGTGTCTTGAAGCTGCCTGACCATCTCACGTGCCGCGTCCCGGAACAGGTGGCCGGCAACGGTGAGACGCGGCGGCACGGTGTCACGATCGACCAGCGGGATGCCTATCCAATCCTCCAGAGATCGTATGCGCCGACTGAATGCAGACTGAGTCACGTTCCGGGTCTGGGCGGCTCGGGTGAAGCTGGATAAGTCAGAGAGCACCAGAAAATCCTCCAGCCACTCGATGTCCATGCTGCCTCTCCCGTGCCTCGATAGCGTACTGCTGCCTCGCAGATTCAGCCGGGCGGGCGCAGACCAAAATTAATATTTAGACAAATATCTGGCTCCGACTGTAATCAAAAAGGTTCCCGTCAGATAGAGGGTGTCTTGGCCGACAAACTTTATGCTTTGTCGCTTGTAGAGAAATATGAAAGCAGATGTGACGCGGGCACAACAGACTGACCCCGGATTTAGCCCCTAAAGCCACTATGGATACTCGCGAAATACCAATTTCAGCGTATTCGGGCTGGTGCAATGGGGATGCACATTGGTACACGCAAAAAAAACCGCCGGAGCGGATCCGGCGGCTTTTTCCTTTCAGCGAGGCCTTAGTCAATGCTGATGGATGTCATTGTCCTTGGTCTCTGCGACAAACAGGGTGCCGATGACTGCCGTGATCAAGGCAATGATGATCGGGTACCACAATCCGTAATAGATGTCGCCCTTGAAAGCGACCAGCGCGAACGATGTCGTGGGCAGCAGTCCGCCAAACCATCCGTTACCGATGTGATAGGGCAATGACATCGACGTATAACGTATGCGTGTGGGGAACATCTCGACCAGCATCGCGGCGATAGGACCATAAACCATGGTCACGTAGATCACCAGAATGAACAGCAGCAACAGAACCATGGGCTTGTTGATCTGCGAAGGATCTGCCTTGGCAGGGTAGCCAGCCTCCTTGATCAGCTCTTTCAGCTGGTCGGTGAACTCCTTGTCTTTGGCGCTTGCGTCTTCCTTCGACAGGCCCGCAGCGCTGTACGACTCCAGCGTCTTCTCGCCCACCTTGATGACCGCCGGCGTGCCCGCCGGTGCTGCTTCGTTCTTGTAGTTCACCGATGCCGCAGCCAGCTTGGCCTTGGCGATGTCGCACGAGGACGTGAACTTCTTCGTGCCGGTCGGATTGAACTGGAACTGGCACTCCGCCGGATCGGCGACCACGGTCACGGGCGCGCTGATCTGCGCGGCCTCAAGCGCCGGGTTTGCATAGTGGGTCAGCGCCTTGAAGATCGGGAAATAAGTCACAGCGGCAATCAGGCAGCCCGCCATGATGATTTTCTTGCGGCCGATCTTGTCCGACAGCGAGCCAAACACAATGAAGAAGGGCGTGCCGATCAGCAGCGATGCCGCGATCAGGATGTTCGCCGTTGCGCCATCGACCTTCAGCGTCTGCGTCAGGAAGAACAACGCGTAGAACTGGCCGGTGTACCAGACCACTGCCTGACCGGCGGTCAAACCGATCAGCGCGAGAATCACGACCTTCAGATTTTTCCACTGACCAAAGGCCTCCGACAGCGGCGCCTTGGAAACCTTGCCCTCGTCCTTCATTTTCTGGAAAGCCGGCGATTCATTCATCGACAGGCGGATCCAGACCGAGATCGCGAGCAGGAATACCGACACCAGGAAAGGAATACGCCATCCCCAATCGGCGAAGGCTTCCTCGCCGATCGCGGTACGGGTCGCGAGAATCACCATCAGCGAGAGGAACAGACCCAGCGTCGCCGTGGTCTGGATCCACGCAGTGAACGCACCGCGCTTGTCATCGGGCGCGTGCTCGGCCACATAGGTCGCCGCGCCGCCGTACTCGCCGCCCAGCGCCAGACCCTGCAAGATGCGCAGCGTGATCAGAATGATCGGTGCAGCGATGCCGATGCTGGCATAGTTGGGCAGCAGACCAACGATAAAGGTCGATACACCCATGAGCAGGATCGTCACCAGAAAGGTGTACTTGCGGCCGACCATGTCACCCAGACGACCGAACACGATCGCGCCGAACGGACGCACCAGAAATCCGGCAGCAAACGCCAGCAGTGCAAAGATGAACGCGGTGTTGGGATCGGTGCCAGCGAAGAACTGCTTGGCGATGATCGCCGCCAGCGAGCCATACAGATAAAAATCGTACCATTCAAAAACAGTACCCAGCGACGAGGCGAAAATCACCTTTCGCTCCTCGGCTGTGATGCCCGTTGATTGAGCGTCGGCAGTAGCCATTGCAGTCTCCTTAATAATTTTGTAAAACTCCTTATGCAGAAACACGTCCGCATAATGCCGGAGAGTGTAGGGACGCAAGCTTACGCGCAACTTGCTGCGAGCTTACAGAAACTTACGTCGGGATCGGCGATTAATCGAACGGTCGTGCGAATACTTATGCTATTCTGGACTCACAATGCCCGCAGTTGCCAGGCCAGAGGCCGCATGACCGGGTGCAGACCAACCTATGGAGCCCTTCATGACTGACGCCGTCATTGTTTCAACTGCCCGCACCCCGCTGACCAAATCCTGGAAAGGCGCCTTTAACATGACCCACGGCGCGACGCTGGGCGGTCATGCGTTGCAGGCGGCCATCTCGCGTGCAGGCATTGATCCGGCCCAGGTGGAAGATGTGATCATGGGCTGCGCCAATCCCGAAGGGGCGACCGGTTTCAATATCGCACGCCAGATTGCGCTGCGCGCGGGCTGCCCGGTCAGTGTGCCCGGCATGACCGTCAACCGCTTTTGCTCATCCGGTCTGCAGACGATCGCCACGGCGGCCCAGCGTGTGATCGCCGGCGAGGGCGATATCTTTGCGGCCGGCGGTGTGGAGTCCATCTCCTGCGTGCAGAACGAGATGAACATGCACATGGTGCAGGAAACCTGGCTGAACGAGAACAAGCCGGCGATCTACTGGCCGATGCTGCAAACGGCCGAGACGGTAGCCAAGCGCTATAACATCGGGCGCGAGCGTCAGGACCAGTACGGCGTGCAGAGCCAGCAGCGTGCCGCTGCGGCGCGCGCGGCCGGCAAGTTCGATGACGAGATCGTACCGATGACGACCGTGATGGCCGTCGCCGACAAGGACACCGGACAGATTGTCACACGCGAAGTCACCGCATCGGCTGATGAAGGCATACGCGCCGACACCACCTATGAAGGCGTGTCCCAGATCCGTACCGCCATTCCCGGTGGCGTGATCGCCGCCGGCAATGCGAGTCAGTTTTCCGATGGTTCATCCGTGGCGATTGTCATGAGCGATAAGGCGGCGGCTGCGGCCGGCAAAACGCCTCTGGGAATTTTCCGCGGCTTTGCGGTCGCGGGTTGCGAGCCGGATGAAATGGGCATCGGCCCGGTATTTGCGATCCCCAAGCTGCTGAAAAAGGCCGGCCTGAAAGTCGAGGACATCGATCTGTGGGAGCTGAATGAAGCATTCGCTGTTCAGGTGCTGTACTGCGCAGACACGCTGGGCATTCCGATGGACCGCCTGAACGTGAACGGCGGCGCGATCGCCGTCGGTCATCCGTATGGCACCTCAGGCGCGCGGTTGACCGGCCATGCGCTGATCGAGGGCAAGCGTCGCGGCGCGAAGTATGTCGTGGTCACGATGTGCATAGGCGGCGGGCAGGGGGCAGCCGGGCTGTTTGAAGTCGTTTAAGCGCGTTTAGGCAGCGCTGAACGATGTCATCAAAGATTCTGTCCAGGCGCGACCTGGACTTCCTGCTGTATGAGTGGCTGAATGCGGAATCGCTGACCGGAAGGCCGCATTTTTCCGATCACAGCCGCGAAACCTTCGATGCCGTGCTCGACTTGTGCGAGCAGCTGGCCACCGAAAAATTCGCGACCCACAATAAAAAATCCGATCAGAACGAGCCGCAGTTCGATGGCGAGCGCGTAAGCATCATCCCCGAAGTCGCCGAGGCATTGAAGGCCTTTGCCGATGCCGGACTGGTGTCCGCTGGCATGGCGTACGAGCACGGCGGCATGCAGCTGCCCTGCCTGATCGAGAAAGCCGGATTTGCCTGGTTCAAGGGCGCGAACGTCGCGACGTCGGCGTATGCGATGCTCAATATCGGCAACGCCAACACCATCATCAAATGCGGCTCGCCTGAGCAGATCGAACGCTATGCTCAGCCGATTCTGTCTGGCCGTTTCTTTGGCACGATGTGTCTGTCCGAGCCGCAGGCAGGCTCCAGTCTCTCCGACATCACCACACGCGCCGAGCCAAACGCGGATGGCAGCTACCGGCTGCGTGGCAACAAGATGTGGATCTCGGGTGGCGAGCATCAGATGTCCGAGAACATCATTCACCTGGTGCTGGCCAAGGTGCCCGGGCCTGACGGCAAGCTGATACCCGGCGTGAAGGGCATCTCCCTGTTCATCGTGCCCAAGTTTCTGGTCAATGAGGATGGCAGTCTCGGCGAGCGCAATGATGTCGTGCTGGCCGGGCTGAATCACAAGATGGGCTATCGCGGAACCACCAATACGCTGCTGAATTTTGGCGAGGGCAGGCACCGGCCGAGTGGCAAGGCGGGCGCAGTCGGCTATCTGGTCGGAACGCTGCATCAGGGGCTGGCGGCGATGTTCAACATGATGAACGAGGCACGCATTGCCGTGGGTCTGGGCGCGGTGATGCTGGGCTATACCGGCTACCTGCACGCGCTCGACTATGCGCGCAACCGGCCACAGGGACGGCATCCGCAAAACAAGGATCCCTCGCAACCGCAGCTGCCCATCATTCAGCACACCGACATACGCCGTATGCTGCTCGCGCAGAAGGCCTATGCCGAAGGCGGGCTGGCGCTGATTCTGTATTGCTCGCGGCTGGTCGATGAAGAAAAAACCGCCGACAGCGAGCAGGCACGGCAGGAAGCCACGCTGCTGCTGGACATACTGACGCCGATCGCCAAATCCTGGCCATCGCAATGGTGCCTCGAAGGCAATAACCTCGCGATACAGGTGCATGGAGGCTATGGCTACACCCGCGAATACGATGTCGAGCAGATGTACCGCGACAACCGTCTCAATCCCATCCATGAAGGGACGCACGGCATACAGGCGCTCGATCTTCTGGGACGCAAGGTCGTGATGCGTGATGGTCGAGCGCTTGAGCTTTTGTCTGCGCGTGTGACCGCGACGATTGCGCAGGCAGAGAGCGGAAAATTCAGGGATCTTGGCAGCGCATTACGCGATCGCTGGCAGCGCATGCAAGAGGTCACCCGCCTGCTGCACGGTGCCGGCGATCTGAATGTCACACTGGCGAACGCGACGCTGTATCTTGAAGCGTTCGGGCATCTGGTGATGAGCTGGATCTGGCTCGAGCAGGCATTGACCGCGCTGACATCCGAGAAGTCCGACAAGGATTTTTATGCCGGCAAGCTGCAGGCGGCCAGATGGTTTTTCCGCCATGAGCTGCCACGCGTCGATGCGCAGCTCGATCTGCTGGCGACACTGGACACCACCACGCTGGACATGCAGGATGCGTGGTTCTGAGACGACTGAAAAACAGGGAAGGCATGATCAAGCATATCGTGATGTGGCAGCTTAAAGACCACGCAGAAGGCGCGGACAAAGCAACCAATGCCGGCAAAATGAAAGCGCTGCTCGATGCCTGTGCCAATCTCGTGCCCGGCATGCGCGCATTCGAGGTCGTGATCGCTCAACCCGGGTTCGAGTGCACTTACGATATTGTGCTTTACTCGGAGTTCGAATCGTCGGCGGCGCTGGACGCCTACCAGAACCATCCGCAGCATGTCGCATTGAAGCCCTTTGTGTCAGCCATCCGGCAGGCGAGGCAATGCATGGACTACGAGATTCAGTAACCCTTCAAGCCCGAATCATACCGATCATAAAAAGAAGGCAGAAAACAATGCACACGATCAAGGAGTTATTCGACCTGACCCGCAAGACCGCGCTGATCACCGGCGGCTCGCGCGGTCTGGGTCTGCAAATGGCCGAGGCGCTGGGCGAGCAGGGCGCGCGTCTGGTGATCACCTCGCGCAAACAGACGGAGCTGGATGAAGCCGTCGCGCATCTGAAGCAGCGCGGCATTGATGTGATGGCCGTCGCTGCTGATCTGTCAAAAGAAGCCGCCGTCGCGCCGCTGGTCGATGCGGCGATCAGGCAGCTCGGACAGATCGATATCCTGATCAACAATGCAGGCGCGACCTGGGGCGCACCGGCTGAAGATCATCCGCTGGAAGCCTGGGACAAGGTGATGAACCTGAACGTGCGCAGCATCTTCCTGCTCTCGCAAGCGGTGGGCAAGCAGTCGATGATTCCGCGCCGTTATGGCCGCATCGTGAACATTGCCTCCATTGCCGGTCTGTCGGGCAATGGCCCGGACATGCAAACCCTCGCGTACAACACCTCGAAAGCGGCGGTCATCAATTTCACTCGCACACTGGCCGGCGAGTGGGGTCAGTACGGCATTACCGTCAATGCGCTCGCGCCCGGTTTCTTCCCCTCGAAGATGTCGCGCGGCCTGCTCGAAAAAATGGGCGATGCCGCCGCCGAGCGCGCGCCGCTGCGCCGCCTGGGCGACGATGAGGACCTGAAAGGCGCGGTGCTGCTGTTCGCGACCGACGCCGGCAAGCACATCACCGGGCAGACTCTGGCGGTCGATGGCGGCGTATCATCGATCATCATCTGATGAGCCAGCCCCGTTTCCCATTCGATATCCCTTTCCCGGAGCATCTGGGCGTTGAATTCGTTCATATGGAGAACGGCCGCGCCGAGATTGCGCTGAATCTTGAGCATCGTCATATGAACAGCTGGTACGTCACCCATGGCGGCATCACGATGACACTGCTCGATGTGGTGATGTCGCTCGCCGGACGTTCGCTCGATCCGGACGCGCGAGCGGCCGTGACGGTCGAAATGAAAACCAGCTTCCTGCAGCCCGGCGGAAAACCCGGCAGCCGCATCGTCGCAACCGGCCACGCGTTTCATCGCTCGACCACGATGTGCTTTTGCGAGGGCGAGATTCGCGATGGCGAACGTCTGGTAGCGAAGGCCATGGGCACGTTCAAATACATCAAGCGGCTGGACATCGCCAGCAAGCTCTGAAGGAGAAAACATGAGCACGTATCAGCAGATCGTACTGGCCTCGCGGCCCAAAGGCATGGCAGTCACCCCGGATAATTTCCGTCTGGAGCAAAAGCCGATGCCGGTGATCGAAGACGGTCAGCTGCTGGTGCGCAATCATTTTTTATCGCTGGACCCCTATATGCGCATGCGCATGGAGGATGTGAAAAGCTATGCCGCGCCACAAGCGCTGGATGAAGTGATGATCGGAGGCACCGCAGGCGAGGTGATCGAATCAAAGCATCCGAAGTTCAAGGTCGGCGACAAGGTGGTCGGCATGCTCGGCTGGAGCGAGATCGGTGTCTCCGATGGCGCGCTGTTGAAGCGGGTCGATACCAGCAAGATTCCCCTCTCGGCCTACCTTGGCATCGTTGGCATGCCCGGCATGACGGCATGGTACGGGCTGAACCAGATCATCCAGCCGAAAGCAGGGCAGACGATCGCGGTCAGCGCCGCGAGCGGCGCGGTTGGCGGCGTGGTCGGGCAGCTGGCCAGACTGAAAGGCTGCCGCGTGATCGGCATCGCCGGCGGCAAAGAAAAATGCAGCTATGTCGTCGATGAGCTGGGCTTCGATGCCTGCATCGACTACAAGGCCGGCAATCTGTTCAGGGATGTGAAAGCCGCCGCACCCGATGGCATCGACGGACTGTTCGAGAATGTCGGCGGCGCGGTGATGGATGCCGTGCTCGCGCGCATGAATCCCTATGGCCGCATCGCGCTGTGCGGGCTGATCTCCGGTTACGATGGCCAGCCGATGCCCGTGCATAACCTGCATGTGGTGCTGTCGATGCGGCTGATGATGCAGGGCTTTATCGTCTCCGAGCATATGGATCTGTGGCCAACGGGTCTGGGCGAGCTGGGCAGTCTGGTCGCCGAGGGCAAGCTCAGGTTCAGAGAATCGATTTCGCAAGGTCTGGCATCTGCGCCGGACGCCTTCATCGGTCTTTTGCGCGGCAAGAATTTCGGCAAACAACTGGTCAGACTGATCTGAGGAAACAATGAAGCATTTCAGCGGCCGCGTCGCGGTCATTACGGGTGCCGCCAGCGGCTTTGGAAAAGAATTTGCGCTGCTGGGTGCAAGTCTGGGCATGAAGCTGGTGCTGGCCGATGTGCAAAAAGAAGCGCTCGAAGCGACAGCCGGCGAGCTGCGGGCGACAGGCGCCGAGGTCGTCGCGCAGCTTTGTGATGTGCGCAAGGCGGAACAGATCGAAGCGCAGGCGAAAGCGGCGATGGAGGCTTTCGGCGCGGTGCACCTTGTATTCAATAACGCGGGGGTCGGTGCGGGCGGCCTGGTCTGGGAAAGCTCGCAGGCCGACTGGGAATGGGTGCTCGGCGTGAACGTCTGGGGCGTGATCCATGGCGTGCGCGTGTTCACGCCCATCATGCTCGAGTGCGCGAAAAAAGATCCTTCGTATGAAGGCCACATCATCAACACCGCCTCGATGGCCGGTCTGCTGAATCCGCCGACGATGGGGATTTATAACGTGTCCAAGCATGCGGTGGTGTCATTGTCCGAAAGCCTGTATCACGATCTGTCGCTGGTGCAGGCACCGATTGGTGCTTCCGTGCTGTGCCCGTATTTCGTGCAGACCGGGATCAGCCAGTCGCACAAGCACCGGCCTGACGATGTGCAGGCCTCTGACAAACCCACCGTCAGCCAGCAGATCTCGCAGACCGTGCTCGAAAAAGCCGTCTCGTCGGGCAAGGTGACGGCGGCCGAGGTCGCGCAGCGCACCTTCGATGCGATACGCGAGGGCACGTTCTATATTTATTCTCACCCCGGCTCGCTGGGCAATGTGCAGCGGCGCATGGAGGACATCCTTGCCGGCCGCAATCCGAGCGATCCGTATGAGGCGGTGCCGCATGTGCGCGAAAAGCTGCAGGCCGGACTGAAAGGCGAGGGCGGGTGAATATCCCCATTCAGGACGGGCAGTACGCATCGCTACCGAATGGCATACGCCTGCACTATGCGAGTGCCGGCGAGCGCGGCAAGCCGCTGCTGATCTTCCTGCACGGATTTCCCGAATTCTGGTTTGCCTGGCACGCGCAGCTGGCCGCATTCGGCGACCGCTTTTATGCAGTGGCGCCCGATCTGCGCGGCTTCAATCTGTCCGACATGCCGAAAGACGTGTCGGATTACCGCCCGAAACGGATCACTCAGGATATCGAACAGCTGATCGCTCATCTTGGCTATCAGCGCTGCGTGATGGTCGCACATGACTGGGGTGGTGCGGTTGCCTGGAATATCGCGATCAGCCAGCCCGCGTTGCTCGAACGTCTGATCATCATCAATGCGACACATCCCTACGTATTTGCGAAGGCGCTGGCAAATGATCAGCAGCAGCAGCAAGCCAGCGCTTACATGAACTGGCTGCGCGCCAGCGGTTCGGAACAGGCGCTGGCAAAAGATGATTTTCGCGTGATGGAGCAGCTGATGCTGGGCATGGGCAGACCGTCGGATCACTGGTTCGATGAGGCGACCCGGCAGAAATATCATGCGAGCTGGGCGCGGGGTCTGTCGGGCGGGGTCAATTACTATCGCGCGACGCCGCTGTATCCGCCGACCGCTGATGATCCCGGCGCGGGCAAGCTCTCGCTGAAACCGGAGGATTTTCATTGCCGTGTGCCGGTGCGCGTGATCTGGGGAATGCAGGATAAAGCGCTGCTGCCACTGCTGCTGGATGAACTGCCCGAACTGGTCGATGACCTGATCATCGAGCGAATTCCCGAGGCCACGCACTGGGTCGTGCATGAGCAGCCCGAGCGCATACGTCAGCTGATAACACGCTTTCTGGTTGAATAATTAAAACTCAGTAGAGACGAGTGATGGCAAAACAAGATTTTTCCTTCTTTTATACGCTGCGCGTTCGCTGGTCGGAAGTCGACATGCAGGCCATCGTCTTCAATGGCAATTACCTGAATTACTTTGATGTCGCATTCACCGAGTACTGGCGCGAGACTGGCCTGCCGGATGTGATTGCGCAATCCGAGGCAGGACTGGAGCTGTTTGCGCGCAAGGCGGGCATCGAGTATCACGCGCCCGCCCGCTTTGACGATGACCTGCAGATCGGCGTGCGCTGTGCCGGGCTGGGACGCAGCTCAATGCGTTTTGTGCTGGAGATCTTCAGAGGCGATGAATTGCTGGTGTCTGGCGAGATGATGTACGTGCACGCCGACAGCCGGGCGCGCAAAAGTGTGCCTGTGCCGGAAGACTGGCGCGACACGCTGGTGCGTTTTGAAAAATCGCTGCCCGTCAGCGCCTGAGAATCGAACGTCTTGTGAAAGTGCGCATCATCACCGGCGACTGGGACAGCCTGCGCGACGACGCGCAGAAAGTGCGCATTGAAGTCTTTGTCATCGAGCAGAACGTGCCCGCCGAGCTGGAGTGGGATGAAGGCGACGAGGTCAGCACTCATGCGGTCGCCTACGATGAACAGGGACAGCCGGTAGCGACCGGGCGGCTGCTGCCCGACGGTCATATCGGACGCATGGCGGTCAGTCAGTCACTGCGCGGTCAGGGAATTGGCAAGCAGGTATTGATGGCATTGCTCGACCATGCACGGCAGGATGGCCACAGTGAACTCGTGCTGCATGCGCAGACCCATGCGATCCCGTTCTATGAGCAGCAGGGTTTCGTGGCTGAAGGCGAAGAATTCATCGAAGCCGACATGCCGCATCGTCTGATGCGCCGGCGATTGCAGTAATAGCCCGTCTCCGGGGAGACGTCAGCGAATGACGCGCTCCACCAGCTGCGCCTGCCCGCCGCTGCTCACGCGCAGCAGCGTCGATGCGCGGGTGCCGTAATCGGGCGACTCGATGCAGATCGGCGACAGCAGGCGCTCCCATTCCAGCGACACGCCGGTATCCGGCAGCCGGCCATCGGCCGCGCGCGTGGTATCCGACAGCATCTCGAAATACGCATCATCAGGCGCGCCCTGACACAGCAAGCTGGAGAATTGCGCCTTGGCGCGCAGTACCTTGGGCCAGGGCGTGTCGAGCGAGCCATTCGACAGTCCGTAAACGCCCGGTTCGAGCTGACGAACCAGCGTATCGCCCTCATTGGTGAACCAGAAGCTGCGCTGATGATCGCCAAGCAGCAGATTGAATCCGTTGTAATCGGCGGCGCGTTCGCGCACGCTGTTCAGATACTCTTCCGCGCTGATCGTCGATTGCAGAAAACCGGCGACCAGCTCGCCGCGCGAGCGGACTTCGCTGCGTCGCTCGCCGCCTCTGCGGATATTCGTCAGCGCTGCAAAACGGCCCGACCGGTTCATGCCCAGCCAGGTGCCGCCGGCCTGCAGATCGCGACCGGCATACACGATTGGATGATCGTCCCACCAGTGCGCGGCTTGCGAGGGCCGGTTGAAAAATTCATCACGATTGGCGGCCAGCACCAGCGGGCAGTCGGGCAGCACCTTCCATGCGAAGACGATCAGGCACATGTGTCGATATCCACAAAGATTTCGGTGTGACGCTCGCCGGCGATCAGAGGCAGCAGATCATGCACGGCGACGGCTTTTGCCAGCGCGTCGTCAAAATGCTCAGGCACGTCCGGATAGACCTCCATCCAGGTCTGGCAACCGTCGACGAGTTCCGGCCGGCGCTTAAGGCTGCAGTCGATCTGGTGACCTGCGGCCAGCGACTGCTGCATCGCCAGCAGCATTGGCTGCAAGATAGACACATTTGAGAGAGGTACGCGGTAGTAGACGTAGATATCCATCTCAGGCAGCAGCTTCGAGCGGGTAGGGAAGCGCTTTGAACTGCAGCAGCGGCCCGCTGGCCGCGCCCAGATGCACGGGCATGAGGGTGGCCTCCGTCTTGATCTCGACCAGACAATCGATGCGGCCGTCAGGTCCGCGTTCCGCATTGACGATCATGCCTGCGGGCTGGTCGGGATCGGCCTCGGAGAACACTTCGGTGCCCGGCGCGACTGCGGCAGGGTCGTTGATGTCGATGCTGGCCAGCAGCATGCGGCGCTTGAGCTTGCCCAGATACTGGCTGCGCGCAACGATCTCCTGCCCCGGATAGCAACCCTTGCGGAAGTTCACGCCGCCGACCAGTTCGAAATTCACCATCTGCGGCACGAACTGCTCGCGGGTCGCTTCCAGTATCTGCGGCACGCCGGCCTGAATGTCGAGCCAGCGCCAGTGCGCCTCAGGCTGCGGCTGCAGCCCGGAAGGCAGTCCGGCAAGCAACGCGTCGCGCTGCCCGGCGGGCCCGATCCATAGCGCGCGGCGCAATCCCTGACTGTCCGTCAGACGGATCAGCCGGCCGCCGGCGACAGGCTGGCTGAGATAAGGTGCTTCGGCCAGCGCAGGAAAATCCTGATCGACAGGCATGCCGATGCCGACCACCGCCAGCGTATCGCTGACGTCCTGCAGCGTCACCTTTGAGCGCAGCACGAACATCTGCAGCCGCTTCTGAAAACCCGGCAGCAGGCTCCTGGGCAGCAGCATCAGGAGGGCGTCGTCCGAGGGCCAGATCAGCAGACTGGCCAGCAAACGGCCTTTGGGCGAGCAGTAGCCGGCGAGCCGGGCATCGTCGGCACCCAGATTCTCGACATCATTGGTCAGCTGGTTGTGAAGAAAATGACGGGCCTCTGCGCCTGAGGCCCGGATCACGCCGTGATCCGACAGAAAGGAGATGACACCTTGTTGCTCAGCCATGAAATCCTGGTCGCGTGCAGTGGGACGCTATCATTACGAACTTTCGGGATTATAGAGTCGCGCGAAAAATCGCGTCGATGCTGAATAAGTAACAGCTTGAGGGAGACCGGGGTGTTCAAGAAGATTATCGCGCTGGGCATGCTGCTGGTGATGGCGGCCAGTGCGTTCCTCGTCTACTGGACGCGCGATCCGCTGATCGCGGCCGGCGGCGCTCCGGTGGAATTCAGCATTGCCTCGGGCAGTGGATTGCGTTCCGCAATGAAACAAGTGCATGCAGCCGGCGTGCCCGCGCCGCCGCTGCTGATGGAATTTCTGGCGCGCGGTCTGGGCAAGGGCTCGGTGATCAAGCCCGGCAGCTACCGGCTGATGCCGGGCACCACGCCGCTCGGACTGGTCGATATGCTGGTCAGGGGCAACACGATCAAAGAATCCCTGAAGATCATTGAGGGCTGGACCTTCGAACAGATGCGCGCCGAACTGGCCCGGCAGCCATGGCTCAAACATGACAGCGCAGCGCTGAGTCTGGAAGAGTTACTGGACAAAGTCGCGCCGGGCTTTCCGCATCCCGAAGGTATTTTTTATCCGGACACCTATGTGTTCGAGCGCGGCAGCAGCGACCTGCAGATTTATCAGCAGGCGCATCAGCAGCTGATGAAAAAACTGAAGCAGGCCTGGGACACGCGCGCGGCAGAGCTGCCCTACGATAACCCCTATGAGGCGCTGATCATGGCGTCGATCGTCGAGAAAGAAACGGGCAAGGCCGAAGAGCGGAAAAAAATCGCCTCGGTGTTCATCAACCGGCTGAGGCGCGGCATGCTGCTGCAAACCGATCCGACCGTGATCTACGGCATGGGCGAGCGCTTTGATGGCAATATCCGCAAGCAGGATCTGGTCACCGATACGCCGTACAACACTTACCTGCGCCCCGGTCTGCCGCCGACGCCGATTGCCTTGCCCGGTCGTGCCGCGATTGATGCAGCGATGAATCCGGCACAGGGCAAGGATTTGTATTTCGTCGCGCGAGGTGACGGCAGCAGCGAATTCTCGGACAATCTCGACGATCACAACCGGGCGGTGAATCGCTATCAGCGCCGTTCCCAGTAAAGCAGCCCCCATGAATACAGGCAAATTCATCACCTTCGAGGGCATCGACGGCGCCGGTAAATCCACGCATGTCGAAGGCGTCGCGGCGTTTCTTCGCGCGCGCGGAAAAACCGTGATTACCACCCGCGAGCCCGGCGGCACGCCGCTCGGCGAACGTCTCAGAGAGCTGCTGCTGCATGAAACCATGCACCTCGAGACCGAAGCGCTGCTGATGTTCGCTGCCCGCCGCGAGCACATTGCGCAGCTGATCGCGCCCGCGCTGGAACGCGGCGACTGGGTGATCTCCGACCGTTTCACCGATGCCAGCTTCGCCTATCAGGGCGGCGGTCGCCAGCTGTCGCTGGACAAGCTGCGCGCACTGGAACAATGGGTGCACGCCGACTTGCAGCCTGATCTCACGCTGCTATTCGATGTTCCGCTCGAAGTCGCCCGCCAGCGGCTGGACAACAGCCGAACGCTGGACAAATTCGAGCAGGAGCAGCAGGATTTTTTCGCTGGCGTGCGCAATGTTTACCTGCAGCGCGCGACAGCATTTCCCCGGCGCATACGCGTGATCGATGCGACCCGGCCGCTGGATGAGGTCAGCCGTCATCTGGAGCAGCTCGTCGCTGCACTCTGATCAGACCTTTCCATGACCGGTCTCCTCTACCCCTGGCAAAGCGCTGACTGGCAGCGCTGGCAGCAGATGCGCGACCGTCTGCCGCATGCGATCCTGTTTCATGGCGCGGAAGGCACGGGCAAGGTCGCCTTCGCTGAGCACGCCGCGCAATCGCTGTTGTGCGAAAGCCCGGATGTCGAAGGACATGCGTGCGGCGAATGTGCGTCCTGCGGCTGGTTCTCCCAGTACAGTCATCCGGATTTCCGGCGCGTGCGTCCTGAGGCGCTGGATGCGGAAGAGGAAGAAGCCAGTCCCGAGGCCGAAGAAAGCACCACGAAAAAATCCGGCAGCAAGACGCCTTCGAAGGATATTCGCATCGAACAGGTGCGTTCGCTGGCCACGTTCATGAATGTCTCCACGCATCGCGCGGGACAGCGAGTGGTGATGCTGTATCCGGCCGAGGCGCTGAACGCCGCTTCCGCCAACGCGCTGCTCAAGACCCTCGAAGAGCCACCACCAGAGACCGTGTTCCTGCTCGTCACGCACCGCATTGATCGTTTGCTGCCGACCATACTGTCACGCTGCCGGCAGTTTCCGCTGCAGATGCCCGACGCGGAAGCGGCGCTCGCGTGGCTGAAGTCACAGGAGGTCAGCAACCCGGAACGCTGGCTCGCAGAGCAGGGCGGCGCGCCGCTGGCCGCACTGGCCGCCGCCGGGGGAGAATTTGCCGAAGCGCAGGAGGAATGGCTGTCACATCTGGCACGGCCGGGCTCGGCCGCAGCGCTGGCCGTGGCTGAGCGGCTACAGAAAGTGGCGCTGTCGCAGCTGGTCGCATGGCAGCAGCGCTGGCTCTATGATCTCCTCGCCCTGAAACTCGCCGGACGGGTACGCTACTACCCGCATCATCGCAAGAGCCTCGAAGCGCTCGCAGCACAGACCAGCGCCGAGCGCCTGCAGCAGGCCTTGCGCGATGCAGCTTCCCGCCGTGCGGTCTCGGAGCATCCGCTGGCCGCGCGGCTTTTTATCGAAGACATGCTGCTCGACTATGCCCGGCTGATGCAGCCGCCCCGCGCGGCGGCCTGATCATCACTTCTGATGCCCGGTCGGTCGGCAGCGATTTATCCGACAGGCTGACATCATGCAAGAGCACTCCGCTGCCGACAATCCATTGCGTCCTTCGGTGGTATCGCTCGCGATCCGCGATCGCGCAGCGCTGTATGCGGCCTACATGCCGTTTCTGCGGCATGGCGGCATTTTCGTTCCGGGCAACCGCGCATGCCGGCTGGGGGAGGAAATCTTCCTGCTGCTGACGCTGATGCAGGATGAACAGCGCTACCGGGTTGCGGGCAAGGTCGTCTGGATCACGCCGGCCGGCGCAGGCAATCATCACACGCAGGGTTTCGGCGTGCACTTCCCGGATGACGAGGCAGGAGGATCGCTCAAGAAAAGGATAGAAGCGCTGCTCGGAACTTCGCTGGGGGCCTCGCGCTCCACGCACACGATGTGAAGCGCCGGCAGCGGCGTACAATACCGGCGGTTCGTCATTCACCCCCGGTTGTCATGTTCGTCGATTCTCATTGCCATATTGATTTCCCCGAGCTGGCTGATCGCCTGCCGGAAATACTCGACACGATGCAGGCCAATCAGGTCAGCGAGGCGCTGTGCGTCTCGGTGACCCTGCCGGAATTTCCCAAGGTACTGGCGCTGGCCGAGGCGCATTCGAACATTTATGCATCGGTCGGCGTGCATCCCGACTATGAAGACACCGAGGAACCCACGGTGGCCGGACTGGTGAAGCTGGCCGGTCATCCGCGCATCGTGGCCATCGGCGAAACCGGGCTTGATTATTACCGGCTTCAGGGCGATCTTGACTGGCAGCGCGAGCGCTTCCGCGTGCACATCCGCGCATCGCGCGAGAGCGGTAAACCGCTGATCATTCATACCCGCTCCGCTTCCGAAGACACGCTGCGGCTGATGCGCGAAGAAAAAGCCGGCACCGATGCCGGCGGCGCGGGCGGCGTGATGCATTGCTTCACCGAGAGTCTCGAGGTTGCCGAGGCGGCGATGGCGATGGGTTTCTACATTTCGTTTTCCGGCATCGTCACTTTCAAGAATGCGAAAGAACTGCAGGCCGTCGCCCGCGCAGTGCCGCTCGAGCGCATGCTCATCGAGACCGATTCACCGTATCTCGCGCCGGTACCGAAGCGCGGCAAGACGAATGAGCCGGGCTTTGTCCGGCATGTGGGCGAATTCCTGGCTGATCTCAAAGACGTGCCGCTGGCGACGCTGGCCGAGGCGACCACCCATAATTTCCGGACCCTGTTCAGGATCCCTGCCGCTGCATGAACATCAAGCCCGTGAGCGGACAGGTACAGGATCCCGGACGCCGGCAATTGCTGGCGGCCGCTGTTGTGCCGGGTCTGGAACGCCTGCTGCAGCCACTGTCAAGGAAACCGGATTCATTCACTGATTGGTTTGATGCGATCCATCTTGACGAGGTCAATCGCTGCCGCCAGCTGCTGGAGCGCGGATTCGACCCGAACACCATCGAGCCGGAGCGGTTTGATACGGGGCTGATCCTGTCGGTCCGCAAAAAATCCTGGAAAGTGTTCGGCTTGCTGCTGGACGCAAAGGGCGTTCAGCTGGATGCCCGCTCGCGCAATGGCGACACCGCGCTGATGGTCGCCGCTTTCAATGGCGAGGTGAGTGCCGCCGCGCGGCTGATAGAAAAAGGCGCCGAGATCAACCGCCCGGGCTGGACCGCGCTCCACTATGCGGCAGCGTCCGGCAGCCTGCCCATCGTTCGCCGTCTGCTCGATCATTCCGCGTACATTGATGCCGAGTCGCCGAACAAGACCACGCCGCTGATGATGGCCGCACGCGCAGGTCATGAGAAAGTCGTGCTGCTGCTGCTGGAAGAAGGCGCTGACGTAATGCTGAAAAACGAGCTGGGTCTGGATGCCATTGATTTCGCAAAATCGCAGGAGCGCGCATCGATCGTGCTGCTGCTTGAGCGCTGGCAGAGCAGGGCCAGCGTGCAGCCGCGACCCTGACTTTATTCTCAGGCGGCCGCACGGCGTTCAATACGCATCAATCTTCGCGCCATCCGCGCACATTTCCGATGAAACTGCAGGCAGCATGTCCAGTCTGACTGGCAGCCGGGATATCCCGTGCTTTCCGATGCAGACAGCGCCTGGAGGCTTCATGAAAAAATCCGTCACTCGTCTTTTCCTGCTGTTAATGGCCGTCTCTGGCTGGGCCTACGCACAAACCTCCACCAGCAATGGCGTGCGCGAGAGCACCAGCCCTTCGCGCGCCGCGGACGTGGAGCGCAAGGCAGAACGCATGTCCGGTCAGAGCAGCGGCGAGACCGGCGCGGCAGGCAAGGAGAGCAAGCCCCGCAAGAAAGCAAAAAAAGCGAAGAAGAAATCCGGCCAGCCCAAAGGTTCGGACACGTCAGGTATGTCAGGCACCTCAGGTACGTCAGGCACCTCAGGTACGTCGGACGCTTCGGAAACCGCAGGCAGCACCGGCAGTTCTGCCCCGTCGGGCAGCAGCTCCGGCAATTCACCATAAGCTCGTCAGGCATTCTGCGGCACTGTCTCTGCTACAGTGCCGGCATGAGCACATCAAGTCTGGACCGGATACTGCAATCGCAGGGCTTTGGCACGCGCAAATGGTGCCGGCAGCTGATCGAAGAAGGTGAAGTCAGCATCAATGGCGTGGTCATCACGGACTACAAACAAAGCTTTGCGACGGCTGGGCTGCGCTTTCGCCTGTTTGATGAAGACTGGGAATATCGTCAATTCATCTATCTCGCGCTGAACAAGCCGCCTGATATCGAATGCTCGCGCAAACCCAGCCACCATCCGGGCGTGATGAGCCTGCTGCCGGAGCAGTTCAGCTGGCGCGGCGTGCAGGCGATTGGCCGGCTTGACCATGACACGACCGGCCTGCTGCTGCTGACCGACGATGGCAGCTTCAACCATGCGATGTCGTCGCCGAAGCGGCATGTACCCAAGCTTTATCGGGCGACCACGCACGACCCGGTCACGCCGGCTTTGGTGAAGGCGCTGATGGACGGTGTTCAGCTCAGCGACGAGCCGGCGCCGCTGGCCGCGCTGCGCTGCGAGCCGCGTGGCGAGCATCAGCTGGATATCGTGGTCGAACAGGGCAAATATCATCAGGTCAAGCGCATGCTGGCCGCGGCCGGCAACCACTGTGCAGCGCTGCGGCGCATAGCGATAGGCGGCCTGACGCTGGAATCGCTCGGTCTGCAAGAAGGAGAATGGTGCTATCTGGATCCGGCAGCGCTGGCCTTGCTGGGCGCGGAGGCCGCATGAGAGAGACGCTGATCGTCGCGGCGCAATTCGTGCTGATCGGGCTTCTGATCTGGCCGTTCACAGACATCCGTTTCGTCGCGCCTGCGGCGATTCTGGCACTGCCGGCGCTGGCATTCGGCGTCTGGACCCTGAGGCACAACCGCCCCGGGAATTTCAATATTCGTCCCAGCCTGCGCGAAGGCAGTCAGCTGGTGATGGACGGACCGTATGCGCTGGTACGTCATCCGATGTATGTGTGCGTGCTGTGGTTCGGCATTGCCGCGCTGGCTTTGTATGCAACGGCTCTCAAGCTGGTTCTTCTGTTGCTGCTGTATGTCGTATTGAACGCCAAAGCGGCGATGGAGGAGAGCCTGCTGCTGGAGGCTTTTCCCGATTATGCGGAGTACATGCGCAAGGTCGGACGATTTTTGCCGAAACGCACACCCGGATAGCGGCTTCTCAGCGAATGATCCGGTAGCAGGGTTTGTAGACCGAGCCCGGCAGTTTCATCCGGCCCTGATCGACGAAGGCCGACAGCAATTCGTCCAGCCGCGCCATCAGGTCCGGATCGCCCTGTATCTCGAACAGGCCATGTTTCTCGATCGCCTGTATGCCCTGCAGCTTCACATTGCCGGCGACGACACCGGAGAAAGCGCGTCTCAGATTAGCGGCCAACTGGTGCTCCGGCTGCTGCTTGTGCAGGCTGAGCGAGCGCATCGATTCATGCGCGGGGACAAATGGCTGCTGGAATGCATGATCGATATGCAGCTTCCAGTTGAAGTAATACGCGTCGCCCTGCGCCTTCCGATACTCTCTGACGCGGGCAACGCCTGCTTGCGCAGCCCTTGCCACGCCCGCTGGATCGTCGATGATCACCTGATACAGCTCCTGCGCTTTTGTGCCCAGCGTCTCGCCGATGAACGCATCGATCTGTGAAAAGTAGGATGCCGATGATTCCGGTCCGGTGAAGATCAGCGGGAAGGGCAGGTCGTGATTTTTCGGATGCAGCAGTATGCCCAGCAGATACAGGATCTCCTCAGCCGTGCCCACGCCGCCGGGAAAAACGATGATCGCATGACCGGCGCGAACGAAGGCTTCCAGCCGTTTTTCGATATCCGGCAGAATCACCAGATTGTTCACGATAGGATTCGGCGATTCGGCGGCGATGATGCCTGGCTCGGAAAACCCCAGATAGCGGCCATTCGCGATGCGCTGCTTCGCGTGGCCTATCGTGGCGCCTTTCATCGGGCCTTTCATCGCTCCCGGGCCGCAGCCGGTGCAGATGTCCATACCGCGCAGACCAAGTTCATAGCCTATGCGCTTTGAATAGTCATATTCCGTGCGCGATATCGAATGGCCACCCCAGCAGACCACCAGTTTCGGATCTTGCGCTCGCTGCATCACATCGGCGTTGCGCAGGATATGAAATACAAAATCGGTCAGGCGGGCGCTGTCGGGCTCGTCCTGATCGGCGGCCGCCTGCTCGCTGGCGGTAAAGACTATGTCGCGCAGTACCGAAAACAGGTGTTCGCGTACGCCCCTGATCATCGCCCCATCGACAAAGGCCGAGGCTGGCGCGCCGCGGATATCCAGCTTGATGCCGCGCTCGCGTTGCACGACCCGGATATCAAAGGACGGATAGCGCTCCATCAGCGCCTTGCCATCATCCAGATAGTTTCCTGTGCTCAACACTGCGAGCGCGCAATTGCGGAAACTCTGATATAGGCCGGTTTGTCCATGATCCAGCAGACGGGTCACTTCTGCCTTGGACAGGATTTCCAACTTGCCTTCGGGGGAAATAATGCTGTCGATAACCGGGTAGTCCATGCCAGTCGGGTCGGTGTGGAGTCAGACATCATCTTAACCCGCAGTCTGCCGACCCGCCGGAAAGCCGGAATGCCCGATTCCGGCGCACGAGCTATGCCGAGTGAATTACCCGGATTCAAGAGCCTTGATTTTCGTCAATAGGATTTCGCCGAAATATCACCGCTGTGCTTTTATCATCGCGCGATCATTCAGTTCTGCGGCCATGCTGCGGTACGTACGGGTTATCCGGTCTGGTCAGGTGATTGATCGCTTTCGCAGGGACACGCTTGAAAACAAACGACACTGAACGCGCCGATTCTCTGATGACTATTTCATCGGATTTCACACCGACGGATTCGCCTGCCACTGAGCGATGGATCGCTCTGTTGCCTGAGCTGGTCTTCGTTCACGATCTCCGGCTGGGACGGCATGTGTACAGCAATTCCCGCCCGGAGCGCCTGCTCGGCATGAGCAGCGAGAGTTTTCTGGCATCCGGATTTGGACAGGATGCGCGAATCTTTCATCCTGATGATCTGGCTTCGCTGCGCGAATGGTGCGACAAACTATCGGAGCTCGCCGATCACGAGATACGGCAGATCGACTATCGTATCCGGCATGCGGAAGGGCGGTGGTGCCGCTGGCGGGTGAAAGCAGCGCCCGCGCAACGTGATCCGGACGGCACGCTGCGGCAGGTCATATGCAGTGCGGCCGATATCACGGAACATGCTGACCATGAGCAGGTGATGCACCAGCAGACCGAGATTCTGAAGCTGATACTGGACAGCATGACCGAGGGCGTGATCGTCTGCGACCAGGACGGCAAGACCCTGCTGGTCAACCGCTCTGCCGAGCGCATGCTGAAGCTCAGCGAGCCACTGACCCGGCTTGCGCAAATCAGGCGTGCGCACGCGAGCGAATCCCGAAAGAACGAGAGTTTTCGTTTTTGGCACCAGCATCCGCTGGTACGCGCACTGAATGGCGAAACCGTCGCCGATCATGAACTCTCACTGTACGACCGTCGGCGCGATCTGTCGGTGACGCTCAGCCATTCGGCAGCGCCGCTGAAAGACAGCGATGGAAAGATCATCGGTGCCGTCGATGTGTTCCGCGATGTGACCGAAAGCCATCGCGCATTGCAGGAACTGCAGAGAGCCGAGGAACACTTTCGCCTGCTGGTGGAAGGCACGACCGATTATGCGATCTTCATGCTGGATAAGTCGGGCCATATCGTCAGCTGGAATCCCGGCGCGGAGCGCATACTGGGCTATCGAAAGACAGAAGCGGTCGGACGTCATGTATCGACATTCTTCACGCCGGAAGACCGGGAAAAAGGCGAGCCACAGCGGCTGCTGCGACAAGCCCTGCTGGACGGCAGAACCGAGGAAGACAGCTGGCGGGTGCGCAAGGATGGCCAGCGCTTCTGGTGTACCGGCGCACTGGGTGCGCTGCATGATCATGAGGGACACGTGCAGGGCTTCGTCGAGATCATGCGCGATAACACCGAGAGGCGGCTGGCCGAACAAAACGCCTTTTTCCTCGCCAATCACGATCCGCTGACCAGCCTGCCGAATCGCGCCCGGTTCATGGAACACCTGCATGAAGCGCTGATCAATGCCGATCGCGACAATGCGCGGGTGGCGGTACTTCTGCTGGATCTGGACCGCTTCAAGGCGGTCAATGATCATCTGGGGCATCACGCGGGTGACCAACTGCTGCGACTGGTCGCGCAAAGATTGCAGCGCTGCGTGCGCGAAACCGACACCGTGGCCCGGCTGGGCGGCGATGAGTTTGTCGTTATTCTCACCCGGCTCAAATCGCTGGCGGCAGCCGAGCTGATCGCGGAAAACATCTTGCGCGAGCTGTCGCAAGGCTATGAGATCGACAATCAGCTGGTCAAAAGCGGTGCCTCGATAGGCATCGCAATGTATCCGCAGGATGGTCAGGAGACCGGCGATCTGCTGCAGAAAGCCGATCTGGCGATGTACCGCGCCAAGGCGAGCGGTCGGCACCGGTTCCGCGCATTTGCGCCGAGCATGCTGACCGAAGTGCAATTGCGACAGTCCCGCGAGGAACTACTCAGACAATCGGTCGAGCAGGGGGATTTCGAACTGGTCTACCAGCCTCAGATCGATCTGCAGTCGCTGGGCTTCGTCGCGGTCGAGGCCTTGCTGCGCAGCCGCAATCAGGGGCTGATGGCCATGTCAACCCGATCGCTGATCGCATTGGCCGAAGAGATTGGCCTGATCAATGATCTTGGCGCGTGGGTAATGCGTGCTGCCTGCATACAAATGGGACGATGGCGCGCTGCCGGCCTGCCGGAATTCCGCATGGCGGTCAACGTCTCGGCAATGCAGCTGCTCGATCCTCTGTTTCCGGGCATGCTGAGATCGGCGCTCGAAGATGCCGCACTGCCGGCACAGATGCTGGAGATCGAGGTCAATGAAAATGCACTGGTGATCGCGCGCGAGGGACAGAGCAGCATTCTTGATCAGCTGAAGTCTCTGGGCGTGTCGATCAGCATCGATGATTTCGGCACCGGTGTCTCGACGCTGTCTTTCCTCAAGGATTTTCCGGTCGATGTGCTCAAGCTCGATCCGGCGCTGATACGCAACCTGCCGCGCGACCATGAGGATTCTGCAATCGTGTCCGCGATCGTCAAACTTGCGAAGGACTTGAACATCAAAGTAGTGGCCGAGGGTGTAGAGACAGTAGAGCAGCTGAGCTTCCTGCGCGGCACTGCCTGTCATCGGGTGCAAGGTTATCTGTTCAGCGAGGCCGTGCGTCCGGAAAAACTTGAGCAACTACTACAGAGCAGAAAAACGCAGGGACAGGTGTTCCACTAGCGACTCCGGGGAAGCGGCCGTGCTCCGGCCCGGTCGCAATGTCTGGCGCATCGCGCATGCCCGGCGATTTTCTATGCTGGTGGATGCCGAGGATTACTTTCGCACGCTGCGCGAGGCACTGCGCAAAGCGCGGCACAGCATCTTCATTCTGGCCTGGGACATCGACAGCCGGATGAAGCTGGTGCCGCCAGCGGCCCATGACGGCTATCCGGATGCGCTGGGCGACTTTCTGCATGCCATTGTCAGTGAGCGTCCGGCGCTGCGGGCCTATGTGCTCAACTGGGACTTCACCATGCTCTATCAGATGGAGCGGGAGTGGATGCCAGTGGTGAAACTCGGCTGGCGCACACACAAGCGGCTCGCGTTCTGCATGGATGCCGCGCATCCCGCCGGCAGCTGTCACCACCAGAAAATCGTGGTCATCGATGATGCACTGGCCTTCGCCGGCGGTCTGGACCTGACGCGCTCGCGCTGGGACACGCCGCAACACCGGCCGGACGAACCCTGTCGCATTGACCCGGACGGAAAACGCTATGAGGCTTTCCATGATGTGCAGGCCATGGTGGATGGCGACGCCGCGCGCGCACTGGGCGAATTGTGCCGTGCACGATGGCGGCAGGCCACCGGCCGTGAGGTTGCTGCAACGGACACTGCACTGTGCAATGCCGCCGGCGGCGATCTCTGGCCCGCTGCGGTGCCTGCCGATGTCACGGAGGTGCCGGTAGGAATAGCGCGCACTTTTCCCGATTATCTCAGTCAGCCGGCCTGTCATGAGCTGCTGCATCTGCATCAGGACATCATCCGGCAGTCGCGCCACTATCTGTACTTCGAGAACCAGTATTTCACCTCGGGTGTGCTTGGCGCTGAACTCGCGGAACGACTTGCACAGCCCGACGGTCCCGAGGTGCTGATCGTCTCGCCGCGCAAGCAAAGCGGCTGGCTGGAAGAGGCCACCATGGGCGTGCTGCGCTCCCGTCTGCACGCGCGCCTCTGCGCGGCGGACGGGGCAGGGCGTTACCGTCTCATGTGCCCGCATGTGCCCGGACTGACCGACGGCTGTCTGAACGTGCACAGCAAATTGCTGGTGATGGATGGACGCTTGCTGCTGATAGGATCAGCCAATCTGTCCAATCGCTCGATGGCCTGTGACACGGAATGCGGGCTCTGTCTGGAAGCCAGCGGCTCGCCCCAAGAGCAGGCGCGCATACGCGCGGCGATTCAGCGCATGTGCGCGCGGCTGCTCGCAGAGCATCTGGGCCGGTCGGTCGCGACGGTGCTGTCCGTGATCGCGCCGTGCACCGGGCACGGACAATTCCTGGCTGCCATCAACACACTGAATACCGGCGAACGGTGTCTCCGGGCCTTCGATCCGACCGCCGTGCCCGAGCTGGATGCGCTGATACCGCGCCATGCGTTGTTCGATCCTGAACGTCCTATCGCGCCCGAAGCCCTGATCGCCGAGTTGCTGCCGGCCGATGCGCGCGCGCCTCTGCGCAGACGGCTGTGGCTGCTGATGCTGGTCGCCGGCCTGCTGGTCGCGCTGGCACTGGCCTGGCGGTATTCGCCGCTGCGCGATTATCTGAACCTGCGCGAGCTGCTCCTCATTGCGGAATCGCTGCGCGACCTGCCGTTTACCGGGGGGTTGCTCATGCTCGCCTATGTGATCGGCAGCTTGCTGATGGTGCCGGTCACGCTGATGATCGCCGCGACGGGTCTGGTGTTTGGCGTGATGCCCGGCGCGCCCTATGCACTCTCGGGATCCTTGCTGGGCGCGCTGGCGGGATATGGGCTGGGAAAATGGCTCGGACATGATGCAGTGGCGCGGCTGACCGGCCCGCGCGTGAACCGGCTGTCGCAGCGCATCGCGCGCAGGGGCGTGATCGCCGTGGTGGTGGTCAGGCTGCTGCCGCTGGCGCCCTTTGGCGTCATCAACCTGATCGCAGGCATCTCGCATATCCGCTTGAGAGACTACATCATCGGCACAGTGCTCGGTCTGTTGCCGGGAGTTCTGCTGACCACATTGTTCGCGCACCATCTGCTGATGGCGATACGCCGCCCCGGTGAGCAAACGCTGGGCGTGCTGCTGATCGTCGTGTTGCTGCTGGGCGGATTCGCACTTCTGATCAGGCAATGGCTGTCCCGCAGAACTGCACAAGGAAGCGAGTAAGTGAGGGCCATCCCTGCCAGATGCTTCCCGCTGACGCTGGTCACTTACAACATTCACGGAGCAATCGGCACGGATGGAAAATTTTCGCCCGCGCGCATCGCCAGTGTGCTCTCACGCCTGAACGCCGATATCGTCGCATTGCAGGAGGTGCCGCTGGGCGGCGAGCACTGGCCGAATGTGCTGCATCAGCTGGAAGACTGGCTGCCGCTGGTCGGGGTGGAGGCGCCTACCTTCAGCGTCGGGCAGCGCCGGTTCGGCAATGCGATACTGACGCGTTTTCCGGTGCTGGAGACGCGGCGCATCAATCTCTCGCTGCCGAATCGCGAGCCGCGCGGCGCGCTGGATGCCGACATTCATTGCATGGGGCAGCGATTGCGGGTGATCGCAACACATCTCGGTCTGCGAGCGTCGGAACGCACGCATCAGGTCGAATGTCTGCTGGAGGCTTTCGACTCCGGGCAAATGCCGGTGATCCTGATGGGTGACGTGAATGAATGGTTTGTCTGGGGACGCGGCCTGCGCCGTCTGGTGTCGCATTTCCGTTCCGTGCCGGCGCCCGCCACTTTTCCATCGCGATGGCCTGTGTTCGCGCTGGATCGTATCTGGATCCGGCCCCGTCACCGGCTGCTGAGAGTCAGCGTTCATCGGGATGACGAGGCGCGCAGAGCCTCGGACCATTTGCCGCTGGTGGCACAGATCCAGCTGTGAGCGACGCACACAGCGCGTGCAGCGCCGGCAGCGGAGGGCGCCGGGCGCTACAATCAGGGCTTCAGACATTCGCCTGCAGGAGAAAACAACCATGTCCGACACCGCGCCCCGTACGCTCGCTCGCGTCATCAGCGCAATGAACACCTCCGATGGCGCCGGCGTTCGCCTTCGCCGCAGTCTGGGCAGCAGCGAGGGCACGCGACTGGATCCTTTCCTGATGCTGGATGAATTTTCATCCGACAATCCCGGCGATTACATCGCCGGTTTTCCCAATCATCCCCATCGCGGCTTCGAAACCGTGACCTACATCCTCGACGGCCATATGCGCCATGAAGATCATCTGGGCAATCAGGGCGACCTGAAAAGCGGTGGCGTGCAATGGATGACTGCCGGCCGGGGCATCATTCACTCGGAGATGCCGCAGCAGGAAGAGGGAAGGATGCGCGGCTTCCAGCTGTGGATCAATCTGCCCGCCAAAGAAAAAATGAAGCCCGCCGGTTATCGCGACATACCCGCTGAAGAAATACCGGTGCATGAACTGCCGTCGGGCGGCCGGGTGAAGGTGATCGCCGGCAGCCTGCCACTGAACGGTCAGACGATCGAGGGCCCGATCGCGGGTCTGACGACCGAGCCGATGTATCTGGATGTGCAGCTGCCCGCAGGCGCATCATTCGCTGCGCCTGTGCCACGCGGTCTGAACGCCATGGCCTATGTTTTCGAAGGCAATTTGCAACTGGCCGGAGATATCCGCATGCTGCCCACGCACAGCGGCGCGGTGCTGTCGGACGGCGATACAGCTGAATTCATCGCCGGCAGCGCGGGCGCGCGTTTTCTGTTGCTGGCCGGACGCCCGCTGAACGAGCCCATCGTCCAGTACGGACCGTTCGTGATGAACACCGTCGCCGAGATCGAGCAGGCGATCCGCGATTATCAGACCGGACGCCTGACGGCCGCCTGAGTAATTTTCTCCGGGCTTTCGACGGCTGCACGCGCAGCGTCGGCGATGCCGCGTGCCGCAGCATCGAAATGATAGGGTTCGATCAGCAGCTCTGAATGCCGCCCGAAGGCCGCGCAGCGCGCAGGATGCTGCAACAGCTTCAGCGCGCACGTGGTCCAGTCGTCGAGGTTCAGTTCACGCACATAACCATTCTTGCCATCGATCACGAGTTCGCCCGCCACGCCCGCATGCGGCGTCACGATCACCGGCAGTCCGGCAGCGCAGGCTTCATTCGCGACCACGCCCCAGACATCGGCACGCGTCGGAAACAAGAACACGCGCGCTGAGCGATACAGGGATGGCAGATCTTCCTGCCGGGCGAAACCATGGAAATCCACCTGAAGCGCCGACGCGTGCATCGCGGAGAGTTCCTTCAGCGCGCGCTCAAGGCTGCCTGAACCGACAAACAGCACGCGGATTCTCCGCTTCAGTTGCTGTGCGCATCGCTCGGCCACCTGCAGCGCAAAGTCCGGCGCCTTGCCGGGTTCGAGCCGGCCGCAAAAGATGAAATCCCATTGCTTTGCCGAGGGCTCCGCACGGTTCTGAAATCGGTGATTGTCGACACACAGACACGACAGATAACAGCGACTGTCATCGACCCCATAGCGCCGGTACAGCGCCAGCCCGCCCTTGCTGGCGGCGATCAGCGCAGCCGCCCTGCCATAGACCCATCGCCGCACGCGCTGATGAAGCTGACTCAGATGCCGCTCCGATTCCAGTGTGCCATCCGTCATCGGCACATAGGCGCGATGGCGCAGCACCGACCACAGCAGTGCGTACAGATGGGTCGGGTTGAAGCCATTGCCCACCACGACCTGCGGATCGAACTGGTTGAGGGCGATCAGCACATCAGGATTGTTGTGAATGTAGCGGCCATTGACAGTCTTTATTCGTTCGCGCAGGAACACATGATCGAAGGTCATGTCCGGCAGATTCCATAGCCGGTTCGGCTCCCGGCGGCAGCAGAAGATCACCCGCAGGTCGATGCCGGACAAGGCCGCCAGCCGGTTGTAGACCGGTATCCGGTACGGCGGCGGTTCGTTAATGACCAGCGCGAGGCGGAGCATAGGGCAGGGGAGTGTCAGCGGATGTCCGGAGCGCTGAATGCGCAGCATGACTGGCCAGCGCCTCCTGATAAATGCGGATCATTTGCTCGTAATTGATCTCGGGCGTGTAGCGCTCCAGATAGGCCTCGCGGGCAGCGCGACCCATGGCCAGCATCTGCGCCGGGTGACTGTGCGCATAAGCGATGGCCCGCGCAAGCGCATGCGGATCGCCGGTCGGCACCAGCAAGCCGGTTTTCCCCTGCACGACGATTTCTTTCATGCCACCGTGCCGGCTTGCGATCACTGGCGTGCCGCAGGCAAAGGCTTCAATGGCGACCAGCCCGAAGCTTTCGACACCGGTGCTGGGCATGACCAGATACGCCGCCTCGCGCAGTCGCGCCTGCAGCACCGGAGATTCATGAAAGCCCCGGTAGCGCAGTCCGGGCGTGCCCTCGACCAGCGATTGCAGCGGCCCTTTTCCATAGACATCGATCTGCACCGAGGGCAGCTGACCGAGTGCAGCGGCCAGCGTGTGCAAGCCCTTTTCTGCCGACAGCCTGCCGATGAACAGACCGCCGCGCCGGTTTCGCCAGTCCGGTGCCTCATTCACGTGCACGAAATTGGGCTTGATGCGCATGCGATCGAATGGCAGGCCCCCTTCGACGAACTTGTCTCTGCACAGCTGATTGAGCACGATGTACCGCTCTACCTCCTTACGCCAGGTGCCGCGCAGGCGGTGCAGGAGAATCATCGTCGCGGTGATGGCCGACTGCGACAGCGAATCCCGGTAACAGCGATGCACGACAGCACGCCAGGGCAGGTGACCGATGCATTCCTCGCAGGCGGCGCCGTTTCGCAGCAGCATGGCCTGAGGACACAGCAGACGAAAATTATGCAGCGTCTGCACGACCGGGATCGCCAGCCGTCGCGCGGCTGCGTACAGCGAGGGTGAAATCAGCGGGAAGGTATTGTGCGCATGAACCAGATCAGGACAAAACTCTCGCTTCAGGCGGCCCATGTCGTTCACAGTCTGGCGCGACCAGAGCACGCTGGCCGCCGCATCGCGCGCAGCCATGGAGGCCAGCTCGCGATTGTCGCGGGTGTACAGCATCACCTGATGCCCGTGCCGACGCAGCAGCGCCACCTCGGCATCGACGACGGTGTCCTCGCCGCCGCGATAGTGATACCGGTTGTGCACGACGAGTATGTTCATGCGCCGATCTTAGGCGAGCGGCTGTTCGCCATGTCGACCTGGCGCAAGCGAGTCGGCTATCATCGGCCGCATGACCGGCGATGCCGGATCCGGTTCATCAATTATCAACGGGAGACACGGAATGAATCCACTGGCACTCGATGGCAAGCGCGTGCTGCTGACGCAGGCGAATGATTTCATGGGGCCGGTGCTGCAGCAGGTTTTTGCCGAACTGGGCGCGACCCTGATCGCCGATGACGGAGCGCTGGATGATCCCGCGCGCCCTGAGGCGCTGATCCGGGAAGCAGGGCAGGTCGATGTGCTGCTGGCCAATCTGGGCATACCTGCGCCGTCCACGCCGGCGGCTGAGGTCACGGACGAAGAATGGCGATCGGCGTTCGCTTACATGGTTGATCCGCTGCACAGGCTGGTCAGGGCTGTCTTGCCGCAAATGACCGCGCGCGGATCCGGAAAGATCATCCTGATCGGCAGCGCCTCCGCATTGCGCGGTATTCGACGCGCGTCCACCTACAGCGCCGCCCGGGGCGCGCAACTGGCCTACATCCAGTCGGTGGGCGTGGAGGTCGCTGCGAAGCAAGTGCAGGTGAATGCGATTGCGCAAAATTACGTCGACAACCCCACGTATTTTCCGCCGGAGGTGCAGGCCAATCCGGTCTTCCAGGAAAAACTCAGACGTGAGGTGCCGCTGGGCCGGCTGGTGTCCGCGCGCGAAGATGCGCTGTTTGCTGCCTATCTGGCGAGTCCCGCTGCAGATTGCTTTGTTGGCCAGGTGTTCCCGGTGTGCGGCGGATGGGTCGCACGGTGATGCTTCAGTGAATAACTGCGCGAATATTCTAACGACTAACTGAGCGACTAACTGAGCGACTAACTCAGCGAATGAATCAGCGAAGTAATCAACGGGTGTCGTTGTGCAATGCCTCGCGAATCGAATCACGGGTCGCCACGGCCTGCGCCTGCCAGGGTCCGGCGATCGCGGCGGCTTTTTCTGCTATGGGCAAGGCTTCCGGCAATCGGCCCTGATCCTGCAGCACGCTGGCCAGATTGTTTAACGCGATCGCACTGTCGGGCCACAGGCTAAGCGCTGAACGGAAAATCGCCTCAGCGCCTGCCCGGTCACCGCTGCGATAGACACTATTGCCCAGACCGATCTGCCATATCAGCGCATTTGGCCAGCGCGCCATCGCGGCACGATACGCGTCGATCATCTGCCCGGGCGCGACCTGCTTTTCGAGCGCAGTGAGCGCGCTGGCCGCATCCTCCGGATCGATCGCAGCCGGCAGTTTTCCCGGCGGCAGCGCCAGCATTCCCCAGTAACCGCTGCGCGCCCAGGTATGTTCAAAAACAGACAGCGGCATGCGCTCGCGCGGGTTCGGCCCTGAACGCAGAGTGATTTCCCTCGCAGGCAAATCGTAGCCAATCACGACCGCGTAATGCCATCGCGGCAGCCAGGACAGTCCGAGATTCTGCAGCACCAGCACCAGCACCGGATGACCCTGCGCGACTTCATTCAGCAGGGCGTTCATGGACGGCCTGATCCGCGCGGCCAGCGCACCGTGACGACGGGCGGCCGCCAGCATTTCCGGCTGCAGGCTGCCCTGGCGCGACGGCAGATAGACCTCGGCCTCCAGCACCTCCGGGCCGACATCGATCCCGGCGGCTCCCAGGGTCATGGCCAGCGATGCCGGGCCGCACTGATGCATCTGCTGCGCGAAATAAGGCGTGTTGATCAGCTCGGCTCGTTCCGGCAGCGCACCCGGCGACCTCAGCACGTCGGGCGTCTGAGTCGCGCAGCCAGCCAGCCACAAGGCGGCCGCGCCAGCGATAAACCACCATTTTTTCATCCGACGCTGGTTAACGCTGTGCGCGGGTGAACGGGAAAACCTTGGTGAAACCCAGAATGTCGGTGATCAGAAGAATGATGAAAATCAGTCCGACAGTGCCGAAAAAATCACCGCCAGCCGGCAGCCGGTCGGTCTGATCGGCCAGCGTTGCAAGCTCCTGATCGGTCAGCGCGGCAACCCGTTCGCGAGCCTGTTCGGGCGACACACCCATGGATTCGAGTTGCCGGACCAGCTCGGGCCGGGCCAGCGCCTGACTGACTTTCAGCTGATGAAGTTCGCGGCTTTGCTGCGCGCTCATTTGTTCAGCAGAAATGAGCGCGGCGTGGGCTGACTCGGTAACGGTGAGCATTGATATGCTGAAAATCAGCGAATAAACAATGACTTGTCGAATAAATTTCATTTGGAATCTCCGGTTTGTTTATGCATGCGGACGGCAGCTATCTACGTGGACAACAGTTGCAAGCGGAGTTTTCCAGCTTTGGTCTGCGAGACATTGATCCATCTCAGATTTCATATTAGCAATCCGCGATCCCTGCGCGATCTCTACATAAACCGCATAATTTGTATTATGTAAAATAGTATTTGGGCCTGGATCAGATCAGTCCTCAAGGCCCACGCACCCTTATCCCGGTAGTCGCGAGATCAAGGCACTGTCCGGTAACCAGATCATTTCCTCAGGCGTCCCTCGGCGATAGTTTGTTCGATCATCAGCCCGGCCAGCATCGACAGTTCGGCTGCCAGCACATTGAGCAAGTCATCCGAGGTGACCATCCCGTACAGGCCGCCTGAGCGGTTCACCACCGGCAGACGGCGCACGCGTTTGCCGCGCATGATCGCCAGCGCGTCGGCGAGACTGGCATCTTCCTGCACCGTGGTCAGCGGCGACGACATCAGATCGGAGGCGGTGAACAGCCGGGCTTCGATATCCAGCGCGATCGTCTCGACGAGGATGTCTCTGTCGGTCACGATACCCAGCGGCATGCGCTGCTCCTGCTGCTGGCTGTCGATGACCACCACGTCGCCCACATGATGCCGGCGCATCAGCGCCGCGACCTCTGCGACCGGCGCATCCGGCTCGCAGCAGATCACATTCATGTTGCAATAGTCCCTGATAAACATCGGGCGCCCTCCGGAAAGGCCTGCCGGATTGACACCCGGCAGGCAATGGGCACAACATAGCTATGACAAGAATCCCATCGACTAGTAAGGTGACACCATGTCTGAGCCACGCCCCTCCTTTGCCGATACATCCAGTCTTGAGCGAATCTCCGCTCTGATCTCTGATCTCGAACAGGAATTGTCGACGGCGCGATCGGATTCACCCCGCGTCATCGCGCTCAGGGAAGAATTGGCGCTGCTCAGGCGCACGCTGTCTGCCTCCGACAGCGAGGCAGAGCAGCTGCGCCGGCAACTGCATGGCACGCATGGCAAGCTCGGCGATCTGGTCGCCAGCGTGGAGGGCGAGGTGCTGAAGGACACGCCCTATCTGACCGAACTGGGCAGGATCCTCGGTCTGGTCTGAACGCAGATGGTCTGAACGTAAAAAAATCCCGCCGGCGGGGCAACTTCCTCTGCCCCGCCCTGTCCTACCCCGGCTTCACACATTCCTGCAATCCCTGCGTCAACGCTGACGCCGCCCCGCCGCAGGCCGCGGCATTTTCACGACGAGTTTTCATGCCAAATTTCCCCTTGCTTGCGCAAACGCTGAAGAATGCGCATCTCCGCACCGCTTTGTTTGCCTTGCTGCTGCTGAGCGCCGTGATCATTTCCATCGAGAGAGCGCCCAAGCTGCTTGAACAATCCCCGGTGGTCTACAGTCAGGATATTTCCCTCATTACGTCCCTGCCCGCCCAGCGCGACCGTCTTGAATATCTGCTGCTGGCACAACCGCTGTCGGATTCGCCGCGCTACGTCATCAAGTACAAAGATCAGACCAAGCTGCTGTCGGTCAAAGTGCCCGGCACGACCCATGTGAATCTGAAACGCGAGGTACTGCTGAAAAACGGCATCCCGTATGCGATCGCGCAGCCGCAGTGGCTGGCCACACATGAGGAAGTGCTGCATGATCAGGAATCGCCGCAAAGCTTCTGGCAAAACGCCGGCGGCTTCATGGCCCGCAATGCGATCGGCCTGTTGCTGCTGGTGCTGATGGTCGTCGCCCTCAAAAAGAGCATGCCCGGGCTGGGCAGTGGTGTGTCGGTCACCCGTCCCGACAAGCTCAAAGGCAGCATGGATGATCTGGTCGGGATGGAAGACATCAAGCGCGAAGTCGCACACCTTGAATCAATGATCCGCAATCGCGAACTTTATAAATCGCACAATATCGACAAACCGTTCAATGTGATGCTGACCGGCCCGGCGGGCACTGGCAAGACCAAGCTGGCCGGCTATCTGGCCAAGCAGCTGGATATTCCGCTGATACAGGCGTCCGGCTCCGGACTTGAATCGGGGCTGGTAGGCGGCGGCTCAAAGACACTGAATGCGATCTACAAAAAAGCCTGCGCACAAGGACGCTGCCTGATTTTTCTGGATGAGGCGCAAAGCCTGTTCATGCCGCGCGGCCGGGGCGAGCGCAAATGGGATGACGATACGGCCAATACCCTGCTGGGTCTGCTGGATGGCATCAAGAGTGATGAAGGCAGCGGCGTGATCTGGGTCGTGGCCTCGAACTTCGACGATGCCAACAGCGAGATGGATGAGGCCATGCTGCGCCGCTTCGCGGTGAAGATCAATTTCCGGCTGCCGAACAAGGCCGAACGGCGCGAGCTGCTCGCTGTCTTCCTGCGGCGCAAGGACAAGGCCGTGGTCGCCTGGGATAAGCTCAATCTCGACTACGTGGCCGACATCACCGCGAATCTCTCCCCTGCCCTGCTGGAAAGCGTGGTCGACCGGGCCAGCATGATCGCCATAGAAGAAAACTGCCAGATCGATACGGACCTGCTGTTCCGGGCGTTTGAGCGCAGCGCGATCGGCCTGACTGACCGCGCGGCCAGTGCCGAGAAAGACAAGCAGCGTGAGCGGGTGGCGCTGCATGAGCTGGGGCATTTCTTCATGCAGATCGATCCGCTGCTGAAACAGGGACTGCCGCTGGAAGAAGTCAAGGCTCGCTCGCCGTTGCTGAAGATCAGCACGGAATCGGTATCGAAACTGGGCGCGCTCGGCTATGTGCTGTCCGCCACCCCGGAGGCGGGATTGCAGACACTCGAAGAGCTTGAGCAGGATGTGATGCAGCTGTACGGCGGCGTCGCAGCGGAAGAGCTGTTTTTTGGCGCACGTGGAATTTCCGTCGGCAGCCAGAATGATATTCAGAAGGTCACCGCGCGGCTGGAGCTGATGGTCAATCAGCTGTCGATGTACTCGCGCTCGAAACTGGATTATCGCCAGCTCAGGCGCGATGGCGCGCCGGATACTTCGGTGCGCGAGCTGGAGCAGAAAGCCGATGAGCTGTACGAGCAAACGCTCAAGTCCATCGCTGGCTACAAAGACTGGATGAGTCAGCTGAGAGCAACGCTGATGGAGCGCTACGTGCTGTCCAAGGATGAGGTATTCGAGCTGCTGGCCGCGCTGCAGGCCAAGTCTGGGACCACGTCGTCGCAGGCCTCACCGACCGGTGAATCGCTGGCAGCCGCATGACTCCGCGAGTGGCCGGACCTTGAGGTCCGGCCCTGTCCAGCGGGCTCAGGCATCAAAATGTCTGATCGCGTCGGCGAAAAACAGCGGCCATTTGCCGCGCAGTTCCTCGCGGATCGCATTGGCAAACACGACACCCATCACCGATGTAGCCGGCTCCGAACTTGCAGAGACCTGTTGCCCGCCATTGCCCGTCGCCGGCTTGAGCGGCTTCATCGCATAAGGATAGAGCTGGCGCGTGATCAGCAGATCAAAGCCCAGGTTCTGACGCGCTGTGAGGATTTGCGCGGTATTCAGATCCGGATTCTCAGCGGCCTTGTCGACCAGTTTCGCATCCAGACGGCGCCAGAATTGCAGCAGACTGGCAGGCAGCCGTGATTGCTGCAGTTGCTGATCGAGCCCGAAAATCATCAGCACACAGGCTTTCACCTGCGCCTGCATCGCATCACTCATTTTTTTCTTGAGCGCATTGGCCTCATCGACATCCATGTCAGTCAGATCGCTGGTATGTACCGACAGCATCTCCGGATGCGCGTGAGCCAGCACCGCCAGCATCGCAAAAATCGTCTTGCCCGCGTCGCTCTGACTCAGATGATTTGCCAGCAGCGAACGCAGCAAATTACTCAGTGATACCTGTCCTTGCTTGTCGGGGGAGATTTTCAGGGACTGCAGACAATCCGGCAGACCGGAGGCTGCGATCTTGTAATCCAGCCGGCCTAATTGATTGATCTGCTGGATGGTCAACACCCTGGGAACACTGCCCGACTTGGCGGTGGCCGGGCCGATCAGCTGCGCTATCCACAAGTCGGCCAGCGCATTGAGCTGCTCCGGTGCAGGCTGATTCAGATTGATGGTGTTGGGTGGCGCGCTCAGTCTTTGCGCGGGCATCTTTGACGGCGATGCCGGTGCGGTACCCGTGGCGGTGGTGGCTGTATTGGTGGTGGTGGTAGTGGTAGCGGCGGTGGTGGTGGTCGTGATGCTGTGATGAAAACGGGGCGATTCAATCCGGTGCCGGCTGCTTTGCATCACCTCATGTTCGCTGCGCTGCGAACGCGGAGATTTCACCCGCCGCACGGAGTCACCGGAATCACCGGGCGATGTGATCGAACGGATCTTCAGCACGGATGCCCCTGTGGGCGACTTGAAACTTTCGGCAATGGTTTCACCTGTTTCGGGAGATCGTGCAGATCGCGCTTCCGTCAGCGCTCCCTTCTTTTTTTCCGGTGAGCGCATCGCCGGCATCGATTGATGCTTTTTCGAGGGCGAGGACAAGGTTTTCTCGGGCTCCGCAGGGGAAGCGGGCGACGGCGCCGCCTCCCTCGCGTCACTCCCCTGTTGATAATTCAGATGAATTTCATTAGTGGACAGCATGATCAAGCGATCCTTTATCAGAGATTTTGACGGGTGTCCGCATTCGGGGTGACGGAATTGGAATTCGCATTCGTCATGATCACGACCGGGATAGCCGTGGCTGCCGTGGTTGCTGTGGTGGTAGCAGTCGTGATCATGGTCGTTGTGGTGGTGGTTGTGGTGGTTGCGGTGGCGCCGGTAGTGGTCGTCAGCACGGGAACGTCAGGCGCCCCGGAAGAGGTGTCGCTGCCTGACGATGGCTCATCATGGAAGGTCTCAATCATCGCGTAATCAATGAATGTCTGATCGCCAACCGATGGCGTGAGCATGTCCGACAGCTCTACCAGATCCTGAAGCAGGCGCGGGTCAAATGCGACCGTTCTGCCCTTGATACGTTTGGCCGTGTCTGCATCGACTTCTTTGGCAAGCTTGATGATGAATGCTCTGACCGGCTGACTGACGTCGTTCTCAGGCAGCTTTTTCATCATGGACAGAAGATCATTCCTGATATGGTCGAGCGTCTTTAGACCATCGTAGCCTTTCAATTTTCTGGAAATCTCTTTCTCAAGCAGGTTTGCCAGCTTGCTATCCAGCTGTTCGGCATTCAGCGCGCTGACCAACTGATCGAAAATGGCGCTGTTTTTCTTTGTGTATTCACGTCGCTTCTTTTGATCAGCGATCGCATTGTAGTAATTCATGTTTCTGCTTGAAACACTCTTTTCTTTCAGCGCTGCGATTCTTTGCTCGCGAATTTTTTCGCCTTTCTTCACAGCCTCTTCTTCTTCCTGCTTGGCTTTTTTCTCAAAAAATGACTGGTGCTGCTCTGACATGGTTTTCATTGACCGCTCAAAAAAATCTCTGGCTATCTCAGGCATCGCATTTTTCAGGCATTCCGCCAATGCGGACTGCAGCCAGGCTTGAGACTGGTTGGGAATCGCCGGAAAGCGTCTCGCGATCATCGGCAGCAGGATGCGGGTAAATATCAGATCGAAAGCAACGTTGTAGCGGATCTTATTGATATCATCGATGCTGAGTTGAGGATCTTTTTTGCATCGTTCAATCACATCGCTGTCTACGGCCAGCAAGACCTGAACGATGAAATCCCTGGTCAGCAGGCTGTCACTGAGTTTCCTGATCTGGCCGTCGTCCTTGGTTTCACCGGTAGTTTTGGTTACTGGGAACAAGGCATCAATGGCTGCTTCTGCCAGCGGTTTGAAGCGGGCAATTTCTTTTTCTTTGACAGTTTTGTCACCGTCGCCAAACGAAATCTCCGGGTTGCATTGAGAGATCGCCTGACTGATGAATTTTTCTGCTTTTTTCCATTGCGGAGCGGCTTCGAGAGTCGCTTTGAATAATTGCCTCAGCAACGGAGCCACGGGAAAAGATTTCGCAGCTTTGTACTGGTAAAGAGACTTCAGGCTGTCGGGCATATCCTTTGCCGCGATTTCAGGATCTTTCCGGCCTAGCGATTTGATACTTTCCGGCTTGCCCTCGGTGAGCAGCTCCAGCGTGGCGCTCGAATAAAACTTAACTGCTTCAGCAACAAGCTGAGCCCTCGGTACGTGAGGGTTCGTTGTCACAGCAAGACTGCGGGTTGATGTGGTGGGCGCTACCCGAGTCCAATCGGCGGAACGTGGTGTCCTCGGGGAGAGAGGCTCTTCGCCAAGCAGGCGGCTGCTGACCCGTGTCCGTATCCTCATGATCTGCACATGGCCGTCCGGGTACAGCAGCGGAGAATCTGCAGGCGAGGCAGGCACTGAGGCGGAGGGCATCGGATTTGACTGTGCAGTGGTGATATCAGCCGTCACGCTCGCCGTCGTGATATTCGTGGGTATCACCGGCTGTGCGCGGGGAGACAGGCTGCCGGTGGCCTTGCCCGGACTGGAATCCAAATCTCCGCGGGTAGGCAAGCGCCGGGGCGTCGGCGGTGCAGCCAGCTTCTTGCGGGGGCTGGCGGGCTGCAGGTAAGCGCTATCGGGCGCGGCGGATACGGGTGATTGCGGCACGGCCGGGGGTTTCATACCACTCCGTGGTGAGGTCGCCTGTCTCAGCGGCAGCCCCGGCATGCCCGGCAATATCAGAGGTGCCGGACCGGGCACTCCGCGCTCCGGTGATGCGGGTGTCTGATCGCTGGCCACAGGAACCGGCAATGCGGACAAACCGCCTTCCTGCGGTGGAGCTTTTATCTTCAGCAGCGGAATTTTCACGCCGCTCTTGGTCGTCACCATCGACTGCGATTTGCTCGCATCGCCTGATGCAGATAAATTTTGATCGGGAGTATTTTTGCGGCCGGTGGCATCGCCGCCTGTCTGATTGTCTGAGGTTTCTGTGTAAGCGCTTGAAGAAGCGTAGGCGCTGGATGAAGTGTAATTGCTTGGTTGGGCCATGACATGCTCGCAGTGGGTTGGTATGAACGAAAGACTGCGGCTTTGTAACTGACTTGATTGCTCGGTTCTGATGGACCTCTGCAAAAATTTCTACATAAAATTTCTGCTACCTGTCTCCAGATTTCCTAACAAGGAAGACACATCAAGCAGCCGTTTAGCGATCAAATGATTCACATTGTTTTCTGTTTGCCATATCCCATAGACTGCCAGCAGCGATGAATCTAATAGCTCGGCGCGCTGCTGTTCGATTAACGAAGGCCAGACAATCACATTCACCGTGCCTGTCTCATCTTCCAGCGTCACAAAGATCGTTCCTTTGGCGGTAGCCGGTCGCTGACGCACGGTCACAATCCCGCACGCACGTGCGAATTGTCCTTGTCGATAACTTTGCAAAATCTCTGCTGTCATGAACCGTTTATCGAACAACTGCTTGCGTAAAAAACTCAATGGGTGACGACCCAGTGTCAGACTAAGTGTTCGATAGTCGCTCACCATTTGTTGCCTCTCTGACGGGGGTGGCAAGTGGACGATCTCAGGCTCCGGCAGCGCAGCTCGGAGCAAGCCTTTGCCCGGTGTTGCAGCGGATGCCTGCCACAAGGCTTCGCGTCGATGACCGGCGAGATTTTTCAGCGCATCAGCAGCAGCCAGCGCCTGCATGTCCTTGCCGGACAGTGAAGCACGCAACGCCAGATCGCGCACATCGGAAAACGGCTGCACTGCCCTCGCCTCTTCAATCCGCCATGCAGCCTCTTGCGACAGACCGCGTACGAGATTCATGCCTAGTCGGACTGCAGCTTGCTGATCATCAGAGTATTCCGCGTCAGCTTCAAGCGTCGCTTCCCAGTCACTGCAGCAGACATCGACAGCGCGCACTTCAACACCATGGCGTCGTGCATCCTGCACCAGCTGCGACGCTGAATAAAAACCCATCGGCTGGCTGTTGAGCAGCGCCGCAAGAAAAGCCGCCGGCTGATGGCGCTTCAGCCAGGCGCTGGCATAGGCCAGCAGCGCAAAGCTGGCTGCATGGCTTTCAGGAAAACCGTATTCTGCAAAGCCCTGTATCTGCGCATAGATGGCTTCGGCAAACTCGCGGGTGTAGCCGCGCTTGCGCATGCCATCGATCAGCTGGTCATGAAATTTTTCGAGTCCGCCCTTGCGCTTCCATGCGGCCATTGCGCGTCGCAGCTGATCGGCCTCGCCCGGCGTGAAACCGGCGGCGAGCATCGCGATCTGCATCACCTGCTCCTGAAAGATAGGCACGCCCAGTGTGCGCGACAAGGCGGATTCCATGTCAGCGCTGGGATAGATGACGGGATCCAGACCCTGCCGGCGCCGCAGATACGGATGGATCATCCCGCCCTGTATCGGGCCAGGCCGGATGATCGCCACTTCAATCACCAGATCATAGAAAGTACGGGGCTTCAAGCGCGGCAGCATGCTCATCTGCGCGCGGCTTTCGATCTGGAACACGCCTATGGTGTCGGCGCGGCTGATCATCTCATAGGTGTCTGTATCTTCAGCGGGTATGTCGGACAAGGTGAACACTTCGCCGCGCTGCTCGGAGATCATATCCAGTGCGCGTCGCATGGCCGATAGCATGCCCAGCGCGAGTATGTCGACCTTCAGCAGGCCGAGCGCATCCAGATCGTCCTTGTCCCACTGAACGACACTGCGGCCATCCATCGCCGCGTTTTCTATCGGTACCAGCCGCGAGAGCTTGTCGCGCGCAATCACGAAGCCGCCGGGATGCTGGGACAGATGCCGGGGAAATCCGATCAGCGCAGTCGTCAGTTCCTGCCATTGCTGTGACAACGGCGATTCAGGATCCAGCCCGGCTTCGCGAAAGCGTTCTGCCAGCGCTTCCCGGCTGTCCCACCAGCGATGCGATTTTGCCAGCCGGTCGGTCACACCGGGATCCATGCCCAGCGTCTTGCCGGTATCGCGCATCGCGCTGCGCGGCCGGTAAGTGATGACGACACCGGTCAGTGCGGCACGATGACGGCCGTATTTGTCATAGATGTACTGAATGACTTCTTCGCGCCGCTGATGCTCGAAATCGACATCAATGTCGGGCGGCTCGTTGCGCTCTCTGGAGATGAAGCGCTCGAACAGCAGATTGCCGCGCGCCGGATCGACTTCGGTAATGCCCAGGCAGTAGCAGACAGCGGAATTCGCCGCCGATCCCCTGCCCTGACACAGAATATGCCGGCTGCGCGCGAATGAGACGATGTCATACACCGTCAGGAAATACGGCTCGTACGCCATCTCGGCGATCAGCATCAGCTCATGCTCGATCTGCTGCTGTACCGGCGCGGGTATGCCTTTCGGAAAGCGCCGGTGCGCACCCATCCAGGTCTGCTCGCGCAGATAGCTTGTAGGCGTATGCGTTGCGGGCACCAGTTCATCCGGATATTCATAGCGCAGGCTGTCGAGTGAGAAACTGCACAGCCCGGCACTGGCCATGGTTTCGGCCAGCGTCTCGGCCGGATACAGATTCGCCAGCCGCAGCCGCGAGCGCAGGTGCTGCTCGGCATTCGGAAACAATCGCCGTCCGCATTCGGCCAGCGGTTTGCCGGCCTGAATGGCGGTCAGCACATCCTGCAAGCGCTTGCGTGAGCGCAGGTGCATGCGCACATCGCCCGTCGCCACGACCCGAAGGCCACTGATCGCCGCTGCCTGCAGCACGACGCCCCTGTGCTGTTCGTCCTGTCCCCGATGCAGCAGCGTCAGCGCGATGCGCGCGCGCTCGCCAAAAACGGCTTTCAGCCATGTCGCCTGCCGATGCAGTGTGTGCGTCTCCACGCCATAGGCAGGCGCCAGTAATAGCAGGCAATCGGGCAGGCTGCGCAGATGCTCATATCCGGCCTCCGGATCCGAAAAATCCTGCTGTGTCAGGCGATAACTGCCTTTCTCTGCACGCTGCCTGCCCAGCGTGATCAGTTCGCACAGATTGCCATAGCCGTCACGGTTCATCGCCAGCGCAATGAGCCGCAGATCGCCCGCTTCGTGATGAACGCGGAACTGACTGCCGATGATGAGTGAAATTCCCTGACGCTTTGCCTCGGCATGCGCGCGCACTACGCCAGCGACCGAGCATTCATCGGTGAGCGCGATTGCGGCATAACCCAGCGCGGCGGCACGCGCGACCAGTTCTTCCGGATGCGAGGCGCCGCACAGAAAGCTGAAATTCGATGCGCACTGAAGCTCGGCATAGGCGGGCAAGCCACTGGTGACGGACATGATCGCCTCTCACGCAAACAGGCCGTGCAGATACCAGCGCGCGCTGCCCGCATCGCGCTCGCGATAGATCCAGTAGCAAGCGCCCTCGCTGCCCTGCGCGACAAAATAATCGCGCATCACCAGAGACTCATCCCACCAGCCTGTCTCGATGCGCTCGGGACCGAACAACAGGCGCAGCGGCGAGCCATAAAACGGATGATCGCCCTGCAGGCGCAGCGCCAGTGGTTCTTCCAGCAGCCAGAAAGGACGCTCGGCCACTATACCTTCCGCGCTGACGCGCGTTCTGGCCGGCGCATCGATCGCACGTTGCCATTGACTGGCGATTTCAGGACGGTGATCTTCACGCACGCATGGCCGCTGTACCGCATCCGGTCCCAGCCGTGCGACCAGCAGCTCCAGCAGACGCCGGTAATCTTCAGGCGTGCCACCCGGTTCGGGGAACAGCTGCGCGCTGGGTGGCGCAAGTCCGGCCAGCTGTATCGTTGCCAGCGACAGCCCGATCGCGGGCAAGGGCAAGGTGAATCGTTCAAGACGTTCTTTCAGCAGCCGCAACAAGTGTGGCGCTTCCCACGCCGGTTCGGCCAGTGTGATGCTGATCACGCTGGGCTCATGCGTCGTGCGTCCCGGCCGCCCTCTTTCATGCATCATCGTCAGATGGAAGACGGCGACCGCCTGCTGCCGCGCTGCCAGCCAGCCGGTCATTTGCAGCAGCAGGCGCTGCGCCGCCGACAACAGCTGCCCGGCCTGCTCTATCCGATAAGGCAGCTCGAACGATGCGCTGAATGTCTCGGGAGCGACAATCCATTCAAACAGTTCCGGCGCCTCGCCATAGGCGCGATCCAGACTGTCCATCAGCGCCGCATCGGCACGCCGGCGAAGACCGGCACGCGGCAGGCGGCGCAGATCGGCCAGTGTGCGGCAGCCGAGCTCAGTGAGCCAGTCGGCATGCGCGCGCGCCGCCGGCAGCACAGGGAAAGGCACGCGGTCCAGCAGATGTTTCATGCGGTGCAGTTGCGCGACCCGGCGAATGCGATGCTGGCTATGGCGATAATGCGCAAACAGCCAGGCTGCCTGTGCCGTCGGCGCCATACCCAGCCTGACGGTGAAACCCAGCGCATGCACACTGTCGCGCACGCGCCGGCAGAGCTTGAGCCGCCCGCCGAAGGCAGACAGACTGGCGCTCACCTCCATCAGCAAGGTCGCCTCATCGCCCGGCGCAAGTTCCGGCGTGTACTGCAGCAGGGCCAGCGCCACCGCATCGAGCGCTTCCTGTTCACGATCCGGCGCGCGCGGCATCAGCACGACGTCCGGAGCGATCGTCATCGCACTGGCCTCGCGCATGCCGATGCGCACGCCCTGCCTGCTGGCCAGCGACGTCAGTGCAATCACCTGCCCCGCCTCGGTGATGGCGATGGCCAGCGGCTCACACCAGCGCGGGCGCAGCGCCTGCAGCGGCAGCTGCGGCAGGCAGACGGCGATCCATGAACGCATTGCGTGCATTGCCAGACTCTGGACGGAAAGAAAGACGCGGCCACTGCAGCAGCAATGGCGCTTCGCAGGGCGGACCACGGCGCTTGAGCACCTCGATGCGCAAGCCTTCGGTATGCGGCCGCAGCGCAATGCGCAGCGGCGCTGGCGACGGGGCAGCGGCCATCGCCAGCGGGCGCAGCACCCAGCACAGCATGTCCGATGCCTGCGCCGCCATCTGCAAGCGACGCAAGGCTTCGGCGCGCATCGCACCCTGCCATAGCAACAGCGCACCGCAGCTGCCATTGCGCAGCACCTGCTCGGCGCTCCACAGCGCATCCGACAGACGCGGTGTGCGTATCCACAGCAAGCGCTCGGGTGACAGTCCTCGCGCATGCCAGCCGGCGACCTGTGGCAAATGGGGCGGCTGCAGCAGCGCGATGCGCTGACCGGAGAGGCGCTGCAGCGCGGGCAGCAGCAGCCGCATCTCGCCTATGCCGTTCTGCTGCAACAGCAATTCAATCAGCCCCCGGCGCGGCCAGCCGCCGCCGGGGAGCAGTTCATCCAGCGATGGATAGCCGCTGGCAATGGTACCCGCGCAGCCCGAGGCCATCGCGCCGCCGCGCCAGACAAGGCCGGCAAGGCTGGAAGGCAGAGATGACGAGGCTGCCGGCACCGCAAGGACGGAGTCGGACATGATGTTTTGTTGCTTTTATAGAATCTGTTCGGTGAACGTAATTACTGTACAAATATACAGTAATTTTGGGGCGGGAGAAATTGCTGGGAGCTAGTGTTCAGGCGTCAATTGGTTCGCGTGCTGACATCACCTTCGAAGCGCCTCGAAGATCGTTGCGGTCTGTGTCTGGATATTTTTTTCGCATCACTTGTCAGTCACCGGCGTCAGTCACCGGCAGACAATTTATACGAAAAAAGGCAAGAAATACTCCTACGCATGAAACGACAAAGTATCCGCCCCCATCCCCGGCAACGGTGGTGCTGCCCGACCATCTGCGCTGGTCACATAGCCCGCCCAGGAACGCGCGATCCCGGCGAAATCGGCAATGCCTTGCTGCAGGCTTGATAGCAACAGCCCTTCAAGACAGATTTCCGTGCTGATGATGAGCTCTCCCTTGGGGCCAGCCAGACCGATTTTTACGCCGCCGGTATCACGCCACAGCAGGTTGTAGCAAAGCAGGGTTTCATAGATGGGCAGCTGCAGCGTATCGCTGGCACTTCCCAGCTCGGCAGACAGGACCATGCGATCCGGATCGTCAGCGGGTTCGATGATGATGATGGTTTCGTCTGAAAACTGTATTGCCCAGCTCGGCTCTTCCGTCTGAACCACGGCATCGATATCCGGTGTGTTCGGGCCCAGCTCCTGCAGCAATTGCTGAATTTTTTCTATGTTCGTCATCTCTTGTCCCGGTGAAGTCGTTATTGACCTTTCGCGCTGTCAATCAATGGCCTGACAGCCGCATAGAAATCCGCCATTCGATTGACATGCGCTGTCAGTACTGCTGTCCTGCTTTCATCGCCATAAACAATTCGAATGGCGCTTGCGCCATTGGAGGACATTTTTTTGACCGTAGCCTCGCTGGCTGCTTGCGGTGCGGCAGAAGGATTTCCTATCGGACCAAGACTCATCACATCTCCTGTTGATCTGTAAAAATTCGCTGTTTCAGGCACCGAGGTGCAGCATGTCCATAGGGCCCGGAATACTGCCCACGGGCTGCTCGCTCTCCCCCATGACATAAACACTCCAGACCTGAGCGATGCTGGTGAAATTCGACAGCACGATCTGCAATTCATTCAGGTTCAGCTCGGACGCATGCAGCTCGTAGAGAAGAATCAGCTCGCCCCCCGGTCCTGCCAGCGCCATTTTTACGCCACCGGTGTCTTTCCATAAGAGGTTGTAGCAGAGTAAGGTTTCATACACAGAGAGCTGCATTTTTTCATCGGGAGTGCCCAGCATCGCTGACAGCACAATCCGATCCGGCCGGTCGGTCCATTCCAGCATCACGATGGACTGATCTTCAAATTGAATCGCCCAGTTTTTTTCTTCGCTCTGAATGACGGCTTCGATCTCGGGCATATTGGGCCCGATTTCTTCCATCATGATTTGAATGCGCTCCAAATTCCTGGCCATGCCTGTTCCTTTCGCATAAAACGGGCTTTTCTGGTTCTGGAGACTATGTAAAAGCAAGCAACAAACAGTTCCTTTTTTGGCTTGACTTACAAAAAAAAGTGCTTCCAGACGGCCGATTTTGTTGAAAAAAATCCCGTTTGCTTTTCTGTAGCAAACGGGATTTTTTATGCGGAAATATTTTTTGGGAGAATGTATGCGTGACTGGCTTTAATGCAGCTTCACGCGCGGTGAGGTTCTCTGCCGTAACCATTGCGCCACAGCATCAAGCATCATGCGCAGGAATCCGTGCAAGGCCATCTGATGCTGTCTGTACAAGGACAAATACAGCAATCTGGCGAGAAATCCCTGGATTTTCACGGAGCGGCCGATCAGGCGTCCCATCAGATTCCCGACCGTTTCAAAATTGCCGAGCGAAATCAGCGATCCATAGTCGCGGTAGGTAAAGGTGGGCAGGCTCTTGCCCGTCAGACGGCGATGCATTGCGGTGACCAGCACGGACGCCTGCTGATGCGCTGCCTGCGCGCGGGGCGGCACGGATTTCCCGGTGCTGGCCCACGCGCAGCTGGCGCAATCGCCCAGCGCGAAAATATCGGGATCGGTAATGCTCTGCAATGTGGGAGAAACAATCACCTGCCCCAGCGGATTGGCCGGCAGTCCGACTCGCCCTAGTACGGCAGGCACTTTGATGCCTCCAGCCCAGACGGTCAGATCGCTCGGCAGATTGCGGCCACTGCCGGTCAGCACGGCATCATTCCTGACTTCGGTGACCTTGTCGGCCGTGATGATGTCGACGTTCAGCGCCTTCAGCAGACGGGCCGTTTCCGAAGCAATGCGCTCCGGCAGCGGAGGCAGTATGCGCGGACCGGCCTCGACCAGCGTGATCTTCACATCCCGCCGCGGATCCAGCTGATGCAATCCGTACGCGGCCAGTACCTGCGCCGTATTGCGCAGCTCGGCGGCCAGCTCAACGCCGGTGGCTCCGCCGCCGATGATCACGATATTGACCTTCTGCCGCTGCTGGCCGCCGGATTCCGCCAGTCGGGTCTGTGATCGCATGCAGGCAGCAAGAATGCGCTTTCGCACATGCTCTGCCTGACTGACGGTGTCAATCGCCATCGCATGGTCGGCGGCGCCCGGCACGCCGAAAAAATTGGTCACGCTGCCGATCGCCAGGATCAGCGTGTCATACGGAATCGCGCGTTCCGGAAGGATGGGATTGCATTCCTCATCCAGTATCGCGGAGACAGTGATCGTCTTGTTCACCCGGTCGAGATCAAGCATCTCCCCCTGCTGAAATTCGAAATGATGCCAGCGTGCCTGAGCGATGTATTCGAGCTGATGGGTGTTCGGATCCATGCTGCCGGCGGCCACTTCATGCAGCAAGGGCTTCCACAGGTGGGTGGCCGCGCGGTCAACCAGCACCACGTGGGCTTTCTGGTGTTTGCCCAGCTGATCGCCAAGCCGGGTGACCAGCTCCAGCCCGCCCGCTCCCCCGCCCACCACGACGATTCGGTGCAGCAGCTGATCTGACGCGCGGGAATCAGGTCGGGTCGGGTGTGTGGTGATTTCCATGATGAGGCAGGCCGTAATCATTCAAATAACAAAGACGCCATTGTAACGACAGGAAAGAGCCTTATCGCAAAGTTTTGAGCGCGGCCTCAGTGTCTGTCAGGAGCCTGCGACCGTGACCCGGAACACTCCGGCAAGCTTGATCGGAGAGCAGCATAGAAGTTTGCCATGTGAAGCGAACCCCGACTGCGCTTGCATTGTCCACTTCTCATGCATTGATCAATGAAACAGGGGGAAGCATGTCAGAAAAGAACAATCAGACAGAAGAAATGCAGCATCAAGCACTGATGCGCAGCCTGGAGGCGTTTGCGCGCGAGCATAAAGCATCACACTGGTCGGGGCCGCTCTCCTCGTTTCTCGAACATATACTCCCTGCCGATCCGGAAGGGATGGTTCGCAGCTCGCATCAGTACATCTGGGACATGATCCGCTGGACGCGTCGCGAGCATGCCGACGAACACCTGCGCACAGGTTTGTTTGCGGAAGAATTGTTCGGCATGGATGAAGCGATTGAACGCGTGGTTGACTACTTCAAGGCTGCGGCGGCCGGCTCGGAGGTGGGGCGCCGCCTGCTGCTGCTGCTGGGCCCGCCTTCCGGTGGCAAGTCGACACTGGTGATCCTCCTCAAGCGCGGTCTTGAAGAGTACAGCTACACCGATGCGGGCGCCCTGTATGGCATCCAGGGATGCCCGGTGCATGAATCGCCGCTGCATCTGATACCGCATACGCTGCGCCCGGATTTTCGCGAGAGCTTCGGGGTGGATATTCGCGGCGAAGTCTGTCCCTACTGCCGGATGCGCGTGGAGCAGCAGTTCAGCGGCAATTTTCTGCAAATGCCCGTGGAGCGTATCTTTATCTCCGAGGCTGGCCGCAGCGGGATAGGCACCTATGCGCCGCACGATCCGACCACTGCCGATCTCGCGGATCTGGTGGGCTCGGTGGATCTGTCGAAAGTCGCCGAGTTCGGTGACGAGGGCGATCCGCGTGCCTGGTCATGGTCTGGCGCAGTGTATGCCGCCAGCCGGGGCATGCTGGAAATGATTGAAATACTGAAGGTCAAACGCGAATTTCTCTATCTTCTGCTGACACTGACCCAGGAAAAAAATGTCAAAGTGTCCCGCTTTCCGCTGATCTATCTGGATGAAACCATTCTTGCGCATACCAATCTTGCAGAGTTCCGAAAATTTTTACAGGAAAGCGAGAATGAAGCGCTGCTCGACCGGATGGTGATCATTCAGGTTCCCTATACGCTGAACTTCAAAGATGAAGCCAGAATTTACAAAAAACTGATTTCATCTGCCGCTCCCGCTTTCCGCGAAGTGCATCTCGATCCTCATGTGCTGCATGCGGCCGCCGTGTTCGCCATCCTCACCCGGCTGCATGAAGCAGAAGATAAAGATCAGGAGCTGGCCAGAAAAGTCCGGATCTTTGCCGGAGAAGATGTCGAAGGCGTGAGCCGCGCTGATGCCGAGCGGGTACGCCAGAAAATGCCGGATGAAGGTCTGGGAGGCGTATCGCCGCGCTTCGTTATCAATGCATTGTCCAGCGCGATCATACAATCGGATTCTCACAGCCTGACCACGATGGATATCTTGCTGGCCCTGAAAGACGGCATAGACAATGACGCGCGCATAGACCCCAAAAAGAAGCGGCGCTGGATCGATTATCTTGTACTGGCACGCAAACACTTCTACAACCGCTGGGTCAAGGAAGATGTTCACAAGGCGTTGTTCGTATCGTTCGAGCAGGAGGCGCAGGATCTTCTGGATAAATATCTCGACGAGGTTGAAGCGACACTGGACAATCGGCAGATACGTGACCCGATCACGAATGAGGAACGTCGTCCTGATGAGCGCTTTCTGCGTTCAGTCGAAGAAAAGATTCACATTTCCGATTCAGGGAAACAATCGTTCCGGCAGGAAGTCGTGCGCAAGGCAATGGGCGCCTACAAGCGTGGAGAAAAATTCACGCTGGACAGTCATGCGCAGCTGCATGACGCGGTACAACAATATCTGTTCGAGCAGCGGCGCGATGTGCTGCGTCTGGTGAGCTCGGGCAGCCGGCCTGATGAGGAAGTCAGGCAGAAGATCTCTGTGGTCGAGAAACGACTGGTTGAAGAGTATCACTATGACAGTCACAGCGCGCGTGAAGCGCTGAATTACGTGACGACTCTGCTGGCGCAGGAATGAGCATCCACAGCACGATCTCCGCCGGTTCTCCCTGGTATGCCCTGTTCTCTCGCGGCGCGCGGGACTGGTTGCGCCACAATGAAAAAATTCGTGAAAGCGTTCAGCAGAACCTGCCCGATCTGGTATCCGGGCCTGATCTGATCACAGGCGCGGAAGATCGCACGGTTCATGTGCCCGTAAGGGTTCTTGAGCATGCGCGTTTCCGGCTGGCCGATCCCGAATCGGAGAGTTTTCGCAGTGTTGGCCAGGGTCAGGGACGGCCCGGCGATGTGCTGCGCCCGGCGCAACCCGGACAGGATGACGAGGATGCGCAAGGCGACAACAGCGACGGCGATGTCCGCTTGCTGCTTGAACTGAAGGTCGATGACATCATCGACTGGCTGTGGGAAGAACTGAAACTGCCGGATTTGCAGCCCAAACCACGGCCCATGCTGCATGAGGATGAGTTTGTTCGCGAAGGCTGGGATAAGCACGGCGCCCGGGCCCGTCTCGACCGGCGGCGCACCGTCAAGGAAGCGGTCAAACGGCGGGCCATACAGCATGATCCGGTGCCGTTTTCCAATGAGGACTTGCGCTTTCGGCAGCTGGTGCAAAAAAAACGGCCGGTAACCAATGCCGTGGTTCTTTTTGCTCTGGACGTCTCGGCAAGCATGACCGACGCCGAGCGCAAGCTCGCCAAGACCTTCTTTTTCTTTGTGCTGCAAGGCATACGCAGGAAGTATGGCAAGGTCGAGACACGCTTTATTGCACACACCACACAGGCATGGGAATTTTCCGAGCCTGAATTCTTTCAGGTGACTGGCACCGGAGGAACAGGGGCATCGACTGCATTCAACCTGGCCATCGAGATGATTGAAGCAGACTATGATCCATCGCAGTACAACATTTATTTTTTTTATGCTTCCGACGGAGAGAATTTTACTGAAGACAGAAATGCCGCAATGACCGGTCTGTCGCGTCTTGCCTCAATGCTTAATTTTGCCGGCTATGTGGAAACCGTCCCTGGCAGTTCACGGGTCACGGAGACCGAGATGCGGATGATCTGCAATCAGCTGGAGCAGTCTGGCACCCCGTTGGGAAGCGCGGTGCTGAACCAGCCCGATGATGTGTGGAAGGCTATCCGTCGATTTTTTCTTCAGCAGACCACACACGCGGAGCAGTCCTGATGAAAGACAGCTGTCCTGATCTGGCGATCTACGCTGACAAAATAGAGGATCTCGCAGAAAAGCTTGGCCTAGACTATTACCCTATCGATTTCGAAATCGTGCCCAACAATTTCATGACCGAGATTGCGGTGTACGGACTGCCGGTGCGCATGCCGCATTGGTCATTCGGGATCCGGTATATTCATCAGCTGATACGTCAGGGGATGGGACACTCGCGGATTTTTGAGGTGATGTTTCCCGGCGATCCTTGTCATGCGTATCTCGAGCGTGATAATTCAATCGCAGAAAACACGCTGGTCATTGCCCATGTCATTGGCCATGCCGATTTTGCAAAAAACAATGATTTGTTTGCTCGTTTCATGCGAATGGCTGGCGGACATATCCTCGAACAAGCTGCAGAGCGTGCGCATACCATTGAGCTCGCACTGGAAGAGCATGGTCAGCAGCGAGTGGAAGCGATCCTGGACGCTGCGCTGGCACTCGAACCGCATGTCGATGTCAACCGGGCGCTGCATCGTCCCGACGATGATCTCACCCTGCCCAGGCCTTCGGCCGCCCAGCCGACTCCGGACGATCCGTTCACGAAAAAATTTCAGCGCTTGCCCGGTGAAAGCCCGCCGATAAGCAGCGAAGACCACGGCAGTGGCCTCCCCCCGTTCCCATCCCGGCCCGAATACGATCTGCTGTGGTTCATTGCGCACCACGCGCCGGAACTTGATGGCTGGGAGCGGGATATTTTTCTGGCGGTGAGAGAAGAATCCTTCTATTTTTATCCGGTATTTGCCTGCCAAATCATGAACGAGGGCTGGGCATCTTACTGGCATGCGCGCCTTCTGCGCGAAGCGGACTTTCTCCCGGATGAGTTGTATCTCTCGGCCATCAAGGCGCATTCCGACGTGGTGCGGCCTTTCGCCGGAGACCATCAGCTGGCGCTCGCGATCAACCCCTACCATCTGGGATTTTCGATCTGGGAAGATCTGATAGAAAAGCATGGCATTCCAGCGGCACGAAAAATCTGCAAAGAAGAAGATGATTTCGGATTTGTCAGAAACTATCTGACCGAGGCGCTGGCAGAGAAACTGGGATTATTCATCTACGAAGCCGATACTGATGGTGGCATTCGCATCACAGAAAAAGACATCCATGCGGTGCGCGAATCGATACTTGCACCGAGATTCAATTATGGCGCGCCAAGAATCGCGGTCAGCCGTATGCATGCCGACGGAAGCCTTGAGCTGAAGCACGACTATCAGAGCGACGGCCGCGGGCTGGATCTGGGACGCTCGGAACGCGTGCTTGATTATATTGCCCGTGTATGGCGCAGACCGGTCAGCTTGCAGACCGTGGGCGCAAGCGGCAACCCCAGAGTGATCAGCAGCCATCAGGCGCGCCAGCCCTGACAAAATATTGCAGGTCTTTCAGCAAGAATTAATAGTTAAGCAAAAGATTGACGAATCCGCGATATTGCCCGACACCTGCTGTTTTTTGACTTGCAAATATTCGTCCGTACAAAATAACGCTGAAAGTCTTTGTACCCGGATTGATGTCTCTCAGCGGCAGCGTGATGCCGCTGGTGAGCGGAATGCTTCGGGCCGGATCAATGAACAAACCATAGCGAATAGTATCGCCGACAGCGTTTCTCATCTGATAAGCCAATGACGGAGTGTTGCCCTGAACAGAGACACTGACATGTAGCTTGTTTCCCTGAAATGCGGGGGCGCAAAAAAAATCGATGACTGTTTCGATGTCTTCCGGATGCAGGCTGATCGGATGATACGGAGAAAACACCAGTCTGGGCGCATTGGTCGGGTAGCAGGATGCAGCACAGCAAACCCTGATGTCTGCCGCAAGCAATATAACGATCAGCGAAGCTCTGCCCAAGTGTACGAGGGAGGATACGCTCCTGACCGCAGACAATTTTTTTATCGGATTTCCTGCCTTCATTTATCTGCCTCTTTGCAAATAAATTCACCGAGATAAGGAACAATATCTTCTGATGTGGCATACGGCACATTGACCGTGCATTGCTTGTCCTGCCATCGAATCTCAACAGTCGTGTCGGACGATAGCCCTTCAATATAGGCAATTCCCTCGCGTCCGACGGCAAATGCCTGCTCGCTTCCCCGAACAGTGACGGCAGCGCCGGCTGGAATGTCCATTCCCTTCGCATCGACGATACGCAGCGTTGCTGCATTCGCTTTTTTAATCGCGAAATTTACCAGCACACCACTCCGCCAAGCCGGCACAGGCCGGGCGATCAGCTGATCAATGCGTGTATCCAGCGGCAAATCCAGCTGTTCGATGGAGACATGATTCAGCACATGTGGCCGCAGCCTTGGCAGCAATGCATAGCCTTCATCGTCAGTACGCGTGCTCAGCTGATTGTCTACATACACCCTGGCATTCCGAATGCCCGGCAATTGCACCAGCCCATAGCTTCCCGACACTCTGCGGGTGAAAAACCATCGCTCATTCATGCGCACCACCGCGCCCGACAGTCCGAGTCTTGCGCTATCTTGCCCTCGCAGGCTGGCTGCCTCGGCACTGAGGCTTGCATAGGGCTTTTGCAGATGCACAGCCGCCTGCTGTGCTGAATTTATTGCAGCTTGCAGCCGCCAGCCTACGCCCTCGCCATACGGAGCACTTTTCTGCATCTGAAGCGCGCTGGTATCCGCAGCATTCCGATTCGCGGTATGCGAAACACTCGCGCTGATTCCGCCTCCGACAGGCAGTATCCAGAAGATGCTCATTGAATAGTTTTTATCCTCGCTGCGAGAATGCAATGCATTGAAGATAAGGCTACCGAAGCGCGTGGGCTGCGTGCTGAAGCTTGCGCCGAGCACTTCAAACTCGCTGCCGAAAGCTCTCTGCTGACGGGTAAAAGATAATCCCAGGCTGCCCAGCGCGTCGAAGCGATAGCTGAAAAACGCCATATCGAGATTACGTATCCTCAGCAAGGGATCAATGCCGAGCTGACGATAATCTGCATCTGAGCGTTCGACACGCAGCGCCAGAGAGGACTGGCGCGTCCTGCGCTCAAGGCTGCCCGCGAATTGCATTCCGGTCGTGTCATGATCCCGAGAGATGCCCGCCGAGAGCGACGCGACTCCCCAGCCAGCAATAGCCAGACTCCCGCTGCCCAGAATCTCTGTCGGGCCGCCACTCGCCATGCTGTAGCCACCTTCCAGCGTCAGGTTATCAGTCACTCCTCTGCGATAAGCGCCCGACACAAAGGGGCTTTCATAGCGATCACCGGGCACAGCGTAGTTCGTTCGCAGCGCTCCCGCCTCTACAGAAAAATCTGTCAGTCCCGGCGCGAGCAAAACAGGACTGGAATAAAAGCGGCCGCTGATCAGTTCTTCCCGGCCTGCGATATCGCGAACCCTGAGCAACACATCGCCATCGCCCGTAACGATCGGTGCCGTCGTAATTGAAAATGGCCCGGGAGCCAGCGCAGTACTGCTCTGAAGCACATTGTTCACATACACTTCAGCGGTGGAAGGCAGCGCGGCTTGCCCGCTGAGCGTAGGCACCGGCACAGTGACCAGTCCCGGCCGAAGCCGGAAATCCGTCGAGTACTGAATGCCGCCGAAGCGCACCGGCCTGCCCAGCGTGGTTGCGGGTCGGGTAATCGAATCCCCCAAACGCAATGTTGTCATGTCGGACAGCCTATTCTGCGTGTAACTGGTTTCCAGCCTGAGAAAGCGATGACTGTATTCATTGCCTACAGAAGCAAGGTTCAGCAAGGCGATCCCCTTGCCGGCCGCCACTCCCCATTCAGTGAACAGACTTTCTGAGTGGGGAACGGATCCGCCAGTCAGCAAAAGATCGTAATTGACAAACATCCCTTCCGGCACCTGCGGATTTCCGGTTTGATAAGGAGTCTGGAATATGACGCGGTTGATATCGAAAGCGGAGGTATCGAAGTGAACATCGAGCGACTGACGACGTTCATCAAACGACAGAAAATTCACATTCAGTGATGACAATGGAACATAACTGATGCCATCCTCTGCCAGTATCCTGCTTTGCTGAGGCAAGCGTATCTTCGCCTGCGCAAGAACATCCACGGGCAGCAGCCACCCCCCCTGATCATCACGTAGCGCAAGAATTACCGTCTCTGCAGGCTGCCCATTGACCGACAGACTGACCAGCTGCCGAGAAAGTGCGAATGGAGCATCCGTGTCAACTGCTGCAGCCGGCGAAGCATGCGTTGGTACCGTGAAAAAAAATACGCTGGCGATGGCTAGGTGATAAATTCGTGCCGGACGTAGGGCATTCCACCAGTTAAGGAGCGCCGGGCTTTGCATTGAATTCCACTTTCCCGGTGGATGTTTCTGCTCGTATCAATAGCGGAGATGACTGCGGGAAATCGATCTTCGTTTTTATCTGCAAATTCTTTTTCTGTCCGGCGAGCAGGTAGATGCCTTTTTCCAGGCTCGCCATTAATTCTTCTTTAGCATCGGCTGAATAGATTTTCAGATTCAGAAGCTGAACATGAGTGCGACCTGTGTTGCTCAGTTCGAGATTGATCATTCCCGGCACAGTCGTTTTTTCCTGAGTCGGTCGAATGTCGAAATCCTTAGCGGATGCTTCTGATGGGGGCGTGGTCGATGCCCTCACAAAGACAGGCAGACTCACGCGCAATGCAAGTTTCAGTCCCTGAAAGCCGGGCTCGGGCGGGGGTGGAATCTCGTCCAGTATCAGACGATATGTAAGCTCTTTAGTAAGCTCTTTAGTGAGGTCTTGTTTTTTCACCAGCCCAAGCCTGACGATCTGAGAAGTGCCCGCTTTCAGATTGAATATTTGCGGTGTGGCGATCAGATCGCGGGTTGCCGTCAACTGGTCTTCGCCATCATGCTGAAGCCATTGCATCGGCTGCAATTGAACGGTGACGTCATTCTTGCCAGAATTGGTAACGTGCAATACCTCTGTCGTGACTTTTTCCGACAAATGGATGCGAACCGGGTTGATATTGAATGACCCGGCATGGGCCATCGAATGTGATCCCAGTGCTGAGAGCAGCAGGATGAATCCTGCTGCCCGGAGCTGGGGTATGGTACTTAGCATCTGAATGATCCCAGCCAGCCGGACTAATGAAATAGTCCGGCCGGACGACGAATGATCAATAACTGATAGTCGCCGTGAGCGTGTCTTTGTAATTGCCAGCGCCCACATCCTGACCGGCCTTGATAACACCGCACAGGTTGTAGTTCTTTGCGCTGGCATCATTTGCGATTCCAGGCTTCAGCGCATCATTTCCGACACCCCATACGGATAATGCGCCTGCGGTGCAAGGTGTATCCGCAGTATCGCCGGCTTTGTACACCTGATAATCGAGCGTGCCATTGCCGTTGCTCATCTGCCGATTGCCGGTGGCAGCGATCAGGCCGCTGAGGTCAACGCCAATGACCGGCGTATTTTTCACGCAGGTCAGCGTGATGGCTGCCGTTGCTGTGGTATCGGCTGCGTTCAAAGGATCGTATTTTCCGAAAGCCAGTGGATTAGCCGAGATTTCACAGTTTGAATCGACGGTTGCGCTGACCTCGACGGTCGCTGTTTTGGTTTTTGGCGCAACCTGTGCGTGCGCAGCGAACGAGAAAGCTGTAATACAGACTGCCAGTGCCAGCTTTATCGTGATTTTTTCTACCATGATCTGCTCCTTGGTGATGTGAGAAGGGAGACCAATTGTAGAATTTTGGAAATTAACTATTGCATAGTTTAGCTAGTTTATTTTGGAATGATGATATTCATTCCATTTCAATCTGCACGTTATGCATGAAGCGAATAGTTTGTTAAGTGCTACGGCGATAAGCAGCAAAACAAAATAAAAATATTTATATTCCGTATGGATAAAACAACATGCGCATTGGTCTAATAACCACATTTTATTGATTTGATGCCCGCGTTATCGACCTCATGTTGAAATCTGTTGCAATAGATCATCCGTGCTCACCGGAGAGAATCCGAAGCGTTCACTGGTGGACTGCAGACTGGATGAGCTTCACAGTCACCCGACCACAGGCGCTGCAATACCGGCCCGGGCAGTATGCGCGGATCGCGCTTCAGGCAGGAAATCATCTGATCTGGCGTCCTTTTTCTTTTGTATCCACCCCCTCAGACAATCATCTTGAATTTCTGGCAGTGATCGTTGCTGGCGGACTTTTCTCTGACCATTTGCGACGCATCGATAGCGGCGACACCATCTGGGTCGAGCATGAAAATTATGGCTTCATGACGCCGGATCGTTTTGAAGATGGGCGAGTGCTATGGCTGCTGGCAACGGGCACGGGTATCGGTGCTTTTCTGTCGATACTACGCGATGATCGCGTCTGGAACGATTTCGGGAAAATCATTCTTGTGCATGGCGTGCGCCGTCCGCAGCAGCTGGTCTACCTCGATGAGTTGATGCGAATGCAGATCAATTCAACCCGACATCCTGACCGCGCCATACTGCGGCTGCTTGCCTGTATCAGCGGCCAGCCGGCAGCGGCATTGAATGCCGACCCCGGATCCGGCTATCGCGCTTTGTCGGCGCGTATCACCACGGCGCTTGATTCCGGTGCACTGGAAGCGCAAGCCGGCGACATTCTGTCGCCGGAAAGTTCCCGCGTAATGCTATGCGGAAATCCGGCGATGATTGAAGACATGAGAAAACGGCTTCAGCAGCGCGGCCTGACGCCGTGCAGACGGCAGAAGCCCGGTCAATTCCTGACGGAGAATTACTGGTAAATCGCCGCGCTGCAAACACATAAAAACCGCTCAGTTGATGCTAAGTTGACGCTCAGTTGAATGTCTTGCTTTCTGAAGCGAGCTTCTTCAGCAACGGTGCCGGCACCCATGCCTCGGGATGTCGCCCCTTTGCATAGCGGCCGATGGCCATCAGCACGTTGGACAGACCGACGGTATCTGCGTAGAACATCGGGCCGCCACGGAACAAGGGGAAACCATAACCGGTCAGGTAGACCATATCGATATCCGATGCCCTTAGCGCGATGCCCTCCTCCAGTATCAGCGCGCCTTCATTCACCAGCGCGTATACCAGCCGCTCAACGATTTCCTGATCGCTGATCTTTCTGCGCTCCACACCGATATCTTTGGAATGCGCAACGATCATCTGATTGACTTCATCAGAAGGATAGGCTTTGCGATCGCCCGGTTTGTAGTCGTACCATCCGGCCGAAGTCTTTTGTCCAAACCGGCCTTTTTCGCACAGCAGGTCGGCCACCTTTGAATAGGTGACTTCTGGTTTCTCGACATAACGCCGCTTGCGGATGTACCAGCCGATATCGTTGCCAGCCAGATCGCTCATGCGGAACGGCCCCATCGCGAACCCGAATTTTTCGATGGCCTTGTCAACCTGCTCCGGCAGACAGCCCTCTTCGAGCAGGAAGCCTGCCTGCCGGATATATTGCTCGACCATGCGATTGCCGATAAAGCCATCGCAGACACCCGACACAACACCTGTCTTGCGGATGGTCTTGGCCAGCGCCATTGTCGTGGCAAGCACATCGCTGGCGGTCTTCGCGCCGCGGACGATCTCCAGCAGCTTCATCACATTGGCCGGGCTGAAGAAATGCGTGCCGATCACGTCCTGCGGACGCTTGGTGAAAGCAGCGATCTTGTCGACGTCGAGCGTTGAGGTGTTCGAGGCGAGAATCGCGCCGGGCTTCATCACCTCGTCCAGTTTCTTGAAGACGGCTTCCTTGACACCCATGTCTTCGAATACCGCCTCGATGACGATGTCCGCCTGACCGATATCGTCATACGACATCGTGCCGCTGATCAGACCGGTACGCTTGTCTAGCTGCTGCTGGGTGAGCTTGCCCTTCTTCAGGCTGTTCTCGTAATTCTTGCGGATAGTCGCCAGACCTTTGTCCAGCGCGTCCTGCTTGGCCTCAAGCACCTTTACCGGGATGCCGGCATTCGCGAAATTCATCGCGATGCCGCCGCCCATGGTGCCGGCGCCAATCACAGCAGCAGAGCGGATCGGGCGCAGCGGTGTGTCGGCGGGCACATCAGGAATCTTCGACGCGGCACGTTCGCCAAAGAACGCATGTCGCAATGCCTTTGATTCGGTCGTTTGCACCAGCTCAAGAAAGAGATCGCGCTCGACTTTGAGCCCATCATCGAATTTCTTGTTCACTGCAGCTGCGACGGCCTCAACGCATTTCAGCGGCGCCGGAAAGGGGCCTGCCACGGTGCGCACTGTATTGCGGGCAAACTGCAGATAGCCATCGGCATTCGGATAATTGACCTTTAGGTCGCGCACCCGGGGCAGAGGACGAACATCCGCCACTTTGCGCGCGAACGCGATCGCGCCGGTCATCAGATCGCCCTCGATCATCTGGTCGAACAATTTGCTGCCCGCCAGCTTCTCCGACATGATCGGGTTTCCGGAAATGATCATGTTCAGCGCCGGCTCCAGCCCGAGAACGCGCGGCAGGCGCTGGGTACCGCCCGCTCCGGGGAGTATGCCCAGCTTGACCTCGGGCAGCGCGATCTGCGCGCCGGCGACAGCGACACGGTAATGGCAGCCCAGCGCGAGCTCCAGTCCGCCACCCATTGCCACGCCGTGAATCGCGGCGACGACGGGTTTGCTGCTGTCTTCGACGATTCGAATCACTGTCTGCAGCCAAGGCTCCTGCAAGGCCTTCGGCGTATTGAATTCGCGGATGTCGGCGCCTCCGGAGAATCCCTTGCCGTCGCCAGCAATCACGATCGCCTTGATCGCAGCATTTTCATTCGCACTGTGGATGCCATCGACAATGCCCTTACGGGTTTCGTAGCCAAGCCCGTTGACGGGAGGATTGTTGAGGGTGATGACAGCGATATCGCCCTGCTCGTGGTAGGTGGCAGTCATTCAGGCGTCTCCGGGAATAGGTAGAGGACATTATGGACTTCAAACCACCACTATACCGCAGAAAAGCACGACCGTATTTTAATTCCCGGTGCGTTTCATCCTCAGCAGTGCGCTACGCTGCTGGTCTTCCTGATACGCATAGTCCACACGTCCGCCACTGACCTTGCCAATGACGATCATGTTGGCGGTGATCGCATCATGATCTTCCGCGCTGAAAGGGTCGTCATAGCTGGTCACTACCCCCTGATAGCGGAAATTCAGGTTCTCCAGCGCGCTGCGGATCGCGTCGCCGTCGAGCGAGCGAGCCTGCCGTATCGCCTGCGCGAGCAGGTGCATGCCATCATAGCCCTGCGCGGCGCTCATGGGCGAAGGTATCAGATCGGTCTTGAACATCCTTCGGTAGGCGAGCAGAAAACTGTTTTTTGCCGTCGATCCGGCGTCCTGAATAAAGGTCTGCGGCATCAGCGCGCCATCGCCGGCGGCGCCGGCAATATCAATGAAATTACGCATAGACAGCGTCCAGCTTCCCATCAGCGGAACGCGCCATCCTGAGCCTCGCATTGCTTTCGCGATCGCGGCCAGCTCCGGCCCGATGCCCCAGGCAACGATTGCCTGCGCACCGGCCGCCCTCGCATGCCGGACTGCACCACTCATGTCAGCGTCACCGATCTTGAACCGATACTGCGACACAAGATCAAGGCCGGCGAGCCGCGCATGCTCAGCAAATGCCATCACACCACTGTCTCCGTAGGCGGTGGTATCGGCCAGCAGTGCCACGCGTGTCAGCGATTTTTTTTTAAGATCAGCGGCCAGCACTCTCGCTTCCAGATCCAGTGTCGGCGACACTCGGAAAATATAGTTTGCAGCAGCCGCCGGCGGCGCAAATTTGCGTGTGAGTGCCGGGCCGGTGGAGACGGCAACGATCAGCGGGATCCTCGCCCGCTGATAGTGATCGATCGATGCCAGACCAACGCCCGTATTGACGATGCCTATCGTTGCTGCCACGCGCAGCCGGGTCAGCTCCTCCGCAATTGTCGATCCGGTTTTTTCATTCGCCGTATCATCGCGCTCGACAAGCTCGATCGGAATTCCGTTGATGCCGCCGGCACTGTTGATCTCGTCCGCTGCCAGCCTGACGCCATTGCGCATGCTCTCGCCCATCGGACTCGATCCGCCGGTGAAAGGCCCGCTGAGGCCGATTCTGACCGTCTGCGCAAACGACGGCATGACGAGACTCAACAAGATGACCATGGTCAGCCCCCCGATGGCCGCAGTGACAATTTGCCGGCTTTCAGTGCTCATCTCCGTCTCCTTTCGATTGTGACGGGCTTGAGTGTCCGGGCGACCGGCGAGATCTGTCCAGAGCGTTCAACTGAATGTGGCGCAGAACCCACCGTCATCAGCAACGTCTGCATCGCCAACAAAAAAGCCCGCGCGAAGCGGGCTTGGAAGCGTCGGCTTGCTACCTCTCAGAATCTACGAAGGCCGCTTCATGCTGCAGGAGGTCGGCTGCGCAGCAACATAAGGCTCAACCTTCTGCTCAGTGCGCCAGCCATAGCCGGTATTCTCCTGGTCGAACTTCACGTCCTTTCCGTTTACTTTCGACCAGGTGTTGATGTACAGCGGCTGCTGCAGCTGATGGTCGGTCTTGCGCATCTCGACCTCGCCGTTCAGCGATTTGAATTTTTGTCCTTCCATCGCAAACGCCACCTTGACCGGTTCGGTTGACTTTGCCTGAACGACGCCTTTGGCCAGCAGCTGAACGGCCGAGTAGGCGGTCGCCGCATAAAAGTCGTCGCTGTATTTTTTCTTGAATGACTCGACGATATCCTTGCCGGCAGCGATCTCGCTGTTCACGTTCCAGGTTCCGACATAACGCACATGGTCAGCCGCTGAAGAACTCATCACGGTCGGCACTCCGGTGGTGTACGCATAGTAGGTGTAGAACCTCGCCTTCAGATCGGACTCGCGCGCGGCCTTGATCAGCAGCGCCAGATCCGAGCCCCAGTTGCCGGTGATGACCGTGTCCGCGCCGCTGGCGCTGATCTTGGCCACATAGGGTGCAAAATCCTTCACGCTGCCAATCGGGTGCAGATCGTCCCCGACGATCTCGACATCCGGACGCTTGCGCTTCAGGTATTCCTTCGCAGCGCGCGTGACCTGATGACCATGCGCATAGTTCTGTCCGATGATGTAGACCTTTTTGACCGATTTGTCCTTTGCAAGGAAGGTGGTCAGCGCTTCCATCTTCATGTCGGAGTTTGCGTCAAGGCGAAAATGCCAGAAGCTGCACTTGCTGTTGGTCAGATCAGGATCGACCGCCGCATAATTCAGGAATACGATCTCCTTGCCCGGATTGCGATCGTTGTGCTTGTTGATGGCATCGATCAGCGCACCGGCGGCGCCAGAGCCATTGCCCTGTGCGATGTAACGATAGCCCTGATCGATGATCGTCTTCAGTACCGTCAGCGACTCTTGCGGGCTGGCCTTGTTGTCAAAACCCGTGATCTCGAAGGTATGTCCCGGCGCCCATTTGTCGCGGTTCGCTATCTCTGCAGAGATCTGGAAGCTGCGGAAGGTATTCTGGCCGACAGGAGCAAACGGGCCGGACAGCGGATCGATGAAAGCGATCTTGATGGTCTCGGCAAGCGCGCCTGCCGGAAGGGTAGCCGCAGCCAGCACAAAGCCGGCCATCAGCGGGCGAATCAGCGGGTTCATGAATCTCCTCCGATGCTTGATAGTCTTGATTGACAAGGGTTGATGGATTGACGGATTGAGGGGTTGACCGGCTCAGACTTCCAGCCATTCTTTGCGTACGATAGCATCTCTGTTCAGCTCGGCCGGCGTTCCTTCGAAAACGATAGCCCCCCGACCCATCACATAAACGCGTTGAGAAATCTCCAGCGCAATCGCCAGCTTCTGCTCTACCAGCAGCACGGAAATGCCCCGCTGCTTCAGTGCCTGCAAATAGACGGCGACCTGTTCGACGATCTTCGGCGCCAGTCCCTCGGTCGGTTCGTCGATCATGATCAGTTCCGGGTCGCCCATCAGCGTGCGGCACAGCGTCAGCATCTGCTGCTCGCCGCCCGACAGCACACCGGCCTGCGTATGCTGGCGCTCACGCAGCCGCGGGAACATCTGATACATATCGTCCAGATGCCAGCGCGAGGCTTTGCCTTTCTTCTCGCCGAGGATCAGGTTCTGTTCCACCGTCAGGGTCGGGAAAATATCCCGGTTCTCCGGCACATAACCGAGTCCGCAATGCGCAATCCGGTAAGCCGGAAGGCCGAGCATCTGCTCGTTCCTGAACATCACCGATCCGGTCGCGCTGACCTGCCCCATCACCGCTTTGACCATCGTCGAGCGGCCAACCCCATTGCGACCCAGCAGGCTGACGATTTCACCTTCGCCCACGCTCAGGTTCACGCCGTGCAGCACATGGCTCTTGCCGTAGTACGCATGCAGGTCGCGTATATCGAGCAGCGCGGTCATGCATCCTCCCGCGCCGGCGCATGGCCACCTAGATACGCTTCCTGAACACGGGCATTATCGCGGATCGCCCTCGGGGTATCGCAGGCGATCACCTCGCCGTAGACCACGACGGCGATCCGGTCAGCGACACCAAAGACGACGCTCATGTCATGCTCGACCATCAGCAGAGTTTTACCGGCGGTGACTTCGCGTATCAGTTCTACCGCCCGGTCCGATTCCGAGCGGCTCATGCCGGCGGTGGGCTCGTCGAGCAAGATCACCCCGGCGCCGCCGGCGACCGTAATGCCGATTTCCAGCGCTCGCTGCTCGGCATACGTCAGCAAGCCGGCCGGCGTGTCCCGCCGCCATCCGAGCCCGATGGCTTCCATCACCTGTTCGGCGAGTTCGCGCGCATCCTTCAGCGCGCTGAGTTTATGCCAGAAAGAATACCGATAACCCAGCGACCACAGCACCGCGCAGCGCAGGTTTTCGAATACCGACAGCCGGTGAAAAATGTTCGTGATCTGAAAACTGCGCGACAAACCCAGCCGGTTGATCCTGGATGGCGCCAGCCCGGTGATCTGGTGGCCATTCAGGACAATCTCTCCGCTGCTGGGCGCGAAACGCCCCGAGATCAGATTGAACAGCGTCGACTTGCCGGCGCCGTTGGGACCAATGATGGCGATCCGCTCTCCGGGCTGAACCGACAGATTCACGCCGCGAATGATCTCGGCGCTGCCGAACTGCTTGCGGACGTCCTTCAGCTCCAGAGCGGGCGTCATCGCCGTCCCCCTGCAGCGGACTGCTCCAGCGCTGCCTGCGCATCGCCCCAGACATCGAGGAAGGCGCCGCGCAGCTTCAGGAAAAAACCGCCACCGATCAGCAACAGCGCCTGTGCAAGCAGCCACGCAGACACGGAGGAAGCATCAACACTGATTCCGAAAACATTCAGCGCCGTGCCGTGCGCAGCATCCAGCGACAGGCGGTAGGTCATCTCGATGAGCATCACAAAGCCCAGCAAAGCGATCGCGGCGGGTACGGCCAGCCTGAGCATCGCGGGGAAAACGCGCGGCATCAGTCCTCGGGAAACCAGGCGCAGGTTCATCATGATCAGGCTCGCGATCCCGCCGGGAGCGTACATCACCATCAGGATGAAAAACAGTCCGAGGTACAGCAGCCAGGCCTTGGTGAATTCCGGCAGCATCACGGTGAGCAGCACGCCAATGACAGCGCCCAGCATCGGCCCGAAAAATACCCCTGTGCCGCCAATGAAGGCAAACAGCAGCACGGCTCCGGAACGGGCGGCGCTGACGTTCTCGGCACTGACGATTTCAAAATTGATCGCAGTCAGCCCGCCTGAGATGCCCGCGAAAAACGCAGACAGCATCAGCATCAGGAACCGCACGCGCTGCGGATCATAGCCGACAAATTCTGCGCGCTCGGGATTGTCGCGCACCGCGTTCGCGATACGGCCGAGCGGCGTATGCGAGATCGCGAACATGGCCACCGTGCTGATGAACAGCCAGAACGCGATCAGGTAATACACCTGAATCTGAGGACCAAAACTGACGCCCATCAGCGGCTGGCCATAGACTCTGTCGCCCGAGACACCGCCTTCACCGCCGAAGAAACCCGGAAACATCAGCGAGCATGCGAACACCAGCTCGACAATGCCCAGTGTGATCATCGAAAACGCGGTGCCTGAGCGGCGTGTCGTCACATAGCCAAACAGCGCGCCGAACAACAGGCCGGCAATGCCTCCGACCAGCGGCACCAGAGTCAGCGGCACGGGCAGCGTGCCGCCACTGGCGAGATTGATCGCATGAATCGCAAAGAAAGCGCCCAGGCCGGAATACACCGCATGACCAAACGACAGCATGCCGCTCTGGCCGAGCAACATGTTGTACGACAGCGCAAAGATCATCACCGTGCCCATCAGTGACAGCAGGGACACACTGCTGCCGGAGCTGAATATCAGCGGCGCAATGATCAGTGACAGCCCGAAGCTGCACCAGACCAGCCAGCGGCCAAGATTGATCGGCGAGTAGCGCATCGGTCCGGACGCCATGCTCAGCTCTCCCTCTTGCCCATGAGTCCGCGCGGCCGGAAAATCAGCACCAGAACCAGCAGCAGGTAAGGCAGGATCGGCGCCACCTCTGACAGCGTGAGCGACAGCAGCCGGTACACCGGCAGCTCCGGAGCAGGCGCCATACCCAGCCGGGACAGCGGCCCGAGCAGCGACCAGTCCAGCGCCACCGCAAAAGTCTGCACCATCCCGATCAGCAGCGATGCGAGGAATGCGCCGCCCAGCGAGCCCATGCCGCCGACGACAACGACCACGAAGATGATGCTGCCCACGGTCGCGGCCATCGCCGGTTCGGTCACGAACGCATTGCCGCCAATGACGCCGGCCAGCCCGGCCAGCGCGCAGCCGCCGCCAAACACCAGCATGAACACGCGCGGCACGTTATGCCCGAGCGACTCGACAGCGTCAGGATGAGTCAATGCGGCCTGAATCACCAGTCCGATTCGTGTGCGCGTCAGCAGCAGCCATGTCGCCACCACCATCAGCACGGCCACCAGCATCATGAAGCCCCGGTAAGCAGGGAATGTCATCGTGAACAGCGAGAACAGAGGGCCGTCGAGTTCGGCAGGAATTTTGTACGGCACCGCCGCTCTGCCCCAGATCAGTTGCACAAGCTCGACAATCACGTAGGACAAACCGAATGTGAACAGCAATTCAGACACATGTCCGTGTTTGTGCACCGCGCGCAGCCCGAAACGCTCGACCAGCGCGCCGGCCAGACCTGTCAGCAACGGCGCGATCAGCAGCGCCGGCCAGAAACCGAGCTTCTGACTGATCGCATAACCAAAATACGCGCCCAGCATGTAAAAGCTGGCATGCGCAAAGTTCAGCACGCCCATCATGCTGAAGATCAGCGTGAGCCCGGATGACAGCATGAACAACAGCAGCCCGTAGCTAAGCCCGTTCAGCAGTGAAATCAGTGTGAATTCCAAATCCCGGATTCCTGGCGTGAGCGCTGGTGAGGAGAGCGGCGACGACGATATCAGGCCGTCGGCAACTTGTAATCGCGATAGGCTTCCCGGATCTTGTTCTTCAATATCTTTCCGGTCGCGCCCAGTGGCAAGCTGTCAGTGAACACGACATCGTCGGGCGTCCACCATTTCGCTATTTTCCCTTCGTAGAATTGGAGCAGCTCGTCTTTGCTGACCTCCATGCCTGGTTTCTTCACCACGACCAGCAACGGACGTTCGTCCCATTTGGGGTGCGCGACACCGATGCAGGCCGCCTGCAGCACGGCCGGATGCGCGACTGCGATGTTTTCAAGGTCGATACTGCCTATCCATTCACCGCCGGATTTGATCACGTCTTTGCTGCGATCCGTGATCTGCATATAGCCTTCATCATCAATCACGGCCACGTCACCGGTCGGGAACCAGCCCTCCTGCAGCACATCACCGCCCTCGCCCTTGAAATATCCCTCGATGACCCACGGCCCCTTCACCAGCAGGTTGCCGTAGGTTTTTCCATCCCAGGGCAGTTCCTTGCCATCGTCGTCGACGATTTTCATGTCCACGCCAAAGATTGCCCGGCCCTGCTTTTCCAGCCGCGCCTGCTTCTCGTCCTCAGACAGATGCAGGTGCTTGCCCGTGAGTGTGCAGCTCGTGCCCAGCGGCGACATTTCGGTCATGCCCCACGCATGAACCACTTCGACACCATACTCGTGCCGGAAAGTCTTCATCATCGCCGGCGGGCAGGCCGAGCCGCCGATCACGGTGCGTTTGAAGGTCGAGAATTTCAGGTTGTTTTGCGCGGTGTAGGTCAGCAGACCCAGCCAGACCGTCGGCACACCGGCGGAGAAGGTCACGCCTTCCTGTTCAAACAATTCATAAATCGATTTGCCGTCCAGCGCCGGCCCGGGAAACACCAGCTTGGCGCCCGTCAGCATCACCGAGTAAGGCAGGCCCCAGGCATTCACATGGAACATCGGCACCACGGGCAGCACCACATCGCGTGCCGACACATTCAGTGCATCCGGCAGTGCCGATGCGTAGGAGTGCAGCATGGTCGAACGATGCGAGTAGAGCGCTCCCTTCGGATTGCCGGTCGTGCCCGAGGTGTAGCACAGGCTGGAGGCCGAATTTTCGTCAAACAGCGGCCATTCGTAGTCATCGCTGCTGGCCGCGATCAGATCTTCGTAGCACAGCAGATTCGGCACCTTGGAATCGGCAGGCATGCGGTCGCGGTCGCACATCATCACATAGCCCTTGATCGTCTTTGCGAGTGGCGCAATGGCCTCGATCACCGGCAGGAAGTTCAGATCGAAAAACAGATACTGATCCTCAGCATGATTCGCGATATACGCGACCTGCTCCGGATGCAGCCGCGGGTTGACCGTATGCAGCACTGCGCCAGAACCCGATACCGCGTAATACGCTTCCAGATGACGGTAGCCATTCCATGCCAGCGTGGCGACGCGATCGCCCATTTTCACGCCCAGCTTTTCAAGCGCATTGGCCAGCTGGCGCGCGCGGCGGTGACAGTCGTGGTAGGTGTAGCGGTGGATGTCCCCCTCGACCCGGCGCGAGACCACTTCGGTGTCGGCGTAATAGCGATCCGCATGCCTGATCAGGCTTGAAATGAGCAAAGGCTGGCTCATCATCCGGCCCATCAGAGGGCTCTGGGGGTACTGCGTCATGTTGTCTCCTGTCTCGGTTCTTTTATCAGAGCAATTTTTGACGGGCGATTTTTGTGCCGGACTTATCCTTTAGTCAACGGTTTTCCATCTTGCGCCGCAGCAATGTGTACGCGGCAAACGATGCTCATCCCGCCACAGCCCGGTGAGGTGCGCGCTTCTCTGTCAAAATAAGCGTTCGCTCTGCAGAGTTTTGCCGTCATTCTTTCAAGCATCCTAACAGAAGCCTTCTGATGAATTCCCCTGACCTGCCTTTCACGGCCCGGCTGCGCGTTGATGAGCTCGCGCTGGGGAATACTTTTGGCGAACTGCCGCCGGCCTTTTACACCCGCCTGAACCCCACGCCACTGCCTTCGCCGTATCTCGTCTGCGCAAGCGAATCAGCGGCCGCGCTGATCGGTCTGGATCCGGCTGAGCTGAACAGTGATGACTTCCTGCAAGTGTTTTCCGGGAACGCCGTACACCCGCACTCGCAGCCGCTGGCTGCCGTGTACTCCGGTCATCAGTTTGGTGTCTGGGCCGGCCAGCTCGGCGATGGACGCGCTATTTTGCTCGGCGACGCCAAAGCTCCGGGCGAGCCGCACGGCACACTGGAGCTGCAGCTGAAAGGTTCGGGCAAGACGCCGTATTCGCGCATGGGCGACGGGCGCGCCGTGCTGCGCTCCTCTATCCGCGAATTTCTGTGCTCGGAGGCTATGGCGGGTCTGCGCATACCGACCTCGCGCGCGCTGTGCGTGATCGGCTCCGATCTGCGCGTGATGCGCGAGCTGCCTGAAACCACCGCCGTCGTCACCCGGATGGCGCAAAGTTTCGTGCGCTTTGGCTCGTTCGAGCACTGGTTCTATCATCAGCAGCCGCAAGCACTGAAAACGCTGGCCGACTATGTGCTGAGGCAAAACTATCCTGAGCTTCTCGACGCGCCTGATCCCTACGCATCGCTGCTGCGAGAAGTCACGCGCCGCACTGCCGAGCTGGTGGCGCAATGGCAGTCGGTGGGTTTCATGCACGGGGTGCTCAATACCGACAATATGTCGATACTCGGCATCACGCTGGACTATGGCCCGTTCGGCTTCATGGAAGCTTACGATCCGGCGCACATCTGCAACCATACCGACCAGCAGGGACGCTACTCGTACCGAATGCAGCCACGCATCGGCGAGTGGAATTGCTATGCACTCGGGCAGGCGATGGTGTCGCTGATCGGCGATGTCGACGAAGTGCATCAGGCACTCGCCGTCTACCAGAGCGCGTTCGATGCAAAAATGGCCGCACTCTGGCAGGCCAAGCTGGGGCTGCGCGGCCGTGAAGATGGCGATGATCAGCTGCTTGCCGCTCTGCTGGAAATCCTTGCCAGCAACCGCGTGGATTTCCCGCTGTTCTTCCGCCGGCTCTCGGCGCTGAAGACTGACAGCGCCAACAATGATGCGCCGCTGCGCGATCTGTTCATCGACCGGCCTGCCTTTGACGCCTGGTCAGTAAAATACCGGCTGCGCCTGAAGCAGGAGCAGAGTAATGATGCTGCCCGCAAGCTTTCGATGGATCAGGTCAACCCCAAATACGTGTTGCGCAACTACCTGGCGCAGGCCGCCATAGAAAAAGCGCAGCAAAAAGATTTTTCGGAAGTTCAGCGTCTGCTGCAGGTACTGCAGCGGCCCTATGATGAACAGCCTGAACACGATGCCTATGCAGAATTGCCGCCGGACTGGGCGGCCGGCATCGAAGTCAGCTGCTCCTCCTGAGGATAAAACATGAAGACCAAAGTGACCCGCACCGATGCGGAATGGAAAGCTCTGCTGGATCCGATGGACTACCAGGTCACGCGCCATGCCGCCACCGAGCGCGCATTCACGGGCCGTTACTGGGACCATCATGAGCGCGGCATCTATCACTGCGTCTGCTGCAGCACGCCGCTGTTCGAATCAGACGCCAAGTTCGATTCCGGCTGCGGCTGGCCCAGCTATTTCCGCGCGCTTGACCCGGCAAATGTGAGCGAGCGCATCGATCGCAGCCACGGCATGATCCGCACCGAGATTGTGTGCGCCGTGTGCGACGCCCATCTCGGCCATGTATTCCCGGATGGCCCTCCGCCCACCGGCCTGCGCTACTGCATCAACTCTGCGGCGCTCAGCTTCACGCCAGCCGGTCAATCAGCTTAAAACAGTGATGAAACTTTTATTCGACCTTTTTCCGGTCATTTTATTTTTCGTCGTCTTTCGGATAGCCGGATCTCATCCTGACGCGGCTCAGGCATTCGGCAGCCAGTACCTGTCCGGACTGGTATCCGGCGGCGAGGTCAGCATCGCGCAGGCGCCGATATTGCTCGCAACCGCGGTAGCGATACTCGCCACCTTCGCTCAGATTGCTTGGCTGCTGGCCAGACGCAAGCCGGTTGACAACATGCTCTGGGTGTCGCTGGTGATCATCGTGCTGTTTGGCGGCGCGACGATTTATTTTCATGATGAGCATTTCATCAAACTCAAGCCGACAGTTCTGTACTGGTGCTTCGCGCTGGTGCTGCTGGCAAGCCCGCTGCTGCTGAAAAAAAATCTGATGAAATCCATGATGGGCGCGCAGCTGAGCCTGCCTGAATCCGTCTGGGCCCGGCTCAACCTTGCCTGGGGCTTGTTCTTCACACTGATGGGCGCGCTCAATCTCTACATTGCCTTCACCTTCCCGCTCGATTTCTGGGTGAATTTCAAATTATTCGGATTTCTCGGCCTGATGGTCGTGTTTGTCGTGCTGCAAAGCATTTACCTGTCCCGCTACATGAAGGAAGCTGAATGAACCGCGTTGAGCGCATCCGCCAGTTGCTGACGCTGGGCCTGTCGCCCGCATCGCTGGAGATTGAAGACGAGTCTGCATTGCATGCCGGTCATGCCGGTGCCGCTTCCGGCGGCGGACATTATCGGATTCGCATGATTTCCGCGCGCTTCGAGGGATTGGCCAAGCTTGGCCGCCATCGGCTGGTGTATGATTGCCTGCGCGAGATGATGCAGAAAGAGATACACGCGCTCGCGATGACCTTGTTGACGCCGGAAGAAGCGGCAGCGTCGGGAACCCATTGAACCGATCCGCGATCCCGGCAGCACCAGTGATTTTTATCAACGACCCCACAAACTAACAACTATGATGAACCTGAAAACCGCTCGCCTGCTCGTGCTGCTGATGGCATCGGCCGGCTTGCCCGCGCTGGCGCAGAATCTCGCCGTGGTCAATGGCAAGGCAATCCCGTCCTCCCGTGTCGATGTGATGGTCAAACAAATGGTCCAGCAGGGCCAGCAGGACACTCCCGAGATGCGTTCGATGATCAAGGATGAACTGATCAACCGCGAAGTGCTTGCCCAGGAAGCCGACAAACAGGGCATTTCCAGCCGCGCCGATATCAAGAACCAGATCGAGATGGCACGCCAGTCCATCGTGATCCGTGCATTGGTCACCGATTACCTGAGCAAGCATCCTGTCAAGGATGAGGACATGAAGGCCGAGTACGACAAGGCCAAAGCAGCCGCCAGCAGCAAGGAATATCATGCACGTCACATCCTCGTCGAGAAGGAAGACGACGCCAAGGCCATCATCGCCAAACTGAAAGGTGGCGCCAAGTTCGAAGAACTGGCGAAATCCTCGAAGGATCCGGGCTCGGCCGAACAAGGCGGTGATCTCGGCTGGGCACCGCCCGATGCCTTCGTCAAGCCTTTCTCCGAGGCGATGACCGCGCTGAAGGCCGGTGAGTACACGCAGACACCGGTCAAGTCACAGTTCGGCTTCCACGTGATCCGTCTGGAAGAAACGCGCGACGCGCAGTTCCCGCCGTTTGATGATGTCAAAGGCCAGATTGCCGAGTCGATGCAGCAGCAAAGGCTGCAAAACTTCCAGCAGGACCTGAAAAAGAAAGCGAAGATTCAGTAAGCTGCGCCAGACAGAACCGCCTGAAAAAAACGCTCCGGGGTGAAAGCTCCGGAGCGTTTTTCATTGGGACGCGAGCAGTGAGAGCTGTCAGCCCACCCACTTGCGCGCATTGCGGAACATGCGCATCCACGGCGCATCCTCGCCCCAGCCGTCCGGATGCCAGGAATGCTGCACCGTGCGGAACACGCGCTCCGCATGCGGCATCATCACCGTGAAGCGGCCATCCGGCGTCGTGACCGCCGTGATGCCGGACGGCGAGCCATTCGGATTGAACGGATAACGCTCGGTCGGCTGACCGGCGTTGTCCACGAAACGCAAAGCCACCTGCACCTTCGACAAGTCACCGGTGTGCGCAAAATTAGCGAAGCCTTCGCCATGCGCGACTGCAATCGGCGTGCGCGTGCCAGCCATCCCCGCGAAGAAGATCGACGGCGATTCGGGTATCTCCACCATCGCAAAGCGCGCCTCGAATTGCTCGGACTGATTACGGGTGAACTTCGGCCAGTGCTCCGCGCCGGGGATAATGGATTTCAGGCTGCTCATCATCTGGCAGCCATTGCAGATGCCCAGCGCGAAGGTCTCCTTGCGCTGGAAGAATCCGGAAAACTGCTCCGACAAGGCCGGATTGAACAGTATGGTCTTCGACCAGCCCTCGCCCGCACCCAGCACATCACCATACGAAAAACCGCCGACAGCAATCAGGCCGCTGAAGCTGTCCAGTGAAAGACGCCCGGCGATCAGATCGCTCATATGCACATCGATCGCCTCAAATCCTGACCGGTGCATCACATACGCGGTTTCGACATGAGAATTTACGCCCTGCTCGCGCAGGATCGCCACGCGCGGACGTACCCCGGTGGCGATAAATGGCGCGGCCACATCGTCCGAGGCATCGAAGGAGATCACCGGCTGCATGCCGGGATCCGTCTCGTCCAGCCAGCGGTCGTATTCCGCATCCGCGCAGGCCGGATTGTCACGCAGACGCGCGAGCCGCCAGCTGGTGTCGCTCCACAGACGATGCAGTGCCGGGCGCTTATGGCTGTAAATGATCTTTGCATCGCGCGTGAATTCGATCACGTCGCGGTCATTCAGCTTGCCGATGATATGGCTGCACGCGCCCAGTCCATATTCGCGCAGCACATTCATCACCTCTGATTTTTCCGCCGCGCGTACCTGCAGCACCGCGCCCAGCTCTTCATTGAACAGCGCGCGCAGCGTCAGGTCATTGCGGCGCTCGTCGATCTGGCTGGCCCAGTTCTTTGAATCGCCCCAGTCGGTCGCATGCTCGCCTTCGGTCACCAGAATATCGAGATTGACCGAAACGCCGGCGTGACCGGCAAATGCCATCTCGCACAGCGTTGCATACAGCCCGCCATCCGAGCGATCATGATAGGCAAGCAGCTTGTGCTCGCGATTCAGTCGCTGCACTGCATGGAAGAAGCCCTTCAGATCATTCGCATCGTCCAGATCAGGCACCTCATTGCCCAGCTGCTGCATCACCTGCGCCAGCGCAGAAGCGCCCAGACGGTTCTTGCCGCGACCGAGATCGATCAGGATCAGCGAGGTTTCGCCGAGATCGGTGCGCAGCTGCGGCGTCAGCGAGCGCCGCACATCGGTGACCGGCGCAAATGAGGACACGATCAGCGACACCGGCGAGATCACCGCCTTGTCGCCCTCGTCATCGCGCCAGGTGGTGCGCATCGACAAGGAATCCTTGCCGACCGGGATGCTGATGCCCAGCGCCGGACATAGTTCCATGCCGACCGCTTTGACGGTATCGAACAGCGCCGCGTCCTGCCCCGGCTGGCCGCAGGCCGCCATCCAGTTCGCAGAGAGTTTTATATCCGAGAGTTCGGCGATCGCTGCTGCCGCAATGTTCGTGATCGCCTCACCCACCGCCATGCGACCCGACGCGGGCGCATTGATGATTGCCAGCGGCGTGCGCTCGCCCATCGCCATCGCCTCGCCACGATAGCCGACATGGCTCATGGTCGTGACCGCGCAATCGGCGACCGGCACCTGCCACGGGCCCACCATCTGATCGCGCACCGTATGCGCGCCGACAGTGCGATCGCCTATCGTGATCAGGAAAGACTTGTCCGCCACCGTCGGCAGCTTCAGCACGCGCTCTGCGGCATCTTCCAGCGAGATGCCGGTCAGGTCGATCGCTATCGCAGGCTGCGCTTCGCGCTTCACATCGCGATGCATCTTCGGTGGCTTGCCCAGCAGGACATCCATCGGCATGTCGACCGGATAATTGTCATGCTCAGGATCGATCACGCGCAGCTGCCGCTCTTCAGTCGCAATGCCAACCACCGCAAACGGACAGCGCTCGCGCTCGCACAGTGAGGTGAACAGCGGCAGGCTGGACGGCGCAATCGCCATCACATAACGCTCCTGCGATTCATTGCTCCAGATTTCTTTCGGTGCCAGACCGCTCTCTTCCAGATGCACCTTGCGCAAATCGAATACCGCGCCGCGCCCGGCATCATTGGTCAGTTCCGGGAAAGCATTCGACAGGCCGCCCGCGCCGACATCATGAATGGAGAGCACCGGATTGTTCTCGCCCATCGCCCAGCAGGCATTGATCACTTCCTGCGCACGGCGCTGCATTTCGGGATTGCCCCGTTGTACCGAATCAAAATCCAGATCGGCGGTGTTCGCACCGGTGGCCATCGACGACGCCGCACCGCCGCCCATGCCGATACGCATGCCGGGGCCGCCCAGCTGTATCAGCAGGCTGCCGACAGGCAGCGCTTCTTTTTTCGTGTGCAGGCCGGAGATATTGCCCAGGCCACCGGCGATCATGATCGGCTTGTGATAGCCATACACCGTGCCGCCGACATTCTGCTCGTAGCTGCGGAAATAACCGGTCAGGTTGGGACGGCCGAATTCATTGTTGAAGGCGGCGCCGCCGATCGGGCCATCGATCATGATCTGCAGCGGCGATGCGATGCGCTCGGGCTTGCCGGTGATGCCGGACAGGCCGGCGTCCTTGCGCTGTGACGGCGGCACATTCACATCGCGCGCGTTTTCCCACTGGCGAACCGCATGCCGGATCATCAGGTTCGATACGGTGAAACCGGTCAGGCCTGCTTTGGGCTTCGCGCCGCGGCCTGTCGCGCCCTCATCGCGGATCTCTCCGCCCGCACCCGTGGATGCGCCGGGGAATGGCGATATCGCCGTCGGATGATTGTGCGTCTCGACCTTCATCAGAATGTGGGTCGGTTCCTCGCTGGCCTGATACTGCCAACCCTGATCGGCACGCGGATAAAAGCGCGTGACGGTCGCGCCCTCGATCACCGACGCATTGTCGGCATAGGCGACGATGGTGCCTTTGGGGTTCAGCTGGTGCGTGTTGCGGATCATCGCAAACAGCGAACGATCCTGCTGCTCGCCATCGATAGTCCAGTCGGCATTGAAGATCTTGTGCCGGCAGTGCTCGCTGTTGGCCTGTGCGAACATCATCAGCTCGACATCGGTCGGGTTGCGACCGGCGCGTGTGAACGCGTCGAGCAGATAATCGATTTCATCATCGGACAGCGCAAGGCCCAGTTCGGTGTTCGCATTCTCCAGCGCCGGTTTGCCGCCTTTGAGCGTATCGATATAAGCGAGCGGCTGCGGCTGCAGCTCGCGAAACAGGCCGGAGGCTTCGGTGGCATCGCGCACCACCGTCTCGGTCATCCGGTCGTGCAGCAGCGCTGCGACCTCGGCGAGCTTGTCGGCGGACAGCGATTTTTTGCCGAGCAGCCCGGATTTCAGCTGCACGACGTAGCGGATGCCTCTTTCGATGCGATGCACATGGCTCATGCCGCAGTTGTGCGCGATGTCGGTTGCCTTGCTTGCCCACGGCGAGATGGTGCCCAGACGGGGAATCACGACAAACGGCTCGCCGCTTTCATCGCCGCTGAAAGGCTCGCCATAGGTGAGCATCGCAGAGAGCTGCTGTTGTTCTTCTTCGCTCAGTCCGGACGGCGCATCGATGAAGTGGCAAAAGCGTCCGGAGATTCCGACAATCGCCGGTTCGACATCTTTCAGTTGTGATAATAAACGTTGTAAACGAAAGCCTGACAGGGCACTGGAGCCCGGAAGAATGAGCATGGCGAAAAAGCAGTTGGCGAGACGCGCCGGCCGTCGGCAAATTCCTTTACGGCCCCGTGTTCTCGGGTTGAATCGGAGATGCCGAATTATACCGCGCGCACCCTGTTCAGCCGCTGCCCGGATCAGCCTCAAGGCGGCTGACGGCGGGCGGCTGCCGCGCTCATGCTATCGTTGAACAGAACAACAAAAATCCGGGCCAGCTACCCGACTTCCTCATGCCCATCTCGTCGCTGAACACGCAGAACCGCCGGGAACTGATGCAGGCCAGCCTGGCCATTGCGCGCGAATCTTCCTCGGTCTACACCAAAATCTATGCCGAGCCGGCACTGGCCGCCGCCGCGCATGCGGACGTGCTGCGGGTGACGGGGCAGCAGAGCTCGCCGCTGGCTGGATTGCCGGTCTCAGTGAAAGATCTGTTTGATGTGGCCGGCGAGAGCACGCTGGCCGGATCGATTGCGCTCAGGGACGCGCCGCCGGCAACGGCGGATGCAGCCGTCGTCGCCCGGCTGCGCGCAGCGGGCGCTGCGATCATCGGCAAGACCAACATGACCGAGCTCGCCTACTCCGGCGTAGGCATCAATCCGCATCTGGGCACGCCGGCCAATCCGGCAGATGCCTCCCGCATTCCCGGCGGCTCGTCCTCCGGCGCGGCCGTGTCGGTGGCGACCGGCAGCTGCGTGGCAGCGATAGGATCCGACACGGGCGGGTCGGTGCGGATACCCGCTGCGCTGTGCGGGCTGGTGGGATTCAAGCCCACCATGCGCCGCGTGCCGGTCGCCGGCGCATTGCCGCTGGCGCCCTCGCTGGACTCGATCGGCCCGATCGCAATGAACGTCGATGATTGCCTGCTGATCGACCGCCTGATCTCCGACCACCCGCTGGAGCTGCCATCGATGTCGGTCGCTGACCTAAAACTGGCCATTCCAGAAGATGTGGTGCTGGACGCGGTGGACAGCCAGGTGGCGCGAGCATTCACCGCCGCTGTCTCGCGGCTCTCCGCAGCCGGCGCTCAAATCATCGAGGTGCCCATGCGGCTGCTGGCCGAGGCCAGAGATCTGTACCTGATCTCGCCGTATGAAGCTTATCCCCGGCACAAGGATCTGCTGGCTACGCGCGCGCATGAGGTCGATCCTCGCGTGGTGTCGAGAATCATGCTGGGCGCAGGCGCCAGCGCCGCAGATCTGGAACGTGTGCGAAGCGCGCGTGATGCCTGGCGCACGGCGCTTGAGCACATTATTGCTGACTATGATGCGATGATCATGCCGACCGTGCCCATCGTCGCGCCCAAGACCGAGGCGCTGCTGGCCTCAGACGAGGCCTTCTTCGATGCCAACCGCCTGCTGCTGAGAAATACCTCGATCATCAACCTGCTCGATGGTTGCGCGGTCACGCTTCCCTGCCATCGCGAAGGCGAGCTTCCGGTCGGGTTGTCGATCGCATCATTTGCGATGCAGGATGCGCGGGTCGCGGCGATCGCGCGCGCGACAGAGGGCATGCTTCGCAACCAGCCACGCGTTTGATCAGTCGCGCACTTTCACCGGTGATAGCGGAAGGCCTCGCTTTCTTTTTTTGCAATGAAAAATCGAACACTGGTGCGCGCGCCGGCGCATGCGTATTGCGATAAGCCGATAACCGGGTCTTTCTCGAAAAAAGATTCGTTTTAAAAGCCGAAAGCACTGTCCCGCATGATTCGCGAATATAAAAATTCATGAAAACTCATTCCGCTTAATTTGCTCGATTATCGGTTCAGATTGTTTTGAACAAGTTTTACAGATAATCTATGCAGGATTTGCGTAATTAAGCAGTTTTTCCTGAATCTGCAGGCACAGACCTGCCCCACGGTCGCAGCGGACATGCCGTGAGGTTCTACAACAAGCTGGAGTCCAATGCGCGTAGCAGTGATCGGCGGCGGTGTCATCGGTGTATGCACTGCCTATTATCTGGCGGAAGCCGGCCATGAGGTCGCGGTCATCGAGCGATATGGCAATGTGGCTCAGGAAGCCAGCTTCGGCAATCTGGACCTGATGGGGCCATCCGGTCTGAGACTCTGGGCATCCCCCGGCGCACCGGGTCGCGTGCTGTCGATGCTGTTCCGACCGGAATCCTCGTTTGCCTTCAGCGCGCGTTTCGAGCCGGCGATGTGGCGCTGGCTGAAGCGCTCGATGTCCGAGAGCGCGCTGGGGCGCTACAAGCAGAACCAGCAGCGGCTGTATCGGCTCTCAAGCTACAGCCAGGAACTGATGCAGCACCTGGTGCAGACTCAGGATCTTGATTTCCAGCAGCGCAGCGGCATGATGATCATGTTCCGCACTGCCAAAGAACTGGAGATGGCACTGCCCTACATGGAATTGCTCGGTGAATTCGGTTGCCGCAATGAATTGCTGGACGTGGATGCCGCGCGCCAGCTCGAACCTGCGCTGTCCGGTGAAACTTCTTTTCACTCCGCATTGCATGTGCCCGATGACTGGGCAGGCAACTGCCCTTTGTTTGTCCGGCAGCTGAAAGCGCTGGCACAGGACAAAGGCGTCGAATTCCATTTCAATTGCGAAGTCCAGGCGATACGTCCTGAACTCGGTGGCGTCAGCCTGCTGATCGACAACCGTCAGATCGATGCCGATGCGGTCGTCGTGGCTGCCGGCAGCGACAGCACGAAACTGCTCAAGGGCATAGGCATCAGCCTTCCGGCCTACCCGGTCAAGGTCTACTCTGCCTCGACCGCGATACAGGAATTCGAACTGGCACCGCAAACTTCCCTGTTTGATGACACCTATCGGGTCGCGCTGACCCGGCTGGGTAAGCGCATTCGCATCGCCGGCTGCGCCGAGCTGGGCTCGTCCAATCTCGACCTGCACCACAAGGCAATCAACACGCTGGTCAAGGTCGCCGATGACTGGTTCCCGAATGCCGCGAACTACCGGACTGCGAATTTCTGGACAGGCCCGGTAGCCATGCTGCCCGAAGGCGTGCCGCTTCTGGGCGCGACCCGCTACTCGAATGTTTTCATCAACGCCGGACAGGGATCGGCTTCGTGGGCGCTGGCCGCGGGCAGCGGCAAACTCGTCGCGGACATGATCTCCGGACGACGCACCGAGGTCGATACGGATGGCCTCACGCTGACCCGCTATGGCGACCGCATGCGCTGATCGCGCTGGCAGCGGACTTTACAGCGTCGCCCAGATACGGGCGATAGAACAGGCCGCGCTGGCCACTTTGCCGGCGGGCACCCTGATGCGGCGCGCAGGCGCTGCGGTCGCCCGCGCGGCGCTCGGTCTGCTTCTGCCCTCGGCTGCCACCGCGCGCATTCTGGTCGCCGCCGGCCCCGGCAACAATGGCGGTGATGCGCTCGAGGCCGCTGCGCTGCTCGCCGGCGATGGTCATCAGGTGAGTATCGTGATGCCCGTGATGCCCGATATGCCGACTGTGCCAGCAGATGCACGCAGCGATGCGCAACAGGCGCTGGCGAAGGCGCAGCAGAGCACCGCACGCTTCATTCCTTACGAGTCATTGGCGCAAGAAGAAGGATGGGATCTCGTCATCGACGGGCTGTTCGGGATCGGACTGGGACGCGCGCTCGACGGCGCATGCGCCTCGCTGGTCGCTTACATGAACGCACAATCCTGCCCGCGTCTGGCGATTGACGTGCCCAGCGGACTCGATGCCGATCACGGCACGATCGTCGGCGATACCGGCACTGCTGACATTGTCTGCACGGCCATTCGTGCCAGCACCACGATCAGCTTCATCGCCGACAAGCCCGGACTGCACACCGCCCACGGGCGAGATCATTCAGGCGAGATTCTGATCGACTCGCTGGAGATTGATGCATCGCTGTACCCGGCACCGCTGGCGCGGCTGAATCGTCCGCAAAAGTTCAGTCACTGTGCCGCGCCGCGCGCGCATGCGTCGCACAAGGGCAGTTATGGCGATCTCACCATCATTGGCGGCGCCAGCGGCATGGGCGGCGCCGTGCTGCTCGCCGCGCGCATGGGCGCGATGGCCGGTGCGGGGCGCGTGTATGCCGGCTTCATCGATGCCGCACCGGCATTCGATCCCCTGCATCCGGAGCTGATGTGCCGCAATGCGACCACCCTGCCACTGTCCTCCGGTGCCGTCGTCGCCGGCCCCGGTCTGGGACAGTCGCGCGAGGCCTGCGATGCCCTTGCCCGCGTGCTGGCGAGCGAGCTGCCGGCAGTCATCGATGCCGACGCGCTGAACCTGATCGCCGCCGAGCCGGCCTTGCAGCAAAAGACCCGACAGCGCCGCGCGCCGACGCTGCTGACGCCGCATCCGCTGGAAGCAGCAAGACTGCTCGGCACGAGCGCGGCCCATATCCAGTCAGACAGGCTGGGCGCTGCGCGCGAACTGGCCGCGTTCTTTTTGTCGACCGTCATACTCAAGGGCTCCGGATCCGTGATCGCCAATCCGCAAGCCCATCTCGTGATCAATACGACAGGCAATCCCGCGCTGGCGACTGCCGGCACCGGCGATGTGCTGTCGGGCCTGTGCGGCGCGCTGCTGGCGCAGCACTGGCCGCTGCAGGAGGCGGCTCTCGCTGCGGTGTGGCTGCATGGCGCAGCCGCCGACAAGATGGTGGCCGAAGGCATCGGCCCCAGGGGAATCACGGCCGGAGAGCTGCTGCCGGCCATACGCTCATTGCTGAATCAGCTGGCTCGGCCGAATCAGCCCTGAGCACTGTCGGCGACCAGCCGTCCCGCCGCAATCGTCAGCGTGCGTTCGCAGCGCGCGGCAATCGAAGGATCATGCGTGACCAGCACCAGTGTCGATCCCTGTTCCCGGTTCAGTGTGAACATGAGATCGATCACCGCTTCGCCGGTCGCCGCATCGAGGCTGCCGGTCGGTTCATCGGCCAGCAGCAGCGGCGGATCGGTAACGAACGCGCGTGCGAGCGCTACGCGCTGCTGCTCGCCACCCGACAAGAATTTCGGATAATGGCGCAGCCGCTGCGACAGCCCGACTCGTCCCAGCATCTGCTCCGCCTTCTGCCGCGCGCCGGGGTCGGCACGCAGTTCCAGCGGCAGCATCACGTTCTCCAGCGCTGTCAGATGCGACAGCAACTGGAAGGACTGAAACACAAAGCCGAGCTGTGACTTGCGCAGCGCTGCGCGCCCGTCTTCATCCAGCGCATACAGATCCGTGCCATTGATCAGCACCTTGCCGGACGATGGCAGGTCCAGACCGGCGAGCAGACCGAGCAGCGTCGATTTGCCCGAGCCGGAGGCGCCGACCAGCGCGACCGTCGACCCGGAGCGCACGGTAAAATGAATGTCATCAAGTATCGTCAGTTCGCCGCTGGCATCGGAGACTTTTTTGCTAAGACCAGTCACATCGATCAGCGGAGGCTGCAGGGAGTTCTCAGGCATGCAGAATCAATCAGTGGAAGGGCTGCGTAAAGGAGCGCGGGCAATCCGGGGCATAGACGCTTGCGCCCGATTCTGCCAACCGGTATTCGTGCTGATGCTGGCAGTCCTGCTGGGACTTGGCCTGCTCACAGCCGGCAGCGCGCATTCTGCAACAAAAACCGTGCTCGTGCTCGGAGACAGCCTGTCGGCAGAGTACGGACTGCCGCGCGGCACGGGCTGGGTCAGCCTGCTCGACAAGCAGCTGAAAACCGATAAATCGCCGATGAGTCTGATCAATGCCAGTATCAGCGGTGAGACGACGGCAGGCGGCAAGGCGCGGCTGCCGGCGCTGCTGGAACAGCACAAGCCTTTTATCGTGATTCTCGAACTGGGCGGCAATGACGGGCTGCGTGGCTTGTCGCTGGCCGCAACGCAATCCAACCTGCGGGAAATGATCGCCGCCTCGATCGCCAGCGGCGCGAAGGTGCTGCTGATCGGCATGCGGCTTCCGCCCAACTATGGCGTGGACTACAGCAAGCGTTTCTCCGCCATGTATCAGGGACTGAGCCGTGAAAAATCGGTGAAGCTGGTGCCTTTCCTGCTCGAAGGTCTGGACGACACCGAGCAATATTTCCAGCCCGATCGCATTCACCCGAATCAGAAGGCGCAGACCATCATGCTGGAAAATGTCTGGCCTGTGCTGCGTACGATGTTCAAATAAACCATGAAATATCCCGCCCTGCTTGCTGCCAGTCAGGTGCTGTCCGATACGGACGCATTCGACACGCTCATCGATGTGCGTTCCGAATCCGAATTCGCGCACGACCACATCCCCGGCGCGATCAATTGTCCTGTGCTGAGCGATGAGGAGCGCGTGCGCGTGGGCACGCTGTACAAGCAGGACAGTCCGTTCAAGGCAAAGAAAATCGGCGCGGCCATCGTCGCGCGCAATATTGCTGCACATCTGGAGTCGCAGTTCGCTGACCATCCGAAAGGCTGGCGTCCGCTCGTCTACTGCTGGCGCGGCGGCAACCGCAGCGGTGCTATGGCACACATTCTTGCGAAGATCGGCTGGCCGGCCACGCAGCTTGAGGGGGGCTACAAAGCCTATCGCCAGCATATGCTGACGCAGCTCGACGAGATGGCCGGGCGCTATCGCTTTCAGGTGGTCTGCGGCACCACGGGCAGCGGCAAGAGCCGTTTGCTGGAAACGCTGGCATCGATGGGCGCTCAGGTGCTGGATCTGGAAAAACTTGCCGCGCACCGCGGCTCGCTGCTGGGCAGTCTTCCCGGCGAGTCTCAGCCCGCACAGAAAATGTTCGAGAGCCGGCTCTGGGACACACTGCGCCAGTTCACGACGGATCGCGTGGTCTTTGTCGAATCGGAGAGCAAGAAGATCGGCAATCTCAGGGTGCCCGAAACGCTGATGGCATCGATCCGTGCATCCGCCTGCCTGCGCATCGACATCAGCACCGCTCACCGCGTGCAGCTGCTGATCGGGGATTATCCGCATCTCGCCACCAACACTGCTCATCTGATGGCGCAACTGGAACATCTGACACCGCTGCACGGTCGCGACAAGATCACCGGCTGGCGCTCGCTCGCTGAATCAGCTGACATACCTGCATTGGTGGAAGCACTGCTGACCGAGCACTATGATCCGGCTTATCTGAAATCCATTGAGAGAAATTTCAGCGGATACCGGCAGGCGATGGTAGTCGAGATGCCGGATATTTCTGCGGCAGCGTTCAGATCGGCAGCGCAAATGCTGCTGGAGAACAGCGACGAGTCCAGTCTGCAGGCATCGTCCTGAATTTTTCAGGACGATGCTGCGTTGGGTATCCAGTGCCGGGGATACAGCGCCGGTGATACGGCGCCGGACAGGAATTACTTGGCTGCAGCCGCTTGCGGCTTGGCCGCCGCCTCCGGCTTCAGGATTTCTGCTTTCGCGCGCTTTTTGATCACGCCAAGATAGGCTGCCATTTCCTGAGCGGCGAGGAATTCATTGACCTGCTGCTGCTCGGCCTTCATTGCGGCCTCATCGGCCGCTTCTTCGGTCACTTTGTTGATCCTGAACACACGATAGCCCATGCCGCCCAGATCCACACCGACGTAAGCGGGCAGCTTGCCGGGGTTCGCCTTCATGATCGCGTTCACTGCAGGCGGAGGCAGACCGCCGGCGCTGTTGCGTGAGACCGGTTTCGACGGACCGAAATCCGCGTTGCCGCCCTGCTTCAGCTCGGCAAGCTTGGCCTCACCCGCTGCAATCGCCAGCTTCTCTGCCTCGATCGCCGTCACCGTCTCTTCGACTTGCTTTTTCACCTGATCGAGCGGAATGCGCGTGACCGGCTTGTAGTCCACCACGCGGCCCGCAATCAGGAAGCGCGGATTGACTTCGATCGCTTCTGTATTGCGCTTTGATTTGGTCGACTCGTCCGCGAACAGCGCGCTGAGGAACTTGGGCTGGTTGTAGGCCGCTGTCTTGGGCAGCGCCGGATTGGGCTTGCGTGTCAGGCCGCTGACTGTTTCTATCTTCAGGCCCAGCTTGTCGGCGACCGGCTTGAGGCTGTCCGACTGCTCATAGACCATGTTGGTGAAGATCTCGGCCATTTCAGCGTATTTCTTGCCCGCCTGCTGACGGCGCAGTTCGTCGGCGATGTTTGCCTTCACCTCGGACAGCGGACGCACGGTGGCCGGTTTGATCGCGGTCACGCGAATGATGTGGAAACCAAAATCGGATTGCACCACGCCGCTGATCTCGCCTTCCTTCAGCGCATAGGCCGCGTCTTCGAAAGGCTTGACCATCATGCCCTTGCCAAAGAAATCGAGATCGCCGCCGCGCTCTGCGGAGCCGGGATCCTGCGAATTCTCTTTGGCCAGCTTGGCGAAGTCATTCGGATTCTTGCGCAGCTGCTCAAGCAGCTTCTCAGCCTTCGCTTTGGCGGCGGCCTTGTCGGCCGGCGCCGCCTCGCGGCCGGAGTTGATCAGAATATGGCTGGCACGGCGCTGCTCATCCGAGCGGTAGCGCGCCTGATTCTGCTCGTAGTACGCTTTGATGTCTGCCTCAGTGATCTCGATGCGGGACTCGACGGTATCGGGGCTGAACACAACGATCTCGGCCTTGATGACCTCCGGCTGCTCGTACTGGGCCGGATGCTTGTTGTAGTACTCCTCGATCATCGCATCAGTCACCTTGACCTGCGAGCGAAATGCCTGCGGCGTAAATGGCAGTTCCTGCACGTCGCGCACCTGCTGGTTCAGCGCGGAGATGCGCGCCGCCACTGATTTCGGCGAAAACGCTGTGCCCTGCACGACTGCGTTGATCTGTTGCACGGCCATGTCGTGGCGCAGGCCGGCTTCAAATTTTTCGGGTGTCAGCCCCTGCGCGGCCAGCAGCTGCTGGTAACGCTCTTTATTGAACTGGCCGTCGGGGTCCTTCAGTCCGGGAATCTCGAGAATGGTCTTGCGCAGCGTGTCGGTGGATACGGTCAGATGGTTTTCCATCACGTGCGCCGACATCGCCTTTTGTGCGATCAGATTCTCGAGCACGCCCTGGCGCGCCTCCGGATTGTCCAGCATCGCCGGATTGAACTGCTCGCCGAACACCTGCTTGAAACGCTCGACCTGACGCGCCTGAGCGGCATCCCACTCGGGCTGGGTAATGGTCTGACCGGCGACTTTGGCGACCGGCGGCTCCTTGCTGTCCATGCGAAGGTAGCTCTCGATGCCGAAGAAGGCGAACGAAGGGAAAATGATCAGAAGCAGCAAGAACTGCATCAGTCGCTGATGGGTACGGATGAATTCAAGCATGTGCAGGTGCTCGGTGAGGTCTCCGGCCGGCGACTCTCGCGTCCGGCACTTGTTCTAACCGACTGCTAACGGACTACTTTATAGAACCACATATGTAAAAAGGCGAACACAGGGTTCGCCTTTGTGGTTTTGGCGGAGTGGACGTGACTCGAACCCGCGACCCCCGGCGTGACAGGCCGGTATTCTAACCGACTGAACTACCACTCCAATACTGCATGAACTGCTTGCTGGCTGCTTGGTGG
>JACCDH010219023.1_pt1 | contig 88637 bp, 92 predicted proteins | sample 7442481 | NCBI WGS metagenome assembly JACCDH01 (sample SAMN15323433, study PRJNA562643) | freshwater metagenome | isolation source: river surface water | place: USA:Blue River Watershed | collected 2017-08-15 | reverse complement strand
TTCATCGAAGTTGCTCCGGGCGTAGAAGGCCTTGTGCACGTTTCAGAAATGAGCTGGGGTTCACACCTTCGTTCAGCCCAAGACTTCTTCAAGGTGGGCGACGAAGTACAGGCTTCGGTACTTTCTATCGACCGCGAAGAGCGCAAGATGTCACTTGGTATCAAGCAGCTCACCCCAGATCCATGGGCGAGCATCACGGCGAAGTACCCCGTTGGATCGGTTCACACCGGAAAAGTTCGCAACTTCACCAACTTCGGTGTGTTTGTGGAGCTTGAAGAAGGAATTGACGGTTTGATTCACATCAGCGACCTTTCATGGTTGAAGAAGGTGAAGCACCCAAGCGAGTTCACTTCGGTTGGTGCCGAGCTTGAAGTTAAAGTTCTGGACATCGACGTAGACAACCGCCGCTTGAGCCTTGGCCACAAGCAAGTTGCCGACAACCCATGGGACAACCTGGAGGACGTGTTTGCCGTAGGCAGCAGCCACACCGGTACCGTGAAGTCGACGGCCGACAAAGGATTCAACATTTGGTTCCCGAACCAAGAGATTGAGGCCTACTGCCCACCGCGCCACGCAACGAAGGAAGACAACTCAAGCATCGCCGTTGGCGAGGAACTGGAGTTCCGCGTTATTGAGTTCAACCGCGATTCACGCCGCATTTTGGTTTCGCACACCCAGTCATTCAAGGGTGGCGTTATCGAAGAGGGCGCTGAAGGCGGAAAGGGTAAGAAAGGCGCCAAGGGCGCTGGAGCAAAGACGACGGTTCAGTCGATCAATGCCCAAGTTGAAAAGGCCACCTTGGGTGACCTCGACAGCTTGGCCCGCCTGAAGGAAGAAATGGAAGGCAAGGAGTAATCCGAGCTGACCTAGTGCTAAAGGCCGCCCTCTGGGGCGGCCTTTTTTGTTTCTTTGCATTCTATGAAGTTGAACGAATTCGTGCGGTGGCTAGAGGCACGTGCCCCACTGGCGCTCCAGGAGTCCTGGGATAATTGCGGACTGCTCGTGGGCGACCGCGACCAGGAGGTCACGGGGGTGCTTTGCTGTTTGGACGCCGACGAAACGGTGATTACGGAAGCTGTCCGCCGCGGCTGCAATGTGGTTCTTAGCCACCATCCGTTGGTTTTTAAGGGCTTAAAACGGCTAACGGGTAGCAACGCAGTTGAACGCAGTGTGGCGCTAGCGATCAAGCAGGGGGTCGCACTGTATGCCGGCCATACCAACTGGGATCAAATTCATGGCGGCGTGAGTTTTTCGCTCGCTAACCGATTGGGACTCCGCGAGGTTCAGGTGCTTGCGCCACGAAACCAATCCCTACTAAACTATGTGGTCTACGTGCCAGAGGCGCACGCTTTGGCTGTTGCCGACGCGGCGTTCTCCGCTGGAGCCGGTCGGGTTGGCGCGTACGATGAGTGCCATTTCGCCTCGGACGGCCTAGGGAGTTATCGGCCTCTTGAGGGGGCCAAACCGTTTAGTGGGGAAGTTGGCCGTCGTTCGGTCGCCGCGGAACAGCGGCTGGAGTTTGTCGTGCCCGTGACGCTGCGCGCAGCGGTGCATCAAGCCGTTTGCCGTGTGCACCCTTACGAGGTTGTGGCGCATTCGTGGATTGCCCTTGAGAATTCCTGGCCCGACGCGGGCTATGGGGCCGTTGGACTGCTGCCAAGTCCCGCCGCGCTGAGTGATTTTCTCGAGCAGTGTGCCAAAGCACTTGGGTGCGAAGCTATTAAATACAGCACTTCGGATCCCTCCAAGTTCGTACATCGCGTTGCCGTTTGTGGCGGGTCTGGGGCGGACTTTGTCGGGGCGGCGTCCGCGGCGAATGCCGACGTGTATGTAACTGGAGACCTGAAGTACCACGGATTTCAGGATCCGCCCGGAGGCATGACCTTAGTCGATGTGGGGCACGGTGAAAGTGAATGGCCCTTCGTTCACGATTGGACCGAGGCTATTCGCTCAGAATTTGTTACTTTTGCAGTCCTAATTTCGGAGTCGGACAACCGCCCCGTTCGTACATACCACCACCATGGCTAAAAAGTCACCTGCATCAAACGCTGCGACCACCTCAGTTGAGGACAAACTTCGCGCGCTGTACAGCTTGCAAATTGTCGATCGCCGCATCGACGAAATCCGCAGCCTTCGCGGCGAACTTCCGCTTGAGGTAGAAGATCTGGAGGATGAAATCGCCGGATTGGAGACCCGTTTTGCGAAAGTGCAAGAGGACATCAACCAGGCGAAGACCGAAATCAAGGGCCACAAGCTCATGATCAAGAACTGCCAAGAGAAGATCGCCAAGTACGAAGAGCAGCAGAAGAACGTGCGCAACAACCGCGAGTTTGACGCCATCGCCAAGGAGATTGAGTTCCAAGAGCTTGAAATTCAGTTGGCCGAAAAGCACATTCGCGAGTTTGAAGCTTCGTTGGAGAACAAGACCCTCGCCTTGAATTCGGTGGAAGGCAAGCTCAGCGAGCGCAAGAGCCACCTGGAGTTCAAGAAAAACGAGCTCGATACGATCATCGCCGAGACGCAGCGCGAAGAGGAATTGCTGCTGGCCAAGAGCGAAACGCTGTCGGCCGTTGTGGGCGACGACCGCCTGCTCGGCGCCTACCGCCGCATCCGCGGCAAGGTTCGCAACGGCCTGGCCGTAGTGAGCATTGAGCGCGGAGCCTCAGCGGGATCCTTCTTCACGATTCCGCCGCAGCGCCAAATGGAAATTGCCCAGCGCAAGAAGATCACGATTGACGAGCATTCGGGACGTATCCTGGTGGATCCGTTGCTTGCCCAAGAGGAAGAGCACAAAATGGCTCAGGAGCTCGCGGGGATTCTCGGATAGTTCCCGCTGCCTCGATAAGTACAAAAGCCCGCGCAAGCGGGCTTTTTTGTTGCTTCGAGGTGCTTAGGCCGTGGGCTTGTGAACCACAAAGAGCGGCTCGCCCACGGGGAGGCGGTAGCGCGCATATTCTTCGGCCGGAATCCGGTCGGCAAGGTCGATGCGCTCCACTCGGAAGCCTGCGGCGGCGAGTCGGTCGGCGTAGTCCTCTCCGTACATGCGCACGTGGTCGTACTGGCCAAAGCGGCGTTCGCGTTCGCGGGGGTCGGTTAGGCTGGGATCTTCGTCGGTGGTGAGGCGCCCGGCGATCCAGGGAATTTGGAAAATGCCCCATCCGCCCGGCTTCATGACGCGGTACAGTTCGCTAAGGCACTGGGCGTCGTCGGTCACGTGCTCCAGTACGTGGTTGCAGAGCACTACGTCGAATCGGTGGTCCTCCAGGGGAATGTGGTGCAGGTCAAAGTGAAGGTCGGCCAAGGGGGACTCAATGTCTCCCGTGAGCACCTTGAGGTGGGGCAGGGCCTTAAACCGGTGGTAGAAGCACTGCTCGGGGGCGATGTGAAGGAGTTCGCCCGGTTGGGTGAAAAAGGTGCTGTAGCGCTGAAGGTAAAGCCACAGGAGTCGGTGGCGTTCGAGCGAATGGGTGCCGGGGGCCAGCACTTCGGGCCGAATGGCTCCGCCGTAGCCGTAGGGAAGAAACGTGCGGTAGGACCGGCCGTCAATGGGGTCAGTGTACTTGGACCCGGCGTAGAGCAGCGGGGCCAGGGCGCGCAACGGGGCACTCAAGCGAATGAGCCACGGCCGCGGAATCCAACGAAGGGCCCAGCGAATCATGCGAAAACAGGGTCGTTTTGGGGAAGCCCTAAGGCCTCATAAATGTAGTTGAAGGTGGAAAGCACCACTGGGCGTCCGTCCACCAGGGCCACGTCGTGCTCAAAGTGTGCCGACGGCTTTTGGTCGCCGGTGACGATGCTCCAGCCGTCTTTGAGTTGGCGCACGCGGTGCGTCCCCTGGTTGATCATGGGTTCAATGGCCAGCACCATTCCGTCCTGGAGGAGCTTGCCCGTTCCGCGCTTCCCGTAGTTGGGTACCTGGGGGTCTTCGTGCAGCTTGCGTCCTAGTCCGTGGCCGACGAGTTCGCGCACCACTCCGTAGCCCTCGCGCTCGCAGTGCTTTTGGATGGCGTGGCCGATGTCGCCCACGCGGTTGCCACGGCGCATGGCGTCAATACCGAGGTAGAGCGACGCCTTGGTTACTTCGAGGAGCTTGCGGGTCTCGGGGGCCACTTCGCCCACTTCAAACGTGTACGCGTGGTCGCCGTAGAAATCGTTCATCAGCACGCCGCAGTCCACGGAGATGATGTCGCCTTCTTCGAGCGGAAGGTCGTTGGGAATGCCGTGCACCACGTGTTCGTTGCGCGACATGCAGAGGGTGTTGGGGAATCCGTACATGCCCAGGAACGCGGGAATTCCGCCATGGTCGCGAATGTAGGCCTCCGCAAGGCGGTCGAGATGGAGCGAGGTCACGCCGGGCTTAATCTCTGAAGCGAGCATGCCCAGGGTGCGCGACACGAGCTGCGCGGACTCGCGCATCAGGGCGATTTCGTCGGCGGACTTCAGGACGATCATCGGATGATCAAGCTTTGGCCTGTCATGGCGGCGGGTTGCGGAACCTGCATCCAATCCAAGATGGTCGGGGCGACGTCGCCGAGTACCCCGTTGGCCAGGCCTTGAATGGACTTGGCTTCCTGCGAAACGAGGAAAAACGGAACGGGCCGGGTCGTATGGGCGGTATGGGGGCTGCCGTCGGGATTGCGCATGCAGTCGACGTTTCCGTGGTCCGCCAAAAGGAACACGCTGTAGCCGTGCTCAAGGGCCGCCTCAGTGACCGCTTGCGCGCACTGGTCCACCACTTCGCAGGCTTGAATGGCGGCCTCGAGAACTCCCGTGTGGCCCACCATGTCGGGGTTGGCGAAGTTCAGGCAGACGAAATCGGGACGACCGCTGGCCAGCTCGGGGATTAAGGCGTCGCGCAGCTCAAAGGCGCTCATTTCGGGCTGCAGGTCGTAGGTGGCCACTTTGGGAGAAGCCCGCAGAATGCGCGACTCGCCCTCAAACGGTTCTTCGCGGCCTCCCGAAAAGAAAAACGTAACGTGGGGGTACTTTTCGGTTTCGGCAATGCGGATTTGGGTTTTCCCCGCCCGTTCCAGGACTTCACCTAAGGTGTCGCTGAGGTTGTCTTTTTCAAAAACCACGTTGATGCCCTTGAACGTGGCGTCGTAGCGGGTAAGGGTCACGAAGTGCAGTCCCTCGAGGGAGCGCATTCCTTCGGCCTCGAGGCCGCCTTGGCTGAGCGCCTGGGTGAGCTCGCGGCCGCGGTCAGTTCGGTAGTTCACGAAGAAGACGGCGTCGCCGGGGCGAATGCATCCGTTGGGGTCCAGCACGTGCGGAAGCAGGAACTCGTCGGTGGTTCCCTGGGCGTAGGACGCCGCGAGGGCCGCGCTTCCTGAGCCGGACCAGGGCGTACCGTGGCCGTGGACGAGGGCGTCGTAGGCGATTTTGACGCGCTCCCAGCGCTTGTCGCGGTCCATGGCGTAGTACCGGCCGGTAAGGCTGGCCAGCCGACCGGTAGTGAGCGCCATGTGGGCTTCCAGGTCGGCGACAAATCCCTGTCCGCTCTGGGGGTCGGTGTCGCGGCCGTCGGTGAATCCGTGGACGTACACCTCGCGGGCGCCGGCCTTGGCGAGCTCGCTGAGGATGCCCTTGAAGTGCGCAATGTGGCTGTGTACGCCGCCGTCGCTGACCAGGCCAAGAAGGTGGATGCGCTGGCCGGAGGCTCCGCGCTGAGCCAGGTCCGAAAAAACCGGATTAGCGGCGAACGAACCGTCTTCGAGGGCCACGTCAATGCGCACCAGATCTTGGTACACCACGCGGCCGGCGCCGAGGTTCATGTGGCCGACCTCAGAGTTGCCCATTTGGCCGTCGGGTAGGCCCACCGCGCGACCGCTCGCTTCGAGCTGGCTGTGCGGGTATGCGGCATAAAGACCGTCGTAAAAAGGGGTGGATCCGAGGTCAATGGCCGAGACGGACGGGTCGGCGGGCAGTCCCCAACCGTCGAGAATGATCAATATCGCTTTGCGCACCCCGCAAAGGTAGGAATTTCTAGACGGCGAGCAGACCGGGTTGCGCCTCAAAAGGCGGCATTCCGGCGCGAAAAATCCGCGCCGAGTGGGGGCCGTGCAGGACGTGGTGCTGCCCGTCGGAATGGATCCAACTGCCTTCGCGCAAGCCGACCACGGGCTGGGGGTTGAATACGTGAAACTCGGCGATGCGCTGCTCCCGCGTTTCGCCCATGTGGGTACTGCCGGGCACCGGGTCGAGGTAGTGCGGATTGAGGTTGAAGGGCAGCCAGCCCATGGCTTGGTGGGTGGGAACCTCGACGACGGGCATGTCGTTGGTGGTGCCAATGCTTATTCCCGCGAGGTTGATTCCCGCGCTGCTGCCCATGTAGGGTGCTCCGCCGCGCACGCTGGCATCCAGGAACGGAGTCAGGCCGGTTTCGTCGAGGGTGCGGCGCAGGACAAAGGTGTTTCCCCCTCCGACAAACCATCCTTCGGCCGCCTGAGCGGCTTCGGCCACTGAGGCAAATTCGTGTACGCCCTTCAGGGTGATGCCCGCTTCAGCAAAAACGGCCTTGGGTCGCGCCGTGTAGTCGTCCCAACTCATGCCGCCGGGGCGGGCGTAGGGAACAAACACTACGAGACGCTGCGCAAAAAATGACGCCCACTCGTCGCGCAGGTAGCTCAGGTAGGGAGCGCCGTGCACGGTTGAGGTGGATGCCAGAAGCAAGTTCATTTGCGGCTGCGTTTTTTGGATGGAATCGGGTCGGTCGTCGTCGTCGCGTCGTTCGCCGGGTCGGCAAACCGCCCGTAGACCAGCTCATTGACGCCCTCACGCTGCTCCGTCCAAACGGCGTGCACTTCGCCGTTGCGCGCGACGATGCCCGAGTAGTCGCCAAAAAAGCGCTTAGGTGTGGGCACAAAGGGGGTGCTCAGGGGGGTGGCGGACCACGTTTTGCCCCCGTCGTCGGAGCGGTGCACCCAAGCTTGGGTCTGGAGGTTCCCCGTTTGCCCGTACGCCAGCACGTGAAGCGAACCGCTGCGCGAATCCACCGCGAACCAGGGCATGAAGTGGTGCTCCACACTGTCGGGCATCGGGAGGCGACGGCTGGCGGACCAGGTCTCGCCGCGGTCGGTGGAACGGGAATGGCTAACCCAAGATCCCGTGCTGTCTTGCTCGCCAAACACGAGGTGCCAGGCGCCGTCGGGCGCAAAAAACGAAATGGGCATGCCGTTGGCCCGGCCCAGGGCCGGAATCTCGTGGGCCCATCCGCCCCGTTGGTACGCAATCGGCTGGTCCATGGGCCGCCACGTCAGGGCGCCGTCGTCGTCCGAACGATTCATCCAAACCGTGTCGTTGTAGGACCATACTACGGCCACGCCCCCCATGGGGTCGGCAACGGGAATCGCGCCTTCGGGGGTTTGGTCGCCGTCGACGCAATTTCCCTCGCGGTTGGAAACGGTGACCGCGGGAGACCAGGTGGCGCCGCGGTCGTAGCTCTGGCTGAAGCGAATCCGCGAGCGGAACTCGGGTTCCTTTTTGCCGTACGCGTCAAACTCCGTCCACGAAACGTTTAAGGTGCCCGTAGCGGGGTCGATGGCAATGCCCTCTTTGTCTTGGTCTTTGGGCGGATTGTGCCCAATTCCCGCTCCGTCGGACCAGGTTTTTCCGCGGTCGTCGCTCCATTGGATTACGATGCGGTCGAGCCAAGTTTCGCCCGCGCGCCCTTTGCCGCTTGGATCAGCGAGGTGCAGGTAGTACAGGCGGCCGGTGTAGTCGTGGGCGAGAATGGGGTCGCCGTATACGCCCATCGACGAGGTGAGTCCTTGGTTGCGAATCCAGGCGTCCGGTGCCCCGTTGCGCGGATTTCGGTGCAGCTGGTTGAGCACGTTGCCCAAGTAGACGCTTTTGCCGTTGGGATCCACGGCTACCGAGGGCTCGCAGGCCCAATTGCTCGTGCCGTCGGCTTTGGTGATCGACGTGACCGTCCATTGGGCTTGGGCCCAGAGCCCCACGTGGAGCGTCAAGGCAAGCAGGGTCGTTTTTAGTTTCGCTTCCATATCCAGTTGGTTCCGGGGGTAATTCCTAGGTTGGCAGAGGATCCGCCGGCAATTTCAAGCACGTACTTAGCTGGGCCTTCAGAGGGCAGCGGCGTCTCGTTCATGGGTTGGGCATTAGCTTGGATGCTGACCACCGTTCCGGCCTCGCTGAGGTAAATGATGTCGAGGGGGACGTAGGTGTTGCGCATCCAAAAGCTCTGGTAGCGTTCGTCGGGCATGATGAAGAGCATCCCGGTGCCTTCGGGCACGCTGCGGCGGTACATCATTCCTTGGGTGGTTTCGGCCGTGCTCTCGGCCAGCTCGAGGACGAAGGAGGCCAGCGTATCGCCGTTGGCGGCGACAAAGGCCCCTGAAGCTTCTGGGGTGAACGGCGGCTCGTAGGCCTCTTGGGGAACCGGAACCTCCGGCGTACCCATTTCAGGTCCCCCGGGGCCAAACCACGAAAGCACCACGGGGACTACCAGTCCCAAAAGGGCGAGGGCGAGCAGAATTCCGCCCACCCGCATAATCAGCGTGCGGTTCATGATGCAGATTTTGGGGTTTTCAGGCTTCGAACCAAGAAAAACAACCCCGCCACGACGAGCGGAATGCTGAGCCACTGCCCCATGTTCCAATCCATGCCCGACTCGAAGTCTTTTTGGTTGGCCTTGATGAACTCAATGACGAAGCGAAATCCGAATACAGCCGTCAGAAACACCCCAAAAATCTGGCCTTCGCGGGCCGCAGCGCCCCGCTGAAAGAGCACGAGCAGAAGGACATAAATCAAGGCATAAGCCAGGGCCTCGTACAGCTGGCTCGGCGCTCGCGGAATGCCGTAGGCCGTCAGCACGTAAGCCCCGCCTTCCTCGCGGACCAGCTGGTCTTGGGGCAGGTAAAGGTGGCGGTTGTCGGTGGTTTGGCGGTTGACGAGCGGCTCGAGGTAGAGCTCGACCATGGACTGCACGCCGTCCAGGCTGGCGTTGGCCGTCGGGGTGAAGCGCAGTTCGTATTCCGGCAGCTTCAAGCTGTCGGTTTGCAGGTGGTTGCCCGTCGCCACGTACTGGACTTCGGCGACGTCGCGGGCAAAGTAGCGCTCCACATAGTCGGTGATGTTCCGCACAAACACGGTCTCGAGCGCGGAATTCTGCGGCTGACCGTAAATCTCGCTGTTGGTGAAGTTGCCCAGGCGGATAAAGGCTCCGGCCAAAGCGACCGTAATGACCACGCGGTCCAGCATCCACAGGGACGACTTGCCGATGGGCTTGAGGTACTTTTGGCCAAACCACAGCATGGCCAGTACGATGGACACGGCGGCGCCGTGCGAGGCGAGCCCGCCCTTCCACGGCATGAAAATCTCGGCGACGTGCTCTCGGTAGTAGCCCCAGTCGTAGAAGAAGACGTGGCCCAACCGCGCCCCCACGACGGTGGCGACGACCATGGTCGAGAGAAGGGCGTCCAAAATGCTCAAGTTGACGCCTTCCTTCACGAAGACTTTTTTCATCCAGCGGTACCCAAAGAAAAATCCTAGGAAAAAGAATACCTGATAGTACCGCACGAACAGCGGTCCGAGTTCGATGCCGCGGTCGGCAACCCAAGTGATGGTGGCTAGCATGGCTTAAAGTTAGGTTTTCTTGCTCAGCCGTTCGGCGCGGAGTTGGACTTTTTCGGCACCGGGTCGATTCCCGACGTGCCCCACGGATGGCATCGACTGATGCGCTTGAGGGCCAGCCACGAACCCTTCCACGGACCCCATTCCCGAACCGCCTCGCCGGCGTAGCTTGAACACGTGGGGTAGTGGCGGCAGCTCGGGGGCGTGAACGGCGAAATGACGTACTTGTAGAGGCCGACCAGCGCCAGCAGGGGCGCAGAAACCAACCAAGTCAGTCCGCGCTTCATTCGACGCGGTAGCTGCTGCCCTCGGGGCCGTCTTGCACCACGATTCCACCGCGCGAGAGCGCTTCGCGCAGGGCGTCGCTCGTAGTCCAGTCCTTGGTTTCGCGCGCTTTGCGGCGCACGTCGAGGACCACCGACATGGCGGCGTCGAGGGCCTGTTGGTACTTGGCGTTGCCGGAGTGGGATTCGGGCGCCAAGCCGAGCACGCTGAACAGCCAGGTTTCCATCGAGTGGAGGAGCTCAGCCGCTCCTTCAGTTCCCAGCACCTGCGGGTCTTTTTGGTCCAGGGTCACGGCCTTGGCAGCCTCAAATAGCTGGGCGATGAGCACGGGGCTGTTGAGGTCCTGGTTCATGGCCTCGGTGCACTGCGCATTCCAGTCGGCCACCGACCACGTGCCGCGGGCCGGACCTTGGGCCGCACGAGCGCGCAGCACGTCAAGGCTGGCAAGCAGGCGGTAGTACCCTTTTTCGGCGGCCTGCAGGGCAGAATCGCTGAAGTCGAGCACGCTCCGGTAGTGCGCTTGGTGGATGAAAAAGCGCACGGCGCCGGGGCTGTAGGCCTTGGTCAGGTGCGGGCTGTTGCCCGTCAGCAGGTCGCGCGGATCCAGGGTGTTTCCGGTCGACTTGGCCATGCGTTTTCCGTTTAAGGTCAGCATGTTGGCGTGCAGCCAGTAGCGGGCTCCGCCCTGACCGGTGGCGCCCTTGTTTTGGGCGATTTCGCACTCGTGGTGGGGGAACTTGAGGTCCATTCCGCCCCCGTGGATGTCAAATTCTTCGCCTAAGTACTTGGTGCTCATGGCGGAGCACTCGAGGTGCCAACCCGGGAACCCTTCGCCCCAAGGAGACGGCCAGCGCATCAGGTGCTCGGGCGCGGCCTTCTTCCAGAGGGCAAAGTCCAGCGGGTGCCGCTTGTCGTCTTGCCCGTCCAGGTCGCGCGTACCCGCCTCGAGGTCGTCGATGCTGCGCCCCGAAAGCTCGCCGTAGGGGTAGGTCTTGAGGTAGGTTTCGATGCTGAAGTACACGCTGCCGTTGGCCTCGTAGGCGAACCCCTCGGCGAGCAGCTTTTTGATCATCTCGATTTGCTCTACAATGTGGCCGGTGGCGGTGGGCTCAATCGAGGGCGGAAGGGCGTTGTAGGCCTGCATTACGCCCCGGAACCCGACCGTGTAGCGCTGCACGATTTCCATGGGCTCGAGCTGTTCGAGCCGGGCCTTCTTGGCAATTTTGTCTTCGCCGGAGTCGGCGTCGCTCTCGAGGTGGCCGGCGTCGGTAATGTTCCGCACGTAGCGCACCTGGTAGCCCAAATGCGTGAGGTAGCGGAACAGCAAGTCGAAGCTCAAAAACGTGCGGGTGTTGCCCAAGTGCACGTCGCTGTACACCGTGGGGCCGCAAACGTACATGCCCACCTTGGGCGCGTGAAGGGGTTCAAACGGCTTGAGTTCGCCGGATAGGCTGTCGTGCAGGTGCAGCGTGCTCATGTGTGGGGGCTGTCGCCAAACGTGGTTTGGGTTTGAATGTAGGCCAAAAATTCCGTGCGGAGCCCTTCTTCGGCCAAGAAGCGCCCTCGGTACTCCGCGGTTACCGTGCTCGAATGGATGTCGCGAATTCCGCGTGCATTCACGCACAAATGCTTGGCGTCGATGAGGACGGCCACGTCGTCGGTGCCCAAGGCCTCGGCGAGCGATTCAGCCACCTGGCGGGTCAGGCGCTCCTGAACCTGGGGACGCTTGGCATAAAAATCCACGATGCGGTTCATTTTACTCAGGCCAATGACCCGGTCTTTGCTGAGGTAGGCGATGTGGGCGCGGCCCACGATGGGCATCAGGTGGTGTTCGCAGGTCGAGTACACGACAATGTTCTTTTCGACCAGCATTTCGTCGTAGCGGTAGCTGTTTTCAAACGTGTTGAGGTCGGGCTTTCGGTCCGGATGCAGTCCGCCAAAAGTCTCCTTGACGAACATTTTGGCGACGCGCTTGGGCGTTCCGCGCAGGCTGTCGTCGCTGAGGTCCATCCCGAGGGTGTCCAAGATTCCGCGCACGTGCGCTTCAATGCGCGTGATTTTCTCGTCGTCGCTGAGGGCAAACGCGTCCGGTCGAATGGGCGTGTGCACGCTCGAACTCGCGTGGTCGGGGTCGTGAGATTTCATAGCGGCAAAGGTACAAGGGCATTCCGAGGAAAACGGTACCTTTGCACCCATGAATAACGCAGTGGTAATCGCGGGCACTGGGTCCGTCCTCCCCGAGCTAGTAGTTCCGAATTCGGCCTTTCTCGACCGCCATTTTATGGATGACAACGGCAATCCGTTTGCGCACAGCAACGAAGTCATCATTCAAAAGTTTCAGCAGATCACCGAGATTGAGGAACGACGCTACGCGCGTGCCGACCAAAATTCGTCGGACCTGTCGGCCGAAGCGGGCCGCAAGGCGCTTGCCGACGCGGGATGGGACCCCGAGGAGCTGGACCTGCTCATCGTGGGCCAAAATTTCGGAGACATCGACCCCGGAACCCGCCGCATCGACCAAATGCCGTCGATCGCCTCGCGCACCAAAGAGAAGTTGGGCATCGCCAACCCCCAAACCGTAGCGTTTGACGTCCTCGCCGGGTGCCCCGGTTGGATTCAGGGGGTTCTGGTGGCCCAAGCCTACCTCAAGTCGGGAATGGCCGTCAAAGCACTGGTCATCGGCACCGAGACCCTTTCGCGCGTGGTCGACGTGCACGACCGCGATTCCATGATTTTTGCGGACGGCGCGGGGGCGGCCTGCTTGGAGCTTCGCCCGCAAACCCGCGGCGAGGGAATCATTGGCTTTTCCGCCGTGAGCTACACCAAAGAAGAGGCGTACTACCTGAAATCGCTCCCGTCGGTCAATCCCGCAGGAGACCCGAACGAGCGGTTGATTCGCATGAAGGGCCGCAAGATTTATGAGTTCGCCCTCAAATACGTGCCCGACGCCATGAAGGCGGCGCTTGACCACGCCGGAGTGCACCTCAAAGACGTATCCAAGATTTTCATGCACCAGGCCAACGCCAAGTTGGACCACGGCGTAGGAGAGCGCCTGTACAAACTGTACGACCTGCAGCCCGATTTGGACGCCGTCATGCCCATGTCCATTCAGTGGATGGGCAACAGCTCCGTCGCAACGGTACCTACCTTGCTGGACCGGGTGCTCCACGAGCAGTACCAGGGCCACGAGGTGCGCCCCGGCGACCTCGCGCTGTTCGCCAGCGTGGGGGCCGGAATGAACATCAACGCGTTTGTCTACCGGTTCTAATTGGGCTTTGGCCTGAGTTAATGCAAAAGGGCGGCCCGAGTGGGCCGCCCTTTTTTCATGGTCTTCGAGCCGGCACTACCAAGCCTCGCTCTGCGCGAGCAGGGCCGCCAGGCGCTTCTCGACGTCGGCGAGCTGTTCGGCTACGACCCGACGCTGGTCCTTCATCGTCTGCGTCGGCTCGGAGCGAATCGAGTAGGAGCCCCAAACTGCGGAACTTAAGCGGTCGCGCAGACCCGGAAGCGTTTCAAACTCCTTGCTCGCGAGGAGTTCGTCGCCGTCGAGCACGAGTTTCAGGGCGCGCCATTCGGTGCGCGCCGATGCCACCTGAGCCCTCAAGGTGCCCGGGTTCGCGGTCCCGTAGGCAACCAGTTTCTCAGCCCGCGCCAATCGCGACTCCACTTCGTCCATTTGGCGTCCCACCTTGTCCATGCGACCCTGAAGCGCGTCGAGCTGCTTTTGCAGGGCGACCAGGTCCGCAGGCTTCTCTGCGGGGAGGCTTACGTTGGCTAAATGCTTCACGGCAAACGAACTCGGCTTGGTCAGCGTGTCCACCTTGGCGCCGTGTACCCCAACCAGCTGCAGGCTGTACGTGCCTTCGGGCGCCAGGTAGGAACTGCGGTCGGGCGCCGTTCCGCGGGCAAACTTGCCGTCCCAGGTAGTGCGCTTCAGGCCGTTGCTGTACTTCGCTTGAAGCACGCGGACCACACTGCCGGTGCTGTTGCGAATCACGAGTGCGAGGTAGGGCTTTTCTTCTTCATTCTCGGCCCGAATGGCGTCCTTGCTCGGGTAGCTTCCCGTGGCGGACTTTTTGTCGAGCTCTTCGCGCTGCTCCTTGAGCGTCTTTGGCGCGTTTTTCACCCAGTAGGTGAACGTGGCGCCGACCTTGGGATTGTCGGCCATGTAGTAGCTGGCGCCGAGGAATCCCGCCCCGCCGTAGCCCAGCGGAGATGCCTCGTGAAAGAGCAGCGCCGGCTTAATCGGTAGAATCAGCGCTTCGTTCTTCTTGATGTCGTTTTTGATTTCGCGCAGCGGACTGTAGTCGTCGAGCACATAAAATCCGCGCCCAAACGTGGCCAAGACCAAATCGTCTTCGCGCTGCTGAATGGCAATGTCCCGCACGGCGACGGTCGGCAGTCCCTTCTTGAGCTCGGTCCAGGTCACGCCCGCGTCGGTGCTGGTGTACACCCCAAACTCAGTGCCCACAAAAAGCAGCGAGGGGTCCTTGTGGTCTTCGGCCAGCACGTAGCTCGAGCCGCGCTGCGGCAGTCCGGTGCTGAGGGTCTCCCAGGACTTTCCGCGGTTTTTGGTCACCAGCACGTAGGGCTTGAAGTCGCCGTTTTTGTGGTTGTTGAACACGACATAGAGCACGTCGGCGGAGTGCTGCGACCACTTCACGTCGTTCACAAAGGTCAGGTCGGGAATGCCCGGCAGCTTGTCCATGCGGGTCCAGTTGGCCCCACCGTCGCTGGAGAGGTGCAGAAGGCCGTCGTCGGTTCCCACCGCCAAAAGTCCCTTGACCTTGGGCGACTCGTGCAGGGCCGTGATGTTGCCGTACATCGAGGTGCTCTGCTTGTAGGCGATGGCCTCGAGTCCTTGAATTTTGCCCATAACCGGCATTTGATGGCGGTCGAGCTGGCGCGACAAATCGCCCGAAATGGCGGTCCAGCTGTTGCCGCGGTCGGTACTCTTAAACACCACATTGGCGGCGAAGTACAGCGTTTTGGCGTCGTGCGGACTGATCAGCAGCGGCGCGTCCCAGTTCCACCGCCAAGCCTTGCCGCCCGCCGGCTCAATGGGCTTGATGTTGACGCCTTCGCCCGATTTTTTGTCGAAGCGCTGAAGGCCGCCGTACTGAGCCTGGGCGTACACGATGTTGGGGTCGTTCGGGTCGACCTGGGACTCAAATCCGTCGCCCGTTTGCGTCACGTACCAGTCGCTGTTGACGATGCCGCGGTCGTTGATTGTACGGCTCGGTCCGCCCAGCGAAAAATTGTCTTGGGTGCCGCCGTAAATGCCATAAAACGGCAAGGCGTTGTCCACGGACACGCGGTAGAACTGGGTAATGGGCAAGTTGTCCTTGTAGTGCCAGGTAGCGGCGTGGTCCCAGGTTTCATAAATGCCTCCGTCGCAGCCCATTACCAGGTGCTTGGGGTTGCTGGGGTCCTGCCAAAATGCGTGGTTGTCGACGTGCTTGTTTTTCTCACCCAAACGCTTGAACGTGGCCCCGCCGTCCTCAGACCACTGCGCGTAGGTATCCATGCTGTACACCACCTCGGCGTCGTGCTTCGAAGCCATCAGCTCGACGTAGTAGTTGCCCGACGTGGCGTGGTCGCTGCGCTTGCTGTAGGACGCGCCGCGGTTGGTACTGCGGTAGGTTCCGTGGCCCTCAATCATCAGGTAGTGCACGTCGGGGTTTACCGGAGAAATGGCCAAGCTCAATCGGCCTTTGTCGCCTCCGGGAATTCCGCCCTTGACCTCGGACCAGGTTTCGCCGCCGTCCTCAGACTTCCAGAGGCCGGACTCGGGTCCGCCCGACACAAAGGTGTGCACGTGGCGTCGGCGCTGGTGAGCTGTGGCGAACAGCACGTTGGGGTTGCGCGGATCCAAGTGCACCTCGTTGAACCCCGTGTGGTCCGAAACGTGAAGGACCCGGCGCCAGGTTTTGCCGCCGTCGGTCGTCTTGTAAATTCCGCGCTCGCCGCCGCTGCTCCACAACGGGCCGTAGGCTGCGACCCACACCACGTTGGCGTTTTTGGGATGCACGGCGATCATGCCGATGTGCTCCGAGGACTTGAGCCCCATGTTGGTCCAGCTCGCGCCGCCGTCGACGGACTTGTACACCCCGTCGCCGTAGGCTACCGAGCGCTGGTTGTTGTTTTCGCCGGTGCCGACCCAAACGGTGTGGGGGTTGCTGGGGTCCAGAGTAACGCAGCCGATCGAGTAGGAGCCCTGGTCGTCAAAAATGGGTTCAAACGTCACGCCGTGGTTGGTGGTTTTCCAAACCCCTCCCGACGCAGCGGCAACGTACCACTCGTCGGGTTGGGTCGGGTTCACGGCGAGGTCGGCCACCCGCCCGCTGGTGAGGGCCGGGCCTATGCTTCGGAACGCCAGGGCATCTAACTTCTGGGCCAGCAGGCTGGCGGGCAGGGCCGCGAGGGCCGCAATCCAAATAATACGCTTCATGTTCCGAAAATACGCTACGGAACGCGAAGCACCCTAGAACCGCACTTTATAGGTGGCGCTCAGCCGTTGGTTCAGGGTGTTCAGGGCCCAATCCTCCTGCGTTGCGGGGTTTTTAATGCTCCCGGTGCGCGCCGTCAGTTGGTAGGCCACGTCAAAGCCCCAGTCGCGTTCTTGGTAGCCGGCCCCGAGGCCCATCATTTGAAACGCGCTGTGGTCCGCAAACTCCGTTCCGGACTCGGACCATTGGTAGCCGCCGCGAATCGTCCATTCCTCGGTGGCGCGGTATTCGCCGCCTACGCGAACTTGGTGGTGCGCGCGAAGCTCCGTCGCCAGCACACGGCCCAGTTCGTAGTAGTCCAAAGGATCACTGATCACCGCGTTGACCGCCCCGGTATAGGTCCAAACGGCGCAGATCGCTCCGCGCGAAGCCACCGTTTGGGCTGCGCCGACCTGAACTTGGGCGGGCAGTTGGTAACTAAACGTTTGCTCGTCGTACAGTTCAAACGGCGTCAAATTGGACTCGGGTTGGGTGGCGGTCGGCGTAACGCGGTTGCGGTAATCCCACTGGACCCGGGCCATGGTGCCCGGCTGTACCGCGGCACTCAGCCGCAGCGTCGGACTGGCTTGCAGCGCGGCCCCGAGGCGAACGGTCCACTGCCCCCAGCGGGTGCTGTCCACCACCATTTTGCGGTAGGACGCGGTCACCCCCGAGGGATTAAAACCTGACTCGTTGAGCGAAAGCCGTTCTTGGCTGCGGCCGTCGCGCCGTTCAATGCGGAGTCCAAGGGCAAACTTGTCGGTTTTCAGGGCCACGGGCAACGACCACGACGTGCGTTCGTACTCGCGCATAAATCGGGTTTGCCGGAAGTTGGGCAACCCCTCGGCGTAGGCCGTGTAGCTGTTTCCGCTTCCGACTTCGGTCAGGTAGCCCATGTAGGCCACATAGGCGTCGTATTTACCTTGCTCGAGCAATTGGGCCGGACTGAGTCCGTTGGACGCTGAAATCCACTCTTCGACGGCTGATTGACTCGGGTTCAGTTCGGTTTGAATCCAGTAATTGGGGTACCAAGCGTCCCGCTGGTAGGCCAAGCCCACCGACATGCGCGTTTTCGAATGGATCCGCCACGAGCCCGCGAGATAGGCTTGCCCAAACCCTCCGCCCTGGCTTTTGAGGTCGCCCCAGTCGTTGCGCAAATGCCCAGAGAACTCCATTCCGCCGAACGTGGAACTGTTCATCAGTGCCGGGTTTTCGAGGCTGGAGCTGCCGTCGCCTCCGAGGGCGGCCAACGCGCCGGCGGACCCGTTGTAGCGCGCGGTTCCGTAGAGCGGACTTTGCTGCATCCAAACCACCGAGGTGCTCTGCTGCGCCCATGCGGCGGTCGGTGCCCCGGCAATGAGGGCAAGGTAGAGAAGGTTCTTCATGGCGTAATGGATTTAGGGCCGGCGGACGCTTGGACTTCCGCCGCTGCGCGGAGCCGACGGTGCGGCGTTGGGGGTGCTGCGCGGAGCCGACGGTGCAGCGCTGGGGGTGCTGCGCGGAGCCGACGGTGCGGCGCTCGGCGTGCTGCGGGGCGCACTCGGCTGGCTGGGCCGCGCTTCCGACTCATTGGGCACGCGCGGGGGTCGCTGGACCTCAGGCTGACGGGATTGCGGCGCCTGAGGTGCGGTGCGGCTCGCGGGCGGATTGGGTCGCGTCGGCAGGGGTTCGGCGACGGTTCCCGGTTGGGTTCCGCGGACGGGTCGGCTGGGGGCGGGCTCGGCGGTACGTTCCGACGGACTCAGGCCTGGCCTCGATGCGCCGACGCTTCCCCCGCCGGGGTTGTTGGTCACCACGGGGCGACGGTAGGGCGTAGGGCTGGCGTTGATTTGCTGCCGGCGAAGGCCGTCGTCGGGGGTCGGGTCGACGGTGCCGCCGCCGGATCCACCTCCGTTGCCTCCTCCCGGCTGCGTCCAGCCGCCCCCCGGGCGATTCCAGCGGTCGTAGCGCCGGTAGCCGTAGTACGAAGGGTATCCCCAGGGGCTGCCGTAGCCGTAGTACCCGCCGTACCCGTAGTAGCCTCCGTAGGCGTTGTAGGGATCCCAGCCCCAGGGGCTGTTCCAACCGTATCCGCCGCACCACGGATCGTTCCACGCATTCCACGGATCATTCCACGCATAACCTCGGTACCAGGGGTCGTTCCAGCCATAACCTCGGTACCAGAAGTTGCCGTGGTAGGGCCGGTTCCATCCGCCGTGGTATCCGTACACGGGGGAACCCATCCACGGTTGGCTCCAGTGGTAGTAGTAGGTGGGGTAGTACTCGTAGCGGACCACGGTTCGGGTGCGGGTCGCGCGCTCAGGCCGACCGTCTTGATCGTCTTGGGCAGATTGGTCGTCGGCCCCTTCTTGGTACCCTTGTTGGTACCCGGATTCGTATCCGTCGCGGTAGGCCTGGGAATTTGACCACGAATACGAGCCGTCAAAGTCCTCAAAGGCGGCCTGTGGGGTTCCGCACGAAGACAGCAAAAAGCCAAGTGGGGCAAGGAGTAGGAGGTAGCGCATCGGCCGTACTTTTGGGGTTCACTTCAGAAAGAACCCAAATTGCATACCAAAGTATGGCAAAGAACTTGACGCCTCGGGGCACCGACTACAGCAAATGGTACAACGAACTCGTGGTGCAGGCCGACCTGGCGGACAATTCAGGCGTACGCGGATGCATGGTCATTAAGCCGCACGGCTACGCCATTTGGGAAGGAATGCAGGCCGAATTGGACCGTCGATTCAAGGAAACGGGGCACGTCAACGCGTACTTTCCGCTGTTCATTCCCAAGAGCTACTTCAGCAAGGAGGCCGACCACGTAGACGGTTTTGCCAAAGAGTGCGCCGTGGTGACGCACTACCGTCTGAAAACGGCCCCCGACGGCAAGGGGGTGGTGGTGGACGAAGACGCGAAGCTCGAAGAGGAGCTCATCGTGCGTCCGACCTCAGAAACCATCATTTGGGACACCTACCGCGGGTGGGTGCAGAGCTACCGCGACCTCCCCATTTTGGTCAACCAGTGGGCCAATGTGGTGCGCTGGGAGATGCGCACGCGCTTGTTTTTGCGCACGGCGGAGTTTCTCTGGCAAGAGGGCCACACCGCCCATGCGACCCGCGAAGAGGCCATTGCTGAAGCGGAGCAAATGCTGGAAGTGTACGCTGAATTTGCCGAAAACGTCCTTGCGATTCCGGTGGTGCGCGGAATCAAGACCGCCAACGAGCGGTTTGCGGGCGCTCTGGAGACCTACTGCATCGAAGCGCTGATGCAGGACGGAAAAGCGCTGCAGGCCGGCACCTCGCATTTTTTAGGTCAGAATTTTGCCAAAGCGTTTGACGTGAAGTTTCAGGACCGCGACGGCGAAGTCAAGCACGTTTGGGCGACCTCCTGGGGCGTGTCGACGCGCTTGATGGGGGCCTTGGTGATGACCCACTCCGACGACCACGGACTGGTGCTTCCGCCCAAATTGGCGCCGATTCAGGTAGTGATTGTTCCGATTTACCGTGGCGAAGACGAGCTTGAGGCCATTTCGGTGGTGGCCAAGCAGTTGGTAGCCGACCTTCGGGCCCAGGGTGTACGCGTGAAGTACGACGACCGCGACACCTACAAGCCGGGATGGAAGTTCAACGAGTACGAGCTCAAGGGCGTTCCGGTGCGCGTCGCCATCGGCCCGCGCGATTTGGCCAACGGCGTGGTGGAGCTCGCGCGCCGCGACACGCTTACTAAGGATTCCGTGCCCCTGGAGGGCCTTGCGGCCTCCATGCCGCAGCGCTTGGCCGAAATCCAGCAAGCCCTGTACGACCGCGCGCTCGCGCACCGCGAGGCCAACATGCACGTGGTGAACACGTGGAGCGAATTTGAGGCGGCGCTCGATGCGGGCGGATTTGTGTCCGCGCATTGGGACGGCACGCCCGAGACCGAGGAGCGCATTAAAGAGCGCACTAAGGCGACGATTCGGTGCATTCCGTTGAACAACGCCCAAGAGGCAGGGGTTTGTGTGCTTACCGGCGCCCCCTCGACGCAACGGGTTCTCTTTGCACGCGCTTACTGATGAACAAGCCTGAAGCCTCTCCCGACTTGATTCTGCAAACCCTTGCCACCAAGTCGAGCAACAAGCAGTTGGTGCATCGGCGGGTGCTGTCGGCGTTTGCCGAGCTGCGTATCGTGGTGCAGTCCGTGGCCGTCGAGCTGAACAGCAAAATGGTCGGAATCGATCGGTCCGTGGTCGTCGAATTTGTCGACCGCGGGGAGTTTGAATTCGAGATTCGATTTTCGGGGGACTCGCTGGTTTTCCAGGTGCACACCAACGCGTTTTTGCTGCCTTCGGGGCATCCGGTGCTCGCGTCGCCCTACGCAAAGGCCGACCCGAATAGAGCGTACTTTGGCCTGATTCACGTGTACAACTTTCTGTCGGATTCGTTCCGAATGCGTCGACTTAACGACGTGGGTACCTTGGTCAGTCGATTTTTTGTCAACGGTTCCGGTCACCACTTCGTCGAGGGGGTAGGGCCGCTGAATTTGCCCCTGAAGGAGTCAGAGGTTTGTGCGGACGACCTCAGGGCCTGGCTGTACCGTCTGATGGTGACGGCGATGGACTTTGATTTGCAAGCCGCTCCATTTGAAGCGATTCAGGAGGTTTCGGTGCTGGCGCTCGAAGGAATTCGCGAAGAATTAAGGCAGCGCACGGGCAAGCGCTTGGGTTTTCGCCCCGGGGGCTGATCGAATTCTTTTCGGATACTTGGTGCGGAACGGGAAATTTTATATCTTTGCGCTCCCAAAACATAGGGCCCGTTCGTCTAGCGGTTCAGGACATCTCCCTTTCACGGAGAAGATCACGGGTTCGAATCCCGTACGGGTCACAAACAACAAAAACTAGCTAATCATGGCTAACCACAAATCTGCGTTGAAGCGCATTCGCCAAATCCAGGCCAAGCGCGCCCACAACAAGTACTTCCACAAGACGACCCGCAACGCGGTTCGCGCCCTTCGTGCCGTGACCGATGCGGCTGCGGCTGCGGCTCAGCTTCCCTTGGTAGCTTCGATGCTCGACAAGCTCGCCAAGCGCAACATCATTCACAAGAACAAGGCTTCGAACCTGAAGTCAAGTCTTACAAAGCACGTTAACAAATTAGCGTAACTCCGTTACGTTGAGATTGGTTGTTTGGAACCGCCCCGAGAGGGGCGGTTTTTTTTTGTTTTCGGGGGTGATGGTGCTGTGGCGAATTCAAGCGCTTCAAGCAGCTGCTTGCGTTTAGGGACGGCTTGCGGGAACGGTTCGGGGGAGGTTTGCGGAATGAACGAAGTTTTTTCAAATTCCTCCATTCGGACGTGGTCCGAAGAGGAGCGCCCGCGCGAGCGGGCATTGGCCAACGGCATTCGCGGCATGACGGCCGCCGAATGCCTCGCATTGGTGCTGCGGTCGGGTACGCGCGCGCAGTCTGCATTGGATTTGGCGCGCTGCGTCTTGGCGGAACACGAGGGCAGTCTGAGCCGATTGGCTCGGGCGGACGTCTTGAGTTTGCAGGGAATTTCGGGAGTGGGCCTGGCGAAAGCGGCAGCGGTCGCCGCCGCATTTGAGTTGGGCCGAAGGTCGGCGAGCGATCCCCGCGTGGCGGACCAGGTAGTCCGCGGTTCGCATGACGTATTTCAGCTGCTCCAGCCGCGGCTGTCTGCGCTCGACCACGAACAGTTTTGGGCCGTCTATTTGAGCCGCGCCAACAAAGTGGTGCACTACGAATGCGTCGGTCAAGGAGGGTGGACGGCAACGGCTGCCGACGTTCGGGTGGTCTACCAGCGGGCCTTGGCGTTGCGGACGCCTTCGGTGGTGGTCGCGCACAACCACCCAAGCGGCCGACTCGAGCCCTCTGACGAAGATCGAAGGTTGACGCAGCGCCTTGTGGAAGGAGCCCGATTATTGGAGCTTACGTGCTTGGATCATTTGATCATTGGCGAGAACCAATACGTTAGTTTTGCGGATCGAGGATGGATGCCCTAACGTTAACTCCCTACCGAATTGCGCACGTGGTCGGCGCACGGCCCCAGTTTGTGAAATTGAAGCCCTTAGTGGAGGCCATTTCGCGAGCTGGAGGCCGCAATTGGGTGGCGCACACGGGGCAGCATTACGATGCGGCGATGAACGATTCGTTTTGGGCTGAATTGGGGTTTCGCCCTGACTACCAAGGCGCATGGGTTGAGCGGACCGCGGATGCCGCCGCACTCACCTTGGCCCTAGGCCGTGCGGCGGTGGATGCGGTCGTGGTGTATGGCGATACCGATTCCACCGTGCTTGGAGCGAAAGCGGCCTTGGAACTCGGGTTGCCTTGCGCTCATGCCGAAGCAGGATTGCGCAGCTTCAACGCGCTCATGCCTGAGGAGCACAACCGGCTCTGGGTGGACCAGCGCGCGCATTGGTTGTGGGCGCCCACGGCTTCGGCCCGGGAACAGCTCGAGCGCGAAGGGCTTGACCGCGGCGCTCCGTGGACGGTCGTCACCGGCGATTTGATGCGGGACGCGTTCCCTTCCGCGCCCAACCCGACGACCCGACCGGGCCGAATCTTGGTCACGGTCCACCGCAACACCAACGTCGACGTTCCCGAACGGCTGCGCCGAATTGAGGCAGCCATGGATGCCTTGGCCGAAGACTTCGAGGTGGTTTGGCCCCGGCATCCGCGGCACCGCGCGGCCGGCAGCAGGTCGGTGCGCGTGCCCGACTGTCCGCCCCTAAGCCGCGAGGACCTGGTGAACGCACTGTTCGCGGCCGAATGGGTGGTGACGGATTCGGGCGGGCTGCAAAAAGAGGCCTTTTTTGCGGGGAAGCGCTGCGTGGTACTGCGCGGCGAAACCGAATGGACGGAATTGGTCGAACACGGCTGGGCGGCACTGGTTGATCCGGATACTCCTGATTTGGCCGGAGGCGTGAAGCACCTCTTCGCGCAATGGCAGGCTCAACCCCTTTTGGCGCCGCCCCAGTTGTACGGCGACGGGCGCGCTGCAGAAAAAATGGTCCAATCTCTGGCGCAGGGCCTGGCCGAACGCATCCTATGAATTCAATCGTCTTTCGGCACTTCAACCCCGGTCCGGCGCACCGGCGCGCGGCGCAGCTGCTGAGCGCGGCCTGGGGAGTTCGCGTGTCGTTCGGTGCCGAGCCTGAGGCTCAGACGTGGAGCGACTCGGGATGGCTCGACGCTCCGGAACGCGTAGAGCCCCCCTTCGAGGACGCTTTGGCCTGGATCGTTTGGAGGACCGACTACTGGGAGCACACGCTGGAACTCGACGCGCACGGCCGCCCAATGGGCCGTACGGCTTCGCGCGACCTGATGCGGCCTGAGGCAGAGCTGCGTGCGAGAGCCCTCGCCAACGACTTCGGGGTAGCGTTGCCGGTCCAAGGGCAACCTAATCCGGTCCTCGTGGTGGACATCGACCACCTTTATGCGTATCGGGGGCGCGGCTGGCGGTCCTTTGTCGGCGGCGGACTTCGGGACCTGCTGCGGGGCGACTGGAGGGCCGTTTCGGAACGAGCATTTGGTCCGGATCCGTTTTACAGCAGCGCATTCTGGGCCGATTGGTCGGCGCGCCACCCGGAATGTGCGCTTCAGTTTTTTGCTCTGCTCGCCGCGGAGCAGGGCAGCTACGACCGGGGGGTCCGTCCAGACTCCGACACGGTCCACGCCGCCCTCAAGCAGTTGGGCTTGCGGTTTGACCTTGGGGCCCATCTGTCCTACGGGAGCCACGACCGCCAAGGGGGCTTTCGCAAGGAAGTGAGGTACCTGGATTCCATATTGGGGGTTCCCACGCTGCGCCAGCGCTTCCACTTCTTGCGCCATGCCGGCTCTCCGCAGAGCGTTCAAGCCCTGACGGAATTGGGTCTTGCCGAAGACTGGTCCAATGAATTCGCCGACGCCCCGGGGTTCCGGTCTGGCTGGGCCAGCCCATTCCCAGCCAACGACCAGCTATGGATGGTGCCCGTTGCGGTGATGGACCAAAACCTCATTCACTTGGCTCCCCGAGAAGTGGCCGAAACGCTTCATGCGCTGGAGCGCGGGGCATGGTCGGTGGGTTCGCCGCTTCGGTTGGGGACGCATTGGCGGATTTTTGGTCCTCGTCCCTCGGCAGAGCGCCATGCCAAGGATTTTACCCCGTGGCGCGAGGGCCTCGAATTATGGCTTAACCAACGGCACGCATGAACGCATTTAACCTGACGTCAGATCCCGACGAAGCCAAGTGGGCAGAGGCGTACCGCCTCCGTCCAGAACCATTTCCCTACGACCGAATCGAGTACCTCGATTCGCTGGGCGTGACGTGGTGCGCGGTCGAAGGGGATTCGCTGATCTTGCCTTTTGCGGTGGGCCGCAGCAAGCTGGGATTTACCCAAGCCTTTTGCCCTTTGGGGGCCCAGCGACTGGGGCCTTTGGGCGCGTCGGCCACGGAGGCAGAATCCGTTCGGGCGGCCCTCGACGCGTTGCCCAACTACCTGCGATTGCGGCTGCGCTTGTCGCGCCCGACGTCCTGGCCTGAGGACCGTTCGTGGCACTGGCGTCGCGGTGGCTGGGAACGCTGGCAATCCCTGCCCAATTACGAACTGCAGCTCGGCGGGAGCTACGAGCAACTCTATCGGGGTTTTTCGAGCCAGACGCGCAAAAACCTCAAGTCGGCCCTAGATAACCAGCTCTGGGAATACAGCAATCCCGAAGAGCTTTGGAGCTATTTTGCCCAAAATCAAGGTAAAAAGTACCGCGTTCCGGCGGGGTACGAACAAGCCATGAAGTCGGCGATGTACCACCTGCTTCACCAAGGCCGAGGGGCGGTGTGGGCGGCAATGGGCCCCGGAAACCAGTGGCTGGCGGGAATGTTTGTGGCTTTTTCGGGCAACCGAGCGGTGTTGCTGTTCAGTGCGGTCACCGAAGAGGGCCGGGATCGGCATTCGATGACTTGGCTGGTCAACGAGTTTTTGACGATGGCGGTGGGACGCTGGACGGTCGTCGACTTTGAAGGCAGCAGTGCCCCCGGATTAGCCCGGTTTTATCAAGGTTTTGGTGCTGAAAACGTTCCGTACCTTAGCTGGGAACGCTGGAACCTTCCATGGCCATCACGCTAATCCAACTGCAGTATTTTGACGCCCTCGCTACGCACCGCCACTTCGGTCGTGCCGCCAAGGCCTGCGGAGTAGCGCAACCCACGCTCTCGGCGCAAATTCAAAAACTGGAGGAGGAACTTCAGGGCAGCCTCGTCGATCGGCGAAGCCAGCCCGTTCAGTTGACCCAGTTGGGCGTGCAGCTGTTGCCGTATGCCCAGCGGACGCTCCGCGCGGCACAGAGCATCACCGAGGTGAGCCAGACCTTTCACAAGCCCCTTGAGGGAGCGCTGCGGGTGGGCGTGATTCCCACGATTGCGCCCTACCTCATTCCGCGCTTTGCCCCCGAACTCCTTCAGCGCTTTCCCCGACTGCGGTTGGAGCTCGAAGAGGCCACTACGGAGCAGCTCGTCGAAAAACTCGAGGCCGACCGGCTGGATGCCGCCATTCTCGCGGTTCCCTTGGCGGCGTCGCATTTTGTGCAGGAGCCCCTTTACCGTGAACCCTTCTTGGCTTACTTGCCCGAGGGCCACGCCAAATCGCGGGATTTGTTTTTAACCGCCTCAGAACTCAAGTCGGAGTCCATTTTGCTCTTGCCCGAAGGCCATTGCTTTCGGGATCAGGTGGTCCAGCTGTGCGGCGTCGAGCGGAACGCGGAACGGATTTCCCTCTCCGTGGGGCAGTTCGAAACCTTGGTGCGGTTGGCGGACGAGGGCTTGGGAATGACCCTGCTGCCCCAGTTGGCGGTCTCGGAGCTTTCAGCGGTCCGCCAAAAGCGAATGAAGCCCATTTCGGAGCCGCGCCCGGTGCGCCAGGTGGCGTTGCTCGCGTTGCCGGGCCACCGCCGATTGGGAATGGTCGAGGCGCTCGCGCGCATCATCCGGGCATCCGTTCCCGAAGTGCTCCGCGTGGAAAGTTCTGAGGATCAGGTACTGTCTGCCGCCCGATGAAGTTCGTCCTCGCTACCCAAAATCCGCACAAAGTTGCTGAAATCCGCGCCGTACTTCCGCCGGACTGGGAGGTTTTGCAGCCCTCCGACTTTGGGCTGAGCGGAGAACTTCGCGAAGACGGCGCCACTCTGGAAGCAAACGCAACCCAAAAGGCCCTCTTTTTGTGGGAACAGACCGGTATTCCCAGTCTGGCGGACGACAGCGGACTCGAGGTCGACGCCCTTGGCGGGGCCCCAGGGGTGGACAGCGCCCACTTCGCGGGGCCGGAGCGGTCTGATTCCGCCAACCGCAGCAAGTTGCTGGACGCACTGAAGGATTCAGAAGACCGAAGGGCCCGATTTACCACCGTGCTCGCCTGGGCAACCGCCGACGGCGTCGCGTGCTACCGCGGAACGGTGGAGGGGACCATTGGCGTGTGCGAACGCGGAAGCCAGGGTTTTGGGTACGACGCGCTGTTTGTTCCGCGGGAAGGGGACGGCCGAAGTTTTGCCGAAATGAGTGCGGCAGAAAAAACCGCCTTGAGCCACCGGAGCCGGGCCCTGGCAGCCTGGCGCGCTAAGCGGTGAAAAAGCTGAAGTGCACGCTTCCGTAGCGGCGCAGCTGTTCAAACTGCGGGTGGCTCGAAAGGTCCGTTTCTGCGCCGTGCTCCACGACGAGGGTGCCCTCGGGGGCCAGTCGAGCCCACGCGGCGTCCACAAGGGCCGAGTACTCGGCAAAGTCGTAGGGCGGATCGGCCAGAATGAGGTCCCATTTTGCGGGATTGCGCTGCAAAAAGCGCAGGGCATCTTCGCTGATGGCACGAATGGGGAAGGACAGTTGTTCCGAAGTTTTGTGGATGAATCGCGTGCAGTCCCTAAAGCTGTCGACCGAACTCACGTCGGGGCATCCTCGGCTCGCCAGCTCATAGCTCAGGTTGCCCGTTCCCGCAAATAGGTCCAGGGCGCGGATTTCGTCCCATTGAAGGCGGTTTTCGAGGATGTTGAACAAACCCTCCTTGGCCATGTCGGTGGTCGGACGCACCGGCAAACTGGACGGTGCCCGCAGGATTTTCCCTCGGTGGGAGCCTCGAATGATGCGCATCAGTCCCGGCGTAGAATTCCCTCAAGGCTGCGAACGTGCCAGTGGGCGATGAAGTGCTGGGTCAGCTGGCGAACCGGTCGGTCGTCGAGGCCTTCCCAAAAAACGGGAACCGAACTTCCGCTCCAGTCGAGCTGTTCGAAGTAAAGGAGGATGAAGTAAGATGCTTCCTCAGGCGTTTGGGTGCGGTAGACGCCGTGCATTCGAATGCGGCTCCCGTCAAAGGCCGCGAGTTCCAGTCGACGGTCCCAGTACTGCGCGCGGATCGTGCGGCCCTTGGGCTCGCTGCGGAGCCAGCGGCGCAAATTGAACAAGCTCAGGGGCTGCGCTCCGCCGGGCGCTGCGTCAAAGCGGTAGGCGAGGTCGTAGGAGTCGTCCACCGCGCTCCGAAACCACAACCCCCCACGGGGGTCCATAGGGCTAAGGGTAGCTTCGCTAACGTTTTTGGGAAGGAGCGCGCAAAAGGCTTCTTCGTGCCATTGGAGGCCGCTCGCGGGCTCAGACCAGAGGGGGGAACTCAAGGGGCTATTTCCAGTTGCCGCTCAGGGTAGGCTCGGTTAACGAACCTACGATGAGTTCGTTGGTTTTCAGGCGCTTGATGTAGTTGCGGTAGGGCTCATACACGTCGCCAAAAATGGCCTTGTTGCTGGCCTTGATTTCAAACACCGGAACCTTTACGCCGTTCTTTTCCACCTCAGCCGTTCCCATTTTGAACGTTGAATCTTGGCTGTACTTGATGGTCAACAAATCGTCGGCGTTGAAGTCTTCGGGGAACAAGTCTTCGCGTTGGTTGCGGAGTTTGGTCAGTGCCGAGGCGCTTCCGATCACGCGGTAAATGATGGTGTCCTTCAGCATGTCGGTCTGGTACACCTTGTTGTACTGCATGAAGGACGAGTCCTTGCGCTCCACAATGGTCACTTCGGCGTTCTTGATGAAGTCGACCAAAGTCGGAATTTCGGTGGCGTACATTCCGTATTCGTTTTTGAACGCAAGTTGCGCTTCGCGAAGCTGCTCGAGCTGCTCGATAACCGCGGCGTAGCGCTTATCGCGAATACCCTGAAATTCAATGGGTTCCATGATGATGCGGTAGATGCGGAAGGCGAAGAGGAGGGCTGCTACTCCAAGGACTACGCGCAGAATGAGGATGGTACGGGCGTTCATACGTTGAATTTGAGGCTCAAAAATAGAACAAACCGAGCGGACCCTTGCGAACTCGGCGTTAACTTTTTTCGCAGGTGCTCGCCGCAGGAGCGACCTTTGCCTTGTGGCCCATCTTTTTTTTGATTTAGACCGCACGTTGTGGCACCACGAGCGCAACCATGCCCTGTTTTTTCAAGGGCTCCATTCCGAAATGGGGTGGCCGGGGGCGGCTGGCGATTGGGCGGCTACGTACCTGGCCACCAACGATCGGCTTTGGGACCACATTCAAGCCCACAACCTGGGCGTAGACTACGTTCGGGCGCGCCGCTTTCCGCTGCTCTTTCGCGAAATGGGGCTAAGTCTTTCGAGCGTGAGGGAGGCCGAGCGCCTCGCAGCCCTGTGCGAGGCGCGAATCAAGGAGCGCCTGCCCGACATGGGGGCCGGCTACGACGGAGTGCCTGAGGCCTGCGCCGCACTTCGGGCACGCGGGCATCGGCTTCACGTGATTACCAACGGCGTTGCGGGTCCGCAAGAGCGCAAAATCGCCGCCCTCGGACTGTCGGAGCACTTTGACGTGGTCATGACTTCAGATGCCGCCCAGAGCTACAAGCCCTCTGGGGAAATCTACCGTTCGGCCCTCGAGGCGGCCGGTGCCCGAGCCTCGGAGTCTTGGATGATCGGAGATTCGCTGCTGCGCGACATCTTGGGCGGGCAGCAGGCGGGCATGCGCACGGCATGGTTCCGCGCCGACGACGTGTTGCCGCCCGATGCCGAGGCGGTCCCTGATCTGGAATTTGGCGACTGGCATGCGTTTCCGGAACTCCTGGAGGCCGCGCTGCAGCGCGGCTAGAGCCCACTTGGGCGGTATCTTTGGGCCACTATGGTGGACGCACAACCCTACAAGCCCCAGCATCCGATCCGCATTGTTACCGCCGCCTCACTTTTTGACGGCCACGACGCGAGCATCAACATCATGCGACGCATTCTTCAGTCCTCGGGCGCTGAAGTCATTCACTTAGGCCACGACCGCAGCGCAGAGGAGGTGGTGGAGACCGCCATCCAAGAGGACGCCAACGCCATTGCCATGACGTCGTATCAGGGCGGGCACCTCGAGTACTTTAAGTTCATGTACGACCTGCTTCACGAGCGCGGAGCCGGCCACATTCGCATTTTTGGCGGCGGCGGCGGAACCATTCTGCCCAGCGAGATCGAGGAACTTCAGGGATACGGCATTGCGCGCATTTACCACCCCGACGACGGCCGCGCCATGGGCCTTCAGGGAATGATCAACGACCTGCTCCAGAAGTGCGACTTCGCCATCGGAAGTGAGGTTTCTGACGCCTTAGAGGGAGTTAAAAACCAGCGCCCGCGCTCGGTCGCCCGCATGATTTCAGCAGCCGAGAACGCGCCCGACGTGTACGAGACGATGCGTGCCGAAGTCGAGGCCCTCGCGGCCAAGAGCCATGCGCCGGTTTTGGGCATTACGGGCACGGGCGGAGCGGGCAAAAGCTCGATGGTCGACGAATTGGTGCGCCGGGTGCTCCGCCATTTTCCGGAGCTCAAGGTGGGCTTGGTGAGCGTGGATCCCTCGAAGCGCAAAACGGGCGGAGCCTTGCTGGGCGACCGAATCCGCATGAATGCGATCAACCACCCCAACGTGTACATGCGTTCGTTGGCCACGCGCCAGAGCAATTTGGCCTTGAGCAAGCACGTGAGCGACGCCCTCAACGTCCTCAAGGCGGCCAAGTACGACTTGATCGTCCTCGAGACCAGCGGCATCGGGCAGTCCGACACCGAAATTTTGGACCACAGCGACGTTTCGCTCTACGTGATGACTCCCGAGTACGGGGCCGCTACGCAGCTCGAGAAAATCGACATGCTCGACTTTGCCGACCTGATTGCGCTGAATAAATTCGACAAGCGCGGCGCCCTCGACGCCCTGCGCGACGTCAAGAAGCAGTACCAACGCAACCACCAGCGCTGGGACGACCCCATTGACGACATGCCGGTGTTTGGGACGATGGCAAGCCAGTTCAACGATCCCGGAACCAACCGCCTGTTTGCGGCCATTGTCGACGCCTTGAGGGCCAAAACGGGCAGTGCCCAGTGGCAGTTGGCCCCAGAGGTGGCGAAGGAGCCGGGGGAAAAAATGTTCGTGATTCCGCCGCACCGCACGCGCTACCTGAGCGAGATTTCAGAGGGCATTCGCGCCTACAACGCGTGGGTGGACCATCAGGCCGAGGTGGCGGATGCGCTGTACAGTCTGCAAACTGCGGAGCGGGAACTCCGCGCGTCGAAACTCGACGACCGCGACCGCCTGGCCAAAGGGATTCAGGAGGCATTCGAGTGGCGCAAGCGCGACTTGGATCCGCACAATTGGGCACTCATTGAAGGCTGGGACGCACTTCGCCAGCGCTACAAGGCCGACGAGTACGTCTACCAAGTGCGCGGTAAGGACATCAAGGTTCCGACGCATACGAAGTCGCTTTCGAACCAGGACATTCCCAAGGTGGTAACTCCGTCCTACCGCAGCTGGGGCGACATCTTGCGCTGGCAGCTGCAAGAAAACGTTCCGGGCCAGTTCCCGTACACGTCGGGTTTGTATCCGTTCAAGCGCCAGGGCGAGGACCCGACGCGCATGTTTGCGGGAGAAGGCGGACCAGAGCGAACCAACAAGCGCTTTCACTACGTGTCGCTGGGAATGCCGGCCAAGCGCCTGTCGACCGCCTTTGATTCGGTGACCTTGTACGGACGCGATCCGGGCCGACGCCCCGACATCTACGGTAAGATTGGCAACGCCGGGGTTTCGGTGAGCTGCCTGGACGACGCCAAACGTTTGTACAGCGGATTTGACCTCTGCGACCCGGCCACGTCGGTGTCGATGACCATCAACGGGCCGGCTCCGATGGTGCTGGCGTTCTTTTTGAACGCGGCCATCGACCAGCAGTGCGAGAAGTACCTCAAGGCGCAAGGGCTCGAATCCGCCGTGGAAAAAGTCCTGCACGCCAAGTACGAAGCCAAGGGCCTACAGCGCCCGCGCTACCACGGAAGCCTGCCCGAAGGCAACGACGGCCTCGGGTTGCTGCTGCTCGGCGTGACGGGCGACGAGGTGCTGCCTGCCGACGTGTATGCCCGCATCAAGGCGGAGGCGCTAAGCCAAGTTCGCGGAACCGTTCAGGCCGACATCCTCAAAGAGGACCAGGCCCAAAACACCTGCATTTTCAGTACGGAATTCGCGCTCCGCCTCATGGGCGACGTGCAGTCCTACTTCATTGAGCGCAACGTGCGGAATTTTTATTCCGTTTCGATCAGCGGCTACCACATCGCCGAGGCAGGGGCCAACCCCATCACGCAGCTGGCGTTCACGTTGGCCAATGGCTTCACCTACGTCGAGTACTACCTCAGCCGGGGCATGGACATCAACGCGTTTGGGCCCAATTTGAGCTTCTTCTTCAGCAACGGCATCGATCCTGAGTATGCGGTGATTGGCCGGGTAGCCCGCCGCATCTGGGCGAAGGCGATGAAGAACAAGTACGGGGCCGATCCGCGCGCGCAAATGCTGAAGTACCACATTCAGACTTCGGGGCGTTCGCTGCACGCGCAAGAGATTGATTTCAACGACATCCGCACAACGCTTCAGGCGCTTTATGCGATTTACGACAACTGCAACTCGCTGCATACCAATGCGTACGACGAGGCGATCACGACGCCCACTGAGGAGAGCGTGCGCCGAGCAATGGCCATTCAGCTGATCATCAACAAGGAGCTGGGGCTGGCGAAAAACGAAAATCCGCTCCAGGGCTCGTTCATCATTGAGGAACTGACCGACTTGGTGGAAGACGCCGTTATGGCGGAATTTGACCGCATTACCGAGCGCGGAGGCGTGCTGGGGGCTATGGAAACCATGTACCAGCGCGGAAAAATCCAGGAAGAGTCCATGCACTACGAGATGCTCAAGCACACCGGGGAGTACCCGCTCATTGGGGTGAATACCTTCTTGAGCAGCAAGGGTTCGCCGACCTTGATTCCGGGCGAAGTGATTCGCGCCGAAGTCGACGAGAAGGAACGCCAGATAGCTACCGTCGAGCAGCTCGCTGCAGTGGGAGGCGCGGCGGCCCAGTCGGCATTGGATGCCATTCGCCAGGCTGCGCTCAAGAATCAGCCGATGTTTGACGCCCTAATGGAGGCCGCCAAAATCTGCTCGTTGGGCTCGATGACCGAAGCGATGTTTGAGGTGGGCGGACAGTACCGCCGAAACATGTAGCGCGTTTAGCGCCGCGGAATCCGATTCCAGCGCTGCACAAATTCGCGCTCGCGGTACTCAGCCGACTCGAGGGTCCAGCGCCCGCGGATTTTGGCGTAGCGCAGTTCGGCGACCGTGACTTCGTAGCGAACCAGGTAGTGCCGGGCGTTGCGGGTGCGAAGCGTGCACCGCCAGCGTACTTCGACGAAATCTCCGGCAGGTGCCGTGCTGGCAAAGTGGGTCCACTCCCCGCGGTCCTCGAGCGCGCGCAGCTCAGGCACGAGCAGCGGGAGGGCGGTCAAACTGCTCAAGTGGTACAGCCGTTCGGGCGCCGGAACGCTTCCTTGCGGCAGGATTAACTGGCTTCCTTCCCGGCGCGAAGGGTAGGCTTGCCCCGATGCGGTGAGGACGTGGCGAAGAAGGTTTCCGTGCGGGTCCATCCCAACCCCGTTGGTGATGCCCTGAAACGACTGCTGAAAGGCCGCGGAACGCGGGCGCCGGACTAAGGTCGTCTTTTGCTCCACCTGAGGGTTTTGGGCCAATGCATAGCGGTCGCTGCGGCGGACCGAGCACGACGTCCAAAGCAAGGCAATCAAAACCCAAAGAATCCCCCGATGCATGCGCTCAAGGTAATGTACCTTCGGGACATGAACATTATTTCGTGGAACGTCAACGGCCTGCGCGCCGTAGCCGGCAAAGGCCTGCACGACATCGTTCGGGGCCTAAACCCAGATGTCATGGGTTTTCAAGAAATTAAGTGCACGGTGGATCAGGCCAAAGAGGTGCTGAACGGTCTGGGCTACCACGTCGTGGCCCACGAAGCCGAGAAAAAAGGTTACTCGGGGACGGCGCTGATTAGCAAGGTTGAGCCCTTGGCCGTCGCGTATGGAATGGGCGTCGCCGAGCACGAGGGCGAAGGCCGCGTCATTACCGCGGAATTCAATGATTGCTTCGTAGTGACCACGTACGTGCCCAATTCCAAGGGCGATTTGTCGCGGATTCCGCAGCGGGCCCGTTGGGACCGCGACCTCACGGCCCACCTCCAGGGATTGGACGCCCGCAAGCCCGTGGTGCTCTGCGGCGACTTGAACGTCGCGCACCGCCCGATTGATCTGAGCAATCCGCAGTCGAACTACAACAAGACTCCCGGCTACACCCAAAGTGAAATTGACGGGTTCCAGCACTTGCTCGACGCGGGATTTGCGGATTCGTGGAGGGAGCAAAACCCCGGAGTCGCCAAGTACTCATGGTGGAGCATGCGGTCGGGAGCCCGAGCAAAGAACATCGGTTGGCGCTTGGACTACCACGTTGTTTCGCGCCGGCTCATGGATTCCGTAGCCGCGACCGAGATCCACACTGAGGTGCACGGGAGCGACCATTGCCCCGTGCGCTTGGTTTTGGGCTAAACCCTCACTTTAGGTAGGCTTGCTTCGCCGCAAGGAAGGCGGCAAAAAGCGCCCCGTCGTCGAGCGCGTCGCGCTGGGGGAGCAGGGCGTTGACGTCGCGGTGGGCCACCTGCGCGGGGCACTGCCTCAGCGCTTGCACGGCCGCGTTTCGGTAGTCGGGTTGCTGGTAGTAGGCGTCGTCGCCGAACGCCGCAAAGAGCACGCCCGCCGCTTCAGCAGGCTTGTTTTGGGCGAGCAGAGCGTGGGCGAGGTGCATTTGCCCACCAGGGTGGCGCGGAGACCGCTTCAATAGCTCTCGGTAGGCCCGCTCGGCGGCAGGGGCGTCGCCGCGGTAGTGGTAGAGGTTGCCCAACTGGTACCAGGTTACCACATGGTGGGGGTGCAGTTCGAGGGCGTGCTTAAAGTGCGATTCGGCTTCGGCAAAGCTTTGCGGGCTTAGGGGGCCGCGCGAGGCCTCGAGAAACATCGACGACATTCCGGCAAAGTAAGGAGAGGGGTTGCCGAACCGATCGAGTTCGGTCCACGCATCCAAGCTTTCCATGGACCGGGGCAGCAGGTTCACCGCGTCTTGGCGGGCATTCAAGGCGAGCAGTTCTTGCTGCTCGAGTTCCGACGACAGCCCTTGGTTGGCCGTATAGGCGTAGGCTCCGCCGAGACTGAGTACCAGTAGGGTAGGCAGCCATCGGGGAAAAGCGACGCGGGAGGCATAAGACGACGCCATGCCGGTGGCGAGCGCAAAGGGAATCCATACGGCCGCACGCTCGAGCGGAAACTCAAACATGCTGTAGCAAAAAACGAGCAAGGCAAGGCCGCCCACGAAGGGGCCAAAAGACTCCTTTCGGCTGCTCCACCAAGCCAAGACGAGTCCGCCCCACAGCAACAGCCAGGCGGCGACGCCCGGGATTCCGTGCTCGGCGGCCAACCACAAGGCGTCGTTGTGCGGACGTACTTCGGCGGTAATCCCTTCGGCAACCGAGGGATTCATGCCGCGAAGTCCGAGGCCGGGAAAATGTATGCGCCATTGCCCCGCGCCCACCCCGGTCCAGGGCTCTTGCGCAAACATGCTTTGGGAATGCGCCCAAAACACCTGGCGAATGCGGAGGTTGGTGGGGTCAAAAAGGTCCTGGCGCACGCGCGGCTGAGCCCAAAGCGCGCCGGCCACGAGGAGAGCCAGAGCAAGTCCGCCGGCCAAGGGCTTCCACGACTTGAGGTTGGTGGCAAGCATCCAGACGGCCCAAATTCCGGCGCCGATCCAAATGCTGCGGGTGCGAAGCAGGACCAGCGCAAGCACGGTCAGGAGTCCCACCGCCACCGCCAGCATGCGGCCCGCGCCGCGGTGCCGAGGGTAGAGGTACCATGCAGCGGGCAGCCCAAGCATCATGGCCGACGAGGTAAAGTTCTTGTGGCCCATCAGACCTTGCGCCAAATAGGGGTCGCTGAGGGCCCTGCGGTGCTCGGTCACGTCGCTCAGGGCGGACCAAGCTTCCACGCCCGAAGCGCCCAAAATCCCCCAAGCAAGCATCGGGATGCCTTGGGGTCCCATGCGCCAGCCCAGCAGCGCGGCGGCCGCGTAGCCCAGGTACCGTCCCGTGGCGAGGTAGGCTTCGCTCGCCGCATACAGGGGTGCTACGGCAAGCCCTAGCATCGCCACGAGCGCCAGGCAAAAGCTGCCCGCAACGCTGAGGTTGGGCAGTTCGTTGCGGTCTTCGCGCGCCGTGATATGCTGCTGCAGTCCGAGCCCCAGTATCAGCACGGCCGCACCTAAGTGCATGGGCCAATGGGAGGTATCGCCCAGCTTTTGGGCGACAGGGAGGGCGGGCAGGGCTGCGAAGGCAGCGCCCACCGCTAAGGCGATCCAATTCGGACGGACGTCGTTCATAAGGCTATAAAAATAAAGCACCCCGCGCTGAGGCGGGGTGCTTCGCATCAATCGATGAATTCGATTAGGCTTCTACCGGTACCACTTCGAAGTGGAAGTCTACCACCACGTCGCGGTGCAGGCGAACTTTCGCGCTGTTTTTGCCCGATACTTTGATCGAGCCTCCGGCGATTTGGATGTACTTCTTGTCGATCTGGTGGCCCAACTTCGCCAATTCTTCGGCGACGTCTTGGTTGGTGACGGCTCCGAAGAGCTTGCCGCCCGCACCTGCCTTGGCTTCGATCTTCAGCTCTACGCGGCGCAGGGCTTCAGAAGTCTTGGTAGCGGCGTCGACCATCTTCGCTTCCTTGTGGGCGCGTTGGCGAAGGTCTTCAGCCAGAACTTTTTTCGCAGACTCGGTGGCGAGAATTGCGAAACCTTGCGGAATCAGGTAGTTGCGGCCGTAGCCGTTTTTCACTGATACGACGTCGTCCTTGAAACCCAGGTTTTCAACGTCTTGCTTGAGAATAACTTCCATGGCGTCCGCTTATTTAAGGTTATCAGCTACGTAAGGCATGAGGGCGAGGTGGCGGGCACGCTTGATCGCTTGGGCGAGCTTGCGCTGGTACTTCAGCGAAGTTCCCGTGAGGCGACGGGGAAGGATTTTGCCCTGCTCGTTCACGAAGCGAAGGAGGTAGTCGGGATCCTTGTAGTCAATGTGCTTGATGCCGTACTTCTTGAATCGGCAGTACTTCTTCGAAACCGAAGAATCAATGGCGATCGGCTGCAGGTAGCGGATTTCGCTGTTGCCGGTGGGTTCTAAATTCGTGCTCATAGCTTAAGCGTTTTTAACCTTTTCACGGCGCTTTGACGCGTACTCAACTCCGTGCTGGTCGAGGGCTACCGTCAAAAAGCGAAGAATGCGCTCGTCGCGCTTCATATCCACTTCCAGAGTGGCGATCAGGGTAGAAGGGGCCGTGAACTCTACCAAGTTGTAGAATCCAGACTTCTTCTTGTCGATGGGGTACGCAAGTTTGCGCAGGCCCCAACGCTCTACGTTGATGATGGAACCACCGGCGGCTTTGATGCTGCTGGTGTATTTATCCACCGTTTCCCTTATCTGATCATCAGATAAGACGGGATTTAGGATGAAAACGGTTTCGTATTGTTTCATTAGAAAATTTCCTTTAAGGGGGCGCAAAGATACAAAAAAATCAGTTCTTTAGGTGCTCAGGGAAGATGCCTACGAGCTCAAAATAGTCGGAGAGCACCCGATCGGGCCGGCGCTGCCGCTGAAGTTGCCGCAGGGCCATGTTCCAATGCGTAGGTAGTTGGGCCGTATCGGGGTCCCAGAGGCCCAGCGAGTCGGGGCGTTCGACGAGGCGTTCGGCGGCGGTCCCGCGCTGCCAAACGATGTTGGCCTCGGCGGTATGGCGGTTCACCCGGATCACAAATCCGCCCCGGTCGGTCGCTTGGTCTTCGGGGGTGTAGCGGCTGACGCCTTCCCCGTACTCGGTGCGGAGGTAGTTGATGCTCCGTATGTTCGTGAAGTACAGCAAGCGGTTCTCTTGCAGGGCGTTGCGGTAGCTGAGGTCGCGGGGAGGAGCCTCGTAGGTAGCTACGGCGAGCCCCACGACGGCAGCGCACAGGGCGGCCACCACGGCAAGCATTCGGCGTTCGGTCCACATGCTACGTCAACGCGGAATGCGGTGCAGAGTTCAATCCTACCTTTGGACCATGCCGTACCGCATCGCCCTCGTTGTCGTCGTCGTGACCCATTTGGTCGGAGCCCTCGGGCTGCGCAGTCCCTGGGCCGATTGGATGATTCTGCTTACCCCGGTTCACCTCTTGCTCACCTTTGGCCTGCTCTTTGGGTTTTCGGACCGCTCGGAGCGGCTCAAGGCCTCGCTCCTCGCCATTTTTGCCCTGGGACTCGGCGTCGAAATCCTCGGAGTCAATACGGGCGTTCCGTTCGGTGACTACGTGTACTTGGAGGGCCTTGGACCCAAAGTCATGGAGACCCCTTGGCTCATCGGGCTCAACTGGGCCCTGCTGAGCTTGGCCGCCGGATCGTTTGCTTCGCAGTTTTTGGAAGACGGATCGCGGCTGCAGCGCGCCCTGCTGGCCACCGTACTCATGCTGGCGCTCGACGTGCTGATGGAGCCGGTCGCCCACGCACACCGGCTGTGGCTCTTTGCCGGCGGAGTCGCGCCCTGGCAGAACTACGTGGCGTGGGCGGTGGTCGCCTTTGCGGCGCAGTGGCTCCTCGGATCGGCGCCGCTCAAAAATCCGCTCGCCCGCGCCGTGCTCCTGGCGCAAGCCTGTTTTTTTGCGCTGTCGTGGCTGTGGCCAATCGCGAACTAAGGTGTAGGTTTGCATTCGCACCCCATGGAACATCAGTACCTCGTTTCTGCCCGCAAATACCGGCCCGCGGCCTTCGCTTCGGTGGTGGGCCAGGCCCATGTGACCGAGACGCTGGAGCACGAGGTAGTGAGCGGGCGGCTGGCGCAAGCGCTGCTCTTTACGGGTCCGCGCGGAGTGGGCAAAACGACCTGCGCCCGCATTTTGGCCCGACGCATCAACGAAGTACACACCGGCGAAGGCCTGGACTACAGCCTCAACATTTTTGAGCTGGACGCGGCCTCAAACAACACGGTAGACGACATTCGCCAGCTCATCGATCAGGTGCGGTTCGCGCCGCAAATGGGCACCTACAAGGTGTACATCATTGACGAGGTGCACATGCTGTCGCAAGCGGCGTTCAACGCTTTTCTCAAGACCCTCGAGGAGCCGCCTGCCCACGCCGTGTTCATTTTGGCGACGACCGAAAAGCACAAAGTCCTGCCCACGATTCTTTCGCGCTGCCAAATTTTTGATTTCAAGCGCATCGGAATAGGCGACATCGCCGAGCACCTAGCCTGGGTGGCCCAGCAGGAGGGGCTCACGGCCGATCCCGAAGCGCTGCATGCCATCGCCGAAAAGGCCGACGGCTCGCTCCGCGATTCGCTGTCCATCTTTGACCGCATCGCGGCGTTTGCCCAAGGCGGAGCCCTGACCTACGACTTGGTTCGCCAAAACCTGCAGTTGGTCGATCGGGCGCTCTTTGTAGGCCTCTGGGATTCCATCGAGGCGGGTAACCGAGCTGCCGTGCTCACGTGCATTCACGACGTGCTCGACCAAGGTTTTGACTTGCAGCGCTTTTTGATGGGCTTTACCGGGTATGTGCGCGAACTGCTGCTGGCCCATCATCCGAGCACGGTGGCCCTGCTCGACGTCCCTGATTCGGTGAAGCGGAGCATTCTGGATTCGGCCTCGCGCGTGAGTGCGGCCCGAGCGGCCTCGGCCTTGAAGCGCTTGGTGGCCGCCGATGCGGGCTACCGAGCGGCGAGCAACGCCCGATGGCACGTCGAGGTGGCTCTGCTTGACTTGATTTCCGACGAGTCCGTCGACGAAAAAAAAAATCCCTCTAGCGAACGGCTAGCGGCGCCTGAGCCCGCGGCAGCGCCTGAGCCCACTGCGGTTCCTGAGCCTGCGGCAGCGCCTGAGCCCACTGCGGTTGCTGAGCCTGCGGCTGCGTCTGAACCCACTGCGGTTCCTGAGCCTGCGGTAGCGCCTGAGCCCACTGCGGTTGCTGAGCCCAAGCCCCATTTAGAGGATCATTCCGCAGTGTCGGCGCCGTCGGAGCCGGCCGCAGTGCTTGAAAATCCAGAACCACTGGTTCCGACGGAATCGCCAGGTTCGATCTCCACGACCGTCTCGCCCCGCGTGCGACGGACGGCTTTTTCGCTCAAAGACCTGGAATTGCCGACGGTTGCGGCTCGGGAGGACACTGAACCGCAGGCTTCGCGGATTGAGGATTCCCAGGAGTCTGATGCAGAGCCGGTTGCCTTGGTGGAACGCCGCCTGCGTCCCGTTACGCAAGCGGCACTGGAAACGGCCTGGCTGGAGTCGGCCTCGACCCTTGACGAGGTGCCCGTCATCAAGGCCATTGTGCAGCAGGTAAAGCCAGTCCTTGAGGAGGACAACGGCATTCGAGTGAGCCTAGAAAACGAACTCCAAGAAGGGTATCTGAATTCGGTGCGGGACCGCGTCCTGCCGTTTTTGCGGCAGGCCCTGCACAACGATTCGCTCAAAATCCGCACGGAAGTGCAAGAGGGAGCGGTGAACGCGCGCCTCGTGTACACGCCCGACGAGCGGTACGCCTTTTTGTTAGAAAAAAATCCACAATTAGACGAATTTCGAAGAGAATTTCAGCTAGATATCGAGTAATCCTGCGCTTTCTTCGGTACTTTTGCCTTCCTTATGCAGAAGATTACCGTTTTAAACCCAATCGTCGAACTCGACGGCGACGAAATGACCCGAATTATCTGGTCGTTCATCAAAAACAAACTCATTCTTCCCTACGTCGACGTCGACATCAAGTACTTTGACTTGGGTATGGAGCACCGCGATGCCACCAACGACCAAGTGACGGTGGACGCCGCTGAGGCGATCAAGAAGTACCATGTGGGCATCAAGTGCGCCACGATTACGCCCGACGAGCAGCGCGTTAAAGAGTTCAATTTGAAGCAGATGTGGAAGTCGCCGAACGGCACGATTCGCAACATCTTGGACGGAACGGTGTTTCGCGAGCCGATTGTGATGTCCAACATTCCGCGCTTAGTCACGACGTGGAACAAGCCCATTGTCATCGGACGCCACGCGTTTGGCGACCAGTACCGAGCCACCGACACCACCGTCAAGGGCAAGGGCAAACTCACCATGACGTTTACGCCGGAGGACGGCAGCGAACCCCAGACTTGGGAGGTTTACCAATTCAAGGGCGACGGAGTGGCGCTGAGCATGTACAATACCGACGAGTCCATCGCCGGTTTTGCGCGCAGCTGCTTCAACATGGCCCTCGACAAAAAGTGGCCGCTTTACCTCAGCACCAAAAACACCATCCTCAAGAAGTACGACGGCCGGTTTAAGGACGTGTTTGAGGAAATCTACCAGGCCGAGTTTAAGGCCAAGTACGAGGCGGCCGGAATCACCTACGAGCACCGCCTGATCGACGACATGGTAGCCTCGGCCCTGAAGTGGGAGGGTTCCTTTGTGTGGGCCTGCAAGAACTACGACGGCGACGTGCAGTCCGATACGGTCGCTCAGGGCTTTGGCTCGCTGGGCCTGATGACGTCGGTACTCATCACTCCTGACGGACAGACCATGGAGGCTGAGGCGGCCCACGGAACGGTGACGCGCCATTACCGCCAGCACCAACAGGGCAAGCCGACCAGCACGAATCCGATTGCCTCCATTTTTGCGTGGACGCGCGGACTCGCACACCGGGGCAAGCTCGACGGCAACGCCGAACTGATTCGCTTCTGCGAAACGTTGGAGCAGGTGTGCGTCGAGGTGGTGGAAAGCGGCCGCATGACCAAAGACCTTGCGGTGTGCATTCACGGCAACCGCGTGGAGCACGGCACGCACTACCTCTACACCGAAGAGTTCTTGGACGCGCTGGACGCGGAACTTCGCGCCCGCCTTTAAAGGCGAATGCGCGCGGCTGCCGCGGTGGCGAGCAGCACATTTTTGAGCGAAAGGCCTGCCGTGCGGTAGGCCTTTTGTGCTTCGGAGTACCGCCCCGCCTTGTGAAGGCTTCGGGCCTTCTGGCGATGGAGTTCGCGCTCGGCGAGCTGAAGTACCGCCTCGGGCAGCCAACCGCGCTGCACAAACTGGGCCCAGCGCAGGCGGATTTTGGTGCTGTGGGATTCGAGCTCGGCCGACATTCCGGTTCCGACCCGGTAGCGGGTGAAGGCTTCGTCGGTCCAGCGAACCGGCCGCACTCCTTCTGCCCACAGCCGCACCCAGAGTTCGAGGTCTTCAGTGCCCTGAAGGCTTCGGGCGGTGTCAAACGGGTGGTTGCGGGCCACGTCCGCACGCAGGGTGCACGCGCTCGGAGCCACTGCGGGCCGCTTGAGCACCCAATCGCTAATCTGGGTCGGGTGGTCCCCCGCGCGCAAGCGTCCGAGGCGCTGGCCGTCCCATTCGCGCACGGGGTGGTAGAGCCACGAGGCCGCGCGGTGGGCGTTGAGGGCGGACTGCAAATGGTCGTGCCACGTGCGTTCGAAGCAGTCGTCTGCGTCGAGAAAGGCAACCCAGTCGCCGGTGGCCTCGCGCACCCCCGTGTTTCGTGCGGCGCCGAGTCCGAGGTTTTCGGAATGCCGAATTGCCCGAACGTTGGGCCAGTTCCAGGAAGCCACAAGATGGCTGCAGCCCCCGGGCGAGGCGTCGTCCACCACGAGCACTTCGTGGGCGGCCGAGGCGCTCACGACGGCTTCGCGCAAGGTGGATTCTGAGGCGTAGCAGGGAATGACGACGGTAATCTTCATGTCGCGCGGGGCATAAAGTGTCGGGGGAACGCCCGGTGGAGCCCGCGGCGAAGGGGTTCCTTGATCCCCAGGAGTTCCAGGATCCGCACCGCCAGGCGAACCGCGCCCTCGTAGGGTATATGCATCAGCACGAGCGGGTGGAGCCGAACAAACCGCCGCAGCAGCGCCGCGTTAACTCGAAGGTTGGCGGCCCGCTGCGCCGAGTCCCAGTTTTGCCGGTAGAGCGAGTGCGTCCACCAGGCCGCGACGTTGCGGTACGCCCTTCGGAGCCGAGCGGGTTCAGGGTGGTGGTGGGCCGCGATGTAGTCCACCAGGGCCAAGAGCTCGCGGTACACTTCGCCGGTTTCGTTGGCCTTCTGGCGGGCCGTATGCGGGTGCACCCTGAAGTAGTTCCGCACTTCGGGAGCGAAGGCGATGCCTCCGCGTTCGAGCATTTTGAGGTAGGTCATCCAGTCGCCGTTGAGCTTCCAGCTCGGATCAGCTCCGCCCGCTTCGCGAAAGATCGAGAGCCGCAGCAAGGCCCCCGACGCGTTGGGAACGACGTTGTGCAGGAGCATAAACCGGCGAACCTCGTCGAGTCCGTCGTTGCGGTAGCCCTGCTCCCAACGCGCCGCTTCGGTCCCAAACACGTAGCGGTAGTGCACGTCAAAGGTGTGGAGCGGCGCGCTGTCCTCGTCGATCAGCATGGATTGGGTGTAGGCAATGGCCAAATTGGGGTCGGAGTCCATCAGCCCAACCAAGGTTTCCAGCAGCAGCGGATCGGCCACGTCGTCGCTTTCGGCAATCCACAGGTAGGTTCCGCGGGCCATCGCCGCGGCTTTGTTCCATTGCGCAAAGGGACTCCCGGAATTTTGCGCGTTGGGGTGGACGGACCAGCCGGGGCGTCCGGCGGCATATTCCGTCAAAATTTCGAGCGATTCGTCGGGCGAGGCGTCGTCGAGCAACAGCACTTCGTAGTCGGTAAAGCGCTGACGGGCAATGCTCTCGAGGCGCTCCTTGAGGTAGCGTGCGTGCCGGTAGTTGGGTACCGCCACGGTGACTAAAGGAGGTCGTTCGCGCATCCCCCAAACTTAATGTACCTTCAGCCCCCATGCGCACCGTTTTGTTTGGAATGCCGCGAAGCGGCACTACTTATGGGTTTTCGTTGCTTTCGGAGGCGCTCCGCGCCCAGGGTCCGCTGCGCGAAGTGTTTGAGCCCAACCGCCTCGAAGACGGACAGTTCCACCGGCTGGACGGCATGGTGTGGCCGGACCAGGACGCCACGCTTGTCAAAATTTTGTACAGCAGTCCCGAGATGCACGGATGGTCGGGCGACGCCGCCGCGCAGGCCTTTGCCCACTACGACCGCAAGATTTTTTTGGTTCGCGACCCCCGCGACCGCTGGATATCGGGCTTTTTTTACCGCTGGTTCTATGTGCACCAGCCGGAGCCGGCGGAATTTGCCCGTGCACTGGAACGGGTCCGCGCCAAAGAGTCCGACCCGGCGTCGGTGCCGTTTCACCGCCTGCACGCCGACGACGAAGCGTCCTTGCGCGCCCACGCCTCGGAGCAGAAGCATAAGCTCGACGAGCTTTCGGCCTTCCTCGACCGGCTGAGGGCTGAGGGCTGGTTCATTTGGCGCTACGAAGACTTGGTCGACGGCAAATGGGACGAACTGGAGGCCTATTTGGGGCGTTTGCTCCCGCGCACCACGGAAGTGCGGGGCAACTTTAGGCACGTCGCCCGCAGCCAGGCCCACAGCGACTGGCGGCGATGGTTTACCGACGAAGACGTTTCGTTTTACCGCCCCGTGTTCCACGACTACCTCACGGCTCAAGGCTACGACGCCGACGATTGGGGGCTTGAGTACCCCAGTCAGTTGCCGGCGCGTCAGGGTTCCGAGTACATGTCGGGGCTTTTTCACCATCCGCGCGGACCGCACGCGCTGCCCGTTCCCTGGTCCGCTCGAGCCACGGCCCGCGTGCGCACATGGGCCAGCCTCAGCCTGAAGGCTTTGGGGTTGAAAAAGCGTTAGGACCAGCGTTGAACCTGGAGTGCCATGGGTCGCGGAGTGGGGTAGTCGAGGCCCTGCCACGGCGCCGGGGCCACGTCGATTTTCGCGGCGTGCCGCACTTCGTCGTGCAGCAGCCCGTCGGCAAAAACCCGAAGGTGAAGCACGTACGAGCCTCCGCTCAGGGCCAGTTCGGGAAGTTCCAAAATCGCTTCGCCGCTTCGGGGCTCGGCAAGCCCGGAATGCAGGCTGCTCCAAAGGGTTACGGCACTGCCGTCGGGTCGTTCGACGCTGATCCTCAGGTCGATAGGACCCAAGGGTTGCCCCGCAACCCAGGCCACACGGACCAGGGCGGGCTTCCCCGTGACCCAGGGCCCTTCGAGCTGGAGTTTCGCGGCCCGCACGCCGCCGAGTCCAGGGCGCTCCTGCGGTTCGGGCCACGCCGTAGGCGCTTCGAGTTGGCTGGCGAGGTAGGCGTCGCAGACCTCGTCAGCGGACCCTTCCATGCGGAGCACCCCGTGGTCCAGCCACATCACCCGGTCGCACAAGCGGCGAACCTGGCTGAGCTGGTGGGCCACGTACACCACGCTGCGCCCCGAAGCGCGCCAGGTGGACTCCAGGAACGACAAACTCTTGGCCTGGAATGCCGCGTCACCGACGGCCAGCACCTCGTCCACAATCAAGGTGTCGGCGGGCAAGTGGGCCGCTACCGAAAAGCCGAGGCGGAGCTGCATGCCGCTCGAGTAGTACTTGACGGGTTCGTCCAGCCGGTCCGTCACCCCGGCGAAGGCGGCAATTTCAGGCAGGAGTGCGGCAACCTCCGCACGGCTCAGTCCGAGCAAGGCGCCCCGCAAAAAGGCGTTTTCGCGTCCGCTTAAGTCGGGATGAAAGCCCGTGCCCACCTCGAGGAGGCTGGCGAGGCTGCCCCGCACGCGGTAGCTGCCCTCGTCCGGGTGCAGAAGTCCGCTCAATGTCTTCAGGAGCGTGGACTTGCCGGCGCCGTTCGCTCCGACGATGCCGAGGACTTCGCCCTCGTTCAGCTGCAGGTCGAGGCGCCGCAGGGCCCAGCGCCCTCCCAAGTTTTTACCGAGGTTCACGGCCTGAATGCGCGGACTCATCCCAAAAACTCGTTGAGCCGGCGCGCGCGCCAGCGTAAAGCCAATATGCCCGCAGCGAAGGAAAGTCCGCCCGAAGCAAACGAAAGGGCGTGGGCGGGCTGCCACACGTCCCACCCCAACCAGGCCCATCGGTAGGCGTCGGCCATGGCCACGGCCGGATTGAACCAATACAGCAGCCCCCAGCCCTTGGGCTCAAAGTTGGCCGAAGGCAGGGCGACGGGACTGACGAAAAACAAAATTTGCAGGAGCATCGGCAGCACGGCGAGCACGTCGCGCCGGCGCACGCTCACGGCGGCCAGCAAGTAGGCCCACCCCAGTGCCGCCACCGCGGTGTACGCTGCCGCCAAGGGAACGCGCACCAGGGCCGAAGTTTGGGCCTCTCCAGTGAGCACGAGGCCCAGCAAGACCACCGACGATCCCACGGCAAAGTCTACCATGCCCACTATGGCCTTGGCGTTGGCGAGGGCCGACCGAGGAAAAGCCGATTTGCTGACGAGGGCCTGGTTGGCAATCAAGCTCTGGGCGCCTTGGCTGACCGTAAATTGAAACCAGATCCACCCGGGTAGGGCCACCGCTAGGTTCAGCCCAAACTGCCGGATGCCTTCGGGCGGAAGGCCAAACACGCGCCCCAAGACGACGGTGAGGGCCGCGATCAGGGCCACAGGCTGCACGACGGCCCAAAGCCAACCCAGTCGGGTTTGCGTGTAGCGCAGCTGCAGGTCCCTACGGGCAAAGGCGAGCGAAAGCGACCGGCCTTGGCGAACGCTCGCGCGGTTCGTCTTCCACCAGGGATCGTGGGCTGAAACCTCGCGCACGTCATTCATACCGAAGCGCTTCAATGGGGTCGAGGGCGGCCGCCTTTTTGGCGGGATACCAGCCCGAAAGAATGCCGACGGCCACCGAAACGGCGAGGGCCAAAAGCATCCACTGAATGGGGAAGACGGTGTCGGCATTCATGGCAAAGGCCAAACCGTTGCCCACGGCCAGCCCCAAAATGATTCCGGCGACGCCGCCCAGCACGCTGACGAGCACCGCTTCGGCCAAAAACTGCACGACGATTACCTGCGCGCTGGCGCCCAAGGCCTTGCGGGTGCCGATTTCTCGGGTGCGCTCAGTGACGCTGACGAGCATGATGTTCATCAGGGCGATCGAGGCTCCGAGGAGGGTGATGAGCGCGATCAGGGCGGCTCCCGTGCTTACCGAGCTCAGCGACTCGATCAGCATGGCTGAGATGCTGTCGCTTCGGCGCACGTTAAAGTTGTCTTCGGCGCCCGGCTTGAGGCGGCGCACCGAGCGCATCACGGCGGTCGCGCGGGCGATGCTGGCGTCCAGCGATTCCGCGTCAGGCGCTTTAATGCTGATTACGTAGCTCGCGGAGGGGTCCGCAAAGGCCAAGTGGGCAGTGCGCAAAGGCAAGTAGACCACTTGGTCGCTGGACATAAACGAACTGCTCCCTTTGGGTGCGGTCACGCCAACGACCGCGTAGGGTTTCGCGCCCACGCGAATCACTTTGCCCAAAGCGCCGCCTTCGGGAAACAGCTTGCCGGCCACGTCGGAACCCAGCACCGCCACGGCGCGGGCCTCGTTTTGCTCGGCCGAAGAAAAGAACCGTCCTTCGGCCACCTCGAGGCCCTGCGTGGCCGGATAGTCGGCGTCGGCTGCGTGAATGTTGACGTTGGGGTTGGTTTTGACGCCCTCGTGCTGCACCTCCATGGCTCCCGCGACGTTGTCGCCTACGCTCGCGACCCATCCTTCGGCGGCCATTCGGTCGCGCAGCTTGAGGGCCTGGAGCAGTGGAATAGGGGGTTGGGGCTTCTCTTTGATGCCGCGCCGGCCAATTTGGATTTGCATTCCGCCCTGCTGGATGGTGAACGTCGTCGCGCCCATGCTCGAAAACTGCTTCGTGATCGAGCCCTCCATGACGCTGGTTGCCGTCAGCATTCCGACGAGCGCAGTGATCCCGATGGCGATGATCAGCGCCGTGAGCACCGCCCGCAGCATTTGGGCCTGCAGCGCCTGCACGGCCATGCGCAAGGCTTCGAGGAGTACGGGTGCAGAAAGACGGGCCATAGGTAAGTGTAAAGATAATGGTGCGTGCGTGGTCTACATTTTGCACCTTTGCAGCCGAAATGACCAAGATTTATGCCGCGTTTGTGCTGTGGTTTGCCGGAATTTCCGTGGCAAGCGCCCAGTACGTCTACCACGATTTTACCGATACCACGGTAGCCACCAACCTGGGTTTTGCCGACGTGGACTTCAACAACGACAGCGTTAAGGACCTGCGCTTCACGCTGATGCGCGACACGGGAAGCACCGGATTGATGTCGGTGGTCTATGTTTCGCCGCTGGACAGCGCACGCATTCAGGTTGCCGGACAAAAGCGCGGCTCGTACTACTACCCCGACCGACTGGCGGTGGGGGATTCCATTTCGCGCTCTTCCTCGCTTTGGCAGGGCTTCGCGACGCCGACCTTCTTGGGGTACCTCGACTACCGCTACGCCGGACAGCACGACCCCTTCGCACAGTGGCAGGCCCCCTACACCGACGGTTTCCTCGCGGTGCGCCGCAACGTCAACGACACCGTGGTCAACGGCTGGGTGCGCCTCGCCATAGCGGCCGACGGCAGGTCCTTCACCCTTAAAGACGCGGGATTTCAGGCCGCCGACGACAGCCTGATGTTCGCCGGCCACATCTGGATCGGGGTCGACGAGAACCGCAGCCTCGCGGGCTACACGTGGGCCCAGTCCCCCGACCGCATTCGCCTTGTCCGCGCCCAAACCCAACACCCCCGTTCCTTCGTCGTCGTGGACGCTTCGGGACGCGTATTCCTGCGCGGAACCTGGGACGGCGCCGAACTCAGCCTGCCGACCCACTTCCTTCCCGCGGGCACCTACTGGGTGGGCACGGAGGGCGCCGAGGGCGCGTGGAGCTTCCCGTTCCGTACCCTGCGCTGACGAGCGAAAATTTTAGAATTTCTGCGTGATTTCTTGAAAAATCGCAGACAAAAACGGCGATTTGCGGCGTAATTTTGTAAAAATTCCGCAATTATGGTTTTTGATCTTGATAAAATTCAAGCGTTTTACGCTGGGTATGAGGCCAAAGTATCTGCCGCCCGCAACGTGCTGGGTCGCCCGCTGACCCTTTCTGAGAAGATTTTGTACGCCCACCTTTGGGAGGGCGAGGCCCGGGAGGCGTTCCAGCGCGGAGCCTCGTACGTCGACTTTGCCCCGGACCGCGTGGCCATGCAGGACGCGACGGCCCAAATGGCCCTGCTGCAGTTCATGTCGGCCGGCCGCAAAAAAGTAGCGGTGCCCTCTACGGTCCACTGCGACCACTTGATTCAGGCCCGCGTGGGTGCCACCACCGACCTTCAGGAGTCGATCAACAAATCCAATGAGGTATTCAACTTCTTGGCTTCGGTTTCGAACAAGTACGGCATTGGCTTTTGGAAGCCGGGCGCCGGCATCATCCACCAGGTGGTCCTAGAAAACTACGCCTTCCCCGGCGGCATGATGATCGGCACGGATTCGCACACCGTGAACGCCGGCGGCCTCGGTATGGTCGCCATTGGCGTGGGCGGCGCCGACGCGGTCGACGTGATGGCGGGCATGCCTTGGGAGCTCAAGTTCCCCAAACTCATCGGGGTCAAGCTCACTGGGCGCATGAGCGGTTGGACCTCGGCCAAAGACGTCATTTTGAAGGTGGCCGGCATTTTGACGGTTAAGGGCGGAACCGGCGCCATCATTGAGTACTTCGGCGACGGCGCGGAGTCCCTCAGCTGCACCGGAAAAGGAACCATCTGCAACATGGGCGCTGAAGTGGGTGCCACCACCTCCACGTTTGGCTACGACGACAGTATGGAGCGCTACCTGCGCGCCACGGGCCGTGCCGCCGTGGCCGATTTGGCCAACGGACTTCGGGCGGAGCTCACCGGCGACGCCGAAGTCTACGCCGACCCCTCGAAGTACTTTGATCAAGTCATCGAAATCGACCTGAGCACCCTAGAGCCCCACTTGAACGGTCCGTTCACGCCCGACTTGGCAACGCCCATCTCTGAAGTGCGTGCCCTCGCCGAAAAGAACGGTTGGCCCCTGAAGGTCGAGGTGGGCTTGATTGGCTCGTGCACCAATTCGTCGTACGAAGACATGACCCGCGCCGCCTCGGTGGCCCGCCAAGCCAAGGCTAAGAACCTCAAGGTGGCGGCCGAATACAGCATCACTCCGGGTTCGGAACAGGTGCGTTTCACGGCCGAGCGCGACGGACTCTTGAGTGATTTTGAAGAAATCGGCGGAAAAGTGTTTGCCAACGCATGCGGACCCTGCATTGGGCAGTGGGCTCGCGAAGGTGCCGACAAGCAGGAGAAGAATACCATCGTGCACTCCTTCAACCGCAACTTCAGCAAGCGCGCCGACGGAAACCCCAACACCCATGCTTTTGTGGCTTCGCCCGAACTCGTGACGGCCCTGGCGATTGCGGGGGACCTTGGGTTTAATCCGCTCAAAGACACTTTGGTGAACACCAACGGCGAACGCGTCATGCTGGACCCGCCGAGCGGCGACGAGCTGCCTTCCCGCGGATATGCGGTCGAGGACGCGGGCTACCAGGCTCCGGCTGAAGACGGAAGCTCGGTGGTAGTCGACGTCAAGCCGGAGAGCCAGCGCTTGCAGCTCCTCGAGCCCTTCGCGGCTTGGGACGGCACCAACCTCACCGGCGCCAAGGTGCTGATCAAGGCTCAGGGCAAGTGCACCACGGACCACATTTCGATGGCGGGCCCTTGGTTGCGCTACCGCGGACACCTCGACAACATCGCCAACAACACGCTGATCGGCGCGGTCAACGCCTTCAACGGCGAAACCAACAAGGTGCTCAATCAGCTCACCGGCGAATACGGAGAAGTTCCGGCTGTGCAGCGCGCCTACAAGGCCGCGGGCATTCCCACGCTCGTGGTCGGCGACCAGAACTACGGTGAAGGATCGTCGCGCGAGCACGCCGCCATGCAGCCCCGCCACCTCGGCGTGCGCGCGGTGCTGGTGAAGAGCTTTGCGCGCATTCACGAGACCAACCTCAAGAAGCAGGGCATGCTCGCGCTGACGCTTGCGAACGAGGCCGACTACGACAAGATTCAAGAACGCGACGTCGTGGACTTCGCCGACCTCACGGATTTTGCTCCAGGTAAGCCGTTGACTCTGGTGTTCCGCCACGCCGACGGCAGCGAGGACCGCATTTTGGCGAACCACACCTACAACGCGCAGCAAATCGCGTGGTTTAAGGCCGGTTCGGCGCTGAATATGATTGAGAAGTAAGCCCAACGGCGTACCTCTGCGCTCCGGCCCCGTGAGGGTGCCGGAGTTTTTTTTGCCCCGTGGGGGCGCCTCGGCTGCAGGCGCGGGCAAAATGCCCTACTTTCGGGAAACGATGCACCACGACGCCGCCACACGAAGAGTTCACCACGGGTGGGCCATGTACGACTGGGCCAATTCCAGCTACTCCCTGGTGATTGGCACGGCCATTTTTCCCATTTACTACAGCGCAGTCATGGAGGCCGCGGGACGCTCCGACTTTCGCCTGCTCGGTATCACCTTCAGCACCACGGCCGCCTACACCTTTGTGATGGCGGCGGCCTACCTGGTGGTGAGCCTGGGAACGCCCTACCTCAGCGCGCTCGCCGAGGTGTCGGGGAGCAAGAAGGCCTTCATGCGCCGCTTCATTTACAGCGGAACCTTGGCCTGCTTCGCCATGTACTTTTTCACGGCTGATGCGCTGATCCTCGGACTCCTAACCCCCTTTGTCGCGTCGATTGCCTTTGCCGGAAGCCTCGTGTTCTACAACAGCTACCTGCCCGAGATCGCCGCGCCCGCAGAGCAGGACGCGCTCAGCGCCCGAGGATTTGCCTTGGGTTATTTGGGTTCGGCCCTGATGCTCATCGTGGCCTTGGCCTTCATTCAAAACCCCGCGTGGTTGGGGCTCGACGGTCCCGGATTGATCACGCGCTTCACCTTTGTAGCAGTCGGTATCTGGTGGCTGGGCTGGGGGGAATACAGCTTGCGCCGACTGCCCGAAGGCCGTGCGGTCGGCGACCGCCAAAAGGGATGGATTCGCGCGGCCTACCAACAGCTCTTTGACGTGGCGCGGTCCTTTCGCGCGACGGCCGGCCTCGAACGCTTCGTGTTGGGATTTTTCTTTGCGTCCGCGGGGGTTCAGACGGTGATTTTAATTGCGACCCTCTTTGGCAAAGAGGCGCTTCACCTCGAAACCTCCTCGCTCATCACGACCATTCTGCTCATTCAGTTTGTGGGCATGCTCGGATCTTGGCTCTTCGCCCGCCTGAGCGGCCTTGTGGGCAACATTCGGGCCCTTTTGGTGACCGGCGCCCTGTGGATGCTCATCAGCTTCTTGGCCTACTTCATTCAGAGCGAACTGCAGTTTTACCTCCTTGGTGCAGGGGTGGGACTGGTCTTGGGCGGAATTCAGTCGCTCGCCCGCTCCACCTTCAGCCAGCTGCTCCCGCCGGCCGAAGAACATGTGGTGTACTTCAGCTTCTTTGACGTCGCCGAAAAACTGGCGACTGTAGTCGGAATGGTCGCCGTGGGCTGGCTCGAGACGCTGACCGGCGATTTGCGCCTCGCCGCGGTGTTGCTTTCGGGCTTTTTTGCCGTCGCCGTCGTGCTTTGGTCCCGGGTTCCGTGGAAGAAGTAGTGGCACAAACCTTGTATCTTTAGGGTATGCTTAGAACGTTTTCGGTTATTTTTCTCCTCGCGGGCGCGGCGGCCGTTTCGTCGAGCTGCTACTACGACAACGCCGAGCAGCTGTACGGCACGGGCGGAACCTGCGACTCAACTGCGACCTGGACCCTCGACGTGCAGCCCATGATTCAGTCGCAGTGCCTCGGCTGCCACCAAGGGGCGAGCGCCAACGGTGGCCTCGACCTGAGCACGCACGCGAACGTGCAAAATTCCGCCCTTAACGGCAGCCTGTTGGACCGCATTCAGCGCGGAGCAGGGGACCCGCTTGCCATGCCCCCCAGTGGGCCCTTGTCGAACTGCAGCCAAGCCAAAGTCCGCGTCTGGGAGCGGGGCGGCGCCTTACCCAACTAACATGAAAAAGTTCCTGACCCTGGCCGCCGTGACGGTGAGCCTCATTGCCTCGGCGCAAAAGTTGACCAGCAAAGACACGCAGGTGCACATCAACGCGTCTACGCCCGTTGAGGACATTGACGCGGTACTCAACAACGCCGTAGGAATCCTCAATACCGAAACCAACGAGGCGGTATGGCAGCTGCAAATTCAGTCGTTTACGTTCAAGCGCGCCCTGATGCAGGAGCACTTCAACGAAAACTACATGGAGTCGACCAAGTTCCCTAAGGCAACGCTCAAGGCCAAGATTGGCGGAGTGACAGACTGGAAAAAGCCGGCCACCTACAAGGGCGGCATCAAGGGCCAAATGGAGATTCACGGCGTAACTAAAGACGTTTCGATCCCGGTAACTATTACCGTGAACAAAGACGGATCGGTCAGCATCGAGAGCGAGTTCAGCGTGCGCACGGCGGACTACGGCATCGAGATTCCGACGCTGGTGGTGTCCAAAGTCGCCGAAGTGGTCAAGGTCACGGTAAAATCGACCCTGAAGGGTGCGTAGGTTGCTGTTTGGACTCCTGGCCTGCAGTTCGTGGGCTTTGTGGGCGCAAGACGATTTGCTGGCGGAGTTGGGGGCGCTGGAGCCCGAGGCCCCCAAGCAGTACGCCTTTGCCACGTTCAAGGGCACCAAGCTCGTGAACGGATCGACCGTAGAAATGCCGGGTGCCGGCGTAGGTCAGTTCATTGTGGGCCACCGTTTTGGCGCGCTGAACGACAAGCCGCTCTACAACCTCTTTGGGATGGACGTGGCCCAGATTCGCTTCGAGTATTCCTACAACCCCGTGCCCTGGCTAAACGTCGGGATGGGCCGTTCGTCGGGAAGCAAAACCTACGACGGATTCACCAAGCTTCGGCTGCTTCGCCAATCCAAGGGCGGCAAGGGCCTGAGCAGTCCGGTGTCGGTCGTGTGGTACTCCTCGATGACGCTGACGACGGTTCCGTTTACCGACGGATTCGATCATTATTTTACGGACCGCCTGGCGTACGCCCACCAACTGATGGTGGCGCGCAAGCTGAACGACAAGGTTTCGCTTCAGGTGGCGCCCACGCTGGTCCACTTCAACTTGGTTCCGCTGGCGAGCGACCGCAACGACCAGCTCGGCCTGGGCCTGAGCGGACGCTATAAGCTCACGCAGCGCATGGCGCTTACGGCCGAGACGATGTTCCGCCAGACGCCGTTGGCCGGGACCCACATGCCGCTCAGCGTCGGACTCGACCTCGAAACAGGGGGGCACGTGTTTCAGTTTCACGTGACCAACGCCCGGTCGATGGCCGATCCGCAGTGGATGATGCAGACTCCAGGCTCCTGGGCCAACGGGGATTTGTTCCTCGGCTTCAACATTTCACGGGTATTCACCCACGTCAAACCCAAAGAACTGCGATGAAAAAGTTTATTGCTTCGTTGAGCCTGGGGCTTCTGGCTTCGTGCACGCATTTGCCCCCGGTACCCGACCCTGAGCCCCAGCCCTGCGACCCGGGAATCGTGGATTTCACCAACGAAATTTACCCGATGATCCAGTCGAACTGCGCCATGAGCGGCTGCCACGTGGGACCCTATCCGGCCGACGGCCTGGACCTCTCGACCTATGCGGGTATCATGGAGGAGGTCAAACCGGGAGACCCCAACGACAGCGAACTCTACGAGGTGCTGTTTGAAACGGGAGACGATTTGATGCCGCCGCCGCCGATGGCCGCCTTGAGTTCCGCGCAAAAGGAGCGCATTCGCCTGTGGATCGTTCAAGGAGCCAAGGAAACCAATTGCGCCGGGGCCTGCGACTCCACGTCGGCGACCACGTATTCCGCGGTGATTGCCCCCATGATTCAGGCCAATTGCGTGGGTTGCCACCAAGGTGCGGCCCCGTCGGGAGGTGTTTCGCTCGGAACCTATGCCCAGACGGTGAACGCCGTGAACGCTTCGGGCCTCGTCGACGCCCTTAGCGGGTCCAACGGACGTGCTCTAATGCCGCCGGCTGGGGCCATGAGCGCCTGCAACGTCGCGCTGCTTCAGCGCTGGGTGCGCGCGGGAATGCCCCAGTAAGTGCGCGATTTTAGTCTGACGCCCGCCCGGTATGGCACCGCGGCGGGCGTTACTTTTGATGCCCATGGAGCAGTTTGATTTTATTGTGGTCGGCGGAGGCATCGTCGGCAGCGCTGTCGCCCACAAACTGGCGCAGGCCCACCCCAAGTCCAAGATTGCGGTGCTCGAAAAAGAGGGCGGTGTCGCCCAGCATCAGACGGGGCGGAACAGCGGCGTGATCCATTCGGGGCTGTACTACAAGCCGGGATCGCTCAAGGCCCGCACCTGCCTTGACGGGTACGGTCAAATGCTCCGCTTTGCGCAGGAGCACGGAGTTTCCCACGAGGTTTGCGGCAAGGTTGTGGCGGCCGTGGGCGCTGAGGAGGAGGCCCGGCTGGAAACCCTGCGCCTTCGGGGCATGGAAAACGGGCTGGAAGGCCTGCGCTACCTCGACGAGCGCGAACTCCGCGAGCGCGAACCCCACCTGAGGGCCACGAAGGCTTTGCTGGTTCCGCAAACCGGCATCATTCACTACGCCGACGTAGCTGAAGCGCTCCTGCGGTCGAGTCGGGCCATCGTGCGGCTCCAAACCACCGCAACCGGCTTCACCCCTTTAGGTGTGGCCACCCGCAACGGATTGGTCCGAGGTGCGCACCTCATCGTGTGCGCGGGGCTTCAAAGCGACCGCCTGGCCCAGCTCGACGGCATGGACGCCGGACTGCGCATCGTGCCGTTCCGCGGCGACTACTTCGAACTGAGTCCGCGCGCGCAGGCCAAGGTCAAGCACCTCATTTACCCGGTTCCGGACCCTAACTTCCCGTTTTTGGGCGTGCACTTTACCCGAATGGTCCACGGCGGCGTCGAGTGCGGACCCAACGCCGTCTTCAGTTTTGCTCGGGAGGGGTACACCAAAACGTCGTTCAGTGGGGCGGACACCGCGGCGGCCCTCGGGTACGGCGGTACCTGGAAGTTGTTTGCGCAGCACTGGCGCTACGGCCTTGGCGAGTACGAACGCGCCTTCAGCAAGACCAAGTTCCTGAAGGCCCTGCAGCGCCTGATACCGAGCCTCGAGGGCGCGGACCTGCATCCCGGTCGCGCGGGCATTCGCGCCCAAGCCCTTCGCCGCGACGGCAGCCTAGAGGACGATTTTGTCTTGCGCCAGGGCGAACGCGCCTTTCACGTGCTCAACGCACCTTCGCCTGCGGCCACGGCTTCGCTGGCGATTGCCGACGAAATCTTGCGCCAGGCCGGCTACGTTAGCTAGCAACTAGCAACTAGCAACTAGCAACTAGCAACTAGCAACTTGTTAGCCAACCGGCCACTCACTCTCCCTTCCCACGTGGAATAGGGCGTCGCCGCGGTGGACGAGCGGAATGTTGTTGTGCCCAATAATGAATCCGTCGAAGGGCGCAAAAACCTTGACCGAGTAGGAGTCGTAGGGATTGCGAATGCGGCCGATGAGTTCGCCTTCGGAGATGGCTTGACCGCTCTGGCGCTCAAACGAAAAAAGTCCGCTTGCCTCAGCCCGCACCCAAGTGGTTTGGTTGAGGTGGCGCGGCATGCTGCGCTTGCCGTGGCGGTCTTTAAGGCCGCGCACCTTGGGGCTTTTGTGGGCGTACATGCCGAGGCTGTGCAGCAGGCGCTTGGTTCCGCGAATCGCTTCTTTCACGGCGGACTCCTCGAGCCGCATGCTTTCGCCACCTTCGAACACGATGATGGGCACGCCCATACTGCGTCCCTGGGCGCGCAAGGAGCCCGGAATGAGCGAGGAGGCCATGGCCATCGGGGCGCCGAAGAGCTGGGCAAAGCGAATCGCGTCGGCGTCTTCGGGGTCGTAGCGCACCTGCGGACTGTTGGTGCGGCTCGCGCCCCCCGTGTGAAAGTCGACGGCCAAATCGATGTGGGGCAGAATTTTGTCGGTAAGGGTATGGGCCACCAGGCTCGCCAACGAGCCTTGGGTAGAACCCGGAAAGCTTCGGTTCACGTCTTTGCCGTCGGGGACTTCGCGGCTAAAAAACAGGAAGCCGTACACGTTGATGATGGGGATGGCCACCACGGTTCCGCAGGCGAGGTCGCTAAAAAGGCCGAGCGACATCATGCGGCGCACGGCTTCGATTCCGTTGACTTCGTCGCCGTGAAGTCCGCCGCTAAGGAGCACCGTGGGGCCCGGAACCTCGCTGCGAAAGACGTGAACCGGCATGTGGATTTCGGTTCCCGAGAGCAAGCGGGCAATTTGCAGGTCGACGGTTTTGGTGGAACCGGGCGGAATCACCGTGTCCCCCAGCACCATGGGCGCGACCTCAGGATACTTCATTGACCCGTGTAGTTGGTCGGGGTGATGGCCCGAAGTTCCGCCTTGACGGAGTCCGAAACAGGAAGTTCCGAGACAAACTCGGCGATGACCTCTGGGGTGATGCGGTTGGACTTGCGCGTGAGGGCCTTGAGCGCTTCGTACGGCTTCGGAAAGCCCTCGCGGCGCAGAATGGTTTGGATGCCTTCGGCGACGACTTCCCAATGGTCTTCGAGGTCGGCGGTGAGGGCTGATTCGTTGACGACCAGCTTGCCGAGTCCGCGCGACAAGCTGTGGTAGGCCAGCAGCGTGTGGCCCAACGGCATGCCGAGGTTGCGCAGCACGGTCGAGTCGGTCAGGTCGCGCTGCAGGCGGCTGATGGGCAGCTTGGCGGCTAGGTGTTCCAGCCACGCGTTGGCAATGCCCAAGTTTCCCTCGGCGTTTTCAAAGTCGATGGGGTTGACCTTGTGGGGCATGGCCGACGAACCGACCTCGTTGGGGTTGATGCGCTGCTTGAAGTAGTCCATCGAGATGTACTGCCAGGCGTCGCGCGCGAGGTCGATCCACACCGTATTCAGGCGCTTGAGTCCGTCAAAATAGGCCGCCAAATGGTCGTAATGCTCAATTTGGGTGGTCGGGTGGCTGCGCTGCAGGCCGAGTTGGTCGCGAAGGAATTCGGTGCCGAATTCGTGCCAGTCGATGCCGGGGTAGGCAACCGTGTGGGCGTTGAAGTTGCCGGTGGCGCCGCCAAATTTTCCGGCGAAGGGCACCGCATCGAGCAGGCTGAGTTGCTGGCGGAGGCGCTCGCTGAACACGCGCCATTCCTTGCCCATGCGGGTAGGGGAGGCGGGCTGGCCGTGGGTGCGGGCGAGCATCGGCAGGTGGTCCCATTCCGCGGCTTGCGCCTCGATTCGGTCAATGAGGGCGGTTAGCGCGGGGCGAATTACCTCGCGGTGCGCCTCGAGCAGCGAAAGGGGAATGGCGGTGTTGTTGACGTCTTGCGAGGTGAGTCCGAAGTGGATGAATTCCGCGCGCTCGGCCAAGCCCAGCGACTCGAAGCGCTCCTTCAAAAAGTACTCTACGGCCTTGACGTCGTGGTTGATGGTGGCCTCGATTTCCTTGATTCGCGCGGCATCCTGCTCGCTGAATTCAGTGTAAATGAGGTGAAGGGCGGCGGACTGTGCGCCGTCGAGCGCCGGCAATCCCTTGAGGTTGCGTGCCGAAAGGGCGATAAAGTAGCGGACCTCGACTAAGACGCGGTAGCGCATCAATCCAAACTCTGAAAAGTAGGGGCTGAGGGCCGAAGCGTGCTTTTGGTAGCGGCCGTCGAGCGGCGAGAGCGCGTGCAGTGCGTAATTCATGGTGCGTTCCTAAAGCGCAAAGGTACCAAATAGCGGGAGGTCCGAGGGAAGTTCGCGGCCGTCTGCGGTGAAGATTCGGTCGCGCACTCCGTTGGTGATCCATCCCCAAGCGGCGCCGAGCGGAAGGTTGTAGCGCATCCACTGCACGCAGACCGCGTCGTCGAGGGCTACCTGGGGGGCTTTGCATTCGACGAGCATCCACGGCCTTCCCTGGTGAAAAACGACGGCGTCAAAGCGTTTGGCTTGGCCGTGCACGGCCAGTCCGCGTTCCACGGCAATCGCTTCGGGCGGACATTGGACCTCGAGAACCAGCCTCCGAAGGCTGTGCTGCCGCACGAATTCCTCGGGCGTTCCAGCCACTCGCTTGCGGCGGAACGGATCCCAAAGTCGTCCGTCGCTGTCGGGTATTAGCTGGGGATTGGGCCATTTTTCGCGCTCCACTCCGCAAAGGTGATGTAGATTTGTCGAATTCATGAAGAAGATTCGCCGACTGCCGTACCGTGACCCGTTTGGATACCCGCTGTGGGCCAAGCGCATGGTCATTTTCTGGTTCGGCACCGTCACGTGGTACCGCTTGAACCGCATCCACCGCACGCACGTCGAAGGCATGGAGCACCTCAAGGATTTGCCCGACGAAAACGTGCTCTTCGTCAGCAACCACCAGACCTACTTCATGGACGTGGCCTCGATGTTTTTGGCCTTCATGCACTTTCGCAACAAAATGCCCAACCGCGTGGACCGATGGTGGCCCGTGGTGAATCCGCGCATGAACCTCTTTTTCATCGCGGCCAAGGAGACGATGAAGTCGGGACCGCTTCCGCGTTTGCTCGCTTTGGCGGGGTCGGTGAGCATTAAGCGCACCTGGCGCGAGGCCGGCAAAGAAGTCAGCCGTGGCGTGGACCCCAAGGATCTGGAGAACATTCGCAAAGCCATCAAGGTGGGCTGGGTGATTACGTTTCCGCAAGGCACGACCAAGCCGTTTGCCCCGGGTCGCCGCGGTACCGCGCACATCATCCGCGACCTTCAGCCCACGGTGGTTCCGGTAGTGGTCGACGGATTCCGCCGGGGTTTTGATAAAAAAGGGCTCCGCGTGAAAAAGCGCCGGGTCGATTTGAAACTGCGGTTCAAGGAGCCGCTTCAGTTCGCCCCCGACGCGACGCCGCAGCAAATATTAGATCAAGTGATGGAGGCCATTGAGCAAGTGCGTCCCCCGGAACTCGTGGGTAATGCGTAAATTTCCGTCATGAAAAATGCTTGGTTGGCCGTGTGCATCGCGGCCCTTGGTTTCGCCGGTTGCGAAGCGACGTTTGTGGAACCCGATCCCGGACGGGACGCGCGCAACGTGGTACTTCGGCACTTCTACTACTTTAAGGGTGAGTTGATTGACACCAATAAAGTGTTTGCGCTGGACAATTCCGGCACGCTGATTCGGTTCAAAAACATTGAGCTGGCCATGGGTTTTTACCATTTTGAGAACCACTTGGGCGACACCATTTTTCCGGTGAAGGGCGATACGACGGAATTTGCGATTACTTCTACGTCGTCTTTGTACGGCGGATTTACGCCGATTTATGAGCTTCCGACGGGCACCTACTCGGGCCGCCATTGGTGGAGAATTGGGTTGGACAGCGCCCAAAACGCGGTCCCCACCACGTCGTGGTCGCCCGAAAGCCCCATGAACCGTCTGGCGCGCCCGAACGGCGGCTACAACGCGGTGGTCATTGAAGGCTGGTGGAAGAGTCCGACCGACACCACCCAAGAAAAGCCTTACAAGCCCTTCAAGTACACCATCAGTTCCGAAGCGTTTAACGAACTTCTGGAGTACCAGTCGCAGTTCACGGTGCGCAAAGGACGCGACGTGAACGTCAACATCGTGTTCAAGGCCAACCTGCTGCTCGAAGGTGCAGACCCGGCCATCGTGGACCAGATCGACATTGATCCTTCGAACGCGTTGTTCTATCCGCTGCTTCCCTCGTTTCGCTTGAACTTGCTCAAAGCCTACCAGATTCAGCTCTAGGGCCCCATGAACGTACATTTTATCGCCATTGGCGGAAGCGCGATGCACAGCCTCGCCCTTGCGCTGGCTACCCGTGCGGGGGTGGTTGTAACCGGGAGCGACGACGCCATTTTTGAACCCAGCCGCAGCCGGTTGCAGTCCGCGGGACTGCTGCCCGCCGAAGAGGGCTGGTTCCCCGAGCGCATTCACGCCGGACTCGACGCCGTGGTGCTGGGCATGCACGCCCGCAGCGACAACCCCGAGCTTCAGCGGGCCCAAGAATTGGGGATTCCCGTGTATTCCTACCCTGAGTACGTGCAAAAGGCCTGCGAGGCCCAGACCCGGGTGGTTGTGGGCGGTTCGCACGGCAAAACGACGACCACGTCGATGCTGCTTCACGTTCTGAAGTACCTAGATCGCTTGCCCGACTACCTCGTCGGAGCCCAGGTTCCGGGCTTGGACGCCTCGGTCCGCCTGCAAGGCACCGACGAATGGGCGGTTTTTGAAGGCGACGAGTACCTGGCATCGCCGCTCGACCCGCGCCCGAAGTTTCACCTGTACAAGGCCCACGTAGGCCTGATTACGGGTATGGCTTGGGACCACGTGAATGTTTTTCCGACCCAGGAGTCCTACGCCGACGCGTTTCGCGGATTTTTGGCCTCTATGGAGCCGGGCGGAACCCTGCTTTACTTTGAGGAAGACGCGGAGCTTGCGGCACTCGTGGCGGCAGACGCTTCGCCGATTCGCAAAATTCCGTACCGCACCCCCGAACACCGCCACGACGGAACCCAATGGTACTGGAAGACGCCGATGGGCGAGCTCCCGATGAGCGTGATGGGCCGACACAACTTGGCCAACGCCGAGGGCGCCCGCTGGCTGGCCCAGGAAATGGGAATTCAGGAGGCCGACTTTTATGAGGCCATCGCCTCGTTTCAGGGCGCGCAGCGCCGCCTCGAACCGCTTGCCGATTCGGAGCGCCGCGCCGTCTACCTGGATTTTGCGCACGCTCCGTCTAAGGTAGCGGCAACCACGGCGGCCTTCGCCGAGAGTTTTGGCAACCGACCGGTTTGGGGCTTGCTCGAGCTGCACACGTTCAGCAGCTTGAATCCGGCGTTTTTGCCCGGATACGCGGGGTCGCTGGACGGCCTTGACCGCGCTATGGTGCTGTTTGATCCCGCAGCGGTGGCCCACAAAAAGCTGCCGCCCTTGGCTCCCGAAGCCGTTCAGGCGGCCTTTGGTCCGGGGGTAGAGGTGTTTACCGATTCAGACGCCTTGCGCGCCGAGCTGGAACGCTCGGCTCCCGACCAGCTGAACCTGCTCATCATGAGTTCGGGCAACCTCGGAGGTTGGGACGTGCGCCAGTGGGCGCCTCAGTTTGTGTAGTCGGGCTTATTCCGCGTCGCCGTCCAGCAGCTGGCGCTGCATGTCCTCCATTCCGAAGTAATCTTCGGCCTCGAGTACGGTGGGAACCACGGCCAGGTCTTCGTCGAATAGGTGCATGAGCGACTCGCGCACGATCAGGATGCACGAGAACATCTGGTCCATGCGCTCGGCCTGAAGGTCTTGAAGATCTTCGATGCCCTCGAATTCTTCGGCGGCAAGCAGGTTGACCAGCAGGTGGTCGTCGGGATGCTTTTGAACGAGCGATTGAAATTCCGCTACCCCTTCAGGGCCAAAGGAGTCGGCGCCCCACCGAAGGTGGATGAACTGCGGTTTGCGTTCGAGCTTAAAGGACATCTTGCGTACTTGATTGAGCGGCAAGAAGGTACAACACGGCCATGCGAACGGCAACTCCGTTTTCGACCTGGTTCAAAATGGCGGCGTGGGGCGAATCCGCGACCTCGCTTGTGAGCTCAACCCCGCGGTTGATGGGACCGGGGTGCAAAATGAGCGGAATGCGGTCGAGGCGGTTGAGGCGCTCCATGGTAATGCCGTAGCGGCGGTGGTACTCGCGAATCGACGGAAAAAAGGCCCGATCCATGCGTTCGTGCTGCACTCGAAGTACGTTGGCGACGTCGGCCCACGCCAACGCGTCGTCGACTTCCGAGATCACTTCGACGCCCAGCTCGTGGATGGCCCTCGGGATGAGGGTGGACGGACCGGTGACGGCCACCTGCGCACCCAGTTTTTGAAGGCCAAACATGTTGCTCAAGGCAACGCGCGAGTGCAGAATGTCGCCTACAATCACCACTTTTTTGCCCGCGAGGCTGCCGAGGCGCTCCTGAATGGTGAACGCGTCGAGAAGTGCTTGGGTGGGGTGCTCGTGGGTGCCGTCGCCCGCGTTGACGATGTGCGCGGGAACCCGATCGGCCAAAAACTGCGGCACCCCGGCGTCGGCGTGGCGAATGACGACCACGTCCACCTTCATCGCGAGGATGTTGTTCACCGTGTCGGTGAGGGTTTCGCCTTTTTTTACCGACGAGTTGGAGGCGGCAAAGTTGACTACGTCGGCCGAAAGTCGTTTCTCGGCGAGTTCAAAGCTCAGGCGCGTGCGGGTTGAATTTTCAAAAAAGAGGTTGGCGATGGTAATGTCGCGAAGCGAAGGGACCCGTTTGATCGGTCGGTTGATGACCTCTTTGAAGTGGCCGGCCCAGTGCAAAATGAGGTGGAGGTCTTCGGCGGGAACGTGCTGAAGTCCAAGGAGGTGTCGAGATTGCAGCTTAGCGTTCCGGGGCATAGGGTTGGGATTCGAGCAGTACGGATTCAAGGGTTTCTCCGCGCCAGTTCAGGCGCACCCGTTCGTGGTTGAGGGCGTCGACGCGGCGGCCGGAATAGTCGGGCTGGATCGGGAGTTCGCGCGAAAAGCGGCGGTCGATCAGCACGCAGAGCTCCACGCGCTCGGGGCGGCCAAAATCGCCGAGGGCGTCCAGCGCGGCCCGGACCGAGCGCCCCGTGTAGAGCACGTCGTCGATGAGCACGACCCGCTTGCCTTCAATGAGCACGTCCATCTCGGTGGGGCTGGCGGCAAGGGGTTCTTCGCGCCGCCGAAAGTCGTCGCGGTGGAAGGTGATGTCGAGCAGGCCGTGGGCGATGGGCCCCGTTTGAAATTCTGATTCCAGTTGGGCAACGAGCGCCTTGAGCAGCTTGCTGCCCCGGGGTTGAATGCCCACGAGGACGGTGCGGCTCCACGGAACGTGCACCTCGTTGAGCTGGTGGCACAGCCGACGCAGGGTGACTTCGCAGTCGCGCTGGGATAAAAGCGTCTTTTGGGCCATCTCGGCTTCAAAATTAGGGCTTTTTTGCATCCCGTTCGCGCGCGACCTTTGGGAGCCATGGACTTTTCTCGCATCGATTGGCGCATCTTGGGGTGCAGCGCGGCTGTTCCGGCCCCCAACCAGTATCCCTCGGCCCAGTCGCTGAGGGTGGGCGGAACCCTCCTTCTTCTCGATTGCGGTGAGGGCACCCAGATTCGCATTCGCGAAGTGGGGCTGCGGGGCGCTTCTTATGACGTCGTACTCATTACCCACCTGCACGGCGACCACGTCTTTGGGTTGCCCGGACTGCTTTCGTCGTGGACCCTTCAAGGGCGGGTCAAGCCGCTCGTGGTGGTGGGCCCGCGGGGCCTGCCCGACTTTTTGCACGGAATAAACGCGGCCACAGACGGATCGTGGTCCTACCCGGTTCAGTTGGTGCCCGCGGAGCACGGATGCGTGCTGGAGAACGACGACGTCCGCATCTACGCGCACCCCTTGAACCACCGAATCGAGGCCTGGGGCTACCTCGTCGAGGAGCGCGTCGCTCCGCGGTCGGTGGATTATGAGGCCGCTGTGGCCGCGGGCCTTGAGCACGCGGACTTTCGCAGCCTGCAGCTCGGGCTGGATGCGACGACCCGCGGGGGCCAGCGGGTGCCGAATGCGTCGGTGACTGTACCCGGGCGGCGCGGATTCCGCATGGCCTACTTGACCGACACCCGCTACGAGCCCGCGCTCGCCGACTTTGCCCAGGGTGTCGATTATTTGTACCACGAAAGCACGTTTTTAGGGCGTCATCAGGCGCTGGCCGAAAAAACAGGGCATTCCACGGCTCGTGAGGCGGGACTCGTGGCGGCGTCGGCCGGTGCCGGTTGCTTGGTTTTGGGGCACTTTTCGCAGCGCTACGCGCGGCTGGCGGACTTTGCCGCCGAAGCATCGGCCGTGTATTCGGGGCGGATTTTGGTCGGCCAAAGCGGACTGAATCCGCTCGCCGCAGCAGAATAAAAAAAGCCGCTCCCCCTCGGGAGCGGCTCTGTGCGTGCCGTTCGCGGAGGGCCTTAGCCGTTCATCGAAACGAGGAATTCCTCGTTGTTGCGCGTTTTGCTCATGCGGTCTTCGAGGAACTCCATGGCCTCCACCGGAGTCATGTCGGCCAAGTGGCGGCGCAAGATGTACATGCGGTTCAGCACCTCGGGGCTTAGCAGCATGTCTTCTTTGCGGGTTCCCGAAGCAATCAAGTCGATGGCCGGCCAGATTCGGCGGTTGGCAATGCGGCGGTCGAGCTGCATTTCCATGTTGCCGGTTCCCTTGAATTCTTCAAAGATGACCTCGTCCATTTTGGAGCCCGTGTCGATCAAGGCGGTGGCCAAGATGGTGAGCGATCCGCCGTTTTCAATGTTGCGGGCGGCACCGAAGAAGCGCTTGGGCTTGTGCAGGGCGTTGGCGTCGACTCCGCCCGAAAGCACCTTGCCTGAGGCCGGACTCACGGTGTTGTAGGCCCGCGCCAAGCGGGTGATTGAGTCGAGCAGGATCACGACGTCGTGGCCGCTTTCGACCAGCCGTTTGGCCTTCTCGAGGACGATGTTGGCGACGCGCACGTGGCGTTCCGCGGGCTCGTCAAACGTCGAGGCGACGACTTCCGCGTTCACGCTTCGCGCCATGTCGGTGACCTCTTCAGGGCGTTCGTCGATCAGCAGGATGATCATGTACACCTCCGGATGGTTGGCGGCAATGGCGTTGGCTACTTCCTTGAGCAGGGTCGTCTTACCGGTCTTGGGTTGCGCGACGATGAGTCCGCGCTGGCCTTTGCCGATGGGAGACACGAGGTCAATAATGCGCGTGCTGACGGTTGCTTTGCGCCCGGTCAAATTGAATTTCTCTTCAGGAAACAGGGGCGTGAGGTGCTCAAAGGCTACGCGGTCGCGAATGAACTCGGGATTTTTTCCGTTGATCAGGTGCACCTTGGTCAGCGGGAAAAATTTCTCGCCTTCGCGCGGAGGGCGGACTTCGCCGCGGACGGTGTCGCCCGTTTTGAGGCCGTAGTGCTTGATCTGCTGCTGGGTGAGCAGTACGTCGTCCGGCGAATTCAGGTAGTTGTAGTCGCTCGAACGCAGGAATCCGAAGCCCTCAGGCATGATTTCGACCACACCTTCGGTCGGAATGATGCCCTCAAACTCGTAAACGGGTTCCTGAATTTTGGGTTGGCGGGGCTCGCGGGGCTCGCGGGGCTCGCGGGGTCCGCGGTCTTCCCAGCCTTCGCGGCGCGGACGGTCCTCGCGGGGTCCACGGTCCTCGCGGGGTCCGCGGTCCTCGCGGGGTCCGCGGTCTTCCCAGCCTTCGCGGCGCGGACGGTCTTCACGGGGTCCACGGTCTTCGCGGGGTCCACGGTCTTCGCGGGGTCCGCGGTCTTCGCGGGGTCCGCGGTCTTCGCGGGGTCCACGGTCATCGCGGGGACCACGGTCTTGGCGGGGTCCGCGGTCTTCCCAACCTTCGCGGCGGGGTCGTTCTTCTCGCGGTGCGCGCTCGTCGGCGTTGGCTGAACCCTGTGCTGCGGTCGGCGCACTGCCTTCGTCGTTCGCGCGCGACGGACGTCCGCGGCGGCGACCTTCAGCGGCCGGAGCCTCGCTGGCCGGCTCAGACGACGTGGGGGAGGGCGAAGCGCCCAGCTGCTGAATGGCTTCGAGCAATTCAGGTTTGCGCAGGTACCGCGCTTTGGGTACGCCTAAAGATTCCGCTAATTCTTTGAGCTCGGGAAGTTTGCGATCCGAGAGATCAGGCAATGACGCCATACCAATAAGGGTGTAAGGAACTGTAAAACAGGAATGTGGAAGAGAGATTGAGCCCGAATTGAGCTCTTTGCTGGGGCAAATATACACGAAGCGCGGCTATACCTGACCTTTGCACATTATGTGGCAACGTATTCAAACCCTGTACATGGCCCTTGCGGCTGCTTCGCTGTTTGCCGTAGGTGCGGCCAACCCTACGGAATGGTCTTCGCTTCTGGCCGGATTGGGCGTGGCCCTCTTCACGGCCAACATCACCTACTACCGGCATCGCCAGCGCCAATTTGTGGTGAATCGAGTCGGAATCCTCGCCGCGTTTGCCCTCGAAATCGTCTACCTCATCCCGGTGCTTCAAGGAACGGCGTCGGCGGACCGGTCGTGGTCGGTGGCGCTTCCGTTGGTGGCCGTGGTCTTTGCGTCGATGGCGAACCGTGCCATACAGGCCGACGAAGCCAAAGTCCGCGAAGCAGACAGCTTTCGCCCCAAGCGCAAAGGCGGTAAAAAGTAGTTAGGCCGTTCGGCCTCCGCGCGCGCCGAGCTCGACCACGGCGAGGTCTTCGAGCTGTCCGCCCTGAAGACGAAAGCGAAGCATCGTGCGCACCTTGTGAAACCCATGGTGGCCGCAGGCCCCGGGATTCATGCACAGCACCCCCGAAGGGTCGCGCCCTACCCGCAAAAGGTGGGAATGCCCGCAAATCAGCACGTCGACCGGGTTGGCGCGCAGCTCCGCCTTGATGGCCGTCGGAAGCCGCCCCGCAGGCCCTGCGATGTGCGTGATCCAGAAGCGAAGTCCGCCCGCGGTAAATCGCTGGTCGTGCGGCCACACCCGGCGAAGCACGGCGTCGTCAATGTTTCCAAATACCCCGCGAACGGGTTTGCCCAGGGCCACCAGGCGGTCGACGACGTCCAGCGAACCCACGTCGCCGGCGTGCCAAATTTCGTCGGCTTCGGCGGCGTGCGCCAAAATGCGTTCGTCGAGGTGGCCGTGCGTGTCGGACAGCAGGAGTATGTTCAGGGCGCTACCTTTGGTGGACATGGAAGCCCAAAGGTCGTTCTCCCATCGGTATGCGCTGCGGTTGGCCTACCACGGCGCGGAATTTTTAGGTTGGCAGCGCCAAGCGCAGGGCCGCACGGTGCAGGGCGTGCTCGAAACCAGCTTGGCCACCTGGCTGCGTACCGAGGTGGCCGTGGTGGGCGTAGGGCGCACCGACGCCGGCGTTCACGCCCGGAACTACGTGGCGCACCTCGAGGTGGACCGGGAGCTCGACGCGGGCGAAATGCGGTTTCGCCTCAATCGATTTTTACCCCCCGACGTAGTGCTGTTGGAAGCCGTGCCCGTGGACGCGTCGGTGCACGCCCGGTTCAGCGCCGTGGCTCGGGGGTACTCGTACCGCATCCAGCGCCAAAAATCGGTGTTTGGGCGCGACACTTCTTGGCTGTACGAGCGCGAACTCAACGAAACCTTGCTCCACGAGATGGCTGCCAGCGTGGTAGGGGAGCATCACTTTGGGGCCTTTGAGCGCAGCGGCGGGGCCCAAACCAACGGGCGCTGTACCCTTCATCGGGCGCAGTGGGTGGTCGCCGACGGCGCGCTCGAGTTTCAGGTGGAGGGCAATCGCTTTTTGCGGAATATGGTGCGTTCGCTGGTCGGGACCATGGTGGAACAGGCCGTAGCCGACCGCGGACTGGCGGAGTGGAACCGCGTGTTCTCGAGCCAAAAAAGGACGGAATCGGGGCCCTCTGCCCCGGCGCAGGGGCTTACCTTTGCCGGCGCGCACTTTGCGGTGCCCCTGTTCGATGGCCGAGAAAACCCCCACTACATCTAAGAGCGTCAGCGGCAAGGCTTTTGACTGGGCCGTGCTTCGCCGGGTGCTCCGCTTCGCGGCGCCCTACAGGTCGCTGCTTTTGGGGGCCGGGGTCCTGAGCGTAGCCCTCGGGGCCGTCACGACGGTTCGCCCCTACCTGGTGCAGGTCGCGGTGGATTTTGCGGTGGAGGACGGCGACCTCAGCATGCTGCGCTGGAGCATTGCGGCACTCATTCTTACGCTGGTGTTCGAGGGAATCGGACAGTGGTTTTTTGTGCTCTCGACCAACGAGTTGGGGCAGAAGGTGATTCGCGACGTGCGCGTGCGGCTTTTTGGACAGCTCTTGCAGTACCGGGCTGCTTTTTTTGATCGAACTCCGGTAGGCCAGCTGGTGACGCGAACCGTGAGCGACGTCGAGACGATGGCCGACATCTTCGCCGAGGGCCTGCTGGTCATTTTTGGCGACCTGTTCAAAATTGCGGTCATGGTCGTCGCCATGTTTTTACTGTTCGATCCGGGAATGGTGGCGGTTAGCCTTTCAGTCGTTCCGATTCTGTACGTGGCCACGCGGTGGTTTCAGAAGAGCATCAAGGGGGCGTTCACCGACGTCCGCAACCAGGTCGCCGCCCTGAATTCGTTTGTTCAGGAGCGCATCACGGGCATGGCGGTGGTGCAGCTTTTTGGCCGCGAAGGCGAAGAGGCGCGCCGGTTTGACGCCATCAACCAGCGCCACCGCGACGCCAACATCAAAAGCATTTGGTACTTCTCCCTGTTTTTCCCCATCATCGACATGCTTTCGGCGCTCTCCATTGGCTTGGCCATTTGGTACGGAGGCTGGCGTTCGTTGGTGGATCCGGGCAGCGTGAGCATCGGTGACCTTACCGCGCTCATCATGTTCATCAACATGCTCTACCGTCCGCTGCGCCAGCTCGCGGACCGATTCAACACGCTTCAAATGGGCATGGTTGCCAGCGACCGCGTGCTCAAGCTCGTGGAAAGCACGGACCAGCTCGAGCGCCCCGGAAGCCACTCGGCGCCCCGGCTCCAAGGGCAGGTAGCGTTTGAAGAGGTGAATTTTGGCTACCTCGAAGACCAGCAGGTGCTGCACGGCGTGAGTTTGCGTGCCCGCCCCGGCGAAATGCTGGCCCTGGTGGGCTCGACGGGCAGCGGAAAGTCCACGCTCATCGGCCTCTTGGCCGGAATGTACCACCCGAACCAGGGCACCGTGCGCGTCGACGGAGTGTCGGTGGCCGACTGGGACGTCAACGCCCTGCGCAGCCGACTGGCGCTGGTGCAGCAAGACGTGTTCTTGTTCAGCGATTCGGTGCGCAACAACGTCACACTGTACCGAAGCATGCCCGACGCCCGCATTTGGGAAGCCGCTGCCGAAATGGGCATTAAGGACTTTTTGGAGGGCCTGCCGGGCGGACTCGACTACGACGTCAAGGAGCGCGGAGGCATGCTGTCGACGGGCCAACGCCAACTGCTGGCCTTCTTGAGGGCCTACTTAGCGAACCCTGACGTGCTCATTTTGGACGAGGCCACGTCGTCGGTGGATTCCCAGTCTGAGGCGTGGATTCAAAGGGCCACAGAGAAAATTACCCAGGGCCGCACCTCGGTAGTGGTGGCCCACCGATTGGCTACGGTGCTGCACGCCGACCGCATTGCGGTCTTGGAGCAGGGCAAGGTGGTGGAGCAGGGCACCCACGCGGAATTGCTCGAGGCCGGTGGCGTGTACGCCAACCTGTACGCCAAGCAGTTTTTCGGATCTCAGGATTAGCGCAAGACCTCAATCCCGCGGGCGGCCGCGTGCTCGAGCACAGCCTCCCAAGCCTCGGGCTGGGTGATTTGGAAGCCAAAGCTGGGTGCGTCTTTGCGGACAAAAAACGCGTAGCGGCCTTCTTCAAACGCATAGGCGATGACGCGGTCGGCGCGCTTCCAGCCCGTCATGCGCACCCCGTATCCCATGAAGTCGCCCATCGGGTCTACTTTGCGGTGGTTGATCTGCACCACGTCGTTCCAATCGACGTGCTTGGGGCCAAGGTTAAAGGGGCGGTACGAAATGTCGATTCCCGATTCCGCCACCTGAATGCGGCAGGGCCGGCGAATGAGCCAGGCCGTGAATGCCTGAATTCCCGTGACCAGCACGGCGGCGATCAGGGCTTCGGAATTCCATCCGTCTTGGCTCGCTACAGCGATCATCATGACGAGGGTAGAGCCGCCAGTGATTGCGAGGATCCACAAAAAGGCTTGAGGAATGCGGAAGGAATCGCGGTACATTCCGCTAAGGTAGCCGTTTAGACCAGGTCTTCCAACGCCGGCTGCAGTTCGCTGAAGCGGTACGCAAAGCCAATCTTCTGCCACTTGGCGCTCGAACAGTGGGTGCTCATGAGGGCAATTTGGGCCATTTCGCCCAGCACCAGGCGCAAGGCCCATGCTGGCGGGGCCGGGGCCCAAAAGGGCTTCTTCAGGACTTGGGCGAGCGTGCGGCTGAAGTCGGCGTTGGTGACGGATTCGGGACCTACGCCGTTCCACACTCCGCGCAAACTGCGGTCGTTGGCCAAGCGAATCAGCATCTGCGCGAGGTCGTCGACATGGATCCAGGGCATCCAATGCCGACCGCTTCCGAGGGCACTTCCGAGGCCCCAGCGGAACACCGGAAGAAGCGTTCCCAGCACGCCACCTCCGCGGCCAAGGACGATGCCAATGCGCAGTTTGGCCACGCGAAGGCCCAGGGCCTCGAAGCGGTCCGCTTGGGCCTCCCAGGCGCGGACGACGTCGCCGAGAAATCCGGGCGCGCCGCCGTCGCGTTCCGTGTAGACGCGATCCAAGCTGTTGGGGTAAATGCCCACAGCAGAGGCACTTACGATCACTTCGGGCCGCGATTTAACCTGCTCCAGGGCGCGGTACAGCGCCTCCGATCCTTGGACCCGGCTGTCCATAATGGCTTTTTTGTGTCGGGCCGTCCAGCGTTCGGAGACCGACGCGCCCGCCAGGTGGATGAGGGCGTCGGCGCCCTCGAGGGCCCGCAGGTCCACCGTGCCTTGGGCCGGATTCCAGGCAAATTCTCCTTTTTTGCGGGGCGAGCGCGTCAAAATGCGGACTTCATGTCCTTGCGCTTCAAGTTCGTTCTGAACCGCTCGGCCGACGAGGCCGTTTCCTCCGGTAACGCAGTAAATCATACCTTCTCAACGCGAACTTAGCGCCACAGTTCACTCGGATATGCATTCGCTTCAACCCCACAGCGCTTGGCGCACTCGATATCTTGCGGCGGCGGATCCGCGGAGCCCGTTTTTTCTCGATCAGGGGGCTCCGGCCAACGGTGCCTACCACCAGATGTACGATTTTGTGATCCACCCCGACTGGGACGACATCGGCTGCGAAACCTTGTTTCTCAAGGTGCTCTTTGTCGACTACGCCGAGGGCTGTGCAGTGATCGAGCTGCTCGGCGAATGGAACGACGCCCTGCACAACGACGTAATGGAGTTCAAGCGCCGCGTGGCGGATCCGCTTCTGGCCGAAGGCATTGTGCGCTTTGTCCTCGTGGGCGACAACCTGCTGAACTTTCACGCCGACGACCCCGACTACTACGCGGAATGGGCTGAAGAAGTCGAAAGCGAGGGCGGATGGATTGTGGGGCTCAACTTTCGCGACCACGTCGCCGACGAAGTCGCCCGGGCACGCCTGGGTCGCTACATCTGGTCCGGTCCGCGCTTCAGAGCTGCGTCGTGGCGCGCCCAAGACCCACTCACCCTTTGCCAAGCGGTAGAGGTAATGGTGCAGAAGCGGCTGGGAATGTAGGCCCGCCCTAACGCATCCCGCCCCCGCAAAAAAAAAATGCCCTTGACGGGGTCAAGGGCATGGGGTGTCTTTGCGTTTCAGGCTAGAGGGCCACGCGGTGCATCCAACCGTGGCGGTCTTCGGCGCGTCCGTAGCGAATGTCGGCAAGGGCCGCGCGCACGCGCGCTGCGATGCCGTCCTCGGGCACCGGTACCGAGTGCAGTACGTCGTCCATGCCAAAAGCCTCAATCGGACTGACCACCGCGGCGGTACCCATTCCAAAGGCTTCGTTGAGCTCGCCGGCCTTGGCGGCGTCGACGATTTCGGCCACCGCAATCGGACGTTCTTCCACCGCAATACCCCATTCGCGGCAAAGCGTCAGGATGGAGTCACGGGTAATGCCCGCTAGGATGCGGTCGCTGAGGGCGGGAGTGATGAGGGTTCCGCGCACGACAAAGGCGACGTTCATGGTTCCGGCCTCCTCAAAGTACTCGTGGTTGTGGTGGTCGGTCCACAAAACCTGCTGGTAGCCTTGCTGCACGGCTTCGCGGGTCGCCAAAAAGGCGCCGCCGTAGTTGCCCGCGGCCTTGGCAAATCCCACTCCGCCTGAGGTGGCGCGGGTGAAGTGGCGTTCCACCTTCACGCGGACCGGCTTCGTGTAGAGTTCGCCCGAGGGGCTGGTAACAATGCCAAACGTGTATTCTTCGGAAGGGCGGGCCGTGATGAATTCGCTGCTGCCGAACAGGAAGGGACGCAGGTACAGCGATTGGTTCGCGCCGCGCGGAACCCATTCTTGGTCCACAGCAATCAGCGCGTCCAAGCCGTCGATGAAAAGGCGTTCGGGAAGGGCAGGGATCATCATGCGCTCGCCGCTGCGGTTGAGGCGCTTGGCGTTGTCCAGCGGGCGAAAGACGGCAATTCCGCCGTCGGCTTGGCGGTAGGCCTTTTGGCCTTCAAACACGGCCTGACCGTAGTGCAGCGCGTGAAGGGCCAGCCCTTGCTTCAAGGGGCCGTAGGGTTCAACGCGGCCCTCGTCCCAACTTCCGTCGGCGAATTCGGCGTAAAAGGCGTGGTCAGCCAATCCAGAACCAAAACCGAGGTTCGCAAAGTCAACTTGACTCAAGCGGGATTGGGTGGTGCGGATAATCTTCATGGGCAATAAAGGGTTGTGCTTGACGTCCGCGCCAAAGCGCCGCAAAGGTACGTATTTTTGCGGCGTAAAACCCTTTATTATGCGTTTCATTCTCGCTATTACTGCAGCTGCAGTGCTGCTTGCTTCCTGCAATCAAACTCCCGCCGAAGAGGTAGTGGTGTACGACTACTTCGGCGATTCTGCCGCCATCGGAACCCCAGTGCTGACCGGCGCTGAAGTGCTCCAGCAGCTTGAAACGAGTGACTCCATTTGGGTCACGTTTGAAGCGCCCATTCAGGCGGTGTGCCAGACGAAGGGATGCTGGATGGAAGTCCAGTTGGACTCCGCGACCACGGCCCTGGTTCGATTTAAGGACTACGGATTTTTTGTTCCGATGGATGCCAGCGGTGAAGTGGCTACAGTGGCCGGTGCGGTGAAGAAAGAAGTTTTGAGCGTGGAGTGGCTGCAGGAGCAGGCGCGCGACGCCAACGAGTCCGACAGCGCGGTCGCCGCGATCACCCAGCCTGAGGTTCGCTTGACCGTTATGGCTTCGGGCGTGGCATTAGTTCAGAAGCCGGCAGCCTCTACCGAGTCAGAAGGACATGGCGAGGCCGCCGCCGAAGGAGCAGCTGAAGGTCACGACCATGAGTAAACCGGCGTTTGCCTTGGCCTTTCTGGCCGTATTCGCGGCCTGCCAGCAGGAAGCGCCGGCACCAAAGCGCAGCTCTCGGGTGGCCGAGCCCAGCGGCTTGGCGGCCACGATGCGCGAAATGACGGCCGACATGGAAGAGCTCAAGGCCAAGGCCCAGGCCGGCACCTTGACTTTGGCCGACGTCGAGTCGCTGCGCGCCGCCCACGAGCCCATCAAAACCGCGGAGCCTACCAAGCCTGAGGAAATCAAAGAGAGCTTTCCGGGTTTTGCCGAGGCCTACCTCAGCAACCTCGATGCGTTGGCCGAGGCCCTGCGCCAGCAGGGCAACCGTGAGGCCCAGATTGAGGCGTTTAACACGGTAATTGCGACCTGCGAATCCTGCCACCAGCAGCACTGCCCCGGTCCCTTAGACCGCATTCGCGGCATCAAAGTTCAAGAGTAGTGCTGCAGCCCACGGCAGACGGTTCGTGGTCGGCGGTTCACCCGCATTTTGCGGCGGAATTTCATTCCCGCTACGGAGCCCTTCGGGAAGCCCAGCACGTCTTTGGGACCGAAGGGTTTTTTCATTGGCGCGCCCGCAACCCGCGCGCTACCCAAGTCCGCGTCGCCGAAATGGGCCTTGGTACCGGCCTCAACGCCATCCTCACCCGCCGCTGGGCGGCTCACGAAGGCTTGGAGCTTGCGTACGAAGCCTGGGAAGCCTACCCGCTGCCTGAGGACGAACAAATCGACTACGCCCAACGTATGGGGTGGTCGGCCGAGGAACGGGCGTGGCTGGCGGGGCTAACTGTCCACACCGAGCCGGTGACGCTGGAATCCCCGCTCCCTGCGGCGGAATTTGACCTCGTGTACTACGACGCCTTTGGTCCCGGCGTGCAGCGCGAGTTTTGGGCCGAAGCTATGCTGCACCGCTGGCTGGAACTGCTTCGGCCCGGCGGAATCTGGGTCACCTACTGCGCCCAAGGGGTCGTGCGGCGGGCACTCTCTGCGCGCGGATGGCAAGTGGACCGTCCCCAAGGTCCTCCGGGTAAGCGCGAAATGCTCCGCGTCGTGCGACCTTTGACCCCATGAGCAAGCGCACGGTCCGCGTCTACGGATTTTTAGAAGATGCCCAAGGGCGGGTGCTGGTGAGCGCCGAGCGCTTTCGCGGCCAACCCCTCGTCAAGTACCCCGGCGGCGGGGTCGAGTGGGGCGAAGGCATTCGCGAGGCCCTGGTGCGCGAATTTCAGGAGGAACTTCAGCTGGACGTGGCCGTCGAAAACTTGGTTTTCTTCAACGAGTTCCCCGTGGTTTCGGCGTTTGACCCCGAGGTGCAGGTATTCAGCTTCTTTTACCGCGTTACGGCGGTAGGGCCCATGTCGTTTGCTACGCACCCTACTGTGGCCGTCCCCGACGAGGACGGCGAACGCGCCGTGTGGGTACCTAAGGCGGAACTCGCGAACGTTCCCTTTACCTACCCGATTGAACAGGAAGCCACGAAGGCCTATTTGCTGCGCAAGTAGCTGGCTGCCCGTTGCTCGTTGCTAGTTGCTGGCTGCTAGTTGCTGGCTGCTAGTTGCTGGCGACTGGCTTGAGCCACGAGCCCTCGATGGGTCGGACCGGCGTCCAGCCGCCTTTGGTCGAAGCCACGCTGTCGAGAAAGCGCCCTTGGGCTTGGCGGGCTTCGCTGATTTTCAAGCGTTCCCAGCCCTGTCCGCGGTCGACGTACACGTGCATTCGTCCGAGCCAGTCGAGGCCGAGCTGCTCACCGAGGGCGCGAAGGGCGGCCATTCGGCTGTCGATGCTGCATCCGCTGGCGGCGGTGCGTGCTTCGTCGGCGGCTAAAGCAACAACGCGCTGTTCGACGAGCTGGAATCCCGCATACACCGGCTCGCCGTGCGCGGCCCAGCCGGCACATAAGGATTGAAGCCCGCGAACGAGCTGCGGTTCTTCTTCAGCCGTCCAAGGTCGGTCGGCCACAAAGCACCAAAAGCGCGATTCGGCAGGTAGTTCGTTCCAGTCGACGAGCGGCATGGCTAAAGGTCGTTGGCGGTGGCGATGGCCTCGGCAATGTCGAGGACCTGAACCTGGCCTTCTTTGCCGTGGTGGGTGACGCCGTCGGTGAGCATGAGCTTGCAAAACGGGCATCCGACTGCGATCACGTCGGCACCGGTGGCGATGGCCTCTTCGGCGCGCACGTGGTGCACTTCGGCGTTCCCCGCCTCGGGCTCCTTGAAAATTTGGGCGCCGCCGGCTCCGCAGCAGAAACCGTTTTTCTTGCTGCGCTTCATCTCGTGGATTTCGGCGTCGAGCTTCTCGAGCAGGGCGCGGGGCGCCTCGTACTCGCCGTTCACCCGGCCCAGGTAGCAGGGATCGTGGAAGACAATTCGCTTGCCCTTGAAGCTTCCGCCTTCGACGCGCAGGCGTCCGTCGCGCAGCAGCTGCTCGATGAACTGGCTGTGGTGAAACACCTCGTAGGTTCCGCCCAGCTGCGGATACTCGTTTTTAAGCGTGTTGAAGCAGTGGGGGCAGGCCGCCACAATCTTTTGAACGCGGTAGCCGTTGAGCACCTCGATGTTGGTCAGGGCCTGCATCTGGAACAGAAACTCGTTTCCCGCCCGGCGCGCGGGGTCGCCGGTGCAGCTCTCTTCGGCGCCCAGTACGGCAAACGAAACGCCGGCGTGGTTCAGCAGCTTGGCCACGGCTTTGGTAACTTTTTTGGCGCGTTCGTCAAAGCTTCCGGCACAGCCGACCCAAAAAAGGACTTCAGCGGTTTCGCCTCGGGCGGCCAACTCGGCCATCGTGGGAACGTTCAAGCTCATAACTCGTCGTTAAATACTTCAATCGTGGCCGGACGCTTTACCAACGGACTGAACGTGCCGGTATAGCGGGTCGCGCGCACAATGTGGTTGTCAATCCAGTGGTAGTTGCCGCCGCGGGGCTTGCCCATCAGCAGTCCGTGGTAGGGAAACCCGTGTCGGGCCAGCCACTCCTCGGTTACGGCGCGGTGCTCCTCGGTGCGGCTGGTGAAAAAAGTGATGACGTGCCCTTCGGCGTGCCATCCCTTAATCGTTTCCAGCGCGTCGGGATAGACCTTGGCGGTCGCCATGCGCTCGGGTTCTTCATTCGGAATGTCGTCGCAGACGGTTCCGTCGATGTCAATCAGGTAGTTTTTGATGTGTTCGGGAAGCACGGGGCTCACCACTTCGCCGTTGACCACGGTCTGCTGAAGGGGGTTCATGAATTAATCCAGTTGCCGCGGTCGGCTTGGGGGTAGGCCCAAGGTGCCGCATTGTTTTCAATGTTTCCCATGGCTACGTTCACCGTCGACGGGGCGGCGGACTCTTCCATGACCAAATACTGGCGCATCTGAAGAATGACATCAAGGGGGTCGATGTTGATGGGGCAGGCTTCCACGCACGCGTTGCAGGTGGTGCATGCCCACAGCTCTTCGCGGCTAATCCAGCCGTCGAGCAAGGTTTTTTGGGTGGCGGAATCTCCTCCGGCCAGCACCTCTTCCACGCGGTCCCGCGTCGCCATCATGATGCGGCGGGGCGATAGTTTTTTACCGGTCTGGTTGGCGGGGCATTCGCTGGTGCAGCGTCCGCACTCCGTGCAGCTGTAGGCGTTCAGCAGGTTGGCGAAGTGCAGGTCGTGCACGTCTTTGGCCCCGAAGCGCGCGGGCGGAACCGCGTTCGGGTCGGGCACAAAGCTGGGGTCCATCATCGCCTTGATTTCGGTCGTAACCGAGGTCATGGCCGGAATTTGTCCGCGCGGAGCCAGCTTGCTGTACCACACGTTGGGGAAGGCCAGGATGATGTGGAAGTGCTTGCTCTGGGGCAGGTAGTTCAAGAACGCCAAAATGCCCACGAAGTGCAGCCACCACATGCTCGTGGCAAAGGCGCTCAGCGCCGCGGCGCTCCAGCCGCCAAACAGGGGGAGCAAGAGGCCGCTGACTAGCCAGGGGCTAGTAACTAGCTGCGGGTTACTGGTGGCTAGTTGCTGGGTTTCGGCTGCGTTCATGAGGAGCAGCGCCGACATGAGGACGATCTCAATGACGAGGATGTTCACGGCGTCGCGCTGGGGCCATCCGTCGAGGTCGGAATGCTTGAGGCGCTCAGGGCCCGAGACGAGCCGGCGTCCCAAAAACACCACGCAGGCTACGACGACCAAAAAGCCCAGGACTTCAAAGAAGTTCATGAGGCCGTCGTAGAGGCCGCCCAGCGGCTCGCGAAGCAGTCGGTGGGTGCCCAAAATGCCGTCGAGCAGGATTTCCAGGACTTCCAGGTTGATGAGCACGAACCCCACGTAGACGATCAGGTGCATGGCGGCGGCCAGGGGGCGCGGACCCATTTTGCCTTGGCCCAAGGCCACGCGCGCCATGGTGGCCCAGCGTTCCGCGCGGCGGTCGTGGCGGCCTGAGGGACGGGCGAGGGCTAAGCCGCGGCGGAGGCGGCGAACTTGGTAGGTAAAGCCGGCGACGCCCGCAGCGAGCACGGCAGTGAACAGGATACTTGAGATCATTCTTCTTCGATGCGGCTAGGTCGGCGACCGAACACCGACAGTCGAACATAGCGCTCCGGATGGTAGCGCAGATCCAGAAGCAGCCGGTCGAGCGACTGCACCGTCTTTTCAATTTGGGTATACAGCGAGTCCTGGGCGCTCAATTTGCCCAAAGTGCCTTCCCCATTGGCCATGCGGCCCGTAACGACGTCTAAGTTGTGCGACGTGCGCTCCAGCGCGAGCATGGTTTGGCCCACATTGGCCTTGCCGAGCGAGTCCGAAAGGTTGGCCACGTTGGCAAACACCCGTTCGAGCTCGTCCCGGTTGTCCGAAAGCGACTTGGACAGGCGCTCAAAATTCTGCGTGGCCCGACCGAGGGATTCGCGGTTTTGGGTCATATAGGTCGAGAGTTCCGTGGTGATTTCGTTGAGGTGAATCAGCGACTGGTTTACGTTGCTGAACGACGAGCGGAAGTCGCGTTCGACTCCGCCTTGGAGAAAACCGGTGAGAATTTGCACTGCCGTATCCAGCGAAGCGATCAGCTTTTCGGTTTTCACCTTGACGGGCAGCACCTCCTTGTTGATGGCGTCGCCGAGCGACTCCTCGATGGCGCTCCGCAGGGTGTCGCCGTCTTCGACTAAGACCACGCCTTCGCCCAATTGAAGCGAAATTTCTTTGGCGCCCAGCAAATCGCTTGACTTAATCAGGGCGAGGCTCGTGACGGGAATCGGGTATTCGGTGTCCAGGCGCATCGCCACGACAAGCCGGCCCGACCGGTCGGGATGAAACCCGATGGTCTCAATGCGGCCCACGGCAAACCCGTTGATGGTGACGGGCTGCGAGCCCATCAATCCGTCGACCCGCTCGTAAACGGAATACACCGTGATTCCCTTGTCAAACAGGCTGCTGTTCTTGAGGTAGGAAATGCCTAAATACACGACGACTCCGGCGAGGAGTACGACGATTCCGGCTTTGAGTTCGCGGCTGAGCATGGTCTACAAGTTACGGTTTTAGCGCGTGATCGGCTTCGTCGAGCGTGATGCGCGCGGAACCTCGGTAGGCCACCACAAACGCATCGGCAAATCCCGCTTGGCGCACGGCGTTCAGGCCCTCGACGGCCGAGGCGCGGCTGCTAAAGTGGCCTTGCAGGTAGCGGTAAAGCCGGCCGTCTTTGACCACAAACACGTCGCGCAGGCCCGAGAAGGGAGCTTCGGCGGTGCTTTTTTCAAGGGCGCTCACGCTGAGCTGAATGCTAAAAAACACCGCTGCCGCCGGCACCGGAGTGCTCACCGGGGGAGCTGCGTTGGGCTGGGTGGGGGTAGGGTCGGCCGCCCGCTCCAGGTTCGCAACCGCCGCCGGGACCTCGACGGCCGCGGGTTCGGTTTGCTTGACCAACTCGGTCAAGGGCAAGGTCTCGGGGGCTTTGGCGCGCACGGCCTCTGCGGCCGGTGTGCTCGCTGGGGCACTCGTGGGGGTCGTCTTTTCCCCAGCAGCAGTGGATCCGCCCTCGCGCCGCACTTTGTACTGGGCGAACGACCGTGAAATCGCGCGGGCCATCTGGTCTTGGCCCTCTTCGGTCATCAAAAAGTCCTCCTCGGTGCTGTTAGTCAAAAATCCGAGCTCAATCAAAATCGACGGCATCGCGGTGCGGCTCGTCACATACAAGGGTTGCTGGCGCACGCCCCGGTCCTTGCGGCCCACGTCGTCGCGAAACGCGTTCTGCACGTTTTGGGCGAGTTCGACGCTCTGCTGAATGAACGCGTACTGAAACATGGTCAGCATGATGTAGGACTCCGGCTTGCTGGGGTCAAAGCCCTCGTACACGTCTTGATTGTCCTCCTGCAGAATCACGGAGTTTTCGCGCATCGCTACGCGGTTTTCGTCGTCGTGGTCCTTACCCATGACGTAGGTCGACGACCCGTAGGCGGAGCGGTTTTCGGCCGCGTCGCAGTGGATCGAAATGAACACGTCGCCCTGCGCGCGGTTGGCGATCACGGTGCGCTCGTGCAGCGTGGGGTAGACGTCGGTGCGGCGCGTCATCACCACCTTGATGTCGGGAAAGCGCTCTTTGATGTACTGCTCGACCTTGAGGGCAACGGCGAGCGAAACGTCTTTCTCGGCTTTTTTGTACCGGCGCGTGCCGAGGTTTCCGGGGTCGGTGCCCCCGTGGCCTGCGTCGATTACCACGGTGCGGACTTCGTCACTCATGCGGGCCGCCGGCTGAAAGCCCGACTGCGGAATTGCCAAGAGGGCAATCAAAACCAACGCCAGGCGTTGGTAGGTACTACTTTTGGTCACTGATTTCATGAACGTCGCTTCAAAGGTACACGCTTGGACCGCAATACTCGCGGGATTTCTGTCGTTTTCGGCCTCGGCGCAGGGCGTTTTGGACGGCGAAGGAATTCGCTTTGCTTCAGAGAAGCAAGGGATCACCCGCCCAGGTTCGAGTACCTCTATGCTTCAGGGCAAGGCCCGTGCCGAATCCGCCGACTTCACCCTCGAGGCCGAGTTCATCCTCATCGACTGGAAGCTTCGCGAACTCAAAGCCTACGGGGCGCGCCAGCCCGACGGCTCCTACCTCGGGCGCCCCATTTTTACCCAAGGCGACCGCAAAATTGGCGCAGACACGCTCCGCTACAACTACGCCACCCAAAAGGGATGGGTGTTTCAGTCGACGAGCCAAGAGGGCGGAGGCTACCTCTCGGGCAAGCACGTGAAGATGATCACCGACTCGAGCTACTACATTGGTTCTACGCGATTTACCACCTGCAACCACGTGGAACCGCACTTTGCCATTGTGGCTCCGCAGGCGCGCTTCGACGTCGGAAAACGTATCGTTACCGGGCCCGCCTACCTCGAGCTGGCCCACCTGCCGACGCCGTTGGCATTGCCGTTTGGGTTTTTTCCGATGATTGACAAGCGGGCATCGGGATTCATTCTCCCCAATTTTGCCGACCGCCGCGAGTGGGGCCTGGGGCTCACCGGGTTCGGGCACTACTGGGCGCTGAACGACCACCTCGACCTCAAGCTGACGGGCGACCTGTACTCGCGCGGATCCTGGGGCATTCAGGCCCAGTCGAACTACCGCTACCGCTACCGGTTTTCGGGCGGACTCAGCGTGCAGGCCAACCGCACCCGGTACGGAGACCCGCGCTACGCCGACTACGGGCAGTTTTACGACGCCCGCGACTACCGCATTTCGTGGAACCACACCCAAGATCCCAAAGCCCACCCCACGCGCAGCTTTTCGGCGCGGGTCGAGCTGGCCACCGGAAGCTTCTTTAAAAACACCACCACCAACGCCGAGGACTTTTTGAAAAACGACCTGTCTTCGTCGGTCAGCTTGGTGCAGCGTTTTCCGGGCACTCCGTTCACGTTCACCGGAGCCCTTCGGCACCGCCAAAACAACCAAAAGGGCACCTTGGCCCTGTCGCTCCCCGAATTCACCCTGGGCATGGCCCGGGTGCAGCCCTTTGCCCGCGCCAAGCGCAGCGGGTCCGCCAAGTGGTACGAGGGCATTGGTCTGACCTACAGCATGAACGGACGCAACGAAACGCAGGGCCTGATCGAGGAACTGCAGGATCCGTCGAGCCTTTTTGACCCGGCGCGGTTGCGCAGCGGCGTGCAGCAGTCCGCCTCGCTCAACACCAACCTCAAGCTGCTCAAGTTCATCACCGTCAATCCCAGCGCTGATTGGTCGGAGAAATGGTACCCGACCGCCCTGAACTACCGTTGGGATGCGGATTCGCAGGCCGTGCGCAGCGATACCGCCAAAGGTTTTTTTGCCGCCCGCGAGTTTCGCGCCTCGGCCTCGGCCAACACCACGCTGTACGGGCTGTTTCGCTTTCAGCGCGGACCCCTTTCAGCCCTGCGCCACGTGATGTACCCCTCGGTCAGCGCGGTGCTTCGCCCCGACTTTTCGGATCCGCGCTGGAACATTTATCAAGAAATTCAATCCGACTCCACCGGCGTCCTCAAGCGGTTCAACCGATTTGAGGGCTACACGTACGGCGCTCCTGGGGGAGGCCAATTGGGTGCGGTGCGGTTCCGGCTGCGCAACACCCTGGACGCCAAGTTGCGCGGACGGGGCGATTCGGCGACCGAAACCAAAGTCAACCTCATCGACGACCTCAGCCTCGAGACGGGCTACAATGCGGCGGCGGCCAGCCACCCGTGGGAAAATGTGGCCGTACGCGCCTCGTCGTCCTGGGGCAAGGGCGCCTACCGGGTGAACTACCAAGGACTGTACGACTGGTATGGGCTGGACTCCGCGGGCGCGCGAACCGAGCAGTTTGCCGCGGCGTTGGGGCAAGGGTTGCTGCGTCCGACCATGCACCAGTTCAGTTTGGACCTGAGGTTGCGGGGCGGAACTTCCGAAGGCCGCCGCGCCCCGAAGATGAACGATTTGGGCCTTGAGGAGAATTACTACGCTGACTACTACGCCCCGATCGACCAAGCGGCTTGGGCGGCGCCCTGGACCCTCAACGCCGGCTACTCCTTGCGCACCACCGCCCAAAAAACGGGCTACGAAACCACGCATTCCGTTCGGATCGACGGAACCTTTGACGCCACCCAGAATTGGAAGCTGCGCTTTGCCAGCGGCTACGATTTGGGTCGGGGCGACTTCACGTTCACGTCGCTCGACGTGGTCCGCACCATTCACTGCTGGCAAATGAACCTGCGCTGGGTGCCGTTTGGCTACGCCCGCAGCTACACGATCGGAATGGGCGTAACCGCTCCGCTGCTCAACGCCCTCAAGGTGCAGCGCCGACGCGGTCTGGGCGACTACTAGCGCTCGGCGGCGCGGCAAGACCGGGCCCAGGCCTGCAGCAGCGCGGCGCCCTCAGGGCTCAGTACGCTTTCGGGATGAAATTGAACGGCCGCGGCGTTCGCGTCGCGGCAGCGCATCGCCGCAGGCAGGCCTTCGTGGTCGGTGGCCACCACCGACCATTCCGGCCCCAAACTCCCGGCGTCGACCGCCCAAGAATGGTACCAGCCCACGGTCATGGGGCTGGGCAGGTCAAAACCGTCCGTTAGGGGCGCGGACCACGTGACCGGCCGCGCAATGCCGTGCCGCGGGGTTCCGGTGTGCACGAGGCGTCCGCCCGAGAATTCCGCCAAAGCCTGCATGCCCAGGCAGACGCCCAGCAGAGGGGTCCGCCCAAAATGGTCGGCGATGACGTCCATGAGCACTCCCGATTCGCGCGGCAGGCCGGGACCGGGCGACAGGACCAGCGCGTCGACACCGCGCAAGTCAGCCAACGCCCGAGGGTCGTCGCAGCGGCGCACCCGAACCTCGGTAACGTAGGGTTCGAGCAGGTGCACCAGGTTGTAGGTGAAGGAATCGCGGTTGTCGAGTACGCCGAGCAGCATGGATTCAAAGGTAGTCCGCCCGCAGAACCTAACTTTAACCCATGCTCCGACACGTAACCACGCCGAATGCTCCGGCACCCATCGGACCCTACAGCCAAGCGGTATGGGCCGGCCCCAATTTGTTCCTCTCGGGAATGATTGCACTCACGCCCGACGGCGTGTTCCGCAACGAAAGCCTTGAAAGCGAAGTTCGAACGGCCCTTGCCAATTTGGTGGCGGTGCTGGAAAGCCAAGGAATGGGTCCGCAGCACCTGGTTAAGTGCAGTCTTTTTTTGCGCGACATGGCGGACTTTGCCGCCGTGAACGCGATCTACGCCGAATTTATGGGCGACGCCAAGCCGGCGCGCGAAACCGTGGCGGTTTTGGGCCTTCCCAAAGACGCGCGATTCGAGATTTCGGCGGTGGCCTACCTACCTTTGTAGCTATGGAATACGACGTACTGGTATTGGGCTCCGGCCCCGGCGGTTATGTAGCCGCGATCCGCGCAAGCCAATTGGGTTTGAAAACCGCGGTTGTTGAAAAAGAAAGCCTCGGAGGCGTGTGCCTGAACTGGGGATGCATTCCGACCAAAGCCCTGATCAAGAGCGCTCAGGTTTTTGAATACATCCAGCACGCCGAGGAGTACGGAATCACCGTGAAGGACGCCAAGCACGACTTTGGCAAGGTGGTGGCGCGCAGCCGCGAGGTGGCGGGCGGAATGTCGAAGGGCATTCAGTTCCTGATGAAAAAGAACAAGATTGACGTGCACATGGGCTACGGAACCCTGATGCCGGGCCGCAAGGTCGAGGTGAAGGGCGAGTCGGGCACGCAGGTGATCAGCGCCAAGCACATCATCATCGCCACGGGCGGACGCAGCCGCGTGCTGCCGAACCTGCCGCAGGACGGCAAAAAGATCATTGGGTACCGCGAGGCCATGGTGCTCCCCGAGCAGCCGAAGAGCATGGTCATCGTGGGTTCCGGCGCCATTGGCGTCGAGTTCGCCTACGTGTACCACGCCATGGGCACCAAGGTGACGATCGTGGAGTACTTGCCGCGCATTGTTCCAAACGAAGACGAGGAAGTCAGCAAGGCGCTCGAGCAAACGTTTAAGAAGAAGGGCATCGAGATCCTCACCGGGACTGAAGTGAAGTCCGTCGACACCAAGGGCAAGGGCTGCAAGGTCACCTACGCCGACGCCAAGGGCGAGCACACGATGGACTGCGACGTGGTTCTGAGCGCCGTGGGCGTGATGCCGAACCTCGAGAACATCGGCCTCGAGGGCGTCGGAATCGCCGTCGACAAGGGGCGCGTAGTGGTGGACGACTTTTACCGCACCAACATTCCGGGCTACTACGCGATTGGCGACATCGTCAAGGGCCAAGCCCTGGCGCACGTGGCTTCGGCCGAGGGCATCATCTGCGTGGAGGCGATTGCCGGTCACCATCCGCAGCCGATGGACTACAACAACATCCCGGGCTGCACGTACTGTTCGCCCGAGATTGCCAGCGTGGGCTACACCGAAAAAGCGGCGAAAGAGGCCGGTTTTGAGGTGAAGGTGGGCAAGTTTCCGTTCAGTGCCTCGGGCAAGGCTTCGGCCGCCGGCGCCAAAGACGGCTTTGTCAAGGTGATCTACGACGCGAAGTACGGCGAGCTCCTCGGGGCCCACATGATCGGCGCCAACGTCACCGAGATGATTGCCGAGATCGTGACCGCGCGCAAGCTCGAAACCACCGGGATGGAGCTGCTCAAGGCCGTTCACCCGCACCCGACCATGTCTGAAGCCGTGATGGAGGCCACCGCCGCCGCCTACGGCGAGGTAATTCACCTCTAGTCGTGGCCAACCCCTACGCGCTCCGTGCCGACGGCCTCAGCCTGGCACGGGGCGCTTTTTTATTGTCGGTGCCCGAGTGGTCGGTGGCGCCGGGCCAGGTCGTGGCGCTCTACGGCCCTTCGGGTTCGGGCAAGTCCACGCTGCTTTCGCTCCTTGCGGGGCAGGTTTTTGCCGACTCCGGCGAGGTTTGGGTAGGGCGGAACCCGCACTCGCGCGACCGCCTGATCGCCGGCCACCCCGGAGTGGTGTGGGTCAAGCAAGATTTTGGGCTGTCGCCCTACCGCAGCGTGCGCGACAACCTGCTCGACTTGGTTCTGGGCAAACTGGACGACGAAGAAAACCGCCTGGTGCGCCGCATGATGCGCACCTTGGGCCTTGGAATGGACCCGTCACGGCCTGCCCACAGCCTCTCGGGCGGAGAGCAGCAGCGCCTTTCCATCGGTCGGGCCCTGCTCGGACGGCCGCGCGTGCTGCTGCTCGACGAGCCGTTCAGCCACGTCGACGGCTACCACAAGGAACGCCTGCTGCAGTTGCTTGCGGCCTGGCAGCGCAAAACCCGGTGTACGGTAGTTGTGGTTGCCCACGACGTGCGCGACGCCGCTCGCTGGGCCCACCGCATTGACGTCCTCCAGGACGGACGCATCGTCGAATCCGGCTCGGGCGCCCAGTTGTTCGCGGCCCCACAGACCAAACCCATGGCCTACGCCTGGGGTCCGGTCAACGAATTGCCTTGGGCTCGGGTGCCCGAAGGCCTCCGCGCGCACCCGCAGGCGTTTCGCCAGGGTAGGCGCTGGTTTTTGCGTCCCGAATTCCTGAATCACGAGCTGCTTGCGGCCACCTGCGGTCCGGTCAGCGAGCTCGAGCGGTGGTCCGAGGGCGGAACTACCTACGTGCGCGCCGCGTCGGGCGGACGGCACTGGCTGCTTCGCGGAACGGACGTTTGTTAGGCCGAGGCACCGTATAGGTCGCCGTGCGCTTGGTTCCGGACCGAATCCAGCGACCCAGGTCGCTTCCGAGCTTGAGGTCGCGGCTGGCGGTAGGCTCTGAAATGGACGGAAAAAACTCGAGGTAGTCTTTGCGGGCAAAGCTCTGGGGGCCATAATTGACGAAGTACTGAATTCGGTCCTCACTGCACTGCGGGGGACTTGGGCGTTCGTTCAAAAAACCGCGTAGGGTCTGTGCGAGGATTCCCAGCATGAAGGCTACAAACGGAAGCGAGGTACCCGAGCGATCAGCCGCAGCGAGTGCCCGGTAGTAGGCGTCCCGTTCGCGGTCGAGGACTTCTTCGATGCTGAGGTGGTCAAAAATGGGATGGATTTGGCGCAAAAGCACGGTGTGCCAAAACCGACCCAGACGGCCGTTTCCGTCCGCAAACGGATGTATGAACTCCAACTCGTAGTGAAAGACGCAGCTGGCGACCACGGGGCCCAACGGCGCAGCCTTAAGGCTGGCAAACAGCGCACGCATGAGTCCCGGAACGGCCGTGGCCGGTGGCGCAACGTGCACGATTCGATCGCCTTGCTGCAAGGCTACTGCGGTATTCCGGTAGGTTCCTGCCCGCGGAATCAATCCGTCCATAAATGCCAGGTGCGCCTTCTTGAATGAGCGCTCGCTCCACGGGTTAAATGATTTAATTCCCTGGTAGGCGCTCAAGGCATTTTGTGCGGCTCGTTCCCACTCGGTGCGTGGGGGTGCGGCGTGGATTTGGTCAATTTGCTCGCGGGTGAGCGGACTCCCCTCGATTCGAAGGGTGGATGATACGGTGCGACTCCAATAAACACTGCGGTTAGTGTTGGGTGCGGAACCCAAGCCTGCATAAGTGAGTGACCCGAGGAGTTCGTGAATTTGCGTTAAGTGGCTAATGCATTGCGCATTAAGTGCTACATCTCCGAACATGATAGTATCATTTGATGCTAAAGTACATCGGCTAGCCGTGGCAAACCTTTACCCCAAAAAGAAAACCGCCGGCTCCTTGCGGAACCGGCGGCTTCACGTAGTAGCTCTATTCGATTTATTTTACCTTCTCCACAACGGCTTTGAACGCTTCCGGGTGGTTCATGGCCAAGTCGGCCAATACCTTGCGGTTGAGTTCGATGTTGTTGGCGTGGAGCTTGCCCATCAGCTGGCTGTAGGACAGTCCGTGCATGCGAGCACCCGCGTTGATACGGGCAATCCACAGGGCGCGGAAGTTGCGCTTTTTGGCGCGGCGGTCACGGTAGGCGTAACCCAGGGCTTTTTCGACGGCGTTTTTGGCGACCGTCCAAACATTTTTGCGGCGACCAAAGTAGCCTTTGGCCATTTCCAGCACGCGCTTGCGGCGCGCACGAGAAGCAACATTATTTACGGAACGTGGCATAGAAAATTGATTTTTGGTAACGCGGCCCGATTCGGCAGTGAACTACGTGGCGGACTCTTTGGGGCGTTTACGCAGGGTGAATTAAACCAGAGAACAATACAGAAGGATTACAGAACGAGCTGCTCCTTCACGGATTTCACGTCGGAGGGGTGCACCAACGTAGCGTGGGTCAAGCGGCGCTTGCGGTCGGTAGCCTTCTTCGTGAGAATATGGCTTTTGAACGCGTGCTTGCGCTTGATTTGGCCAGTGCCGGTCAGCTTGAATCGCTTCTTGGCGCTGGATTTGGTCTTCATCTTAGGCATGGTACAGATCTATTATTTGAGCTACTATTTCTTTTTGGTCGGAGCAATCAAGATAAACATCCGCTTTCCTTCAAGGTGGGGCAGGGCCTCCACTTTGCCGAGGTCGGCGACGTCCTGAGCCAGTCGAAGCAGGAGGAGTTCTCCTTGCTCCTTGTAGATGATGGAACGTCCGCGGAAGAACACAAAGCTCTTCAACTTGGCTCCTTCTTCCAGGAACTTTCGGGCGTGCTTGAGCTTGAACTCGTAGTCGTGGTCGTCCGTTTGGGGTCCAAAGCGGATTTCCTTGATGACTACCTTTTGGGCTTTGGCGGCGATCTCCTTCTGCTTCTTCTTTTGGTCGTACAAGAATTTCTTGTAGTCAATGATTTTGCAGACGGGCGGATCGGCGTTTTCAGCGATCATCACTAAGTCCAGCTCTTCCGCCTCGGCCATGGCCTGGGCTTCGCGCGAACTAAGGACGATGGGTTCTTGCCCTTCCCGAACAAGGCGAACACGCGGCACACGAATGTGCTCGTTAATCTTGTGGGCGGCTTCCGGCTCGCGGTAGCCACGTCCTTGACGGGGTCCCGAAGGTCTATTGTTCCTCAGAGGGTTCAGGTTTTAAATTT
>JACCDH010656791.1_pt1 | contig 89722 bp, 102 predicted proteins | sample 7442481 | NCBI WGS metagenome assembly JACCDH01 (sample SAMN15323433, study PRJNA562643) | freshwater metagenome | isolation source: river surface water | place: USA:Blue River Watershed | collected 2017-08-15 | reverse complement strand
GTTTAAGTTTTCAACAGCGGTTAATCTTGTATTTTGTTGGGTGTTTAAGTTTTCAACAGCGGTTAATCTTGTATTTTGTTGGGTGTTTAAGTTTTCAACAGCGGTTAATCTTAAATTTTCAGCAGGAGTTAAATCTCTAGTTGTTATATTATTGTTTAAATTATTTGCTTTACTTATATTTGTTAAAATAATTTTTTTTTTTAACTCAAAATTACTCATATAATATTATGTAACATAAAAATTTTTATTTTATTATGTTTTTAATTTGGTTATTATAACAATAAAAAAATAAATTTAATTTGTTGATTAAAGTTTTATGATTTTATTTTTAATTTTATAATTTTTCATATTTTTAATAAATTTTTAGTTTTGAAATATCAATAGAACTTGCAATTTCATTGTCAATTTTGCTTTTAATAATTGGTAAGTTTTTGTACGGGGAATTATATGGGGTTTTATTTAACATATAATAATAATTATCTTGATTTTTTTGTAAAATTCCTTGATTAACAAAAAAATTAAGACACAATACTTTATCAAAATTTTCTTCTGCAATTGAATTTAAAATTTGGTTTAATTCATAAGATGAAAAATTATTTGATTGATGTTTTGAAAGTACAAAATCAAGTTTTAACAAATAATAATTGTAATTTGACATTGTAATAAATATCCATTAATTAATAACTATTAACAAAATCAATTTTTTGTTTTTATTTATTTGTTAAAACTGCATAAAAAAATTTTATAGAATATCGTGCGAAGCTCAACATAGGTCTAAAAAACTGAGTAATTTTTATTAATTTAATTAATATATTAAAAAAAATTGAAAATCAACTTGTCTATAGACTCTAAAATATTAATTTTAATGTCAAATACTATGGAAGTTACATTTATAACAAATAACAATTCATACAAGTTTCTTATGCAAACTGATATTGTTATTGACCCAAATACCAACTACCCCTATGAATTTGCAATAGTTCATGGAAACACATGGCAGACCACATTCAGTCCTGTAATTGAATATGTAAACGAAGCATTTACCCCGTGTGCTAGTATTGCTAACCATCGCGGAATCTACCAGTATAATAAAATTTTGCAGGCTTATGAGTTTTACAAGCCTGGTAAGTCAAGCTCAAGTGCCAGCACTACAAATTCCATTAGCTTTCATACCCCGACTGGGATTGTAGAGTTTGATGTTGAACCGGAAGCTTACACTGACCCAAATACTGGGCGACCGTACCCGTATGTTCATGTTCATGGAAAGACTTGGCAAACCGAGTTTATTACTGAACTACCTGATTATTCTGAAGCATTTACACCTGGTGCACCAAGAGAAACAGACCACCGTGGAACATACTACTACTGTACGCAATCACATGCTTACATTAAGATGGATTGAATAAATCCTGCTTACATTAAGATGAATTGAATTCTTGTAAAATTTCTTTATTTAATTAGTATTTAGATAAATATTAATTAAATTATTTTTTAAAAATTTAAGAGTAGGCTCCACCTTGTAACCATCCCATACGTTCTTTTAACAAGTCAGACCTACCTGCACAAACATGCGCGGGCATGTTATAATTCATAATTGATTTATGTTTATGTCCAATAATTCTTCGTGCCCAGGTTATTTGCAAGGTATCACGAGCGCGGTCAGAATTATTTGCACAACCACGATGCCACAAGTTTGAATTAATTAGTACCGCAGTACCAGCTTTTCCACATGCAGGAATTCCATTAGCTTCCGCATATTCTGGGTCTAGTAGTTGTCCATATCTATGAGAACCAGGAACTACATGAGTTGGACCACATTCAGGTGTATCACAATCAGATAACCAAATCATGTAGGTGCATACTAAAACTGGCAACTTTATCCAATCAGGTAAAACTTTACCATCGGGTATAATAACTTGTTGCAATGGATCATCCACATGCCAACCAGGAGCTTGGCCACGGCCACCAGGAGGAACAGAAAATGCGTTATTGTGAATCACATGAGCTTTTAGTGAAGAATTGTTTACTCGAGTATCGGGTACATCTGCAATAATCCATTGAGCAAAATCAGCTAGTTTTGATGATTCAATAATATCCACAGTTGTTGGAGAATGTTCAAAAAAACATTTGTGCATTTGATGTGAATTGGCAAATTTTTTATTAAATTTACTAGAACTTGCATGTTCTGCTGCTGCTAATTCTTTTTTAAGTTTTGCAACTTGTTCGGGACTAATAGCATTATCGATAATAACAAAGCCATTGGTATGAAAATATTCTCCAATAGATTTGAAGGAGTCGGATGCAAAATTAAAGTGTGGAACTTGGCTAGTTCCAGCTGTTGTTGATTTAGTTTGATTAATTGACTGGGTTGGCTTTGTGTGTGCAGTTGGAATTGGTTGGACTGATTGGGTTTGTTGGATTTGTTGGGGTTGTTTAAATACACTTTCACTTGGAGTGAATTTTGGGGCACCCTTTGCCCAAGCGGATTGAGTGGGTTGGGACATGACACGCTTAATTATCTAAGGGACCAAACCTTTAAGCCAATTAAAAAGTTGAAAATATTTTCCAATATTTTATTTTAATTATTATTTAATGACCCAAAACCTCCCTGTATATAGTAATCCCGAACTTTGGGAATCGTTTTATGAAAATTTGTATATATCCTATCTAAATAATCCTGCCTATATTGCATGTAAAAACATTCACGCACATCACATACATTTAATTAAACCAAATCATACCATATATTTCAAACTAACAAATTATACCAATAGCTCCCGAGGCTTCAAATATAACCTGGGAATTAATGTGGATACCAATGAATTTAAACCTTTTGGTTGTTGTTCTGGTGGTGGATTGTACTTTTGTAAATTAGAAGATTTGTACCAATTCAGATTATTTGGACGTTATTTAACCCCAATTATTGTACCAAAAGGTATCCCAATTTACCAAGAAACTCATGAGAATTGTGGCCATACTGGTACCAACCCATACAACAAACTTAAGGCCCCATGTGTTTACCAGTTACCGCGAATTAGAATTGATGATGAACAAGTCAATGAATTTATATCTAATGCTTCAATTGGCAACCGCCAATTTAAGAATTACCTATTATATAAATCTGAAAAATACGAAGACATTCGACAATTTGTTCAATTTACAACACATGACCCATATTGGAAAGAAGAAAGGGCTTTGATGGCATTTAAAAGAATTTGCTTGGAAATTCAACAGTTTCCATTTAATCGGAGATTTTACCGAAAGAAAATTATGAATTTTCCATCAGTTAAATTAGACAAAGTTGTCATAAACTTTTTGTTAACAGATGTTTTCCCGGAATTAGTTACAAAACGTGAATCCAAGTCAAAACCAATTTCATCACTATATTTAAACCCTGGTTGGTTTCAAAACTTATTTACCCCAGATGAAATAAAATTATTTAGGACCAATAGGGTTGTAGTGGCCGGTTCTTCAGTATTAAAATATATTACTGGGAGCAATTTTAGCCCCAATGATATAGATTTGTATATAAATGCAAATGATATGGAACAATTAGTTAAATCTGATTATGTTGTTTTCAACAAAAAATCACAAGCTGATAATAATTTTTACAATATGAGAAATATTGTTGGTGTCCATGAAATAATTACTAAAGTTGGTAAAAAATTCCAGTTAATTGTTGTAGAAACAAAACCAACTGAATTTATACGCGAGAATTTTGATTTTGACTTGTGTGCTATTGGTTTTGATTTTGCTTGCGGGATATTTACTGGCTCATTTGTTAATGTTGTTGAAAAACCAGATTATTCGGTCCTAACTATTCAACCCAGTTATATTAATAAAATGTGCGGGACTGAAGCAGATGGCTACTCAAAATATCGCGCCAGAAAAACTATCTATCGCATGAAAAAGTATATGGGGAGGGGGTTTTCCATTAGTAACTGGAAAGAATTTTTAATCGTGGTTCAAGATAAAATGTGCTAAATATTGAAATTTATTATAATTATCATGTTATTATTAATTCCAATGGACTACACAAAATTATTATGTGGGTGTGTACATTTGATGGAATATTCAAATGAAAAGACATTAACTGGTGAAACAATATGTTGTGTTTTAAAAATTTTATATTATGATCATCCAAATCTGGAAACTCTTACAGGAAATGGAAACTTGTATCTTTATAAATATGCCACTTATGCAAAATTAACAAATTATGACATTTATAGAAATATTATAGATAACTTTATGGCAAATGAAGCTAAACATATTTCAAATAAAATATATAGAATCAATAAAGGTTCAGTTGGTTTTTTATGTGGTGTTGGGGATACTTTAACAAACCAAGTTCAACATTTCGAATAAAAAAGTGAATATTATTTTTTTTATCAAATATTAGGATAACTAATTTAATGGATGAATCTGAAGACTATTACTGTCCCAAAACAAGCTATTATTTAGATGGTTTAGATGAAACTATTGAAGAAATTGATATTTCCAATTATAATTTAGAAGGTGTTTTAGATTTGGAAAAATTTAAAAACCTAAAACAACTAAATTGCAAATCAAATGAATTCACAAAAATAATTGGATTAGAACCAAGTATTACTGATATTGATTGTTCAAATAATTTAATTAATCACATTGACTTATCACAAGCAATAAATTTAGAATTATTAAATATTCATAATAACGATTTAGTAAATTTGAATTTAACAAAAACAACTAAATTAAAGACACTTGATATTAGTTCTAATGAACTAGTTAATTTGGATTTATCAAATACTCTTGTTGAATTTCCTAAATGCTCATTTAATAAATTAACTAAATTAATTCCCCCTAAAGTTCCTTGTGAAATATCATGTGAATATAATAATTTAGAATCAATTGATAATTTTACTGATAATGTTTATTATATAAACTGTTCCAACAATCAAATAACCCATATTAACAAATTACCTGAGAATTTAATTGGGCTAAATTTAGAAAACAACAAAATTATCCAATTACCAGAACAATATCCACCGAATCTTAAATCTTTAGGTCTAGTAAATTGTGGAATAAATGGGATTAAAAATTTACCAGATAGCTTGGAAGTATGTTATATTAATAATAATCAAATCATAAGTGACAAAGAATTAAGAAAAAAATTTTATTGGGTTAGGTTTTATTAAAAATTGATTTTTTTTATTATTCAACGTTAATTTATTATAATTTAATGGATATTAACAAACTAATGAAAACATCTATTGTACTTATGGAACATCATCGTGGAAAAACCCTAGATGCAAGAACAATTCAAAATGCAATAAGAATTATATATATGGATGACCCAAGATTAAACTCAATGATACAAGCCGGAACCAAATATGTTACTGTAGCAACAAGTTCCAGTAAGAAAAAAATAACAAATTGGAATGTGAATAAAAGCGCCGTATCTGAGTTTATGAAAACACAAGCACCAAATATAACAACAACCGAATATATTATTGGAGAAAACGCTATTACCTATTTAACTGCTGTTGTCGATACAATTAATAACCAAGCCCAACAATTTTAATTTATAAAAAATGAAAATAAAATTTGAATTTAATTTATTTTAAAATAATTATAAATTACCTAATGAATATATCAAAAAAACCCTTTTACATAGATAATGATTTTGATTATTTATTTAAAATTGTCATTTTAGGTGACTCTGGGGTTGGTAAATCAAATATCATTACAAGATTTGCAACTAATGAATTTAAAATAGAGTCAAAATTCAACAATTGGTGTTGAATTTCATTCAAAAATATTAAATTTAAATGATAAAAAAATTAAAATACAATTTTGGGATACTGCTGGTCAAGAAAGATATAGAAGTATCACAAGTGCATATTACAAGGGTGCTCAGGGAATTTTACTTGTTTATGATATAACTTCTAAAACAAGTTTTGACCATGTGAGCAATTGGATTGATGAAATTTATTCAAATGTTGGAACACACATACCAATATTATTAGTTGGAAATAAATCTGATTTGGAACATAAACGAGTAATCACTCAAGATTCAGCTCAAACAGTTACACAAAAATATGGATTGAGTTTTATTGAAACGTCAGCAATGATTGGAACAAATATTAATGAAGGGGTTGATGCAATTGTTGATAAAATTTACATATTAAATAAATTAAATAATACCAATGGAAAAAAAATTGCAAAGCCAAGACCATTAAATAAAACAAAACCAAAATTATTTTGTTTTATGTAATTTTGTTATTTTTTTATAAAATATCCAATTGTTTGACCATTGGAAATTTTTAATTTATAGCACTGATTTAAGGTTGTAAGCCATTCAACAACATCAATTTTACCATATACAAATGAAAAACGCAAAGCAAAATCATCTTGTACCCTAATATTAATTTCTGGCTTGATATTCAGTAACCATTGAGCCATATGTAAGTACCCATTAATACAAGCCTCGCGAAATGCTTCTTCATTTTCAGCTGAAACGTTTATTGTTGGTTTTATATTATATAACCATTGAGCAAATTCCAAATAGCCACGTTTACACACCCAGCGAAATACACAATCAGAATTAGCTGATATATTAATTGTTGGTTTAATCATTAAGTACCATTTTGCTAATTCCAAATTACCTTGTATACAAGCTGTACGAAATGCTATATCATTAAATGTTGATATATTAATTGTGGGATTTTCTTTATAAAAATTTTGTATTTCAGTTAAGTTTCCAGTTTTTACTAATTGAAGAAATTTATCTCGCATAAGAATATATTTAATTCTGATTTAAAATAATTTATTCAATTTTTTATTTTATATTATGGAAAGTCCTTGTAAATTTGTATTTAATGGCACATCAAACTGTATATGTTAAACTTTAATTACTATTAAATTAATTTGTTAATTTTGAACCAAACAAATTAACATTAGGTACTTTTACTGATAAATTTGTAACTGAGTTTTTAGTAATATTAACAACATCTGATGACATGTTTATAAATTTATTTTCCATTGAATTAATAATTTTACTTCCATTTGCAATGGCTTTATTAAATTGGTTAAATTGGTTTTGTTTATATTTGTTAACTCGCAAATATTCTTTATCTGAGCCAAAAAAAACAATAAATTTATTGTAATATTCTTTTTCTTCATTTGGATTATTTACAAAATTTATTTGTAAATAATTTAAAATTAGGTCGATTTTTACTGAAATATTTTCCACAAAAATTTTGGGATTTAATTCTGGGACTTTAATTTCGTTTTCAGTTAATTGATTAACAAATTCTAATTTTATTTCACCAAACCATTCGGCAAACTCAGAAATATTTTTCCCTGAGTATGTTGGTAAATTTTCTAAAAATTCGCCACAAATCTCATTTAGAATAATATTTACACTGGTTTTCCAATATGTCAAAGCCATAGTTTCGCATGTAAAATTATGTTTTTTAATAAACACATGGGTCATTTCAAAAATTTTAACTTGAGTTTTCTTTGTTGTAAAACCTTTTGAAAATTCATTTAAATTGATTTCAAGTGTTTTTTTAATTTGTTCATGTAAAAATGAAAAAATTATTTTATCATATTCTTCTAATTTTATTTGTATTGAATTAATTGTTGATGACATTTCAGGTGTATTAAAAAACAATGTGTCCAAGTCATCAATCATTTTATTTAAAGTATTAGGGAAAATAAATGTTTTACCCAAATCATATGCACAAGAAAAATTAAAAGTACTAAAATTAAATTGTTCAAGATATTTTGTGTAAAAATAGCAAATTTTATTTATTATTTTGGTTTTGATCATGTCATGTTTTATTTGTTTTGACAAGTCGTAAAGCATTCGCATATTTTTAATTAAAACTGTGTATGATTCCAAAATACCTAATGAATCAGGTCTATTTAAATTTTCAAAAGAACTAAAAAGAGTTATTTCCATATTTTTAATTTGGGTTTTTAAGTCATCAAATAATAAATTAGTTGCTGGTTTTAAAATATTTGATGTTTTTAATTTAATATTTGGAAAAAAATTACCTAATTCATTTTCAATCAACATCAATTTATTTATTACATTAATTTTGCTTGATAAAATTAGTTGTTTAATTTCACTTAATGATTTAACATTTGTTTTAATTATTTTATCAAATAAAGTTGTGCCAATAATTTCATTAACAATATTTATTAAATTTGAATCTGTTATTAAAAATTCTAAATTTGGTTTGTAGTTTTGTAAAAAAGAACAAATTTGGTCTAAAAATACAACATATCCAACAGCTTCACCAAATAAGTTTATTTTTAATTTATAATAATTGGATACACAACAAATATACAAGTTTAAAGAATATTTTGATTTAATGTTTTCTAACAAAACAGTTTCATCTGGTGAAAGGTTTTTTGTACTTTCATATTTGGATATTATATTAAAAGTATTATCAATAATTTCTGTCATTTCCATTGGTGAAATCATATTTGTTGTTGAATAATATTAGATGAAATTTTTAAAATATCAATTTTTTATTTGAAATTCTAAAAAAAATCCACAAATGGTCATTCAAATAAAATTAATTATTTATTATATAATAATATAAAAATTATATAAAAATAAAATAAGTTATTATTCAATATGAGTATAAATTGTAATATAAATTGGGTTTATACTGAATTTTCAATACAATCTAGTCCAATACATATAACATGGTAGCCTAGTTATAAGTGCGTTCTTAAAATTAGTGGAATGGAAAAAGAAAGAAAGGATACAGCAGATAAATTACTTATAAAAAAAAATGTTAGAATTAATAACGATTATCATTATTTTCCTTCATTATTAACTAAAGATGATTATAGTGATTGTGATAAATATATTAAGCAATTAATTAATTCTTATGATATTGAATTAAATGATAAAATTATTGCAGTAGATAATGATATAAATCTCAAAATTTTTACAGAAAACAAAAATCTCAATGAACAACCGAGATTTTCATTTGAAACAAATAATATAGAGCTTGTTAAAAAAATTGACTTTTATTGTCGTAGACAAGTAATTAATTAAATTTTAATGGGAAATAAAACTAGTTCGCAATTTGTTGATTGGGTGGATACAGAAGATACTGTCACGGTCACACCAGTAAAATTGGAAGTTAAACAATCTGGATGTGTTGGTTCTGATGAAAATAATCGAGGTGTATTTGCTTGTGAATTTATACCTGCAGGGACTTATATTTGTAAAACATATCCAGATAATGTAAATGAAGACAGTATTAGTAGAATGTGTAATGATTTGGGTTATACTGGTTCTGCCAAGTCATATGATGAAAATTATGCTCAAGCAGAAGCCGCCAGTAATTTGGTCTATGTTAATGTCTCAGACACATTTGGTCTTGAAGCTCAGATAGCTGGAAAATCCAAAGTAACTTTTGTCCGGGCTTTACGAGATATCCAACCAGGTGAAGAGTTATCCAGACACTATGGTCGAGATTATTGGTACACAACCGAATACCTGGACAAACATGAACAAACAATTAAAGCAGGTGGAATTCCTAGCGATTACCTATTTATTGATGAATACCGCATAGAATTACATTTTAATCATAGTTTGTATGTGTTTGCTAAATCAGATGGAGAAAACCGGTATCATTATGTAATTGGGTATGGGGTTAGACCAAAAGCTTATGTGCAAATAGATGAATTTAACAATTTACCAGTATTTGGGACTGAATCTGAGGCAAGAGAATTTGTTAAAGCAAATTATGGTCCATTTGATGAATCCGATAGTCCTAATGAATCAAGTGCGCTTGATAAATTTTTTTGGACATACAAGTATTTAATTAATGTATCCAAATCAGATTTTAGCCGATACGGACCAGATGAACCAATTAGTTATAATGGTTTAACATATTGGGCAACTCGACCCATGCAAAAGAAATGGCGTGAATCACAAGAACAATTTGAACAAATGAAAACTTCTGGTGTATTTAATTTACCTGTTTAATTTGATTTTATTATATTTGCTTTAATAATTTATTTTATTATAATTAAAAAAATAAATTAATAATTTAATGTGTTTTTTGTTTCTTACTACTTTTTTTAGAAGCCTTTTTGCTGGATTTTTTTTTACCTCCGCCAGACATTTTCTTGCTACCTTTTTTACTGGATTTCTTAGTATTTTTTTTACTGGATTTCTTAGTACTTTTTTTACTGGATTTCTTAGTACCTTTTTTACCGGATTTCTTAGTACCTTTTTTACCGGATTTCTTTTTACTTCCTCCAGATAAAAGAGAAGCTATTAAAGCATTAACAGCTAAAGCTCTAGCAGATGTTTTATTTTTGATAGTTTCATCAACTTTATTTAATTCTGCATTAGTTAAACCTTGATGTTTGGAAAATTCCTTTGGTAGATCCGGAATAAAAGATGGGTCAAATCCAAAAGAGCCTTCATCTGTAAATTTTGTAGGAACTTGGCCTTCAACAGTCCCATCAAAAATTTTAGGCATGCCATTAATTAATGCTCCTACATATGTAATCATTTTTGCTTTAGAACCACCGTCTCTTTCTATTATACCTTTATTTCCAACAGCTTTAAAATAAAATTTAATAAGAGCTCCAGGAAATTCTGCTTTTGCATTACTTAATGTATCAATTATAAAACTTGTGTCTTCACAAAATAAAACAAAATCATCTAAACTACTAATATTAACACCCAATTCTTTAAATTTTTCTTTTATTAATTTAAAGTCTGTGTTTGAAGTATTTTTTAATAAATCAACTGCAACATTTAATTTTTCTTTAATTACATCACGTCCATCCAAACTTTGAATTTCCGGTAAATCAATATCGTGATTGATTAAATTAAATCCATTTCCAAAGATTGCAGCAACTTCTTTAATTTTACCTGCATTTCCACTTACAAATACAATATTTTTTAAGCCACTCATATATAATATACAATATATAAAAAATAATTAAAGATTTATTTGCTATAAATATCTAATGGAACAAATGGGGAAGCCGGAAAAATATACCTTGAAAGCAGGTTATAAGTTCGAGGTAAAAGGCAAGGGGGTTAAAGTCCATTTTTACAAATACGCCGGATTATATTTTTATACATTATCACAAAACGGTTGGACTTCTTGGAGTTATTTTTTTAACCAAGAAACTTGTCACCAATCAATAAGCAAATTAAAAACCATGTTTGGTGCAAAGTCAATTAAATTTTCCAAAAATAAAAAACATAATATTGAATTGAGTCCTGCCGGGTCTTGTTTTTTTGATTGTGCATTATGTGATTCAACTTTATTTATAAGAAACCAAGTATGGGAATTAGATGGAAGATGGTTAGATTGTGAAACTCAGGGAATTAATTTACAAACTGATAGACAATGTGAATTCTCATGGCGCGAACCACCATACAATGTGGAAAAACATGAATTCGATATGGATAATGTAATTAAATCCGTTGAAGAATTTCGTGTTAAAATGATTAAGGATTTAATTGGTAGTTTTAATTGTGACCTTTGTGGAGAAAACCATTGTTATGATGATATTTACTTTTGCAGACAGTGCGAGGTTGTGCGTAACCACACCGTGTGCAAAGAATTAGCTGTGGAATCTGGTGATGAAGAGTCAGACGATGAAGAAGAAAAACCAGAACCTCCTGATGTGTATAATTTATGTAGGGGCTGTTACACTCAAGACAATATACAAGCACATGCGGACACATGTAAAGATTATTGCGGGTTTTATTTAAAACCAACAGTAACTAATTTATAAATGAATTATTTAACTTAAATTATTATTATTTTAGTTAAATAACATGGATAATTATGTATATGTAAATTGAATTGTTTGGTATTTTTCTCGGCCAAAAATATCAGGTATTCTTGAAGTAAAAATTCTTGGTATTGTCACAGTTTGTAAACGATTTTCATCAAAAGCGTTTGAACCAATTGATTCAACAGAATTTGAAATTACTAAATGTTCAATTCTATTTTTAGAAAAAGCGTTTGGTCCAATTAATTTAACAGAATTTGGGATTATTAAATTCCCAGTAATTCTATTACTATGAAAAGATGATTCTCCAATGGTTTCAACTGAATCTGGAATTATTAATTCACCATTTATTTTATTGTAAGAAAAAGCACCTATGCTAATATGTTTAACATTATTGTTAAGAGTTAGCTTTTTTATTTTATTTCCTTCAAAGGCATTCTCACCAATGGTTTCAACTGAATCTGGTATTATTAATTCCCCATCTATATTATTTCTCCCAAAAGCACGATTACCAATAGAAGTAACATTATTATTAAAAGTTAATTTTTTTATTCCACCATAATAATAAGCTTCATCCTCAATTATTTTAATGCATATTGGAATTTTAACCTCAGGTATAAAGGTGTTAGCATAAGCTCTTCTAGAAATTTTTGAAAAATCAAAACCTAAATTAGATATAAATTCACAAACTTCTTTAACAAAGTTTTTATCGTTTTCAGAAATTTCTAATTCCAAGACCATTGAACGTAGTAAACTTTCATTGATTAATTCATTATTGTATGTAACACCTTTTGTTTTTTTGTATAATTTTTTTAATAAACAATTATAATATATTTCGTTACATAAAAATAATTTTTGTTCATTAGTTACAAATTGTTTGCATTTGCTTGTAATTAAATTATTTATTTTTTGTTTAATTGGAGTATCTAAGTTTATTTCCATTAAATTTGGATTCCAACCAACAAATTCATCTATGTATTTCTCACCATAAGCAACAATTAAATTAAACAAGCTATCACAATCCTGTCCCATTGTATGAATTGCTGGTACTTGTAGTAATTCAGTAGGGTTGGTTACATTATCTGCGCCCCCTTTTAATTTCAAATATTTACTTTTGTACAACAAGTATTTTTCATAAAATACTTGTTCTAGGCTAATTCCTCGTGAATTAGCGTACTTTAAATATTTTTCTCTATAACTCATTTTATATATATAAACATATATTTTTTTATTATTAAATTATGTAAAGAGAATTATTGTATTATTTACAATGGTATCAAAAAAAAATTCAAAAATAACTATTACATTGGATGCTTCCAATTGGAAAACACCCAAAGATTTTTATGCAGATTATTGTGCAAGCACTAACGCACCCAAATGGTTTGGTAATAATTTAGATGCACTTGAAGATTCTCTTCGAGGAGGAATCTGTGAGCTTACACCTGAAAAAATCATTATTAAAAACCTAAGTAAAAAACAAATACAAACTGTTGGGGAAAAATTTTTCACAACAGTTAATTCAATTTGCTCAGATAACTCGGTTGAACTGGAAATTTACTCTGAATCTATTTAAAAAGCAAATGGGTTTATAATTTAATTAGTTTAATAAGTATGTATAATCGAGTTTTAGTTGCCGGAACATTTGATAGATTACATCAGGGACATAAATTATTATTGGACAAGGCTTTAGAAGTTACAGCTGAATTCGGGGAATTAGTTATTGGGATAACCGGGGATTCCATGTGTGCGGGTAAAAAGCTAGCCCGATTAATTGAACCGATTGAAAAGCGTCAAACTCAAGTGAACTGGTATATTCAATCAATAAATAAATTTGGAATTAATATTACGCTTATGGTAATTCATGATAAATATTCAATTGGAATAACAAATTCCACATTAGAATGTTTGGTTTTATCTGAGGAAACGGTTAAAACCGGAGAAGAAATTAATCAATTGAGATTATCAAATGGTCTTAAACCATTGGTACTGGTTCAAATTACTCGTATACACGGAATCACAAGTACCCAGTTAAGAGAATTGGATTTGGATTTAAAGGCAAGTTCACTATTAAAACCAATGAGTGATTCCCAGGATAACAAGTTACAAAGCTATATTGGACAAGTTTACAATGAAGATACTGTTAAACAAATAAATAGCAAATTCGCACCTTGGACTGTTAGTTTATGTCCAGAGAATGAATTTTATTTAGAATATTATTGTGAAAATCAAATCAGGTGCGTTGTATTCAATGGCCAAATTACCAAATTGTGCTTTGGTTAGGTTTATATTTAAAGCCTTAGTCTCTATAATAACTAATGAGTGAAAGAAGAGACCGTTTATTAAGTTACATTGGGCGTGAGTATACCGACGAAGTTGTTGCACAAATGCAAACTGAATTTGCTCCTTACCGGGTTAGTTTGTGTTCTGCAAATAGATTTTATTTAGAAAACTATTGGGTAAATCAAATTAGATGTGTTGTTGCCGATGGTAAAATTACCAATTTAAAATTTGGTTAGTTAAAATAATATTTAAGATAAAATTTTATCAATGATGTCCATTCTGGATTTATCATTAATAAAATCTACACTAATGCGTTGTCCGGTACTGGTTCGTCCCCAAATGTAAATACCTTTATAAATTGCAACCGGATCCCCGCACAACTTGAAAAAATCATAAGCTGATTTACTGACACAGTACCATTCGTATACTTGCTGTGGTTCAGGATTATCAACTGCTTCCCAATAAGCTTGGGAAGTATCATAATCATCTAGATTTGGGGTCTCCCAGTAATTGGAAAAATCTTCTGATGTAATTTTTTCTTCTGCAAATAACTCAGGTACTAATTCGTTAATATTTGATATAACATTGGACTCAATCCAGTTTACAATCGCTAATTGTTTATTTGTTTCAACAGTTTTTTCAGATAGTTCCATTGGAAATTATTAAATTAACTTGACAAATAAACTAATAATCAATTTTTACTTTTATTACTTTTACAAAGTTTACGCATCAAATCCATTTTACGTTTATCGCTGGTAAAATCCCCAACTATACTTTCCCCGTTGGTTGTTCGTCCCCAAATATATATCCCTTTATATTCAGCAACTGGATCCCCACAAAATCTAAATAACCCAAAACCTTTTTTATTAACTGAGTACCAACGATAAACTTGTTTAGCTATCTGGTCCAATTCTGCTTGTTCAACTGCTTTGTCATAATCTTCTTGTGTTTCGTAATCCCAAGAGCAAGGAATTTTATACCAACCGGTAAAATCATTTGGACTGAGTTTTTTTTCAGCAAATAATTCTCCAACAAGTTCATCAATTTCTGATACAATTGAATCTTGAACATTACTGGCAATAACTGATGTAATTATATTGTCTTCATTTAACTCAAAATATTTGTCCACAACTTTTTCAACCTTTTCATTCGTTAAATTTTTAAACATTTCCATTGGGAATATAAATTAAAAAAGCCAATCTAATTAATTATCAATATTTTTTACGTGGCTTTGGTAATATTAATAACCAAACCTGTACCGTTTGCTAGTTGAATTTCCATGCGCACAGACAAATTATTTGCTTTTGCTTGGGTAAAAATTTCTCTAACAAAGTTTTTTCTAAGTTCCTTCACACGCACACTGATACCTAAATCTTTAATAAAAGTAAAACCTTCATCAACTTTCCTAACTGTTTTTATTTCTAAAATTGAATCCTTAATTATTCTTGCACCATCAGCAATTTGTTTGTATAGGGTTCTAATTGAGTTGGACCAAGTTGTTTTCTCAATTGGATTGTCTTCAATTACACAGGATAAAACTTTCGCCCCAGTTAAATTATGGTATTTAAGTTGGTTTATATCAGATATTTCAACAAGTTTTTTGGGCACTTCTGTTGGTTTGGATTGATTGGCTTTGTTGGCCTGGCTAACCTGACTAATTTCTGGTGGTGGAACTTCTAATGGGATATATGGACCTAAATTTTTATTAAACCCTTCAGATTGGTTTCCAAGTTTTTTAACTAGAAAACTTCCATCTGATTCACGCAAACATTCATACATATCCATTAGGTGGTAATAGATATGTATCGAACGATTTTCCCATTCAATTTTTTATTAGTTTAATGCGGGTGATAAATAATAAAAATTGAAAATATGAATGGCTCAATATATTTTAATTATTAACTTAATTCAATGAGCTATTTATATTTACTGCAGACCCGGGAGTCAATTAAATTAAATAAACCAATATATAAAATAGGCCAAACCAAACAAGAAGGTTTGAAACGCTTTGCACAGTATCCAACAGGTTGCGAATTAATATTACATGTTAAGTGTGACAATTGTGTTGAAAAAGAAAAAACCATTATAAACTTGTTTAAAATAAAATTTAAACAAGTAACTGAATACGGTAAAGAATATTTTATGGGTGACCTAGAACAAATGAAATTATATGTGTTTTTAATTGCGAACACTTATGATATTAACACAATCAGTGAACATGTTAGCCAAATAACAAAATTATTTACTGTACCAGATGACCAACCCCAAAAGTAAAATTGCAGAAATATTAATAAACAATGGCATAATTAACAACAGAACAACTGATGATATATCGCAGACAAACCAAACTTTAAATTTAACAAAAAATAATTCATCATCAGATAATGTCCAAGAAATATTTCCAGTTAATGAAACCATAGAACCAATTAACTTTGTTTGCGAAATTTGCAATATGAGCTACAAAACACAAAATGGTCTATTAAAACATAATAGATTAAACCATAAAAATAATAACGGTCCCAAAAAATACTCATGTGAGTATTGTAATAAACAATATAATTCTAGACAAAATAAGTGGGTACATATGAAAAAATGTAAAGAACAAAACCTAAAAAAATTATCATTTGAAGAAAAACTTAATCAACTTACTGAAAAAGTTACAACACTAGAAAAAAAACCACACCAAATAATTAATGCTAAAATTATTTGTGTGTAATAAAAAAAAATTAATGGCTGAATATTTTTTATTGGAAAACTTTGTTAAATTTTTAAAAAAATTTCGCGTGTTTATGGTTTTTGACAACTTGACGGAAATTATTCCAAATCTTATTAATTACAGTTATAAATATTATAATGTAATTATAATGTAATATTTAACTTTTTTATTATTATACATTATATTGCTTTGTAAAACAAGGTCAAGATTAGGTAAAAATAAGTATATATTAAATACAAAACGTCAAGTAAATGTCAAGTATAGATGTTATAAAGATGAGTATATTGTATGTATATTCATATAATTTATTAAATATATGGTTATACATCACACTTATTATATATAATTTATACTTGATATACTTTACCATATAATGACGAAATATATACATTTTTACTTATGATAAATATATGCAATTATTTTTGTAATTATTTTAAGCAACTATTTTATATGTTATATACATATATAGTAATAACTAATTATTTGTATGTTAATTACGTATTTAATATATACGCGCACAAAAAGGGTCGCGCGCGCGAGATGTATTTTATGGTAATTTTTATTTTTAAATCTTGACATATGTATTTGGATGATAAATATTAAATTATTAAAAACAATAAATATAAATTATATTGATTATCATATAATAAAATAGCATTTTCACATATATAAATTTACAACATACATGGAAAAATATATACGTTTGTATTTGTTTTTGACCTAAACTTGACATAAACTTGACGTTTTTTACAGATGGTTTATGCTTTTTATAATTATTTTTAAATAATTTTTTATGAATTACACATGTAAATAAATAAAACAATTAGTTTAATAGTTGTATTTAAGTTATGGAATGTCAAGCGTCAAGTTTCATTACGCGCGAAATTTTTTTATTTATTTAAAGAAAAAGTAAGTTAAATAGTTAATATGAGTGAAAATTTTTCATGTACAATTTGCGATATCCACTATAAAACTAAAAACGGCTTATATAAGCATAATATTAAATATCATCCAATAATACCACAAACTCCACAAAAAACTTATAAATGTGAGTATTGCATCAGAGTGTTTAAATCACGCCAAAGCAGATGGTTCCACACACAAAAATGTCAAGAAACATACCAAAAAAATTTATCATTAGAAGAAAAGCTTAATCAACTAACCGAAAAATTTAATACATTTGAAAAAAATCCCCAAAAAATAATAAATAATAATAACAATACTACAAATAGCAATACTACAAATAGTAATAACACAACTAATAATATCCAATACATAATAAATTCTCCAGAGGCCAGTAGTATTGGACATCTAACTTTTGAGTTACAAAAAGACATTTTAGACAAAGGATTAAATAGTTTAGTATACTTGATAGAAATGATTAATTTCAATAAATCAGTTCCAGAGAACCATTCCTATTGTATAACCGCGATAAATGATAAACACGCGTCAGTTATTGACGAAAAAACTAACACAGTTGTTAAAACAAATAAATTTGATTTGTTTGATAAAGTCCTAGGGGCTAATTTAAATAATCTTGAAAAAATAGCCACCAACCCCAGATTTACCCCTGCAGAAAAAGCCGAATATGCTGGGAAAATAGAATACTTGAAAAAATCCATGTTCCAAAATAACAAATTTATTAAACGCTACCAGTCAGACATTAACTTAATGTCCTACAATAAAAAGGATATGGTTCAGGAAACTTGGAAATCATTAAAAGATATAAACGAAGAAAACCCAGAGGAAGAACAACCAAAAGGTTTTGATGACCTAATAGCAGAATTACCAGATGATGAAAAACCCGATTGGTTAAAACCAAAACAAACTAATAACAAGTCTAAGCAAAAATTAATTGCAATGGAAGATTCAGATGATTCGTCATTAAGTTCAGATTCTGATTCAGATGGTGAAAACGAAGAAATTCCTGACATTGTTGAAATAGAAATTAAAATAAAATCCAAATCATATATAGTTAAAGGTTCAAATGTATATGATAAAATTACAGGGGAATATTACGGGATTTATACTGATGGCAAAGTTAAAAGAAAATCAAAACTAAATATTGTTGTTTAGCCTTGTATAGGCGTATACGTTCCTTTGGAACTATAATTGGAAATAGTTTAATTAAATAAATTACCTGGTTTAATTTACCAATCTGGCAAATCTTTTTGTTTTAATACTTCAATATCAAATTCAAGTAAGTTAATTTTGTTGTTTAATTTGCTAATATCAGCTTCTTTTTCTTCAAGTTTAACTGATAAATAATTAACCTTGTTAATTAGCGCCCAAATTGTTTTTTCCATTTGGTTTGGTAGTACTTTAATAGGTTTAAATACTTCTGGTAAACACATTGTGTGGAACATTGTTTTATTACCAGTAGTTATTTCAAAGTTTAAAGTTAAATCATACAAACCTAAAGTATATGCAAAATCACAAGCTTGTAACTTGGCTTTAATAATAGTGTTCCCGTTTAATTTTTTAAATCCATGGGTTTTAAATTCAATGTCCAAATTATGTTTAAACACACGTTGGTTCAAACAATGAGTAATAATAACTTGGTTCTCATCAAATTGAATATCAAATGGGTTATTCATTGTAATGTTTAATTATTGATACCAATAATTAAATACTTCAATTTATTTTAAATAAATTTAATTGGATACTAAATTATATCTGCATGGAAAATATCCATTGTCTGCAAAATATTTGTAGGACCCAGTTGACTTACGACATACATCACCAGGTTGGTGTTCAGCATATTCATAAAATGCATCAGAATCAATCCATCCGCCGAATAACAGAACATGCGTTGACGGGTTTAAAATGGCATCACCTTTTTTCATATCAGCTTTAGAAATTTTGGTGCAAATTTCTTGCATATTTCCAGTCCAGTGTCCACCACCAGAAGTTGAAGATGCCCAACAGTAAGATACATAACCAGAACAATCTTGTCTGTATCCATCTTTGGTAGCAGTTTGAGAGTAAGGCACTTTTTGGTCAACCCATACTTGAGCCCTTTGCATAATTTGGTCGCGAGTAATAGAACTGGCGGTTAAGTTAAGGTTTTCAGGAGCAGCTAAGACTGAAACAATAACAGAAAAAATAGACATAATTTTTACAAGCATATATTATTGCAAATATATAAGTAAGGTTTGAAAATATAATTTAATATCAATTTTTTAAACTATTTATAAAAAATTGATAATGTTTTAATTTAGTCTCGAATTCATTAAGAACAATGGAAACTTTAAAGACAGAATATTCTAATATACCAAATTTTATTGAGAAAAAAATGGGAAAAAAACTTCATAATTTACCTTATCATCCAATTCAAATTATTAAAAATCATATATATGATTTTTTTCGCCAATTACCAAATTATAAATTTGAATATTTTGATGATTTAAGTTCGATTGTTAGTGTAAGCGATAATTTTGATAAATTGCTAATTCCACAATCACATCCAGCAAGAAGTAAATCAGATACGTATTATGTTAATGAAACTATGGTTTTAAGAACTCACACATCAGCTCATCAGAATGAATTATTAGCTAAAGGAATAACAAGCTTTATTGTTACCGGTGATGTTTATAGAAAGGACGAAATTGACTCTAGACATTATCCGGTTTTCCATCAAATGGAACTGTTAACTTTAGTTGATAATTATGTCGATCCTGAAGAAGAATTAAAAAATATTTTGGCTCAATTGGTTAACTGGTTATTCCCAAATTGTGAATTCAGATTCAATCCTGATTATTTCCCATTTACTAATCCATCATTTGAAATTGAAGTAAAGTTTCAGGACAAATGGCTTGAAATTTTAGGATGCGGGGTTGTTCAACCGGCAATTCTTGAAGCAAATGGTATTATTGGAAAAAAAGCAATTGCTGCAGGATTTGGATTGGATCGTTTAGCTATGATATTTACTGAAATTCCTGACATTCGTTACATTTGGTCAAATCATCCAAGATTTATTTCCCAATATGCAAATGGTAAATTAAACAAATTTATTCCATATTCTGAACTTCCGTCTATTTACAAAGATGTTAGTTTTTATGTTAAAACCGACCAGTTAGAACTCGAAGAACAAATTCAAAAAAAATGGTCATATGAAAATGATTTTTTTGAAATAATAAGAAATGAAGTTGGTGATTATATTGAAGAAGTTAGTTTGATTGATAATTATTATAACAAAAAACAAAACAAATATTCCAGAACATATCGATTGGTATATTCACCTCCTGATCCTGAGTTAAAAAATCCTGCAGAATTTAATGAGTGGGTAAACAATAAACAAAACAAATTAGTTGAAATTTTGCTGGCAAATCCAAATATTGAATCAAGATAACTAATAGATAAAAATTTATGGAAATTAAAAATTTGTAAATTAATAATTCTTTATTATTTTAATTAGTAACTGGACCGGATGTTAAACTTGATTACATTAAAGACGTTTATGAATATGTTGGTTTAGGCCATTTGACTTCACAAATGGACATGTTTTAAATTAACAATTTGGTATGTAAACTAAAATTAACAAATTAAATTAATTTAATTTTTTAATGTAGTTCTTTTTAATGAGTACAAGTGCAATAGCACCAAATTTAAATTTACTTGATGAATATATTGAAACCAGAAAAATAAATGGACATATGGATTTAACAACACTTTTAGTAACTGTGGAAAATGACTCTGGAGTAGATACGGATATATCCACATATTCGAGACGGGTTATTTATGATTCAACTTTAGGTTACAATTTAAAAAAATTAACTTTTACAAACAACAGTATGGGATACTTTTATATTACAAGATGTTATAACGAAAGATTATTTAATGAAATTGTATTGAAAAAAACCATTCCAAATAATGATTACCCAGTTAATTTAACTGTAATTTTTAGTTCAGGAGAAGTTAATGTTATAAGTAAATTAAAAAAAATACATACGGACTTTAAAATCATGGATAATAAACATTATTTTTATACTGTTGACATATCAGAACATACATTTATTATTGTCAAGTTTAATAAAGATTTTAGAATAATACAATCATGGATGTTGAAATATCAATTAGAAAATAATATATATAATGATGACTTTTCGTTTAGTGTACCAAAGTTTATAATTTTATTATTTATTAATGATTATTATATGAGCAAAAAACTAAATGACAAAAACAAATTAATATATATAATAAAAGAAGTTTTTCAGTGTAATAATCTTCAAGCAAAAGAATATTTGGAAGAATTTAAAATTAATTATATGTATGTTTTTTCAAAAGAATTACATTATTTTTTACCAGGTTCAGACATTTTTTCGTTAGATTTAGAATTAGATTCTGAAAAATACTTGGGTATAACAAGAAATTCAGAAATAGAATTGTTAAAATATAAATTTAATCCTAACGAAATTATGAGTGTTTATAATGATTTAATTACAGATACTAATGATATATTGTCCAGTTCTGAATCACATCGTGAAGTGCGTGAATATTTTAGACAGCGAATGGGAACCACAATACCTTTTTATCGTTTAACCAATCGAGCCAATGCACCAGAAAAAATACAAAATATAATAAAAAACATTACTTATCCATATGCAAGAAAAGATCATCATTATGATTCTCTTGTGTTAACAACAATAATGAAAAATTATACTATAATTTCTGACAAGTCAAACATTTTAAATAACTTGGTTAATTTAGCTAGTTTGAAAAATATTAGAGACATGAATTTGGTTAACGCAATTAATAATATTCATAACATAACAGATTTTACTGCTAAATTGCTTGATATTTACCACAGAAATAATTTGGGTCAAATTGGTGGTGCAGAACCTAATGAATATATACATCAAGCTAATTCAAATTTTTCTAATTTAGCAAAGTTATCTACTGATAAAAACATAGAAAACAAAAACACCGACGCTAGCGTTAGTAAAATCATCAACCTAACCAAACTATCTGCTAAACTATCTGACGTGAAGAATAAAAAAATTGAAAAAAATCGAAACTATCAATTTAAAAATAAAATAATAATGAACATTAATAATAAAATATCCAATGGTCAGATATTACCAATGTTCTCAAATATTAACGTTTTTAAAGGCGCATTAACTCCTGATGAAATTATTGAATTGAACAGTAATTATTTACAAACAAAAGAAAAAATACTGAGAATATTACATGGTCAATTAGAAGCTAATTATGCAAAAGCGGTTAAATCCCTTTCAAAACCACATATAATTATAACAACACTTAAGTTATATTTGGAACACGCTGAAATTAAAAGTTTAGTTGGGAAAATTATTTCCATGAGAAAAAAAGAGTATATGAATATGATTCAAACTTTAACGGGCACAAAAATTATTGAAAATTTTGGAACTTATTCAATTAAAAAACAAAATAAACTTTTAGAAGATTTAAATTTAATTGAACAAATAGAAGCAAATAAGCAAATAATAACAACAAAAATTAATCAAATGTTTTTAGAAATTGCCAGTAAAATTCAAGAAAAATTATTTCCAATCTATAAAAATTTAAGTGATATAGAAAAAACATCGAATAACACAATTCCACTCGATGTTCTAATAGAATTTGGATTTTCCACATTATCTAATCTTACTGATTTGGAAAAATTTAAAGCGTTGGTTGCATTAGAAACCAATGGAGGTGACGAGATAAACGGATACATTGATAATTTACTTGATAGTGAAGTAATCTGTATGATTAGACAGACATAAATGCTATTTTTTATTACTGGATTTTAAAATGAAAATTAATTATAAATTAAGTTAATTTTAATTTTAACATGTTATTAATCATGAGATAGTACTTGTACACATTTTAAATTTTCAATATTAACTTTGGTACCAGTTTCTGGATATTTTAATAAATGCTTTAATGTTGTTAAAAACCCAATAGCACCATCACGGTGTTGTTGATAGGTGCTGCTTGTTTGTTTTTCCAATACATTAGCCAATACATCAATTATTTTAAAGATAAAATTTTTTAATACCAAATCAAAAAAATCTAAAAAAAATCCATTTAGATTTGGACTGGTCAAGTTGTTAAAATTCAATTCTACTTTTTCAATCATTTCATAAAATGCATTAAAAAATCCGATTCTTTGGTCATAGTCAAAAAATTCCATTAAATAAACCAAAACTAATTTAATAATATTGGTAAGTTGTTTTTGATAATTTGGAATTTCCCAAGGATAAGCTTGATTTGGTTCGTTTGGTTCAAAAAAGTTATCAAGTAAATTATTTAAAACAGATTTTGTATTATACGATAACATTTTAACTGGGCGGGTTTCATTGTAAAACATAATTTCAGAAAATTTATCATCAAGCCAAGTTTTATATTCATCTGAGTCATCAAAATCTTTACGATAACTAACATAATTTGGTTCATTTGGATTTGGATTGTTAAGTGCAAATGATTCTTCTTTTTGGAGCATAAGATGATTTCTTAAATCTGAATCACCATATAGGGGTGTTGTAAAATTAACAAGTTCTCCGTCATAATCAAAAAATAAATATAATATTTGTTTTCCAGCAATTTTAATTGGATGTGTTAGTGAAAAATAATATCTTACAGGAATTTTCAGACTTGATAAATTAAAATTATTAATTTTTTCCCATTGATTTATTGAACTTGATTTTTTTCCAAATAATGACGAATAATTTACTGATATGATACACATGTTTTCATAAGAACTTAATATAGTTTTTTCACAAACATACCCAAATCCAGTATAGCCTGGTGCAACATTTTTGTTATAATCTTTATATTCAATATCTTCATACATTGTTAATTTATCTTCGCTTGTGGCGTAAAAATTATGTAAACTTTTTGTACCAGATATTATTAAACCATTTAAACCAGATATTTGATTATTTAACATTTCTGCAATTTTTGTTGGTGAGAATTTACAAAATAAACTTAAATTAGGACTAGGATATTTTTCATAAAATCTTGTTTTAATTTTGTCAAATCTCTTTTCTAAATTTTCAAGACGTGGTTCAAGTTGGATTTTATTATTATATGTTAAATTAGTTGGGAATTGTGGAATTGATTGATTTGATTGATTTGATTGATTTGTTTGACTAGTTTGATTAAATGGTACAATAAAACTATTAACAATTGAATTAAAACAATCAATTAGTATCATGCTGTTTCCCTCATTAATATTTGCAAGGTCAGGAAAAACAATTTTATGTTTATTAAATGTTGTTGGTAAAGAAAATCCTATAAGATTCAATTGGTTTTCACTGCCACGAATAACATTAAACAATAATTCAAGATTATTTTCTATTGACTTGTTATCATTAATTTGCATAATATTTTGACGTATGTAAGCACTTGTGTTTTCAATTCTTTCTTGTGGAATTTGATTAAAAAAATTATTAGCGTATGTGAATAATTCTTGGATTTGAGTTTGGTCCAAATTACTTCCAAGTTCGTAAGATTTGTATTCAGGTCCAAAAAGTCCATCAAACATTATTGTTTTCTTGTAGATTGAATTATTATAACTAAAAATATTATTATAAAAATCCCTAAGTATATTTATTATGATTAGTTCTGATAATTTTGTTAATTCTAAAATGTTCAAGTCATTAAATTCAAGTTTAAGACCGTGTAAAATAACTTGGTAGTTTATTACAACATCAAAGTCAAAACTTGTTAATGAAAATTGTTCCACATTAACTCCATAAGATTCGAATCTGTCTGCACATTGAGAAATTTTTTCATTGGTTGCATTGGGTCCTTTATAAACTAATTTAATGTTTGAGTTAACAAAATAATTATTGGCAATTTCATTTAAATTTAAATTGGATAAATATTCGGAAACAATTTTTTGACAGTAAAAATAAAATAACATTTGAATATCATCATAAAAATTATTACGAGAATACGTATCTTTAAGTAAATAATTTGATATTAAATATGTTGATAATGCTTCATATTGTATTTTTATGTTGTTTTTCCTAGTTGTTATATCTGTTACAAAGTCTGAACATTGTGTTGTCATTAAATTAAAATATAATTTATTTTTTAATAGTTAATTGTTAATTTATTATTATTGTGTTTATAAAAAATATTGATATTTGATTTATTTGACAAGGAGATTGGCATATTTCAATGGGAAATAAAGATAGTGTTGAAGGGAGTGAAAGTGGTTGTGGTAATAATGCGGAACTATCAAAAACTATTTTCAAAGAAATAAAATATGATGCAGAAGAAATTAATTCCAGTCATTTGGTTCGATTTGCTAACCCAGATAAGTACCAAGATACTTGGTACTGGGATTTTGAATCGAGCAGTTGGATTCGTTGTGTTCCAGTAAATAATTTACCTTATGGGCTATGTAGTTATCATTTGGAAACTGACACGGCTAATTTATGCGTGGTCACTTCAACTGACTCGTACAGAATAATTCATGATTTATCTGAAGCTAGGAATGCAGAACAAATGGAACAAGAAAGAGTATGGAGAGAAGAATTAAAAATTGTAGGTACCGAATTGGATTTTCTTATGGGAAAATTAGATGAATATGTTAAAGCCCAGGTATCAAGAAAAAAAGCAGATATTGTGCCGGATGTTTTAGTAATTAGTCCAAGAAAAAATTTTGGGCAAATGTATGGTTATATTTACTGGGAAAGTTCTCGGTTAGCTAAATCATGCACCCACACAATCCAATTTACTCCGGACCAATTAGCTGAAGAATTGGAACTGGAAACTAAAGCACGTGTTGCCTTGGAAGCCCAAGAAGCTGATATACGCAAGCTACGTCATACATTACCATATAAATGTCCCAAGAAATATATGTCCGGAGCAAATTGTGGTTGGGGACCAATTGGTAAAACTGGATTTCATGATACTAGAGAATATTATAGGTCTCTAGTTCCTTATCCTCATGAATTATCTGTTGAACATATTGTAAGTGAATTTTCTGACAGGAAAATAGACATGGAAAAAATCAAGTCTCCAAATTTTATGCCAGGTCTACTTGGTATGGTGCTTTTGGATGCGCAAGGATATCAGGTTTTTTATGATAGGGAAACAGGACAGGTAAAACAAAGACAAAATCCTCGAAGCCCTGAACATAAATTTAATATTTATTTGGAGCAAGGGGATGCGTATTTTAACATTAGAATTTATGGGGGAACATGGGGAAAGCTAAGATTAATGGAAGACCAATCAAGTGAAATTAAAGATATTCCAATGGAACTTGTAGAAAGTCCAGAAGGTAACTACTTAACTTTTCCAGATATTACCCTAGCCAATCCATTGGTTAAAGCAACCATGGGTGCAGTGATTAATATTGAAACTGATGGTAAAACTTATTCAGCTAATAGAATTTTTATTGAAAATGAAGCACGAAGAAGATTACATGGTATTGGAAATTCATGGGCAATTAGTTGGTTTGATTCTTTGAAAACAGTTCTATGTTTAGGTCATATGTGGCAACCATCATTGATTTTAGATTATTCAGATATAGTTGACGTTGCATATGTTGACACACCTGCTAAAGACACAGCCAATCCCAATCAAGGTAGTTGGCAACAAATGGTTTAAATTGTTTTATTTTATTAAATTTTAATAATTTTTAATAAAATAATGTTGTTAAACCCATCCAATAGTTCTCATTATTTCGGTTTTAGTATTATCCAAATATCCTAAACGAACACCAACATATCGCATACCAGAACCATATCCAATCCACGCGGTAGAATCGTCTGAAAAAATAATAAAACATCCTCCATAAGGACTACCTTGGTTTTTTCTTTCAATTTGATAAACATATTTGATGGATTTGTTAAAGTATTGGGCGTATTCTGCGTAATTTCTGGTTTGGGTTTCCAAATTTCCAACAAGTTCACAGAATTCCCCGTTAGCCCATTGGGTTTTTAGTTTAACATGGTCGGAATCAAATTGTGCTGTCCAAATCGATTCTGTTTTTTTAAAAGCCAAGTCATAAAGCGAATTAACCGAGCCAGCATTGGTTAATGTTTCAATGAGAATATATTTTCCACTTTCCATTAGAATATAAAACAAAATATATCTTTATCTATGTAAATTAAACTAAATTAAATAACAATTTCACTTTGCAGTACTGGCAAATTGAATTCATCATTGGTATCAGCAAAAATTGCATCAGAAATTTTATTGGCTTTGTCAATATCGGATTCAATGCTGTTGCCAATGATAAATCGGACGAATTCAATTGGTTGGGTTTGTCCAATTCTATGTAATCGTCCAATGATTTGGTTTTCAATTTGCTTGCGGTAAATATAATCACCTTCTAGTGGTTCCAACAGGATAACTGTTTGCACGTATTGAAAATTTAGTCCCGAAGCATTAGATTCAGAAGACAAAATAAGCACTTGGGTATTATCAGTTTCAAAAGTATTAGGCTCATTTTGATTGTATAACTTGGCTTTAATACCCGACTCGGCTAAAATCAAACTAAGATTATTTAATAAAGCTTTGGTATGAGAAAATACAATAATCTTGTTCTTTTTTTGCTTGCAAATTTTAACCAATTGATTAATTTTTGTCCCGTGGTCTTTAGCTTTAGCTTCAACACCGACCAAATAATTAGTGGTGTTTGTTATTCCCGTTTTACACATGGGGCATTTGGACAAGGTAGTTTGGGAAAGCAATTTGATGCATTCATAACAAAACATATGACCACAATGTAAAATTGTAAATTGCGAATCAAGTGAACCCAAACAAATACCACAATCAGTTTCGTCGCATTCATGGGTTTCGGACTCTTCTGTTTGTTTGGATTTATTAATCAAGTCCAGTTGAGAATTAAAATAGGTTATTCTACTTTTAATTTCATCAAGGGCTTTAGTTAAACTATATAATTGTCCCATATTACTTTTGATAATCATGGAAAAAGCCGGAACGGTTTCTAATTGTTTCCAAACTATATTAACATCTTCATCGAGCATGGATTCAAGTGATTTAATTAGTTGTCCATCAGTTGCAACTCCTAACATTTGTTTTATATAATTAACAATAAGAGAACTTTTAAACTTGAGTAATTTTTGTTCTTGTTCGTCGAATTCTTTTTGATGATGGGATTTAATGGTATCATCGAGGTCATCAATTGATACGAAATTATCAACTTCATCTGTTTTAAAATACAAGTTAGGATTAATACAAAAGTTTTTCTTCATTTTATGTGCATCAGCTGAGTTGCAGATTGAATCATAATATAACCGTTCTTTTGGACTCAAAGTTAAGTAATACTTGATTTCCTTAATTTGAGGCAATCCAAGTTCACTTGTCACATTGGCCTTGGTGTTTTTTCTGAACATTTCAGAAAAGGTATTAATATATTTTTTGTATTTAGTAATTTGTTGATATTGGATAGGATATTTACCAACCCAATTTAAAATATTATTAATCATTTGAGAATTAACAAAAGGGGTAGCAGTAACCACCCATTTAAAATCCGCATACAATTTGTCCAAGTTATTGAATGGGATATTAACAATTTCATGAAATTCATCAACAACCACACGAGTAAATTTGAACTTGGAAAATAATCCAGATTTTAAATGGTCAAAAGTCCCAAGCACAATTAAACAAGTTGATGATTCGTTATATTGAGCAATATCATTGGGATCTATTTTACCATTACATACTAATAATTTTGCATCCCAATTGGTACTTACGTGTTTGTTATATTCATCAACCCAATGAGAAACCAAATGGGGTGGAACAATAATTAATGTTGTGGAAGGTTTCAACAAGGCCAATGTTAAAATTTGTAAAGTTTTACCCAAACCAACATCATCACATAAACACCCTCCTATCAATTGGTTGGAATTTGTTTTTGCCTGGGCTTTATTGGATCCTGTGATAACTTGGTCTTGTTTATTGATTATGCGCTTTTTGGTCAAGTTAATTTCCAAATGAGGACCCCAATTGCATACCTTGTCTTCAGATAATTCAATTGTTAAAGGTTCTTGTTCTCTCATGACCATCCAGCACACATTAACTCGCTGATACAAATACAATGGGGTTTTAATAAATTCGGGTTGTTCAATTGCTTTTGATTTGAAGTAGTCCTTGGTTGTTTTGGAAATAACTTGGGAAATAGTTTCATTTTCACATGATTTGTTATTAATGTTATTAATAATTTCAAAATGATTTGTCATTACGCATTCCAAGTAGTCGTAAATGATCTGGGTATTCAAGTTTCCACTCAATCCAAGAAATGAATAAAATTCTTTTGGTAATTTATCAAGTAGAATTTCAAAACAAACAATACCATAAAAGATATTATTTTCCATATGGTTAATTAATATATAATTAATTCCATCAAGAGGAATAAGTTTTTGAGTGTGATAAAAGTGTCTAAACCAGGAAAAACTCGGCTTGTTCTCAATAAATTTCATCATTTGCTCATTTTTGTAAATTTGAGTGTTGGGACCGGGATTTAATAAAATAGACCTTATTTTAAACCAATTCATCCGATACATTTGAATGTCATTTCTTGGTACCTGTTCTATTCGTTCAATCAAAAAAATGTTATTAGTGAGGTTATCCATTAAATATGTTTGTAATATACCCAGCTTAAGAGATTTTCAATCTTTTTTATTTTGTTAATAAAAATTGACAATCAAATGGTAATAACCTATAATTAAATACTCATAATGTCCAATCCTATAACTATTGAGCAATTGGAACTAAATTATTGGACCAACGACTTATTTAAATTGTTACCATTGGAATTGGATTTGATGGTTTTTGCTGGTCCCTTACTTGTAAAAGCTTATATATACAAGTTTAAACAATTACATTTACCGGAAACGCAAGCTAAATTAGAATTTTTGGATGTGTATTTAACTGGTCCCGGTGAATTACAACGAGAAAGAATATACCAAATGGAACAAGCATTAACTGGTTCCAGAGCCAAATCAATTAAAATAAAAACCAATGAACCAAAACCATTATATATTGGGTTATTAAAAGGTTCAATTGTTATTCGAATACATCAAACCCCTCATATGAAAACATCTGACCTATTAAAAAATTTTGTGTTTGCACATGAATGTATGTATTGTACTAATAAGGAATTTTATTTGAGTTCCCATGCGGAATTTTCTATTAAAGCCAATCAAGTCTATCCAAATTTTATACCCGGTGCAAGAGCAAACCTGACTGAGCTTAAAAACGCAAGTGCTCAAGGATTTAATATTAGTACATATATTGAAGAATATCCAATGGTTTCACATGATTCTGGATATAAAACAGAACAATCCAACATTAAAACGTGGCTTGAAATTAGTAAATTGTGTGTGAAATATCCGGTTTTAACAAATGGAAAAGAAAAAGCTTCCCCAGTAATCCAATCCAGCGGGATGGATTTATTTGATTTTAAATATGTTGAACCCGAAACTGACATAATGGATTTAATCCCATTGGAAAAAACTCAGGAATCATTTTTATCAAATGGTCAATTTAAAATTCTATGGGATGGAACAGTTTTAGGGCAAAGAATTGGACAGTTTGTTAAGTCCCCTGAATTTAATACTTTAATGCTAATTGTGCAAGTTGAACAAGTGTATTCGCATGGGTCAACACAATATTGTGTTTTATCACTAACAACGGATAAACCAATTGAATACTTTAAAAAAATAATTAAGTTTGTTTGTGATAGCTTTGATGGTAATAATAAACAAACTCCAACAAAAACTTGTATTTTAGATTCAGCAATATTATCAGAACAAGAGCGTGATGAGTTTAATGTTGAAAATACTTTACCTAATTCACCAGAATTTAACAATATTAAAACAAACTGTGTAAATTTAAATAAGTTATGTTTTATTACAAAGTTTGATGGAGATGCAACAATAATCAAACAATATGATAACATTATAGGTATATTTTCGGTTGTACTATTAGCCAATAAATCCAATGAAACAAATATGGTTTTTGTTTTAATGAAAGATTTTATTTAAACTGAAAAAATTGACAAAGTATTTTATTTAAAAGCACTAATTAGTTACTTACAATGGAAATACCTGAAGTGTGTGTGACAGGATTATCCAATCAGTTGGATTTGGATGAACTAACTTATGGGATTATTGGGTTGATACCATTGGATATTAACTCAATGATATTTTCTGGCGGATTGGCATTCGATGCATATTGGAAGAAAAACTTTAATCAGACAATGGTATGGGATGATACCCAAGTTAGAGATATTGATTTGTTTTTATTTGGTTCTGCTGAAAAAAAGAAAGAAAATATTTTATTAGTGATTGAGATATTAAAGGAACAATTTGGTGAAGACAAAATTTGCGTGGGGTTAAAAGGAGCAGTAATAACAATTTTAATTGTTGGGATTCCTCGAATTGTTCAAATAACTTGTACTGATAAATGGTCAGCAGATGAAGTTATTTATGATTTTGATTTGGCTCATGTGATGTTATACTGGTCAGACCAGGGCTTGCGAGTAAGTCCATTTGCATTGGTATCCATGAGTATGCGGGAAATACTCCCAAATCCAAAGTCAAAAAAAACAGCTAAAATGTCCCGATTGGTTAAATACCAAGCAAAAGGCCTGGGTATTGGTCGGTATATTAGCGAATACCCATTTATTTTTGAAGATGAATATAAAGCAAATTTATTTGAAAACCTTGATTATGAGTATAATAAAACAAATAACTTGGAAAAAATTGGAGAAAAATTTTATAAATGTTTTACTGGACCCAACGGAGAATTAAAAAAAATTTTGCGACCAGTTGCAGTGTTTGACAAACTAGGTTTAACAAATCGAAACCAACCTGAACAAACTCAATTACAAGAATTTCAAATAGACCACGTTAACTTATCAGGTGATTTTGAATACTTGGGTGGTCCAGAACCATTTTTACATAGGGACTTTCGAGTTTTAAAATCTGATAATTCTTGGGGAAATAATGATTGCCAATACGCAAAGTTATACAAATACAATATTCCAGAACAATTTTCAAAAAGCTATCGGCACAGATATTTAATTGATGGGGAAATTGTTTCCTACACATATTGTAAAAATTTTAGCGAATACCATAGTAAAAAAACTTATTCTCATCAAGGTCCCCATGTTGTTATTCTTGCAATTGATAATCCCCAAACAATCTCAAACATTAAAACTTTTATGCACATGATGATGGAAAGTTTGCAAGAACAAAAACCATGGGCTACAACATGTTTATTTGATTCTAAGGCAATTGAACCAGAAGAGAAAGAGTATTTTTGTGTACATAATCCTAATCGCCTAGGTCTTTTTAAAGATGAGATGAATCAATTTGCTAATTCAGAAAAGTTATATATTGGTGTTAGTGGGCAAGTTAATTACAATTGGAAAAGAAAAAATATATCCGAAAAAAAATTTACCAACCCAAAATACTGGGTTCCTGGGTCTCGATTACAAATCCTTGGAGATTTTAAAGCAATTATTATAAATGGGTTTTTAAAAAATAAAGATCCAAGATATTGCCCTTATGTTTACTTTGAAACTGATTTTTTATGTGGAGAAAATTGATTTATTTATTGGCTAATTAGAATTTATTAGTAACCAATGGAAATATCTAACACATTTTCAAACAATTTATCTAACGATTTATCATTAGATGAACTAACTTATGGAATTATTGGATTGATACCATTAGATATTAACTCAATGATTTTTTCTGGTGGATTGGTATTTGATGCATATTGGAATAAAAATTTTAATATTAATGTCAATACCACTTACGATCCAACCCAATTAAAAGATATTGATTTGTTTTTATTTGGTCCCACTAACAAAGTTCGTGAAAACATTTTAACAGTAGTTGATATTATTAAAAAAAAATATGGAAAAGCTAATGTACATGTTGGCTTGGACAGATCAGTTATCACAATTATAATAATTGGGATTCCTCGAATTGTCCAGTTAATCTGTACTGGAAAACACACTGCGAATGAAGTTATTGAAGATTTCGATTTAGCTCATGTGATGTTATATTGGTCAAATGCAGGATTATATGTGAGTCCGTTTGCGTTGGTTTCAATGGGTTTAAGGCAAATCCTACCAAATCCAAAAGCAAAAAAGACCGCTAAATTTTCCCGTTTAATTAAATATAATTCTAGAGGATTAGGATTGGAAAAGTATATTGACGAATTCCAATTTATTAGAGTAGACAAAAGTAAAATTTTTCAGTTAAATCAACTGATAAGACAATATAAGTGCACGAATAATTTAAAATCAGTAGAATGGTCCAGTTCCCAAGCACTATTTAATAATTTGAATTTGCCATTGGAAAAATTTAAAATTGAGTCAGTTGAATTGTCTGGAAACTTTGATTATGTTGGTTCCAATGAAGTATTTTTGGATGTGGATTATGTTATTAAAAACGTTAATGACAAAAAAGTTTCAGGTAAGCTGTTTAATATTAACCAATTGGTTAAAATAAAACCAGGAACAGAATTATCATTTCCACATCGAGTTCCTGCTAGATATGATTTTGTGTTTGCAGGTGAAATAGTTTGTTACGAGTATAATGACCAAATAGTAACGTCAGTTTACAATTACAATAGATTAGATGAATACAATGGTCCCTATGTGATGGTTGTTGCAATTGAAAATCCTCGAGTAATTTCAAGTATTCTACAATATTTGGAAAAAATGATGTATAGCTTGGGCGAGTATAAACAATATGGGACAACCTGTTTATTTGATTCTGCAGTATTAACTTCAGAACAAAAGGTTTTTTTCAATGTAAACCATGCCAATAGGTATGGTTTGTTTGCTGATGTTAAAGACAACTTTGTTAATTCGAATAAATTGTATATTGCCGTTACACCAACAAATGAAATACCTAATGAAAAACTAAATTTTCAAGTTGGTGACAAAGTACTATTATTGGGTAAATTTTCTTGTAATTGTTTGAAAAATTTAAATGAAGCCGATATGTCTAATTTAGACGTGAGACCATATGTGTATATAAATACAACTTGTATGGAATTTAAAATTTACTAATTAAACAAAATAACTTTATAATAACTCCAGATAATTAAAAATTAATATTTTTACTGGATATTTAGTAGAAAATAAATTTATTTAAACAAGAATTAACATTAAATTTTAAAAACCTATGACAGACGAAGAAATAAAAAGCCAAATAAAGTGTTTGCAGGATAAATTTATTTCAGAAACTATTGGACCGGATAACACAAAGTTTTATTTTAATGAGGCTCAGTTAGCTCAGTTCACAGATAAAAGCAACTATCAAGTAGTTAAATTCAAATGGTGGGTTTTTAAAACTTATCATTATGAGTTAGGTATTACCGAATGCAAAAATTTACTGGCCAATAGTTTAGATGAGAAAGCCAGAGCATTTGTTTTAGACCAACTGAACAAACATTATCAAAAAAAAATATCCCAATTACTTTATCAAAAAATTGTCCTGGACAGAAAGTTAATTAAACAAAATCCATTTGACTCAATGTGCGGAACTCAATCAGATATTAAGAATTTTTTAGACAATCTTAAAACTCAATATGCTTGTCCAGACCATAATTTATGGTTTAAGTCAAATTTTGAATTAAATGATAATTTGAAAATTATTAATGGTTTATTACATCAATTATTTTCATCAGAGTCAATAGTTAAAGGTGTTTTTGAAGTTTATGAAAATTTATTTCAAGTAAAAATAATTCAAGTAACCAAATCACATCCTGATTATAATTTATTTTACACACATGAAAATATCAGTAAATGGCATGTGCAAATTTATAATATCTATGACCATGGGGTTAGGATTGGAACTTTTTATTTGGACCTGTATAAACGAGATATTAAACCACCACACCCTTGTATAATTCCTTATAACGCTGATAATATATCTCAGTCATATCCAGCAGCTTCTGTAAGTTTAACTATTGATGACCCGTCAGCTCCAGTTTATTTAGAAGACCTAACAAGTTTATTTCATGAAATGGCTCATATGTTTCATTTTGTATTTGCTGGAACAAACGCGTTCGCAAAGTTCCCTTATGATTTTATGGAAATACCAAGCACTTTATTTGAAAATTTTATTCAATCCAAACCAATTTTAAAATTATTGGCAAAGTATCCAGAAGAAATTACAGATGACTTTGTTGAGTTAATAAAAAAATGTTTATTTAACATAGGTTTTTTTGAAAATCAAATTTCATGGAAAAAAGCATGGATTGATTTTGAACTTTATACAGAACCAGAAGATAAAATTCTTGATATTATTAACTCAAATGCTTATTTATTAGCTAATTTGCATTGTTTTAATTGCCACATGGATGGGTATAGGTACTTGTATGCAAGAGAAAAATCATCTGAACTTTATGGAAAATTTTTTAAAACAAATGAACTTAGTCAAGCTCATGGGATGAAATTTCGCAAAGAGTTTTTATCTGTAAATTCATCCCCAATAAAAATATTTAATGAGTTTATTGGAAATATTTAATTTCCCTAGTACTAATATATGAGCGAACCCGCTGTCGAACTTGTTGGTACTACTCAACCTCAAACCCAAGAAATTGTTGAATCAAAAACCTCAAGTATTTTTTCAAATCAAGACCTCATGCAAAAACTTGGTGTTATTCCAACTGTGCTCTTTGAATTATATAAAGTTATGGTATCTTCTTTTTTAATTTTATTTGTGCCTCAAAATTGTGATGGACATGTTTGTACCTTAAATGAAAACTTAGTTACTCCTGATAACCTGTATACTGGTGGACTTGTTATTAATTTTTTAACTATGGGAGCCTTTTTAATTTTCTATTTGTGTGAAATTCTTAGAGAAAACAAATTAATTTGTTATTTGGAAGTTAATCAATCAGTCCCAGCTGATAATGAATCAGTTGGTACCGCCTTGTTAGCCCTGCCAGTGGAAAAGTTAAATTCGATTTATTCAATTGATAAAAAATACCAATGGGCTGGATGGACCGCATTGGCAATGTTTGTTGCCAACACTATATTAAGTGGTTTTGTTGTTTATAAATATTACTTGGATAACCAAACAACATCAACATATATTACTAATATTTTATTCATGGTTACCAAATTAGCTGATATTTATTCAACTGTTAACACCGATAAAAATGTTTTTTATTCAGCTTACCATAAATGTAAATTACAATATAATGATGTTGACCCAGATAAAAAACAAGTTGTTCAAAATGAAAACCAAACAAATCAAATCCCATTAAACCAAGCCTAAAATAGTTTCCGCGATAGTTTACAAATAACTGCGCGAAAATTATTGAAATAAAATTCTAATAATAAAGTTATAATAAATTATTAGTATTTATTACAAAGCAAATTGATTTGAAGTAAATGGGTTACAATTAAATTGATTTAATTCTTTACCAGATAAATTACTAATTCTAATTATATGGTCTTTGCTAATAAATGCACCAGAAGTATTTGATATATCAATGTTTTTTACATTTAACAATTCTAGATGATGTCTATCATCAGTATTAATATCAGACATAATAGTAAGTAAATAATTTCCAAGTCCAACTCTAATTGCTTTTGTTGAATTAAACAATGGATATGTTTTATTAAAACTAATTGATTTTAATCCAGATTTTGGTTTAACAATTTTAAACTTTAATTTGTTTAATTTAGTTAATTTATTTACTTCTAAACTATCAGCATCAATTTCAATAGATTCATCAGCAAAAGTAATATGGAATTTTCTGTAGTAAGATGTTTTATACATATGATTTAATGTGGAAGTTTTTGTAAATCCTACGTCCCAAAATATTTCTTGTGGAAAATCAGATTCATTTAGCATTTCTATTTGTGCATTTATAAATATTTTATTTGTATAATCAGCAATTAGGTTAACAAATTTAATGTGTGATGCTAGTGAATATTTAGGACCAATTAATGGTTCAATAATAGGATCACCACCAGATTGTAAAATGTTAAAAACATTGTTAATATATCTTGCCAAAGCAAAATTATTGTTAGTACCATTATTAGTCATACCACCTAAAATAATTTTACCATCTGATTGTAATATAATTGAAAAACTAGCATCATTACCACTATTAAAGTCAGTAGTTACTTTTCCTCCAGTTCCAAAAGTTGTATCTAAAGAACCATCTGAATTGTATTTTGCTAAAGCAAAATCATCGTTAGTACTATTATTAGATATACCACCTAAAATAATTTTACCATCTGATTGTAATACAATTGAAAAACTAGCGTCATTACTGCTATTAAAGTCAGTAGTTACTTTTCCTCCAGTTCCAAAAGTTGTATCTAAAGAACCATCTGAATTGTATCTTGCTAAAGCAAAATCATCGTTAGTACTATTACTAGATATACCACCTAAAATAATTTTACCATCTGATTGTAATGCAATCGAATTACTAAAATTATCATTACCATTAAAATCAGTAGTTACTTTTCCTCCAGTTCCAAAAGTTGTATCTAAGGAACCATCTGAATTGTATCTTACCAAAGCAAAATCAACGTCATTGTCATTATTTAATGTATATGTATATCCCCCTAAAATAATTTTGCCATCTGATTGTAATGCAATTGAACTACTAATATCTTCACTACTATTAAAATCAGTAGTTACTTTTCCTCCAGTCCCAAAAGTTGTATCTAAGGACCCATCTAAATTGTATCTTGCCAAAGCAAAATTAATGCTACTATCGAATGTATATCCCCCTAAAATAATTTTGCCATCTGATTGTAATTTAATATTATAACAAAAATTTAAATTTAAAAGACTATTAAAATCAGTAGTTACTTTTCCTCCAGTCCCAAAAGTTGTATCTAAGGACCCATCTGAATTGTATCTTGCCAAAGCAAAATTAATAGTATAATCAATGTTATTGTTGACTGTAAATCCCACTAAAATAATTTTACCATCTGATTGTAATGCAATCGAATTACTAAAATCATCATTAACATTAAAATCAGTAGTTACTTTTCCTCCAGTTCCAAAAGTTGTATCTAAGGAACCATCTGAATTGTATCTTGCTAAAGCAAAATCTTCGTTAGTACCATTATTAGTCCTACCACCTAAAATAATTTTACCATCTGATTGTAATACAATCGAATTACTAAAATCATCACTACCATTAAAATCAGTAGTTACTTTTCCTCCAGTTCCAAAAGTTGTATCTAAATCTCCTGAGTTTGGCATATATATATCTTATATTTAAATTTAAAATATGGTTAAAAAAATTGATTTATATAGCAATATGAGATAATGATTATATTTTTCAATGGAAACTAAATTACTCGATACTAGAATTCCCCATAAAGCTATAGAAGCCAAGTGGCAAGCCAAGTGGGCCAATGAGAAAACTTATAAATCAGTTCCCGATTCCAAACTAAAGTTTTCCATGTGCATTCCTCCTCCAAATGTTACTGGAGTGTTACATATGGGTCATGCTCTTAACAACACTTTTCAAGACACTATTGCTCGAGCCAAGCGGGCTCAAGGTTATAATGTATGTTGGGTTCCCGGGACTGACCATGCTGGAATTGCAACCCAAGTAAAAGTTCAAAAAGAACTAGAAGCTAAAGGTATTAAATCAAGCGAATTAACTCGAGAAAAATTTTTAGCTCATATACATGCTTGGAAAGAATCATCTGGATCCACTATTATTTCCCAATTGAAAAGACTAGGTTGTTCGTGTGATTGGGACCGCGAGTGTTTTACTATGGACCCAGAATTTTCTGCTCACGTGAAAGATATATTTATTAAATTATATGAATCTAAACTAATTTATCAAGGTAATTACATGGTTAACTGGGACCCGCAACTACAATCAGCTATTGCTGATGATGAGGTAAACACCACCCCTTGTAAATCCAAATTATACTGGATTAAATATTTTAATGCGGACAAAACCAAATCAGTAACAGTGGCAACTTCTCGACCAGAAACCCTGTTTGGTGATGTTGCTATTGGATTTAATGACCAGGATTCCCGATATCTTGGTGATAAGGAAACCTATTTAATTCCCATTATTGGAAAACCAGTTAAGTTAATTCCAGACCCCGCAGTAGATAAAGATTTTGGTTCTGGGTTAGTTAAAATTACTCCAGCTCATGATAAATTTGACTTTGAATTTGCTAGTCGTCATGGTCTTAGCCCAGTCCAAATTATTGATAAAAAAGGCCAAATAACTAATACTGGAACAACCTATGATACCATGCCAGTCTCCGTAGCTCGTAGAATTATTGTTAAGGAATTAACCGCGTTAGGTCACATTGAAAAAGTAGTTGAATATGATTCAGTACAAAAAACTTGTTATCGTACTGGAGCACAAATAGAACCCCTGTGTACTACCCAATGGTTCGTAGATATGAAAGCACTTGGAGCTCAAACAGACCAATTGGTCAAATCAGGTCAAGTAGAATTATTTCCTGCCAATCAAATTAACACTTATAATACTTGGATGGAAGGGTTAAGACCTTGGTGTATTTCCCGTCAACTAATTTGGGGCCATAGAATCCCAGTATTTTATTGTGGAAATTGTTCAACCCAAGTAGCTAGTAAAGAAACTCAAGTTCAATGTTCCCAATGTGGAAGCGCCATGACCCAAGACCCAGATGTTCTTGACACATGGTTTTCTTCTTGGTTGTGGGCATATGGGGTATTTAAACCCGAAGAATTGGGTTATTATTATCCAACTGATTGCCTAATAACCGGTTCTGATATTTTGTTCTTTTGGGTTATCCGAATGATGATGGCATCTAAATACATGAAAGGACAAGCACCTTTCAACAAAGTATATTTGCATGGAATAGTTCGTGATGAATCTAATAAAAAAATGTCCAAGTCACTTGGTAATGTTATTGACCCGCTTGTTCTTATTGATAAATTTGGTTGTGACCCTGTTAGGTTTAGTTTGTTAATGACAACCCCATATAGCTCAGATGTACCCATTAGCGAAAAAACATTTGATATTGGAAAAACATTTTGTACCAAGTTTTGGAACGTGGTTCGTTACGCTCAATCCATTATAATTGCTAATCCAGATGGATGGACTGGGTCTTTTGCAGATTATGTGGCAGAAGGAGAAACTGATACCAACATTATGGCAAGATTTGAACAAGTTAAATCAAATATTGTTGCAAGACTAGATGAATTTGAATTTGCAAAAGCAACCAAAGAATTATATTCATGGGTTTGGGATGATTTAGCAAATGGGTATTTAGAGTATTGTAAGGATAAAATTAGTCAAAAGAAACATTTGTTGTTACATCTAATTTATCAAACAATCCAACAAGCTCACCCATTTATCCCTCATATTACCAGTGAAATGACCGAAGTATTAAATGATACATTGCAAAATGTAAAAAAATAAACCAAAATATTTAATGTTATTTATTTTATTGCATTTTAAATAATTGATTATTTGCTAATATATAATTTCCCGATTCACCTGCATTATCACATATTAATTCAACACATTTAGTTCTATTAACACCTAATTTTCTTTTAATTTCATCAACCAATTGTATTTTTAATTGCTGGTTCTCACAATTTCTTTGTAATGAATTTATCACATTACCACCTCCATATCCAAATCCATTAGGTCCAATTTCATAGTCAGATAAAATTCCTGCTAAATAAATTTTTTCGAGCTTTACAATTACTCTTGGAAAATTAATTTTAATAAAATCAAAATAATTATCATGAGTAAACCAATAATTAGTTGCTTCACCAACTCTGTCTGGAAATCCAAATGGTGATTTTTTTGATAAAAATCCATTTATGTGACAAACAATACTAGTATTATCATCAAGAACTAAAACAACAAATAGACATGATGTAATTCCTCCTGATGCAACTTTACATGTTTGATTAACATACATAATATTACCTTCTAAACAAATTAAATCTTTGTTAATCTGTAATGATAAATTTTTGGCAATATTAGAATATTTATTAAAATCTAACAAAATATGTGTTAACGGAGTTAATAGAGATGAATATGTTAATTTTGTTTTTAAGTCAGTCGCTTGTGTAAATGGTTCTGGATTATTAATAAAATATTTTGCTACCTGATTTATATTATTGCACACTTTTATAACTTCAAGATTGTTATCCAATTTTGTTGCATTTGTAGTAATTAGTTGAGCATCTTTTTTTTCCATTCCTTCGACAAATCTAGTATCTTTCATACAACGTAAACATTTTACACCGTCTGTTTCAACATTATTATATCCCAAACATTTACATTTGCTTGCATTTTCTTCCTTATCACATAAAGTTGTAAATCTATCCTTATCAAATTTTGTAAAATTATAGAAAGAATTTGGACAATCATTTTTTAAAAGCCCATGGGCTAAACTGTTTTCATAGCATTTTACTTCACCATAACTTTCAGCTTCAATATCAGCCCATGCGCCTCCGATTTGATTTTTAAGTTTTAAATATTTATTTTTGTATTTTTGATATTTAACATAATAAATATCTTGTTTGTTTAAATTAACTAAATTAGCCAAATTACTCATAAATATTATTTATATAATTATTTAGAAATAAATTAATAAAATAAATTATCCAGATGTGAAAAGTCACGAAATGGTTCTCGTAATTTACGAACACATTTAATGTTTGAATATGTTGATTTGGTACAAATGGTTTTAAAAAACTCATCTGATAGTGTTGACTTTGTTTTCAGAATAATTTCCAATGTTTTGCCAAAGTAATTTAGATTTGAAATAATAAACTCTTCAGTAAAGTCAGCGTGGTTTACGTACCTATAAATAACTTCAGTAGCTTGAAAATTGTTCAAATTATTAAGAACAAATTTCGGGTCATTAATATTTGTTTGTTGATTTAAATCCATTGAAATATTATATATTATATTATTCACAGATAATTTTTCAATTTTTTTTTAAATACTCAGTTGAATTTATTATTTAAGATTTATTTGTGTTGTAATTCTAATTAATTTTTCATATAATTTAACCAATACTGTTTGAATTATTTCTTGAGTTTTAAATTCATTTAGTAAAGAGTCTAACTGCTTTTGCATATTAATATTCAAATTTACTAATTCTAACATTTTAATTTCTATAGGTAATTGTTCGTTTATTTCACTATGATTGCTTATATGTATTCTATATAATTCTTTGATTTCATTTATAAATTGTATAAATTTTTGTTTTTCGTTATTGGTTCTATCATGACTAATAGAACATTGAAAATTATTATTTTCTAATTGAATTTGCTTTTTGTTGTTTAAATAATTTTTTATAGTCATATCTTTTGTTCGTTCAACTGCAAATTTAGTTGCATTTACTTTTATTAATAATTCTTTAATACGTCTAATTTGTTGTCCAATACTGGATTCATCGTTATATTTGTCCACAAATTGGTCCACATCAAAAATCAAATTAGGGCATGAATTTGCAAAGTGTCCAGGCTTGCCACAATGAAAACACAAGTCAGAGCTTGAAGTAAATTCATGATTTAGTGATTTTATTTGCCAATCTTCCAATTCTAATTTAGTGTATGCACCACCACGAACGTTGTCAATTCCATATTTCATCATATATCGTTTAGTTACTTTATCCTCATCTAATGGATCAGTTGATTTAATAGTTTCGATAATTTTTATTGGTTTATACTTGTTAGTAAAAGCACATTGATTTGTTTGTGAATTAGTATGTTGGGAAAATCTGTGTTCAACAGGTTGAGTTGTTTTACCAACATAATATTTATTACCTACACATTCTAATACATAAATATTTAGTTCCATTGGAATTATTTATCTTGAAAATATAAAGTTTTAATTTCAATTTTATAAAATATATAAGCATATTTTATAAAACTAATTAAAAATATCATTGTGTTCATTTACATCCTCCCATTCGTTTTCTACAAAATTCCAAGAATAAACATCGCGAGTATTCAAATCAATATAATGTTCGCATTCATCGTCAGTTGAAAGTCCAGTAAGTTCTTCAACAGATGTTAGTTTTGTAAAATCTACTTGATATTTTTCATATAATGTTCTTGTTAGTAATTGGACTTTTGCTGCTTTTTTATCAGCAAGTGCCTTTGCCTGGGCCTCAGCGTATTGATCTGCGAACCATGTGTTTTGTGTGTTTTTTTGTTGACTCATTAATTATTTAAACAAACTTAATCTTTAAATAATTATTTTAAATTAGTTTAAAATAAGCTAATACAATTGCACTTCTTTTGTTTTTCAGTTGATTCGTTTAATTTGCTAACAACACCATCTGCAATTTGGTCATTGATTTCTCTTATTTGACTAATCAATTCTTTAATTTTTTTAACGTTGGAACTAATGTTTCTACAGCCAGAAAAACCACATTGGGAACTTAAAGTACTTGTATGCAAATCATTAATTTGTTTAATTAAAGGTTCTGCTTTTACTTTATCAGCTTCTAATTTTAATCTTTGTCTTTCCTCTGCACGTGCAGCTTCTGCAGCTAATTCTGCTTTTCTTTTTTCTTCAGCTTCTTTTCTTTCTTTTAAAATTTTTTGTTTTTCTTCCTCTGGTAATGCATTAAATCTAGCTTCTTCTTCAGCTTTTCTTTTTTCTTCAGCTTCTTTTCTTTCTTGTTCTTTTCTTACTCTTCTTTTTCTTGCTTCTTCTTGTTGTCTTCTTGCGGCAAGAGCAGCAGATGCATTAGGTACAGCACCACCAACTGAGCTTTGTAAATCTAAATACTTTTTTTTATATTTAAGATATTTCATTTTGTAGATTTCTTCTTGACCTGACATATACTAATTAGTACAAAAAAATATTATTCAATTAAAAAATTGAATCCGAAACCACTTGCAATCCTTTCATTTATTTTATTTAATGTCGAATTTTGATACTAATATTGTACATGCAACACCTGTTTACGAACCAGATGCAAAAGCAAATTATATAAGCCCAAGTGCGCCTGCATTTAGTCAGATTTATCCTCAGGATATTCAAATAAACTATCCAGGTATTCCAATTGATTCAATGGACCGGTTTAGAAACCTTGTGGAAAAATATTCTATTTCTATGGAATTTGCTATGAGATTAAGAGAACTTGATGGATATGAAATTGTTGTGATTTTGGATGATTCTGGTTCAATGTCTTCCCCTGTGTCTAAACCTAATGACCCATTTGTAAAAACAGAAACAAGATGGCAAGAAGCTCAACGCTCAGCAAAAATTATTGTAGATATTGCAAGAGTTTTTGACCCAGATGGTGTTGATATTTATTATTTAAACAGATCACCAATTTTAAATGTACACGACGCAACCGAACTTGATTCCCATCCTATTTTTTCCCGCTATCCTGATGGTTCAACACCACTTGGTGAAACTATAGGGAGAGTTTTAAGCGCAAAAAGCAAATGCGAACGTAAATTATTATTAGTGGTGTTTACTGATGGTCAACCAGATAATATGAAATTATTCAAGTCTATACTTGCCAATAGAAAACCAATTGATAAAATATTTGTTAGTTTGGTAGCTTGTACAGATGATTCCAATGCAGTAGGTTATCTCAATGAAATAGATAAAACAATTAAAAATGTTGATACAAATGATGATTATTTCAGTGAATTACATGAAATTAAACAAGTTCAAGGCCCAGGGTTTCCGTTTACATTTGGCGATTATATTTGTAAAATCCTATTAGGTCCAGTATGTCCACATTTTGATAAATTGGATGAGCATAAACTTACATTGCGAGATTTGGGTGCAATTAAACAAAAACCATCACCAACATTAAAAAAAGACGCTTGTATTATTTGTTAATTTATAAAATAATTTTTTAATTTTTTACAATCCGTATTTCTCAATATATGTGTTCATATTTTGAGTACCCATACTTGAATTACAAGAAACACAAATTGGTTTTAAATTATCCAGTTTAAGTTCTCCTCCATTAGCTTCAGCAACAATGTGTCCGCATGCAAAATTTAACATGGTAATTTCAGTTAATTTACAACACATACATTTGGATTTCCCGATTGCTTCACCAATCCATTTATTCCAAACGTTTCGCTTAAGGGCGACAGGGATTGGTTTTTTCTTTGGTTTTTTTCCTTTGGTTTCTTTTTCAGGTTCTTCATCCGCTTGTGCTGGTTGGGTTTGATTGGCTTGATGAGCTAGTTCTTTGGTTTTCTTTGTTTTTACAACTTTGGCAGGTTTTTCTTGTTCAGTTTCAATTTGATTTGGTTTTTTGTTGGAAACTTTTTCCTTAATTTTTTTAATATTAATTAAATTTGTTAAATACCCAGATAACAGCCCATGTAATTCTTGATACAATTCAAAAGTAAATCTGTTATCGCGCACATATGGACTAACAATATAACTATAATAATTAACTTGTTGAACGTTTGGGTTTTTATAATAGTAAATTGAATAAGATTGTAGGTTATGTCTGCAAATAAAATCCTCATATAACCGGACAAGTTTTTCAAACTCCCGATTAGTCTCAATATGTTCTTGATAGTTTTCATCATAAATTGCATAAATTTGCATTAAGACTTTATTTATGGAAACATTTTGAAATGCAGGAACAATTTGATTTACAACAATTGAGCTGTCTGATAAATTGGAAAATTGGTCTAGGTATTTGTCCAAGTTAAATTTTCTATCAATTACTGTGGATGTTATTTGGTAATTATCGTCTGTTAAAACCTTAACAAGTTCATCATATATTTCTTTAACAGCATCATGTTGAAAATACATTGCAATATAATTTGTATCAGATTTAATATATGATAATCCAGATGTATTATATTGATTTATTGAGTTAAAGCTATTACATACATTTGTTATTGGGTATGATACAGACTTTAAGCTTGCATTGGACAAATTTGAAAATAAGGTACTAATAAATGACATTTCATATTGAACATTTTTACCCTTTGATTCCGAATTATATGCCTTAGTTATTACATCCAAATATGAATTAATAAAGTTATAAATTTCCTGGTAGCGTTGCATTGATGACATTAGTTTGATATATTAAATTAATCCCATAGAAAATTTAAATCAAATTTTTTTCTTTTCAATATTAATTTAAAAATAATTTCATCAAAATGTATAAATATCAAAAATATGCAATAACAGATGTAGAACAATCAATGGAGGCTATTTGTTTTCCTCCAAATAAAAAATTTTCGTTATTACCACAACAGGCATTTTTAGCTGATTATTTATATGATAATCCCAATATATCTGGGCTGTTAGTTTATCATGAAATTGGGTCTGGTAAAACCTGTACAGCAATTACAGTAGCTGAAAAATTTAAAACCCAAATGAAACCAATTGTTATTTTACCAGCTTCATTAATTGGTAATTTTATGGGTGAACTAAGAGGTTTATGTCCAGAAAATACTTCTGGTTCAGGTGTTTATATGAGCGAATCTGACCGAGCTAAACTGACCAAATTAAATCCCACTGACAAAGAATACATGGAAATAATCGAATCAGCAGATAAAAAAATTGAACAGGTTTATCAAATATATTCTTATCATAAATTTCATAAGGATTTTTATCGAGGGTTAATTGATTTTTCAAATAGCCTAGTTATTATAGATGAAGTTCAAAATATGGTTTCATTAACTGGGGATTTTTATCAAACCTTATTAGAATCTGTTAACAAAGCTAAGACAAACTTTAAATTGCTTTTGCTTAGTGCTACCCCGATGTTTGACAATCCAGAAACTATTGGGTTAACATTAAACCTATTAAAACCACCTACATTATTTCCAGTTGGTGAAGAATTTGCTAATGTGTTTTTTGAAAAATCTGGTGGTTATTGGGAACCAAAAAACATAGACTTGTTTAAAGATATGACTAATGGTTTGGTTAGTTATTATTGTGGTGATTTACCTGTATCATATCCAACCATGCATTTAAAAACAGTTATATGCAAAATGTCTGATTTTCAATTGGAAACATACAAAAAAGCAATGCGTAAAGAAAAAGCAGATAAAAAATACAAAGCTGCCATAAATTTTCCAACAAATTTTCATTTAGGGTCAAGAATGATTTCAAATATTGCTTACCCAAATGGACTTTCAAATGAAGAAGGTTTTGAATCGTTACCTGATGGGTTTGAAAATATGCACGAATATTCTCCAAAATTTGAAAAGATTATTGACAAAATAAACAATTGTTCCGGACCTGTTTTTGTTTATTCTGCATTTTTAACTTATGGAGGTATTGGACCTTTTACAAAATATTTGGATTATCTTGGTTACAAAGATTTTAAAACTCATGGACCTGGACCAAAAACTTATGCGGTATATTCTGGGGATGAATCATTAAATGCACGCGAAAAAATTAAAATTAATTTTAACAAACCAGAAAATCAAACGGGTCAACTTATTAAAATGATTGTTGGTAGTCCAAGTACAAAAGAAGGAATTAGTTTACTAAGAGTAAGACAAGTTCATATTATGGAACCACATTGGAATTTTTCACGTATAAAGCAAATTATTGGCCGTGCGGTGAGATTTTGTTATCATAAAGATTTACCAGAAGATCAAAGAGTTGTTGATGTATTTATGTATTTGGCAGCAAGTCCAGCTCTTAAAAGTTCAGTTGATGAACTAGTATGGTCTCTTGCTAAGAAAAAACATAAGTTAATTAGCACATTTGAAAAAGCATTAAAAGAAGTTGCAATTGATTGCCCACTATTTATTAAGCGAAATAACTTGCCAACTGACTCTTATAAATTAGTTTGTTATAATGAGTTTATGTGAAAACAAATAAAAAAATTGACTTGGTAAACTATTATATGGTAAATTTAAGGTGTATTTTAATGAATACTGTAGAACTTTCGGATGTGTTTAATCGCGATAAAGTATTTGGTTACAAAAATAAGTCGCGTATTGTAAAAATGACTTGGAAAGAGTTAAATGAAATTAAAAACCAAATAATTATTCCAAATATTCAAGGAACTCTAAACAGAGATAAAATTGAAGAAATGAAAAAATCTTATGAATTAAATCCACATTATTTGGCAGCCAAATGCTTACTGGTTATTGCACATACTAAAATTGGTCAAACCGATAAATATTATTTGGTTGATGGTCAACACAGATTTCATACAGCAATTGAACTGTTTCAAACAAATAAAAGTTACAATGACACATTTTTAGTTTCAATAGTAGATATAGATAATTTTGATGATATGTTATTACTTTTTAGTGAAATAAATGCTGATTCATCCAAATGTGTAATTAAAAAAAGCACATTTAAGGAATTTGAACTAGCAAATTATTACGAGGTCAAAAAACTAATAGGAGTGAAATATACATTTTTACCGAAATCATCAAGTGTAAACAAAACTCTATATACAATTAGTGAATTTATTGAAATACTAATTCAATCTAATGCATTTGCAATTTTAAAAATTACAAAGAAAACCCCTGAGGAAATTTTAAAATTTCTTGAAAACAAAGAAAGTGAATTTTTTAGTGAAAGTGATTATTTAGAACAATATCACAAAAATAAAGATAAATTTAAAGAAAGAGAGCAAGTTTGTATTGAAAACCAATCGTGTATGTTTATGAAGGCTAATAATTTTATTACCTGGTTACTTAATCCTAATATCCCAGTAACACACGATTTTGTTGAAAGAAAATCAATTAGTAAAACACTTAAAAATAAAGTATGGGAGAAAGAATTTGGGTCAAAAACAAGTGGTTCATGTCCAATTTATTCATGTGGTAATATTTTAAGTTTAGATGTATCTAATAGTTGGCAATGCGGGCACTTGTGTAGTGTAAAAAATAAAGGAGAAACAGTATTGGAAAATTTGAGACCTATTTGCACCCCATGTAATCAATCAATGGGTGAAACAAACTGGGATAAATGGTTAGATAAAAAAATGCGTAGGGAAATAATTGATGATTATTTTGATGATTCTATAGAAGAAATCAAGTGTAAAATTAAAAATTGTAAACAAAAAATTAATGCAAATAATTTTAAACCGTGGATATTTGAATCGTCAAAAACAAAACCTAAACCTATTTGTGTAGATTGTTATGAATTTTACAAATAAATTATTTGAAAAGTGGAAAAAATACTGAATAATTTTGCAATTGTTATGAGAATTAATACCAATTAAATCCAATGGGAAATGAAATGTCACAAAATCAATACAATCCAATTAATTCCGATGGGAAAATTGTCCAAATATTAAATTTTGCTCGAGTTGGTAATTTACCAATGCTTAAATATTTCCATTCAGCTGAACCAGATATTTGGCAGTGTAATGTCCAAGATATAGCTTATATTGCTGCAACACATGGATATGCAAATTGTCTAAAATTTGCTCTTGAAACAGGAGCTGAACCAGACAGAATTTTATTTGCTAATTCGTTAAAATGTTCAAATGTACAGTGTTTACAAACGATTATCAAATTATCAGGATTGAAATTTTATGTTGTACACGATGCGATGACATGTGCTGAATTTGGTTTGCTTGATAACTTAAAATGCTTGTATGACTCTGGAATTATTTTTGATTTGGATGAATTAAAAGCCAGTCAATTTTATAACCATACAGAATGTATTGAATATATTGAATCTGTTTTATTTAAATAAATAGAAAAAATTGAAAAATCAAATGCTATAAATCGAATGAAAATTTATTTTAATGAACCAAATGAATACTAATACTATAATTTTACTATCTACCTTGAGCAAAAATGTCCACACGCTGAATCTTACGAATTCTGCAATTGAGGGGCATTTAGACTTGACTGAATTTGCCAATTTAGAAAATGTTGATTGTTCTGGAAATTCCATAACGTCAATCAAACTACCTTCGGGTGTTAAGATGTTGATTTGTTCGAACAACAAAATTAAAGATTTATTGGGTCTTCCAGATTCTATAGAATTACTGTACTGTAACAGTAATTTAATTGAGTCGCTTGATTGCTTACCAACAAATTTAAAAATTTTAAATTGTTCAAGAAACAAAATTACACAACTTGATAATCTTCCAGAAGTTGAGATTATTTATTGTTCAGAAAACCAAATTAAATATTTGGATAATATTCCTGACAGTACAACTCATTTGTACTGTCAGAAAAATTTATTAACTGACCTTAGTAATTTAAATAGAAATATTAAGGTTATAAATTGTTCCATGAACAAAATTAAAAATATAAACCAATTTCCTGATTCACTTGCAGTTCTTGCGGTGCGAGCTAATGGAATTGAAACCTGGGGAAAACTTCCTGATTCGCTTATTTATTTTGATTTTGCCTTTAATAATGTTAAAGAATTTTCGCCAGTTCCTCAAAATTTAGTAAATGTTTGTTGTGTTGGTAATTTATTTGATCCTACACGAATACAAATACCGCAAAATATTAAATTGTGTTCACACATTGAAACTTCCCAATGGCTAAATAATTTAAATCCAGTTGCTTAATTTAAATTATTTTAAATTTATTTATTAACAATACCCCATTGATGTCATTTCAATTATACGAACCACATAAAGTTTACAGTCTGCGGTATTTGATTTAAGAATTTGGTTTGGTTTTTCTTTATCAAGTGGATATTCAAAATAAGAACCAAATGATTCCGGTTGAAATATTGGTTGGGCTTGGAGAGGTTTTGGTTTGGGTTTTTCCACATAGTCAGGATGGGGCATAATTTTAATGTCAAATCCTGCAAATTTTTTAAATCCAAGTTTTTTTGCAATATATGCTTCTACATCTTCCCATGTGGTTTTTTCTCCAATTTTAACCTTAATTACCTGTCCTGCAAATGGTGTTGAAGCTATTTGACGGGTTCTGAGGTCATCAGGTGCTAACTCGTATCTAATATAAAAACATAATTCTAATGGGCCAGTTGGATTAGACTGAACCCATTCAGTATAACTGGGTAAATTTTTTTCATCTGATTTTATTTGTTGTCTAATGTCTTTGAAAATTTTTCTACCTGATTGGTCAACCACATATCCTAAATTAGTATCAGGACTAGAACTTCTAGCACATTCACTACCTCTAGGTAGAGTTCTAATAAAGCTTTTCCATGGGTCTCTTTCATTAGTTATAGATTCAGGTCCACTTAATTTAGTTGCAAATGCACTTGGATGTGTAGCTTTTGCTGGTTCTACTTTTGTTACCTTTGACAATGTTGCTGCTCCTGATACTGGTATTGATTTATATACTGGAATAGGTACTGGAGTTAGTGGTTTTTCTTGCGCCCATGGTTCAAGGTGGGTAAAATTGCCATATTTTTCTTTATATGCTATTAATGTATTACTCAGTCTAATAGCTCTAGCCAACTGGTCTTGTGCTTCAGCAGGGTTGTGATGTATTACACGGTTCCATTTGGTTAAACAATAGGTTAAATATGAATTGGTATCTAAGATATGAGTGTGCCAGAATTTGTCAATTTGGTCTGGGGGAGACAAATTAGAATTGGTTGCTCTTAATTCCATAAATTTTTCATATTCAAATTTTACCTTTTCACACATGGGCCTATCCCATCCGTTATACCGCGCGTAAAATCCAATGTCCACGTCCAACATTACAATCTAAAGTAAATATATCTTTAATAGGGTTTATAAAATAATTTTAGTTGGATTTTGAGTTATTACCATTTGATACACCAACAGCAATTCCAATAATTAACCCAATTACAACCAAAACAAAAGCCCCGACCATAATTTTCATTCTCATATTTTTCCACCACATTTTGTTTTTTAATTGTTTGGATTTTTCTGAAAAAATACCAGCAGATTGCATTAATTCTTGCGATTCTAATTCAATTGATTCAAGCCTAACTTGATTTTCTAAAGCCTTTGTTATGTTTTCATGCATAACTGATTTTGTATTTTCAACTTTTGCCTTTACATTTGATATCGCATCTAATTTTTCAATTTGATTGTATTTGTTACAAAACTTTTTTAAGTCAATTGTTTTTTTCCCAGATATAAAATGCACATCCATTTCTTCCAAGCACTGTAACCCAATTCTTTTTGGATAAGCTAAAATAGTAACCATAACAAAAATTTTATCTGGTTTAATTAAAACATGAAATGCCTTTGTGTCATGTTCAAACACCGCATAATTTCTAACATCAAGATGCATAGACTGAATAATTGTGTCAACAGGATAATTATATTCTGGATTATAAAACTGAAGCAATTTTTTATCAACCGAAAAAATGTATAATCCGACCACGTTCATATAATTAATCTTTAATTATCTTGTCCATAATTATTAATAATCAATTTTTTAAATTAAGTGGGAAAAATAGTTGTGAAGTATCACATTTTATTTTACCTTTGGGATTGTATCCAATTGGTAATTTTAATACTAACAACGCCTTTGGTATTCGATTTATTGGGCAGGAAAATTTACCATTGGGGTCAAATTTTATTTCTCGTAAACTATCAGGAAACAAATCTATTGAATGGGTAAATTCAGTACCAAGGGATATTTTCATTAGCCGGGATGGTAACCGGGATAATTTACGGGAATACTTGTCTGGTAACACCAACTGGAGCAAATTGGTTGGGAGTGCTGAAAATTTTCTGTTAAACCTGGAACCTTTAGCAAATACCAACTCTTCTAAGGACTCGGGTAAATGGTCAAGTTCTTGGTCAAACAGTTCTCCCAACTCCAAAACTAATAAATTCGTTAAATTAGACAAGTTTAGCGGTTGATTAAAAACCGCATCAAATGAAAAACGCAAATACTGTAAAGATGGGGGTAATAGCCCAGATAGTGCGTGATTATATTTGGTACCCAAACTAACAGATTTCAAATTATGACAGGATAGTAATATAGACCCAAACGGATGGGAATAATTTTCTCCTGGGAAAAAATGTTCTAACGTGCAGGGTAACCGAGTAATCTTAGTGTTGAACTCATCGCCTAAAAACAAATGAGTTAGACATGGTTTATTATTTGGTGTTTGAAACATGTTGTTAATATCTTGGTTAAATTTGGATTCCGGATTGAAAATTAACCGGGCTAGTGGATTGGAATGAATATTTAAACTGATAACATTGTCCGGTACATCAAGTCTGGTTATCAGGTTGTACGAACAATTCAAGTGAGTTAATGTAGGTTCATGATGATACAAGTCCATATCAGTTATCCGGTTGTGTGAACAATTAATGGATTGGACATTTGACATATCCGACCAACTGGCTAACCCTGATAAATTAGTGTTAGATACATTAATTACATTGGATTGGTTTGAGGAGATTTTTTTCTTGGAAAATAATTTCGTATATACAAGATTTGATTATTATTAAGGATAAAAATAGCTTAAGCTTAATATTTCAACTTTATTGGAAAAATTAAATTAAAGAAATAACAATTATATTAACCAATGGAAAACATTAAACAAACATTAAAAGCCGGGTTATTAGCGGTTTGGTGCGCGAGTTCATTGGGAACTCCTATTTTAGCAAGCTCATATGTTTCGTGGCTTGGAGACAGATTTGGCAATTTTGAAACTGCTGGTAGTACCAAGTTACCAGAATTGGTTGATGGAAATACTGGGCTGGTTATTATCCCGGATACTAAGTTTAAAACTAATGTTCTTGATTCAAAAAACTTTTCTTTTGCTGTTATGCTTGGTCCTTTTGCTATTTTATATTCTGGATATTACGCTGGTGTCAGTACTTATAATTTATTAGTTGGGAAGTAAATTAATTTTTTGTTTGAGTAACCTGCTCAACAATCTTTTTTTGTAAATTTTCATACAGGTCATTTATATCAACAAGTTCCATTTTAAGTTTTTTATTTGTTAATAATTCCGAATTTACTTTATCAGTTAAGCGGGTTATTTTATCTTGATATTCCTTTATTACTTTTTCGTTATCATCTATTATCCGTCTTATTTTCCCATCATATTTTTTAATTTTACTTTCGCATGTATTAGAAATAGTTTGTTTAACTTGTTCTAATTCTTGTAAATGGTTGTTTTCAAGTTCTTCCATTTGTTTTTTTAATTTGGCAACTTCATTATCTTTAAAAGTAATCATTGATAACCTGTTTTGTTCTAATTCTTTACCATGGGCTTTCCATTTGGCTACTTCTTCAGTCAATAATTCAACTGCTTCTGCTTTATCTTCTAGTTTTGTTTTTAATTGAGCTATTTCATTTGATTTTTCTATCATGACAGGACCGGTAGCAGTGGACAAAAATGATTTAACAAATGCATCATCACAAGTTAACAAGTAGTCCAAGTAAATTTTTGGGTCAGTGTACTTTAATAATTTTTTTATTTGGTAGCAATAGTCTTCTATTTCTTTTTCTGATAGTTTAACATATGAATTATTTTCATATTTATAAAAATTACTATAATCTGTAAATCCAGGACAACAAGAAGCACCAGGTCTAAACTCAAAATATAGTTTAAAATTTACTTCGCCTTCATTAATTCCAAATGATTTAAATTGAAGTAAGTTACCATTATATGTAATACATAAATTTCTATTTGTTTTAATAATTACATGTTCTCTACGATAATAATTTTGTTCATTTGATGAACAATTATAACTATTGTAAATGATATATAATAACATATCAACACTACCAATATACATTTCTGTATCAGCTTTTTTTAAAAAATTCTTTAAAATATTAAATACTTTAAAAATATCGGTTTGTTTAGATGTAATGACTTTATGCATTGGTGATGAATATCCATTAGCTAAATAATCTTTATATTGTTTATTAATTTTTTCAAATACAACATCAAAGTTATACATTTGTTCAGGGTCAATATTTGCAATTGCATTTGCACAAGCAGTTTGTCCAGCAAGCGCAGACTCAATATATTCATTAATGTTTAATTGAAGGGTGTTGAATATTTTTTCCATTGAATAAAATTACTTGTTAAACAACTTTTGATTTTATCAATTTTTATTTGTATTTGGAAAAATTGAATAAGAAAAACATATTAAATATTAACTAATAAATAAATGAATAAAGGATTAATATATTTAATACAACCTGAACACGTAATTGGACTTAACCGATATAAAATTGGTTTTTCTGGTGCATCCCATTTGGTAAATGTATCTAAAAATTATGGTAAAAAAACTAGATATTTGGCAGTAATGGAATGTTATGACGCGAAATCATTAGTTGAGGAAATTAAAGAAATTTTTTCTGACCAGTTTACAAGAATTGCTAATAGCGATTTTTTTGAAGGTGATGAAGATCAAATGGTAAAAGCATTTACTGAATCTGTGAATGATTTTATTCATAGTTCAGACAATTGTGATGGTGAGTGTGATGACTCGGAATCTGAAGAACCATGTGTAACCGAATTCGTTTGTAACAACTGCACTGTTGAGATTATTGAAAGCTTTGAAGATGAAATGGAAACCATGCGTGCTGAAATTTCCCATATTAAAAACACCTTAAATAAAACAAATGACTTTGTAAATACTATTTTAAATGAAATAAAAGAACTAAATAATCAACTAAATAATAAACTTAAAACAAAAGAAGTAAAACCCAATGAAATTAAAATAAAAATAAATGGAAAGGAATATTTGGTTGAAAAAGATAATGTGTTTACATTTAAACCTGATGGTTCAAAAGGTGTAATTTACGGAAAATATATTAATGGTCAAGTATTAAAATATGAATCACTTGATAAATAGTAAGTATTTGTTTGTTTATAAGAATAAAAAATTGAAAATTTGTTTTAGTAACATTAATTATTAAAACATACAAATAGTGTAATGACAAAAGGAATAATATATTTGATTCAACCCACAGTTTTAGTTGGTTCTTTTAAATTTAAAGTTGGATGTTCTGGTAAATCAAATTTAGACAGAATAAAATCATATGACAAAAATTCGAGATACTTGTGTATCCATGAATGTACCAAACCATATGAATTGGAAAAACAAATTAAAGCTGCTTTTAACGATAAATTTACACTTGTATCTGGACAAGAATATTTTGAAGGCGATGAATTTGAAATGATTAAAACATTTATTGAGATTTTTACCGCCTATATTAATCAAAACTATAACAACAATAAACCAACTAGTAAAGTAATTAGTAATCCAGTTAATAATAATGTTGTTGACGATGTTACTAATGATGCGGTTAATAACAACATTGTTAATAATGAAGCTGACGATAATGCAATTAATGATGTTGTTAATGATAATGCTGTTAATGGTGCACAAATAAATACAAATAATAAAAACAAATTTGTTTGTAAACCTTGTAATAAAGAATATAAAACTCAATCGGGTTTATGGAAACATAATGATACATTTCACAAAAAACCACAAACTAAAATTACAAATGGATTTGAGTGTAGAAAATGTCATAAACAATTTAATAGCCAACCAACAAGATGGCGTCATGAAGAAAAATGTTTTGAAGAAACAGCTGATGAGAAAATAGTTAAACTTGAAAGCGAAATTAATAAGCTTAAAACTCAGCTAACAAAAATTTCAGACAAACCTAATGTTATTAAAAAAGTTGAGGATATTGATATTAAATTAAATATTAATGGTAAAGAATACTTAGTTGAAAAAAACAATATGTTTACACATAAACTTGATGGTCCAAAAAGTAATATAAATAAATTTGAGTCACATGATAAAGAAATTGAAGTATAAAAAATTATGTAATTTAAATTTTTGAGTCTTTTATTAATTACTATATTATTTGAATATTTTAACCATGTGTAAACACATTTAAAATAGTTTGAAGTATTTGGAAATGTAAAATGAAATTAAAATTTTGGAAGTATTTGTTAGCTTAACTAATTTAATAGTAATCTGTGAATTTTATATGAATTATTATTTCATACTTCCATTTACATTTTTACAATCTGCAAATATGCTAAAAATAAAAATTAAATAAGATTAATATAATAATGTTTTTTACGTTTAATATCATTAAACAATTTTATTATTAAAGTGTTATTTTATAAAAATTTTTCGCGTGGAAATAATACTATTTCTGACAACTTCCATGGAAATTTATTGGAAGTATTCTATCAACAAGACAACTAAAGTTATAAATATTCTTTTGAATTATGTCATGAAACGTTTCAAATGTTTTCAAATGTGGAAGTATATGAATCTTATTGAAAATATACAAATTACCATTTTTCCAATACTTCCAGTTTATTTCCATAAATCTTCCTATAATGACATAAAATGAAATGGAAATATATAAATAATTATTTTAGCTTATAGAATACTTCCATTTTCTTCCTGACAATTTCATGAAAAAAAATCCTCACGCGCGAAAAAAAATAATTTAAAGAATATTTAATGATTATAAATAATGAATCAAGATAATTTAACTAATACTGAATACAAATGTTTAATTTGTAATAAACACTATAAAAATCATTCTGGCTTATGGAAACATAATCAAAAACACCATAAAATCATAAATAATCAAATTCCAATACATAATGAGCAACAACTTGTAAATACATCCTCAGTTATAAAAATATCTCCAGTAATGTTATGTCAGCCAACTAAACAAACTGCTGAACAAGTTAAAAACTGTTTAATTTGTAAAAAATGCAAAATTGTATTTAACAGTAATTCAACTAGATGGCGTCATGAAAAGTTATGTCAAGCCGACACAACTAATGACAAAATAGTTAAACTTGAAAGTGAAATTGACAAGCTAAAAACTCAGCTAACGAAAATTTCAGATAAACCAAAAGTAATTAACAATTATACACAAAATAATAATAACGTTGTTATTGCAAAACCTCCAGGATTAGAAACTATAGATCACCTTACAATTGAACAAAAAAGATTTATAATGAATAAGGGATTATCAAGTTTGATGTACTTAATTGAAACAACTAATTTTGACAAATCAACCCCAGAAAATCACTCATATTGTGTTACTGCGATAAATGATAAACACGCATCAATGGTTGATACTAAAACCAATTCAATAATTAAAACAGATAAAATGGAATTGTACGATAAAGTATTAGCAGGTAATTTAAATAAATTGGAAAAATTATCAGGGGATGGGGAATTTAATCAAAAAGAAAAATTAGCTTATATTGGTACTGTTGACAGATTAAAAAATACCCTGTTTCTTAGTAAAAAAGGAATTAAAAAATATTACAGCGAAATTAATTTACTCAGCTACAATAACAAGGAGCTAGTTCAAGAAACATGGAATGGTCTCAAAAAATTAGATGAATTGGTTATTACAAACAAAATACCAACCACTAACAATCAAAATAAATTTATTGAATCCCAACTAATTGAACCAGAAAGTGATATTGAATCAGATGAAGAAATTAACACTGAAAAATTAAATAAACTAAGAAAACAGTTCGGTGTAAATAAATTAATACCAGACTCATATAATTCTGACTCAGAATTAAGTTCAGATGAAGAATCTGATAGTGAAACATGCGGATATCCAGAAATAAATGTTAATGGAAAACAATATATTTTAGATGGAAACCAAGTTTTTGCAAAAAACCAGGCCGGTACCAAAGGAGATTTTTATGGTACTTATGTCAACGGAAAAATTAAAAAAGTTAAACAAACTAAAGAGTTAGATATTTAGTTTGTTTGCTTACTAGACCTAGACAAATATTGAAGCAATTGGATTAAAATCATAGTTGATTTCCATTAGCAAGTGCCAAATACTATGGACACTAATACTAATCCCGAGTAAAAATAACATCACCAGGTTATTCATATTATCTGATTTGTCAATAAAATAAACATAAACACAATATAAAATAATAAACCCACTTAATACCTGGCCATAAAAGCTTGATTTTGATAAAATATCCAGTTTACTATTGGTCATATAATTGCACATAGATATTTTAAAAAAAGTAAACATTTTTTTTAAATTAATTAATAATTTTTATTCTTTAATATCAACCCATCCCCAAAGAATAATGCTGATACGTCCGGTTCCAGTTTGTTTTTCTGGTGTTACCATGGGAATCCCGGGATTAACAGATTCTGTCTGTAAATCCGGACAATCTACTTGGTGTTTAGACACCATGGGAATCCCGTGGCGCCATTCGCAATTGGTATCGCGGAGAAAGCAATAAATTGAACCATTTGGTAATGGAATATTAACTTTGGTTCGGGTTTTCGCATGGGCAAACATGACATCACGAGTACCGCCAAAACTAACTCCAATGGTTATATTTTGAGTTTTAGCTTTTGCTGGGTCAACAGCTGCAGCATCAAAATGCAAAGGTTTGAATTGTGAGTCATCTGAAAACCAATTGAATCTGGTTGCCTTAACATCGCATTTAAAATATTCTTTTAATTTGTCAACCACCATTAAAAATGTTGGGCATTTGTCTTTGAAATGTTTATGGTCATCCGCAATGTAATGAGTGTCTCCGTGCCACATTTTCCAAATGTCTTGATTGGATAATTCAGAACCAAACTGATTAACTTCAGCTAATAGTTTCTCATATAAATTTCCACCCGCATAGTCACTTGAATTAAATAGCCCATGAACTAAAATCACGTCCCGGGATTCATAGTCGTAATTATAAGTTGAACTTGATGGGTCTCCAATCATTATTCTCATATCCGCAGTTGAATCAAATGGTTCAAATGATTCAGTGTTTTTCTTTACAAGTTTTTTCTTATGGGGTTTGTTGGGTTTGTCAGGTTTATCAGCAGAATTAGTTTGATTAGCATTTAAACCAGACAATTTATATTCATGTGAGCGAGTACAAGTGTTGCCATGTTTACAAGTACCAGTAAAATGGTACATGCAAATGTTGTCAATATGGAAAAAATCGCATTTGTCTGCTTTTTTACATTTACCCATCACATAGTGTTTGCATACTTTTTGTTCTGTCATTATTAAATATAAGTTCAAATTTAATAACAATTTATTTGCAATTTTTTTTAAATAAACAATTTTTTATACATACTCCAACCATTCATTTATAATAGTATCTGAATATTTTCTTTCAACTAATTCTTTTTTAACTTGGACTTTCAATTCATCACTATTAAATTTGCTTTTTAAACTGATAATAATATTAGTTATTTGTTCACTATCAGAAATTTGTAATTCGATATCATCATAGAAACCAGTTAATGTATTTAACAACCTAGTTAGCCTACCAGTAAAACACATACATAATCCGTCAGATATCTCCTGATTAAATACTTTTAATATTTCGTTTTTATTGGGATTTTTACTAATACGCGACCAAACAAACTTTAATAAATTTTCATATGTTATTAAATAAGTAGAATGCTCTGTTTTGTCATCACAATAATTAAATATTTCCCTTTTTGATTGTTCAGTCAATATATCATTATTAATGATTTCATTTTTAATGATATCAATATTTAATAATTGTTTATCACGTAAAATATTATTTAATGAATTCCTAAAGCTGTTTTGTATATGATGATTATGAATATTTTGCTTATCAGAATAAATCATGTTATTATTAGTAACACGTCTATTCAATCTATCTAACCAAAGTTGAACTGGTAATGGGATGTATTCAATTTGATTACCATTATAAGTAAAACTATATAAGTTTATAAAATTACATAAAATTAATGGTAATTCAGTTATTTGATTATTAGATAAATATAATATTTGTAAATTATTTAATTCATCTAATCCTTTTATTTCTGTTATTTTATTATTAGATAAACATAAATGTTTTAGATTAATTAAACAATTTAATCCTTTTATTTCTGTTATTTTATTATTACTTAAATCTAATTGTTGTATATTAACTAATTCATTTAATCCTTTTATTTCAGTTATTTTATTATTGTCTAATTCTAATTTTTGTAGATTAACTAAGGTATTTAATTCTTTAATTTCTGTTATTTGATTATAACCTAAATATAATTCTTGTAGGCTAACTAAGTAAGTTAGTCCTTTAATTTCTATTATTTGATTTGAATATAAATATAATTTTTGTAGATTAACTAAGTTATTCAATTCTTTAATTTCTGTTATTTGATTATCACTTAAATATAATCCTTTTAGATAAATTAAATTATCTAAGTCTTTAATTTCTGTTATTTGATTATCACTTAAATCTAATTCTTCTAAACTATCCAATTTAGTTAGTCCTTTGATTTCTGTTATTTGATTATTATGTAAATCTAATTCTTTTAGATTAACTAAATTATCTAATTCTTTAATTTCTATTATTTTATTAAAATTTAAATTTATTTGTTGCAGATTAACTAAATTATCTAATTCTTTGATTTCTGTTATTTGATTACTATGTAAATTTATTTGTTGCAGATTAACTAAGTTAGATAGTCCTTTGATTTCTGTTATTTGGTTATTTTGTAAATTTAATACTTTTATATTAATTAACTTGTCTAATTCTTTGATTTCTGTTATTTGATTACTATGTAAATATAATTTTTTAAGGTTAACTAAATTATCTAAATCTTTGATTTCTGTTATATTTTGGTAATTTAAATTTAATTCATTAACTTTAACTATAAATTCCATTAAATAAATATCAATAAATTAAAAGTAAAAACAAATCAATTTTTAAATAATCTAACCATTCAGTTATAACAGCATCTATATATTGTTTTTCCACTTGATTTTTATTTACAAGTATTAAAAGATATTATAAATTCAAGTTTTTAATTTGTAGTTATTTATTAAAGTGTTACCAAACCAATTCAAATAATTAAAATATACCACAATTATAATAAGAAAAATGTCCGATGATTTTTATCAAAAATATTTAAAATATAAGCAAAAATATAATCAGCTTAAAACCCAGTTAGCGGGTGCAGTAATTGATTTTTATCCATTGTGTCATAGTTTAGATGTAAAATGCATTGATAAGTTGAACGAAGAATTTACAAAAAATTTTAAGTCAAAAACTCAAATTACTTATCCATTTTCTTTAAAATCCAAATATAACCTACCAGCACAATCAAATTTATTAACAACATATAATTTACTTAAATTATTACGTGACTTTGATATTTTAAAACCAGAACATCCAGACAAGGTTGAAGAATTATCTTGTAACATTCATAGATATTTAAAAACTTTACTTTCAAATTTTTTACCAATTGCGGAAGGCCTGTTAAATAATCCGGGTGCAACTGATTTAAATTTAAACTTAATTTGTACTGATTTATTTAAAAAAGAAAATGCAATATTTTTAACTAATGAATTAACTGGGTTGTTTGAAATATTAAATAAATCTGAATTTAATAGTTATGACTATCCTTACCAACTAGTAATTTATACTTGGTTAACAGGTTCTATTGACAATTTAAATAAAATTTGCAGTTATTTTGATGAAAATAATTTATCACAATTACAATGTATTATTACTAAGTTAATAGTTGATAAACCGGAAAATTACGAAAAAATTATTTTACATACATTACAACCTAAAATTTTCCTTTGGTATCTTGAAAATAAGTCAATTGAATTTAATTCCCATATGCTTGAAGTATTACAAAAAAATTTTGATGGTAGTGAAACTGTAAATACAAATAAAATAAGTTATCAATATATTGATATAATAAGACACAATTTAACTCAACAGATTATTGGTGGGAGACCATTAGTTCCAACATCAAAAATATTATCTCCACTAAATTATTGCTCTTATGTAGATGCTTCATCGGAACCATTTGTATCTGAACTATTTAATAAAGTTACAATGGATTTTGTTCAGTTATTATATAGTGGGCAATTTGATAAAATTTTTTCTTCAATTAATTTTTTAAATCCTGATAAAAAATTTATTTTATTTGACGGGGAAAACGTGTTGTTTAAAATGAGAAATTCTGTTGATGTTATTAACTTATCGGGAATTATTATAAAACCTTCTGGATACAGACAAGAACAATATAAAAAATTTTTTGCTGATTTGTTTTTTTACAATCAAGATTATACATACTTGATATTTTTTGAAGGAGCTACAAGTGTATGGAATGAAAATATAACTAGTTCTTACCCAGTTGGTTCAATGGAAACATATTTTATTTACTCAACTTGTGAAAATGGAATTACTTATAATGAACCATCAAAAAATCCATATAATAATAATTTATTTTGCTCAGAAAAAGCAAAAATTAAAAGCCTTCCTTGTCAAGATATATTTGGTAAAAATGAAAACGATGATTACATGTTATTTTTATTTTACTGGATTTTAAAATTATGTGGAAACGAACCAAAAGTAATTTCAGCTGATAATTACAGATGGAGTTCATTGACAATTCCAAAACATAGAATTGAGCTTGATGTGGTTGGTGGTAATTATACAAATATTATTGTTAATAATAATGATTTATCAAACACAGACTTGGTAAATATGATGAAGAGACTTGGGTACCGCAATACCTTTAAAAATGCTGGAATTATAGATAATAAAGGGTTCCAATTAGGTGATAAATATTATTATTTATTTAAAGAAATTAGAAGCAGAATGAGTTTTATGCAAACAGATGCAAATGATTTTATATTAAATGGTATAACATCAACTGGTGCTTTTAACCAATTAAACAACAACTATTTTTATGCTGAGAAAATTAGAGGACCAGTAAAGAGCTTAATTAAAAATTTTCTCACATACAATATTCCATATGATAAAACAATAAGAAGCCCTGATATTACAAAATTAAGAGTACAGCGTTACTTCTTAAATTTACCAATAATTTAACAAATTAAAATCTTAAATAATATAATGATATTTTATTTAGGATTATTTGTTATTTATTGGTTTTATAGACAAAAAAGTATTCGACTTTTAACCCCGAGTAAAAAACCAATTACCAATGCTGAAAATTCAAATGAAATCACAATAGCAAGCTTTAATATTCAAAAATTCCCATGGAAAACTAAAAGTTTAGCTCCTTTGGGTAAGTTATTAGAACACTATGATATTATTTTACTTCAAGAATGTTTTGACGAATTAAATGAATCTGTTTGTGATTTATTTCCTTCACATCATGTTGCCAGAGGTAAATTAATCGGGTTCAAATTACTTAATTCAGGACTTGCTATATTATCAAGATTTCCAATTGAACAAGTAGAATTTTACCCATTTGCAAATTCTAATGTACTAACATCAGATTATTTATGTGAGAAAGGTGTTTTATTATGTAAAATCAAGTGGAAAAATAAACTTGTAACAATTTGTAATACTCACTTGCAATCTGCTCATACTTGTCCCTATGACCCAGTTGCATTGGAACAATTTGCAGAGTTACTTGACCTTGTTAAAAATTCAGGTTCAATAAATTATGTAATTGGGGGTGACTTTAATATTGAGTACAAAAAAGTTATTTCACATTTTAATTTATTTAATGTATTTCATCCAGTGGAGCCAACAATTTATATTAACTATAATACTGCGGATTCAATTCCATATGTTAAACCAAATTATAAAGGCCTAGTATATGATTACTTTATATCTGACCTTGAACTTGCACAACCAAAAACAATAAAAACCACATACAGCGATCATTTACCAGTCCATACAAAAATACTATAAAAAAATTGAAGTAACAAATTATTGACCTTGAAATACTTAAACTAATGGATTCATATCAAATGGAGGAATATATTAAATGGGCTGTGTTTGAGTTGGCTTGTGATGGTGGTATTGATCATAGAAACTATGATAGGGAATCAAGAGAATCCAAACTAAAAGATTATGTTTGGAAGTTTTCAAGTATAGACAAAGCTATTCAACAAGTAGCTGGGGAACTTGTTTCAAGTAAAGAATTTGTTGAATATTACACAAGTTATTTATCAAATAACGATGAAGATAATGAGGAAGTAAATGAGGATGATGTTTTTGAACTTAAAATGAATTTTTTTGGTTTTGTTACTGATTTTATTGGATTAGGTCCAATTAATAATTTACATGGGGATGACCGAGACAACTTTCAAGATAAATTTTTTACATATTTGAATAAAATTTGAATTATTGATTTATAAATTGCCATGATATTTTTATTAACATTTGACTGAACCGATTAACTTGATTATCCAATGTCCTCATTGTGCGAACCCAGTTATTATAATCAAATTATCCTGTGGAATTTTTAGGCACGGAACATTTAAAAAAGCCAAAGGAAAACAAATTAACCCTCATGCGACTCAATCCCAATGTGAAATGTATTTAAAAAAAGATCTAATTTTTGGGTGTGGTAAACCTTTTCGAGTTGTTAAAACAGAAACAGGTGAATATGTTGGAGAACCGTGTGGGTATATTTGATTTAATTTATATAAAATTGAAAATTTATTTTATTTGCTAAAATAATAATTATTCCAATGGGTCCTCTTAGAAAATTAACAATAACTACCGATCAAGACATTGTCCATGCTACTGAACCAATTCAAACATACGCAAGTGCTAATAATTATAAGGGATTCATTATGTGCGATGCATTTAATAATATTATAACTAATAATTCAGCCAAATTTATTCCGCAAGAATTTAATGGTTCTATTGTATTTGTATCCGCCCAATCATTCCAACAAAATAATCAAGTAATAGGGAACCAAATTAGAAAATATGTATGTGACCTTATTAGAAATTTAAAATTAAATGAAATTACTTGTATTGGCGGTGAATCTTATTTATATGGGCTAACTGGACACATACCAAATATTTATGCTTATACAAATTCTCCAAGTATTTACGCGGATATTAGATTTAATGCACAGATGAATCCAAGTTCTAAATGTCAAGCCCATTTGTGTAATTATAATAAAATTAATCAAATAGAACCGAGTCCGGTTTGTTTAATTAATTTGTCAAGTTTAAATGTGAATTTACTAAAATTGTTAAATGCAATGCCCTTTGAGCAAATAATCATAATTAGCTGCCATCATGTGGATTTTTGGAAAAAAATTAAATATTTACCCAATTATAAAATCAAGTCCAGGAAGCAATTTATATCCTGTGATTTAGGTTATTTTCTTACTGTGTCAGTGCTTATAGGAAAATAAATTGCGCATACAACAATTCTGTTAATTTAGTTTCTAATTGGGACGAATTAACTATTGGATTAATTTTATTCATACTAGGACAAAAAGTACAAAGTTGTGAATTAAAACAATATAAGTAAATACCTTTGTTTTTTTGTGAAATTAGCTCAGCTACAATTACGTCGCTGGTATTAAATTCTTGTTCATTTACATTTATTATAAATTCTTTTGATGAAATATTTAAATTATATGTTAGTTGATTATGTATGTCTGATTGAGAAGTATTTACTTCGATTAAATTATAAACATAATTATAATTTGGTTCCTTTCTATTAAAGATTAATACTAATCCATTTTTCATTTGTTTATTTATTATAAATATTTGTTTAAATATTAATAAAATTTTTTTAATTATCAAACAATATTTTATCAACTTGGGTACGAACACAAAATACCCTATGTGCAATTATTCCCAGTGCAAATAATATTCCGGTTGTTTTGAGCAAATCAAATTTAAAATGATTGGAAATAAAATAAGCTACAATAATTGTTAGCAATACATCAACAATAGCTATATTACCTAGTCTAAATGAATGAGCACCCTGACCTGGTTTACCAAAAATATCTTTATACTCGCATAACATAATAAAAATTTTATATATTATAAATATTTTGGAAATATTTACTCAATATATTGCACAATTATTTAGGATTTACAAACTTGTTGGTCTTTGTTTTTATTATCATCATCAAATCCCTTTTTTTTAATATTCTTGTCGTAAATTACTAAAGTTTTTCCATCTAGAGTGGAACTGATAATATCAAAGCGATAGTTATTTGGAATTAATGAATATGCAATAGTATGAGTTCCTACTGTTTTTTTAGTGGGATTTAAGATAAGATTTTTTTTATCTTCAGTTACATAACAAGATTCAACATCATAAATAGTATGATGAGAAGTTTTGTCTAGTAGGGACTGTGACAAGTTTCCAAAATTAGCTGCTGATTCGTCTGACATGTATTGAAAGTGATAAACCCGCTTAATGTCATTATGAGTATTATATAGCTCACTAATGGACTGGAGGGTATAGGTATTTGATTCATCGAAATTAAATAGTATTGCCATTAAATTTTAATTATTATGATTTGATTAAAATAAAAATTCAATTTTTTTTAATTAACAAGATTAAACAATAACTAGTGTGTTATTATAAATAGCCAGTATTTTCTCATTGGTTGAAGTATATACTATGTCAAACCGATAGTTTTTTGGAATTTTAATAAAAGCAAGAACAAAGTCTGATTTTTGTCCAATTGGTTTAATTCTAATATTGTTGTTTGGTTCAATAGTAACTGTTTCTACATCTACAAAAGAATGGTGTGCTTCTTTGTCGGCAATTGAACCAGATAAACAACCAAAATTTTTAGCTGATTCAGCGGTTTTGAACTGAAAATAATAAAATTTTTTTATTCCAATAATAGCATTTGAAAGTTCATCAATATGATTTAAAGTTTGAACTGTAAACTCTTCTAGAGGTAAGTCCTTTGTATTAATTTGAACTGCCATTATAACCCTCTTGTGTTAGGTAAATTTAGCCAAGTTCTTTCAATTTTTAAACATTGGATTTGTCAAATAATTTATATTTAAGTTTGTTTGATAAATATTATTAAATTTAATTGAGTTATCTTCTGGCCAAGTTATTTCCATTTTACTGTAACAATCAGAAGGCATCACATGATGTTTACAATTATAACAAAATCCACATATTGTTGTTGATTCTAATGAATCGTCACCAGGTACTTTTTTAAAAAAATCCATATTACTTAATATTTTATTGTCACAATGAATGCAAAATTTAACAATCTTTTCAATTTCAATTGAATTTTTGTTGCTAAATGAATTTGAATATGGTAAACTTATATAGTGGTCCATTAAAATAGTTTATAAAAAAACTAAAATAAACCCGCCATAAAATAAAAAATTGAAAAAACCATACCCAAGTTATAAATATTTTGTATTAATGATTCAACAAGTTAACTCATTTTATCAAATACCAGTTACTGAAAACACTTTAGTTGTGCTTGACATTGACGAAACAATTATGGCTTTTCCGGGCATTAATAAAACATGGTGGCGCGAAACATATGAAAAACATTTTGATTCAACTAATGACAAAACTGCAGCAAACAATTTAACACTTAAAGAGTGGCGTGAATATGTACGGGTTAATAAACCTTATTTACTTGACGAAAAAAAATTAAAAAAATTTCTTGGAGAAATTGAAACCAAATTCTCCCAGTTAGTTTTATTAACAGCACGAGACCCGGTTATGACAGAAATTACACACTTACACTTATCCCATTGTGAACTTTCCATTAGTCCAGACCAAGTTATCCATGACGAAAACAAAGGTGACGCACTCGCTCTTATTGTTCAATCATATCCTGAAATTACAAAAATTATTTTTGTTGATGATTTTGAAAAGAACCTGTTAAATGTAAAAGCACGATTTGATAAGCCAGATATGATTGACTATTCATTGGCTCTTTATCAAATAACACATGGAAATTAATTTTGTTAAAAAAATTTTTTTTGTTTTATAAATTAAATTAATTTATTTGTGTTTCAGCGAGTTAAAATTATAAGTATGAGATAAAAGTTAGTTTTATATCATATCAATAATTGTTTTTTTATCCCATGTGATTTTCCATGATTCACTTGTATTATAAGCACGTTTTTCAACATATTCATTAATTAAATATCCTTTTTCTTGTAATTTTTTAAATACGTTTTTATATGCATCCTTCCATTTTTTAATTTTTTCTGCAGAATCTTTTTCTTCATCAAATCCAAAATTTTTTTTGATGTAAACTTCACAATTTTTAACAGTGTTTTCCTTTAGAATAACTGAAAAAATGTGTGAAAATAAAATAGTTTCTGGACACAAATTTTTTCTAATATCAATTAATTCATCAACTGATAAAAATCGATGAATTGATGGTAAGCTATCGGGAATAATTGTTTTAGTTCCAATTTCAGAATTTAAAAAATCAGAAACAAATTGTTTATATTTTTCTTCCGCAATTATTTTTGCTTTGGTTTCAATTTGGTCCTGTTCGTGCGGCGTGGTTAAATTAGAATCAGAAAACTCAGGTTTATTTGTTGAACTGTTTGAGTTATTAATAATTTGAGTTTCATTTATTTTATTTGTGGCTGCAACTGCGACAGGGGCGAGTACAGTAGTTTTAGAATTATTGAATAAACATTTGGCAAAGTTGAACATTGAAATTTATAATAAAGTTAAACTTGACAATTTGAATTTCAATTTTTTTTTACAAAACTGCACAAATGTAAAAATTGATATTAAATTCCATTTGTGCATAACCATTTTATATTAATGATTATTGCAATTTGTGGTTTACAAGGTTCAGGAAAAGATACAATTGGGTCTTATTTAATTAATACATACGGTTTTAAAAAATTAAGTTTTGCCGGTATATTAAAGGATATTGTTGGAATATTATTTGGGTGGGACCGGGAAATGTTAGAAGGTGCAACCAAAGAATCTCGAGAATGGCGAGAACAGGTTGACCCATGGTGGAGTCAAAAACTTGGAATTCCTAATTTAACTCCACGTTATGTGCTTCAATACTTTGGTACTGATTTATTTCGTACTCATTTTCACTCAGATATTTGGGTTATTGCAGTTGAACGCCAATTATCTCAATATGCTAATTGTGTAATTACCGATTGTCGATTCCCTAATGAAATTGACATGTTACGTTCTGCAGGTGCAACAGTAATTAAAATTACACGAGGGGAATTACCTTCATGGTATGAAACTTATGTGTCAGGTCTAACTGATAAACCAGAAGGTGTTCATCCATCTGAATATATGTGGATTCGTAATAAATTTGATTATGAACTAGAAAATAATTCATCAATTGAAGATTTGGAAACACGTGTGGATGCGATTTTAGCTAATGGGTTAGTTACTATTGAAAAATTCAATACAAATATTCAGAATGAAAGTTATGTTTGTTCATCTGATGAACAATTACTAGCGCGTAAATATGCTCATGCGCATGCTCAATCTTCTGGATTAAAAATGTTTAGACATATGGATTTTTAGTTGGAAAAATCCACAAAATTAAAATACTTTTAAAGAATATTTAATTTAATAACCCAATGGAAAAGATAGAATACAGAACTAGATTTGGTACCATTAAACAATTTGATGATGTTGATGAATTAGCTAATGTACCAGAATGGGTAGATATTATTTGGTTAAGCATAACCAATGAAACATTTTATAACAAGTTTTGTTTCCCTCCTAAATTAGAAGAAATTTATATTGATAATTGTTCTGGTGTTCATTTGTTAGATGTTTTACCTGAAACAATTAGATTTGTTAAAATAACTAATACCTATTTAATGGATGGGTCTGTTTTGTTCAAGTCAACACAAACACAAATAGAAACTGTTAATTTATCTTGCAATCAAATTCAAGAGTTCCCGTCCAATTTACCAGAAAATTTAGTATCGGTTGATTTATCAACAAATGCAATAGGTAAATTACCTCAAACTCGATGTGTTGGTAATAATATATCCCATATTAATTTGTCATATAATAATTTAACGGATTTACCAGCTTGGTTATTAGATTTAAATCCAGAAACAAGATTAAGTTTAATGCCAAATAAATTTTGGTTTAATGCTTATTCAAATATTAGTTTAAATCGGGAAATTCACGATTACCATATTGAAATTGCAAATAGATTTTTTAGTCCTGGGTTAGGTGCTAAATTAGTTAGCACTCGAGCGATTTGGAACAACCAGGCACAAAGAAATGACAATGTAAATTTTCCAATTTATGTTCCACCTAATCGCACTTATAATTATGTCTCACCAAACAGAAATCATTTTAATCCAAATACTAGAACAACAGCAGAACAATCACAAAATGTTCATAACTCAGATATTCAAGACACATTTTCTAAATCAGTTGAAAAAATCATGGCAAATTCAGCACCATCAATACCTGATTATTTAAATAAAATTTACTGGTACTACCTGTTTGATGGATTTAATGTTTTTTCTAATTTAGCATTTATCGCATTAGTTAAATTAAACTGTACAATGACAAGTGTTGTTTCACGTAATGGTGTAACTTATGGAGAAATATTGGAAAGAATTTGGGCTATATCAGAATCACATGAACATAAAAAATCAATTAGAGAAGTTTTACGTGATGAAATTACAGCAGGTGCGACTGTGTGTTTTACTGGTAAAGTAACTCGACTTGTTAACACATTATCGGGGTTTGTAGAAAATGTACAAATTGGTATTAGTGATAATGAACAAATAAATAATGCGGTAATTGCATGTATGCGCAGATGTGATGCAAACCCAGAATTAGATGTTAGACTTGAAGTTAAAAAAGCTTTGGATGAATTAAATGTACCTGAAGAAAGACAAGCAATTTGGTTAGATGCGCTATAATTTTAACAAAATAAAAAAAAAGTTTCTAATTAAAAAAATTGAAATTTAAACATTTATGGACTAGATTAATATTTTTCTAATGTCTCAAATTACTTTCCTAACAAATAATTTTACTTCTACCGGATTATCAAATTTAGATAATCCATTTGGCTTAGATTTAATTGATGACCCTGTGTCAATAGAACAAATCATTTATGAAAATGAATTGTCAATTGATGAGGAAATTGGACTTTATGCATCAGAACCAGTTTTTGGAAAAAAAATTCACAATGAATTAAACAAAATTTGGACTAATTTGCGTAATTGGCCAAAGTATTATGAAAATAAATCACTTTTAAGTGAATTTGCATATAAGGCATTTTACATTATTCAAGAAATTAAATCACAAAATGTAAAAACTTCCAAATATTATTTTGGATTCGAACTTGACCCTATCATTGAAAATGCGTTGCAATCGAATTGTAAATTTAATGGATATAATTATCCGGAACAAATTTATGATTTGACATACGCATTCAACTTATACTTTGAATTATGTATGTTAGATGAACCAAAATACCTAAACAAATACTTTGATTACATAAATAGAATTATGTTTCAGGTATTAAATTGTAAGAAAGGTACAAGGTACTCATCAATTGTAAGTGGACACACTGTTAATAAAATTAACAATAAACTAAAAAACTACAAATTAAAAAGAAAAGTAATAAAATGGTTTGGATTTTCAAATAAGAAAAACTAAACTTGTTTAATTGAAATTCACATCAAATCCTGAATAACTCGCTGGGATTAAATAATAATTTGATAATTATTATTTAATTAAAAAAATTTATTTATAATGAATTAACAATTGTTTCTTTCCATAAACTTCGATTTCTACTGGAACGTTACCATTTGGCTTCCACGATATTTTTAAATTATCACCTGACAAAATTTGCCCGTAATCTAAATGACCTAATGTGATTTCAACTAATTTGTCCGATTTTGCTAATACTTGTGGACAAACATCATCACAAATTACAACATTACCAATGGAAACTGTGATACCAAGAATTTTATCCAAGTTTTCTGACCACAAGTATAACCGATTATAATAACCATCTGATTTTAATTCAGTATTAAAAATATCAAGTTTACCAAAAAAGTCATATGTGCTTGTTACTACACTAACATCAAAATGTCCTCGAGTTTTTTGTTTTTTCCAATGTGCGGTGTCTGTATGAATAATACAATACACATCATCTGGAACACCGGTTGAATCTTCAATAGTAAAGGTAACATTATTAAAAAATAAAATATTGTAATCAAATTCATGAGTGAAATTAAACGTACCCCATTTATTATACTGCATATTGGTAGTTTTTTTGGTTTCTTTTTCAACACATTTGGAATGGATATTAATATTTGTACCTGCACAATTAATTTTAATTAATTCTGGCCAAACAACCTGATTTGATTTAACACAGGAAAACCCATGGAGTCCAACCAAATACCCTGGTAAATTCCCAATAAGATTTTCATAATCAATTGTAAATACATTTGACCCCGATTTTTTCATTTTAATACATTGAATTTTATGTGTGGTAGCTTTTCTAACAATTGATTGTGCCAAGGTAATTTGGGGACTATCATGAAAATTATTATACATAAATTCACTATTATCACGCACAATTATTTGCTGACCCTGTTGAGCTTTTTTTTCTTTTAATTTAGCTAAATAATTATGATGTGATTGGGAACAAAAACAATAGGCAAAATGTGCAAATTCGTGATAATCCACATCTAATGAATTTGATACAACAAGATTACAAATATCAGGACCGGACATTAAATATTTTCTTTGTTCGAAACCAACAGATGATGTTACATAATGTTTACATGGGTATGATTCCTTACAATTTGAAAAATCAATGGATATTTTTTCAGAACTGGTTAATAAATTTTGCATTGAATAATATAGTCAGTATCTTTTTAAATCAGTATAATAAATAAAAAAATTGTCAGCTTGATATAATTATTTTTAATTTTTATAAAAATTAAAAAAAATTGTTATTTGTAATTATAACTTGATAAAAATCTAATACTAATGGCCAACATAGCTAACATACCAAATATACTAAATATACCAAATATACCAAATGAACTGGAATTTTCAGAAAAATTCCCTGGGTTTGTACTAGTTGAAGAATCACATCTTCTTGATAATTTTGACCAAAAACTTATTCATGACTATTTGGTAATTCATCAGGCCCAAGATGACCAATATAGATTTGTAATATGTTATTATAACACCATGAGATATTCTATAAAAATTTATATTAATGGTCATGATGTTGTTAGAGGTGCTTCCAAAATTTATGTGAAAGAATTTGAAAAGCTTGTTAAAGAAAAACAACAATTCCATCCATATATTTTTCCTAATGGAAGTGCGCCCAGCTGGTTAAAACACAAGCCCTTTGGTACATATAATTTCCAATGGGCATTTATATATGAGATGATTGATTATATGTATTTGTCCAGACCAGCTCATTTGAATTATGTTAAGAAAAAGTTTATTAACTAGTATTAAAATACTAAAAACCAAGTTTTCAATAAAAATTTGAAATTAATATAAATTAATTTAAGACATTGTTAATTAATGTTTTTCAATGTTAATGACCCAAATACACATGCTCATGATTACAAGTCTTCTGGTATTATTTTAACAAAAAATGTCAATGGTGAAAATCATTTTTTATTTTTAATTGAACCCCGTAGCGAACACCCCGAACCTGTTGTTCATATTATTGGAGGAAGAAAAGAAGAATGTGAATATCCACAAGACACAGTTGCACGTGAAGCATGGGAAGAAACCACAGGTTTAATTAGCATACCAAGTTGTTTAAATATAGTATTGGCACCAAGCACCTCTAAATACTGGTATAACCGAGGTAAATATATTTTATACATTGGTGAATGTCCAAGTGAATTAAAATCCATTGATACGATTTTTAACAAATCCAATAGCAATAAATTAGTTTGGATTGCTGATTCTGAATTAGTCAATAATATTCAAAACAAAAAATTTTCCTATGTCGATAATGAAGGTAAATGCTATAAGTATTCAAATTTATTAGAAACTAGTCTTGTTTCACTTACTATACAAATTTAAAATAAATTGAATATTAATTTTTTTAAATGTAAACCTCTATTATTAATGTCTTATATTTTAAAAATCACTCATAATTTGGATTCAATTGATTCTAAGTTTATTGATAATGAAATTAACACCATTGCACTTGCACATAATGCAGTTTATACAAATTATGATTTAGAAACGGAGTATGATGAAAAAACCAATCAAGTTAACGTTACTGGTGCTGTATATGAATGGTCTTTACCTGACAAATCAAGTATTTTCGCATTTCTTGCAGACCTACCTAGCACATACAAACCCAGTCAAATTTTTCATAAAGTTTCCCACTTGGATAAATATATTGTGTTTAGAAAATCTGGCCCTCCTGATTTCAAACGATTTAACACAGAAGATAAAGAAATATATGTGGAACTGTTACAAAAATTAAAGTCAACATAAAAATAATTTTTTTAACAGTTTTGATACATTTTTGGAATTTTATCAATATATGTTAAGCATTTGGGACATTTACCTGATTTTGTATTGTCTTGAATCCAATGTTTGTAACAGTCAATTGAAAATTTTCCTTTACATGTACCACAAGAATAATAATACTCGTTTGGTTCAAATTGATGAAATAACAATTCGCAAATGTCTTCAGAAGAAACTGGTTGCTTAATCGATTGGGCTTTTTCAGCAGTTTCAATTAATTGTCCAATAATATCTTGATACAACTCAAAAAATCTTCCTATTTTGTCAAGGGGTTTTTTATACGGAGGCATTGGATTGGGTTGGTTTGGTGGATTGGGCTGAGGAATTGGGTCCGGTTGTGCTTGTTCAGCTGGTTGGGCTTGTTCTCCGGGAACTGGTGCTGCTTCAGCTGGCACAGGTTCAGGAACATGATGTGCAGCTACGTGTTCAATTCGATATTTATCATAGTCTAATTTTTCGTAATTTTCATCAATATGCATAAACATATGAGTCATAGTAAGCGGATTAGCATTAAACCAATTAGTTATTTCGTTCTGATATTCTTGTTCTTGTAGCAGACCCGGTTGTGCAACCAATTGGTCAAATCTTGGCCTAAATTGGGTATTTGCATTTTGTTCGCGCAATGTTTTATACAAGTGCATTTGAAATTGATGTGAATTTCCATGATTACACAAATATCGGTGAACATCATAAATAACATATCCAATAGTAATACCAACTGGTTCTGCCAAGTTCAAACATTTAATTTTATCAGAAGGTGTAAATGTGTATGTATTTCCCGGTTGAGCTTGATTAAATTCAAATGTGTATTTGGGTGTAAATTGGTCAAGTGCATAAAATTTCCATTTGGTTGATTTATATTTGTTTATTGGATCTTTTTCAAAAGAAATAAAATTATATTTGTTTTGTTCCCCATTTGCAATGTCTAAATTTACAATTTCCGGCCCAACCAATTCAACTGGTGATTTTATTACAATGGTTGCAAGATTTGTCCCTGTCCAATTAATATCTAATAAATTTTCCCCATGGGCAAGTTGATAATCAGTTTCAACAAATCTTCTAGTTAAATATTCATGTGAAACACTTCTAAATCTTTGTATTTCTACTTGTGTTTTTGAGCTGACATATCGAACAAGCATTTTTATTGGGCTGGATAACTCAGAAACTCTTTCTACATGAATAACAAATGCCAAATCATTAGAATCTAATAAACCTAAAACAAAAGCTAAATTATCCATTGGTAATTGAATATACGTGTTGTCTTCAGTTTCATCATTAAATGAATTTGTAAATTCAACTGATTCTGGAGTAAAACTTGATACCAGTTTTGTATCAGGTAACAACAGCAGCCTATCCAATTTTTCAATTTGATTTACTGGTTGGGAATTTTCTATTTGACCCAAAGCTTGAGTATTAACAAATAATAAACTTATTCGCTTTATTTCATGTGATTTTTCAATCCATATTTTATTTAACACATCTAAAGTTTCATTTTCATTTAAATTACTAAATACAAACAAATTTTTATTTATCAAGTATTCTTTTCTAGTTAGATGCACATTAAGCGGTCTTTTATAAACTTGTTTCATAAAAGTTATTTCTGGATTTCCATGTATATAAGTTTCCATTCAACAACAACTTATTATGTAAACTAACCAAGTCTTTAAATAAATTGAAAAATTAAACCAATAAGCTAGTTATTAAATTATCAATGGAAAAACAAAAACAAATTGTATCTCTTGGGTCTAATTGTGCTGTATGTTACCATTTGGTTAATCTTGGATTAAGGTCACAAGCATATCCATTTGATTGGACTAGTTTGTCATTAAAAAAATTAAATCAAGTTTTGTCAAACCAATTCGCCGGATTTGCAGAATTAGAAATAAAAAAGTTTTCACCAGCTCATCCGCTATTTGCAAATGAAGACCAAAATTCCGGTTCTATTATATTAACAAACAAACTAAATATTCAGTTTGCTCATGAAATTATCAATTCGACACAACTGGAGGAGTTTTCCGCTAGTTTATCAAGAAGAATTGAAAGGTTTTTAGCCTTGGACAATCCAACATTTGTTCGGTTAGAAACTGGAAATTTAACACCCAACCAAATGTCCGGATATGACAAATTAGTCGGTTTGTTAGATGGGCTGTTTTGCCAATATAAATTAATTGTAATTTCCAAATCTAAACCTCCAAATGAAAAAATAACTTGGGTTGAGTTAAAATCATTTGATTCCAATTGGAAATATCCAGATATTGATTGGGCTGGTGTATTTGAGCTCGTATAAATAAAAATTGTTTTAAAATTTATCCTTTAAGTAAATTAATAAATTAAATTAGCGAACTGAGACTGATTTACCGCATAGACTTGAAAGTTCGGTTTGTTCTATGTGAACCAACCGTATGAGCGTCATTCCAGTCCCATCGTTCCCAGTCATCATCCCAATAGTCTGAAGAGTAACTTCTGCAATCAGAGTAATCAGAGTAGTTGTCTGGCCAGTCGTCATAACAATCGTAATCCCAATCCCAATAACCAAGACCAATGTTTTGGTCTTGGTCAATGTTGTCACTAGGAATCTCATTGGATTGAGTAAAAAACTTGTAGTCATAGCCTTTAGTTCTTAATGATTTAGCAAGCGAATGGGAACGCTTTTTGTTCACAGTAGCTTTGTAAACGTCCCAAGAAGACACCCAAGTTTCGCGACCTAAATTGTTTTTGGTCTTGAATTGGATGATCTTTTTGACCCCATTTGCTTTTTTGTGTTTGTCCATTTTTTTCCCTTTACGGAAATGGCCAAGGTAGTCAGCGTGGTAGATATTATCGTAATTGTTAGTAGTATCTGACATTAAAAGCGTTAGGTTAAGGGCCACGTATAAATTAATTTTTCAATTTTTTTAATTTATTTATGAATAAATTAAAATAAATTATATTGAAAACGGCAAGGCCCTGTGGCTTTAGCTATGCTAAAAACGCACAATTTTTTCTTAACATAATAAGTCTGAAAAAATACTATTACCAATAGTATCTGTAATAAGTACAATCATCATAATCATCATTTCTGTTTGCGTTGTATCTCATATCATACCAATCATCATCGTCCCAATAACCATAATAATGATAGTCATAATAATCATCCTTTTCATTAAAATCTCCGAATTCTTCTATATCGGGTCCGACACCACTTGTATTTGTTTGATTTTTCCAAATTCTATCAGCATTTAAAATCTTACTTTTGATTTTTAACTTTCTTTTTTTATCAGCGTGAACTTTATAAACGTTATATGGGGTTATTTTAACGTGTTTAAATTGTTCAATATGTTTTTTTACTTTATCAGCAATTTTTTTATTTCCAATTGGCTTTTTAGATTTGGGATTTGGAATAATTACAGTTTGGTTTTCGTAAATGTCCATCAAGTCTAATTGTGCTGCCATTGAATGATAAATTAAATATTTGTTTAAATCAATTTTTTACAAATTTTTTTCATTTGTTTTTACTACCAATAGTATTTGCTAATAAATATTTCTTTTTCCATTCTCCTTTTCCTTCTATCTTCCCACCTATTTTCCCATTCATAATATCTGTTTCTTTTATATTCCCAGTCATCATCGTCCCAATACCCATAATAATCATTAAAATCTTCCAAGTAGTCTGGTTCTGAATTTACATTTAAGTATTGAAATGAAATTTTTTCAGCTTGCTCAATGGACAAATTGCTATTGACAAATTCTTTATAGTCGTGTCCAATTCTTCTTACTGATTTTACTTGACGCTTTGTATGTTTTTTACTAACTTTGTTTTTGTATATGTCATATTCTGATACACGGGTATTTTTACTTATTTTATTTTTCTTTTTCCAATTGCAAATTACTTTATATTTATTTTTTTGATTGTGAATTTCCATATATTTTCCTTTACGTTGGATTCGTTGGAATGGGATTGTATCCTGGTACTTTTGATAAAAATCATCAGTTGGGTAAATAGTTTTGGACATTATATGATATTATAAATTTTGATAGCCTAACTTTTTCAACTTTTTTCTCCTGCAAAGCATGAGGGTTTTGTTGAAACAAAACACGCTCCAATTTTTTTTCTAATTTATAAAAAAGTTGATAAAAAGAGTTTTTTGTTTACCAGCCCTTAATGCCCTCAAATGATTCGCACAAAACAAATATTAAAATTAGCTAAACCAATTCAATCACGTGGATTTTCTGGAAAAGACCATACCAGTTCAAATGTTTTCACATCTGTTGGTATGAAAACAACTGAATGGGGTCATAATGTTAAATATTTAAATTCAATTGAACTGACTATTAATAACCCTAATACTCAATATTGGTGGGAATCATCTAGAGTATATGAAGCCAATTTATACCTTAAAAAGGAAGATATTCGGTTAACAAAAACTTTCAAGTCAAATGATTTTGTCCAATTAACTAATGATATTAATAAATTTATGCAAAATGAAATTAAGATATAAAATAAAAATCCTATCCAGATTATAATGGGCACAAATAAATATTGCGAAAAATATATTTGGATAGTAAAGAAACTAATTAATGACAATATTCAAAATAACATTTATAAATTACATGTACAGAAAGCATTTGAAATAATTTTTAACTTGAATCTTATTAAATACTTTGATTTATTTACACCAGATACAAATACCGGATACTTATATTCACATGATAAATATCTTATTCAAATAATGGTTGAACTTGATAAACAAACTGAATACAAATTATCAAGTTTAAAAATTGCTTTTGTTCTTAAAAGTTTAAAAGAAATTATGGGAAAAGTAAGTTAATTATCTTGCATAATAATCATACTCAAATTCATCATAAATTGATTGAATAGATTCAAAAAATTTTTCAGTACCATCAAAATGTTCCCAATAATGACAATTAATAAATTTGTCATTTGAGTTAGGATTAATTGAGTAATCTGGAGAAACACAATCCGCATAGGCTTGTTGTTTAATTAAACTACCAACAAGTCTTTGGGGTTTTGTTTTTTTATAGATTTTTAAATTACTTCTATAATTGAGATAACGGTAATCATAATTATTGACAGTATTATTATGGTTGGACATATATATATATTATGTTAGCATTTAAAAGTTTGTTTTTCAATTTTTAAAAAAATTGATTTAATTTATAATTGGGACCATAAAATATCTGTTAATGGAAGTAGAAGATACATTTCGTTACAAATGGTATCATAATTTAAAAAATGTTGATAACTTGGTTAAACAAGAAGAATTTTATTGTGAAAATTTCAAACAAGTATTAACACAATATTTAACTTTAACAGAAAAAGCATTAAATGAAATAAAAAATCTTGAAAATGTTAATAAAGACTTGGAAGCAGCAAATTGGGGTTTAGATTGTGCACAATTATTTATGATTAGACTTGTTGAATATGGAAAAACTTATATATCAACTGAAGATATGATGAAAATGATTACTGATATTAAAAACTCAATGCAATAACTTTACAAATTCTTTTATAAGTATAAAATATTGAAAAAAATATTATTTGTCCAAAAACAGCTATGTATAATGTCCACTGAAAGTAAAATTCAAATGTTCACTAAACAAAATGATTCAATTTATGCAAGTCTTGTAGCTCGCAATATTGAATTTGCTCGTGTTGATATTTCCAGCTTTACTAGTCCAGAAGATCAACTTGCCGCTCTTGTTGATGAAAATAATAAACTAAAGGAAGTTGTAAAAGCAAATAAACCAGCACCTGTGCTTAAGGAACCAAAACCAGTACAAGCACCTCAACCCAAAAAAGAATCTGCACCTAAGGAATCAACCCAAAATGATGAAGAAGAAGAAACATTTGAGGAAGTCAAACCTAAATTTAACACAATAACCAATATGGAAGATATTAAACGTGCATTTTGTAATAAAGAATACGAGGTTTTCGAAAATTTAATTCAACCACTTCCTTTCAAATACTATAATGTACAATATAAATATTCAAGTGACAAAGATGGTGCTCCAGAATTTGTTGCTAAAAACTTGGTAAGAGGTTTTGTTCGTAACTTGGAAGATTATCGTAAATATCTTTTTGTTGGTTTCCGTTGTGTTCTAACTAACCCTGAAACTCGTACTTATTCCTATCCTTCAATGTGGATTGTAAATTCAACAGACCCAGTTGCTGATATTATTGGTAGTTTATACGAAGATTTTGAATTTGTAGAAGTTAGCCCTGATAGTCTTGCAAAGTTTATGGTAGATTTCCGTAAAACAAATTTTGATGAACCAACTAATGTAGTTGATGAGCTTTATGCACATTAAATTATATAGATATTTAAAGCCTGATTGTATTTATTTTATTAAATCTTACCCATGTTAAAAATTATTTTAGACCTTGACCTCCCACCAGCCCAAAGATTTGACCAATTAGTTAAGAATTATAATGTGAAATTAATTGGAATAAAACTTAATAAAATATATGATGAATTTGAATCCAAACATAATTTTAAAGATTTATGTCCAAGAGATGTAGTTAACATATTTAAATTTCGTATCCCATATTTAAGAGAATTAGAATTTTGGGCCAACACATTAAATATTCATTTACATAAATTACTTATATTACAATTATGGATGGAATTAAACACACAAAGCACAACTATTATTACACCAATTCAATCACAATCAACTATGATTCAAACACTAGATTCAGATAATGATTTAATTCATTCAATTACTTATTACGCAGTTTATTATAAAAATTCAGAGGCAATTTATGAAGGTATTACTTGGTTAGGGTTTATTGGTTTGTTTACAGGTAAATCATTTATTTCAAATTGTTCAATTGGATTAAATAATCGATACTTAAATAATATCCACGTGAGATATTTGGTTAAAATTTATATTCAGGAGTTACATAAATTTTACCCAGTGTCGGTACTTACAAGACATGTTCTTGAAAGTTTAAATAGTTGTGAGGATGTTTTATTTCATCTTAAAAAGTGTAAAGTTGTTTCTCCTGCTTATTTTGTTATAAACTCATTATCTAATCCAAATGCAAACTGCATTGTACAAAGGTCTTCAACTGCTAACCTAGTTATTTGTTCTCCAACATTAATTCAAACTAATCATGATGTATTAAATTGGTTTTCACCAAATTACTTTAATTCAATTGAAAGATTGGCATTTTGTATTAAAATAATTAAATCTGGAAAACATGAAAATATAGAAAATTTTTTTGTCAATCCTGTATTAAATCCAAACACAATTTATATTAATGTGAATAATGCTGATACATTTGATATAATATAATTGCGTATTAAACAAATTTAAAATCTAAATGAAATTAATGTTTTTTATTATAGGACAAAAAATAAATAATTTATTGTTAAAAACAAATGAGATTTTTAACTATAAAATTGGTATTATTGGTTTTTTATTTTATATAATAATTTTTATTTTAATAAAATCACCAATAGCAATTCAAATTAACTGGAATAATTGGATGTTATTTATTTTATTTACAGTATTTTTATTAATTGATGGGCTATTTATTGGTTATGATTACATTAATTTAATAAAAAGACTGGAAAAAACAAATCAAGAAATTAAAAAATCACTTGATGATGCAAATGCAAGTGAAAATACAAACACAGACAATAGAGAAGTTACTAATAAAAACAAATTATCTCAAAAAATACTATCAGAATATGAAACAACAACAGAACTAGAAACAACACAAGAAAATTAATTAGACATCTTTAACCTGATTTTTAAATGAAAAATCACTTATAACCCACATAAATTCAGGCTTTGAATCTAAGTTATAGCATCTACTAGGCGTATATGTTGTTGAGTATTGTTTATAAAAATAAACATCAAATAACTCCGATATGTTTTTTCCAAGTTGCAAAATTTGATTAATTTCTTCTCCTGTATATTTTTTTTCATTAATAACTTCATAAAATACTTGATTGTTTGTTTTGTTAACAAACTTTATCCCATAAACACCTTCGGCAAAATAAATTCCCATTATATATCAAGTAAAATTATTAATTCTTTATATAAAAATTGAAGTTGGTATATTATATTTTTAATGTATTTTAGTAATGAGTGATATTGAAAAATCAAAAGTACTTGTTAATTCTATTGTCAAATTAGCCGGGTTAACTTATGATCTAAATATGCAAGTGTGTAATTTAAAAAAAAATAACCAAGATAATACAAACTTATTATTAGAAATAGAAAAATTAGAAAACATTGTTAACAATTTAAACTCAGAAACAGATATTTTATATATTAATAGACCAAGAAAACTTGTTAAAACAGCATCAAAAAGACAAATTGATGTTGAAATTAATAGCGAATTATCAGAATCATGTGATGAAGATTATTTACCATGCGTATCCCATATTGATTTTAAAACAATAAATTTTAATTCATTAAATTATGATAATGAAACTTTAATATCAATAGTATTTGAAATTTTTGATTTGATGATAAACTTAAACAAAATTAAAATCGATAAAATGTCTTTGAGAAAACTTATTGGAAAAATTTCAAAGTATTATCATCTTAATCCTTTTCATAACTTTAAACATGCAGTTATGGTTTTTCAATTTACTTTTTTATTATTATATGAAATTGAATTAAATGGAATTGTTATAAATGATTTGTGTAAATTTGCCTTGTTATTGGCGGCACTTGTACATGATATTGACCATCCTGGTAACACAAATTCATTTGAAATAAATTCAAACTCATTATTAGCAAAAAAATATAATAACAGTTCTGTTCTTGAAAATCATCATTGTTCAACAGCATTTTATTTGTTTCAATTAAAAGGAATTGAATTATTTAAAAATCTTGAAATTAATGAATACAATACTATTAGAGAATGTATAATAGAATGTATAATTTCAACTGATATGATAAATCATAATGAGTTAATTAATTTGTTAAAATCAAAAGAAGGAACCTTAAACTGGTCAATCCCATCAAATGTATTATTGTTATGTAAATTTTTTGTACATTGTGCAGACCTTTCAAATCAAGCAAGACCTTTTGAAATTGCTAAGGCTTGGTCTGAATGTTTAGTAAAAGAATTTAAAAATCAAGTATCAACTGAAACAAAATTAAAATTGGAGTCAATTGAATTTATGAAAATAAATGGAGAAAAAAGTTTTTTCAAATCTGAATATAATTTTTCTCAATATGTTGTACTACCATTATTTTCTGTATTAGTAGATTTATTCCCATCGTGCGAGCATATAAAACAAAGTCTAAATGCTAATATTAAAAATTGGAATGATTTATTTAGTTCTGTTTAGTTAAACTTGTTCATTTGTTTATTTGTTAACATAAAAAAAAATAATGAAATTATAATATTATAATATTTATTTTAATATTATAATGTGTTCAATAATTATGGATAAAGATGGACAATTTGAAGTATCTAACTTTAAAAATGCTCTTGGAAAATATTACTTTCGTAAAGTTGGGCCTAGCCCTCTTGAATTCAAAATAGCCACAATTATTGGCAAAACCCCACATCCTAATATTGTAAGTTTTTTTGTAATCAATACAATCAGTTTAGACATGGAAATATTAGATACAGAATATAATATTGCAAATGAATCACAAGCTTTAAAATTAATTACAGATATGAAAAATGCACGTAATCATCTGTTATCAAATGGGATTGTATATATTGACTGGAAACTTGATAATATTGGTTGGTCTGAAGAAGACCAAGTTTATAAACTATTTGATTTTGATGTGTCTGGTACATATGATATTAAAACATCACGCTGGATTAATGAACCAGAAAAATATTTTGCTTATAATTTAGCAGTTAAAAATAATATTACTGACCCAGTTGGTATTGACAGTTTTAATTTTAATATTATGGTTGATGAATTGCTTATGCAATTTTAATTTATATTGTTGAAATATATGTTTGAAGTCTTTGCAAAAATGTTTTATCAATTTGTTTTGCATGGGTTTTAATATTTGCAAATATTTTTGCTTGTTTATTATAGTGCTCACTATACTCCATTAAGTGTTGTAAAATATTTTCTTGATACTTGATTTGATTTATTTTTCCAATTTGTTGATGACAAAGATTAACGGAATCTGTAAATAAATTTGAATTGGTTAAACTTTGGTTATCTGTATTTGCAAATAGATGTGTACCAACTATTTTAATAGAATTTGCCATTTGTAATTTTGATTTAATTTTTAATTTTTTCAAATTTGAATTTATTATTTCACAATGTTTATCAAGAAATCCACAAATTTGATTTAATTGATTATGATATTCTAATGTTACAATTAAAAATTCCTTTATTTTATTTATTATATTATTATGAAATAAAACTAACTCTGATAATATTTCTTTTAATTGTAACTTGTCCATTTTATAATAACAAGGAATGTTTCCAATTAATAAATTTATATTTGTAATTATATAATCAAGCTCCATTGTAAATTTATTTATTTGTTTTTGTTCTAGTTGGTTTTTACAATTAAAGTAAATTAAGTTTGATTCATCTGACTGAATACATATTGGTTGTATGTGTTTATTAAATGTAGCTGAAATGTCTGAAATATAAACCAACTTTAAATTTTCAATAATTTGATTTAGTGAGTTGGCTAAATTATTCAAATAATTTTTATTTTCATTATAAAAAAAATCATTTGACGACATATTTATATTTTTAAGTATATTTGTGAAATTTGGTTTATCCATCCAAATATATATATAATCAAACCACATTTCTTTAACTTGGTTTCCCAATTTTAATCTTTTAGTCTTAAAAATGCAAAAAAACTGTCTACCAATATAGTTATTTTGATTTTTTAGTCTTAAAAAATGCAAAAAAACTGAAATATATTGTTCATTATTTAATTCAATATTATACTAATGGACCAGATTTCTAATAGTAACAATAATAACTACAAGTTAGATACCAGAGGCGTAAACAAATTAGCTTGGGATTTACATAAAAACCTAATGGAACCAGGATTTGTTGACAATATAATTGAAACCATTGGATTGGATTTGTTGCTAAAAACAAGAAATTCTGGTCTAATATCTAATATTATTAATTACTTTGTTGAGACTGCAAATACACAAATGATTAATCATTTAGAATCAAAAATTATTGCAATTGGAAATATTAGATTAATGAAGCGAGATTACATGTGTTTAATAAAATACTTTTATATTCAGGATTATTCTCGTGCTCAAATGTATTGGGTTACTAATATACTTGGAGTTAAATCAAAAGCAAACATAAGTATTTTACAATTAAAGGACATTAATTTTATATTGGAAAATAAACTATACAAACTATTGGAATATCTTTCTGGACTGTTTATTGTATCAGATTATACAGGTTTGTCTTGTTTAATAACTCCAAATGCTCAATTTAAAAAGTTCACAATCAAATCAGAACTTCAAACATACCTAATTACTCAATTGGAAAATCACATGGGTAATTATGTAAAAGTCGCAACAAATTTTTATCATAGCCAAATGAAAAATCAAACCGTAATAATTGATGCTGGAAATGTACTTCATGGAAGAAATGGAAAGGTAACACATGAAAGTATTCAAGATCTGTTTAATATAATCGACCTAACACAAAAAACAGTTGGGGAACCAATTATTGTTATTCATAAAAGACATGGCAAGTCATATCCGGAGTTAATTGATATGTTTGTCAAGTTAAATATAAAATATTTTCAAACTCCTTACAATTTTAATGATGATATTTTTATCATGTGGTTTTTTGCAAAGTCCGCAGGTGCTCTTAACATTTTGTCAAATGACAAATATCGTGACCACATTTATAATTACCAAAGTTCTGCAAAATCAGATGATTTTTTCATTAGTGAATTTGCAAACATTTTAACTGAACAAACCCTATCATATCAACTGAGTTCTTTGGTAATTCAACAAGCTTTACCCTATTCATTCTGTATTCAGGTTGTAGATTCCCATGTATATGTTCCACATATTTCAGGAAAATTTATTCAGATTTCTATTGAATAAAAAAATTGAATTTTTTATTTTAACTTGTTACTTTAATTGAATATAATGGATTCTATTAGTTCTTCTTTAATAAATGAAATAATTACTGCAAGCAAATTACTTATTGCTAAAACAAATCCAACTGACCATTTAGTTTTTATTGGACAATCACCAGACTATCTAACTTGTTTAGTTGGAACTCAAAGAAAAATAAGTCGGATACCAATGTCTGGTCGAGTTTATTGTGACGAATGGAATATTCCACCAATAGATAAAGTAAAAAAGTATTTTGAATTTCTCGATACTTTTAATCTTGATTCATCTAATATTGTATTAGTTGACCACTCGCATTCAGGTAAGTCAATATCTGGTTTTTCTAAACTTCTTAACAGATATTTTGGGTTTATTAATTTGGAAAATACCCAATGGAATTATAATGTTGGTTCACGGGTTTTTCCTTTTATAAATATTATTTCTCCTGGTCAAAAAAACGGTTGGATTCACAGACCAGAACCAGCATTTGTTCACACGATTGGATTTATTCAGATGCCTTCCTTAGTTGCTTTGGCAAATTCTAAATACCCGAGAACAATACCACATTTTCAATTTAGTCATTGGGACAAATCAATATGTGACAATCACAGTCATAACTATGCTTTGTTTTGTGATAAAGTTCAAGCTCAAACTGATTCTGGGGAATTTGTTGAAAACCAAGATGTCTATTTTCGAGCTTATATAGAATTTGGGTTGGATGAAAAATATTGAATTTAGCATATGCTAAAATATAATTTCTTTAATTTAATGGAATATTATTCTCAATCAGATGACTTACATCCTATTAGACGCGAAGTTGATGCTGACAATTCTTGTCTTTTTAGCTCAGTTGCTTATCTTATGGATAGAGCAAATTTTGGCGAATCAAGTTCTCTTAAATTTAGAAACATTATTGTTGAATATTTGCTTGACAATGAATTTGATGCAAATCTTTTAGACCAACCTAAAGAACAATATATTGAATTTATTCAAGACACTAAAAATTGGGGAGGGGCACTTGAAGTAAAAATGTTTAGTGAAATTTTTCGTAAGCAAATTGTATGTATTGATGTTAAAACCAATAGAGCTGATATTTATGGCGAAGACAAAAATTATGACCAAAGAATTTATTTGTTATATAACGGAGTACACTATGACCCTTTAGTAATGAACATGGATTTAGCTGCTGACCCTACAACTGATATTACTATTTTTGATTCTGCGGACCAAGAAGTATTTGAATTAATGAAATGTCTTTTGTTAGAGTATAAAAATCAAGGTGATTTTGTTGAATTCTATAGCATGGAATGTAATTGTTGTAAAGAAAAATTTAAAAATGAATCCGATGCCTTAGAACATTCACTTAACTACCAACATTGGGATTTTAAGCAAATTTAATTTAAAAGCCATATTTAATTTATAAATTATAAAGAAAATTATTATTTCCTTATAACCTATACTAATAATTTATTTAGTGTTTTTTGGAGCCTTTTTTAGATGATTTTTTAGAAGCTTTCTTGGAGGATTTTTTAGCACCTCCTTTCTTGGAACCCTTTTTGGAACCTTTCTTGGATGATTTTTTGGAAGCTTTCTTAGAGCCTTTCTTTTTGCCTCCAGTTTGGGGTTGAGGGTTGGGACCATCAGCACCTCCTTTCATAGAACCTTTCTTGGAAGCTTTCTTGGAACCCTTTTTGGAACCTTTCTTGGATGATTTTTTGGAAGCCTTTTTAGAGCCTTTCTTTTTGCCTCCAGTTTGGGGTTGAGGGTTAGGACCATCAGCACCTCCTTTCATAGAACCTTTTTTGGAACCTTTTTTGGAACC